>ERZ1645186.16-NODE-16-length-28030-cov-8.747489_pt1 | contig 28030 bp, 28 predicted proteins | sample MGYA00575349_ERZ1645186 | MGnify/ENA primary metagenome ERZ1645186 (study PRJEB40839, sample SAMN11282943) | freshwater sediment metagenome | isolation source: river sediment | host: Sediment | place: India: Nawabganj, Kanpur | collected 2015-12-17 ...
TTCCGCGGCCGCGAGATCGATACCGCCGGTGATGGTTATTTCGCGATCTTCGACGGCCCGGCGCGCGCGATGCGCTGCGCCGCGGCCATGGTGGCCGACCTGCGCGCCATCGACATCACGATCCGCGCCGGCCTGCACACTGGCGAAGTCGAGACGCTGGGCGACAAGGTCAGCGGCATGGCGGTGCACATCGGCGCGCGCGTGATGTCCAAGGCCGGCGACGGCGAGGTCTGGGTGTCCAGCACCGCGCGCGACCTGGTGGCCGGCTCGGGCATTGCGTTCGAGGAGCGTGGCGCGCATGCGCTGAAAGGCGTGCCCGGCGAGTGGGCGCTGTTCCGCGCTCTGGTGCCGCAGGAGGGCTGAGCGTGGCGGTCGCCCCGCGCGCCGACCCGGCCGATTTCTTCAGCCCCGACGAGTGGCGCGAACTCACCGCACGCTCGCGCTGGCGCGGGCTGTGGCTGGTGGTGCATTGCTGGGGCGTCATCGGCCTGGCGATGGCGATGGGCATGCTGTGGCCGCTGACGCTGCCGCTGGCAGTGATGATCATCGGCACGCGGCAGCTGGGCCTGTTCATCCTGATGCACGACGCCGCGCACGGCCTGCTGCACCCGGACAGACGCATCAACGACGCGGTGGCACGCTGGTTCTGCTCGTCGTCGCTGGGCGAGTACCGGCCCTACCACCTGCAGCACCACCGTTACGTGCAGCAGGCCGAGGATCCGGACCTAGGACTGTCGGCGCCGTTCCCGATCTCCCGCGCGTCGCTGAAGCGCAAGCTGCTGCGCGACCTGACGGGCCAGACCTTCTACAAGCAGCGTCTGGCGCTGCTGTTCGCCGCGGCGGCGAAGCGCTCGCCATTGCAGCGCGACTCGCAAGAGCTGGTGCGCGGTTGGCGTTTCGTGATCGGTAACGCGCTCGGCTTCGCGGTCTTCGCCGCGGCCGGCCTGGGGTGGGTCTGGCTCCTGATGTGGCTGCTGCCGATGGCCACCTGGCTGCCGCTGGTCACGCGCATCCGCAACATCGCCGAGCATGCGCTGGTCGGCCGCGACCAGCCGGACCCGCTGCGCCAGGCGCGCACCACGCATGCCAATGTCGTCGAGCGCGCGCTGCTGGCCCCGTACTGGGTGAACTACCACCTCGAGCACCACCTGTTCACGCAGGTGCCGTGCTGGAAACTGCCGCAGGCGCATGAGCTGCTGCAGCAGCGGGGCGTTACGGCGCGCATGGAAGTGCAGCCCGGCTATGCCACCGTGCTGCGCCTCGCGGCACCGGCTTGAATCGATTCGCGCCGCACGCGACGCGGCCTGGCGATGGCTGGCGGCAACCTACTGCGACCCGGAGGCAAGCGCGCGACGCCAACGGGCAATGCTCGAGGCCATGCATCACTGCGGCAGGCGTGACCCCGTCGCCTGCGCTCAGCGCGGGCTTGACGGCAAAGACCTGGCTGCCCTGCGCAAGGTCAGCCCGAGGCATGTCTGCAGAGTCGTCGTACAAGGCCGGGCTTTGCTTTGCTGCTCCTTGGGTGTACAAGGCTCGACTTGCAGTCCACATAGGGGATCAATCATGGCAAAGGGGTCGAAGTCCTGCTTCATTGTGTTCAGTGCCGCTCTTGTGGGGAGCTTCAGCGTGTCGACCGCGATAGCCCAATGCAACCCGGGCGGCAGCTGCAAGGTGGATGTGACCGTCGGTGCCAATTGCGCGATCTCCGTCCAGCCAGATCCGCTCGACGTCCCCGGGCCGCGTAGAGCCAAGAAGATCACCTGGACCATCGTCGAGGGCAACTTCGAATTCGCCCCCAACGGCATCGAGTTCAAGTCGCCCACCAACGAATTCGAGGATCCCGATAGGCAGGGCAAGAGGTTCACCTGGAAGAACAAGCATACCCAGGCGGGCGACTTTGCCTATAACGTCAATGTCGTAAGCACAGTCCCGAACCCGACGAGTTGCAAGCTGGATCCGATCATCAGGAATCGATAGACAAGCTTGTTCACCGGAGGTGAAGAATCTACTTGCATCCACGCCGATGTGGGCTGCACGAATGCGGCTGGGACGCCGGGCAGCGACGGGCGGCTATTGAACGAAACGCTGCGCGACCTGGCCGCGTTCGCGTTGAACATGTGATCCAAGCACGACGGCTGGTTCACTGAGGGCAGCGTCTCGATGAGCTTCAGCACCTGGGTCTCGTCTCGCCCTACAAGCGCGGGACATCCGCATGGGTGGCGCCGGGGTCGCGATGCCAGTGGTCAAGCCACCCGCCACGCTTCAAGTCTCGCCATGGACCTCGACGTTCGGCGACGTGCCGCCCAGCCGCCACGCGTTGCGCGCAGCTTGGATCGGCAGTGCAGCGGGGCGCTACGTGCAGACGTGGTGGGCGGGGCTACTCGGCCATCGCAAGCGCCGCGCCTGGCCGGAGCGGATTCGAGAACACCATCGCACCGTCGTCCACCTTGCCGTGGCGCAGGGTCAGCAGGTCGTGGATGTAGTTCTGCTTCAGCAGCCACGGTGCCTTCATGCCACGCTTCGGAAACAGGTGGGCCGAGCGCCTGATGTAGCCCGACGAGAAATCGGCCCAGTCGGCCAACGGCATGTCCGCATCGGCGAGCGTCGGCGTGCACTGGCGCAGCCCGTGCTTGCGCAGGTGGTTCAGCAGGCGGCAGACGTATTCGGCGCTCAGGTCAGACTTCAGCGTCCACGAGGCATTGGTGTAGCCGGTGATCGACGCCATGTTGGGCACACCCGACAGCATCATCGCCTTGTAGCTGACGCAGCGCGCCGGGTCCACCGGTTGGCCATCGACCAGCAACTGCGCGCCGCCCAGCACCTGCAGCTCCAGCCCGGTGGCGGTGACCACGATGTCGGCGGGCAGTTCCTCGCCGGACGCGAGCCGGATGCCGTGCCTGGTGAAGCCGTCGATCGTGTCGGTGGCCACCGAGGCTCGGCCCTCGCGGATGGCGCGGAAGAAGTCGCCGTCGGGCACCAGGCAAAGGCGCTGCTCCCAGGGCTTGTAGCGCGGATGGAAGTGGCGCTCGATGTCGAAGCCGGGCGGCAGTTGCGGCTTGAGTTGCGCGAGCAGCCAGCGGCCCACGCCCTCGGGCTTGCGCTGGCACATCCGGTAGAAGTACATGCCCAGCAGCACGCGTTTCCAGCGGTTCAGCGTGTAGGCCGTGCCCCTGGGCAGCCAGCGGCGAAATGCCTCGGCCAGGCGGTCGACCGACGGCCGCGACACGATCCACGTCGGCGAGCGCTGCAGCATGGTCACGTGGGCGGCCGTTTGCGCCAGTGTCGGCAGCAGTGTCACGGCCGTGGCACCGCTGCCGATGATGACGATGCGCTGGCCCGCCGTCTGCAGGTCCTGCGGCCAGAACTGCGGGTGCACGAGGCGGCCGCCGAAGTGCTCTATGCCGGGCAGTGCGGGCAGGTAGCCGCGGTCGTAGCGGTAGTAGCCCGGACACATGAGCAGGAAGTTGCAGCGCAGCGTGCGGCGCGTGCCGTCGGTGCCGTCGAGCTGCACCGTCCAGCAGGCCTCGGGCGTGGACCAGGCGGCCTGTGTCATGCGCTGCCCGTAGCGGATGTGACGGTCGACCCCGTATTCGCGCGCCGTGTCCTGCAGGTAGGCCAGGATCGACGGGCCGTCGGCGATGGCCTTGGCGTCGGGCCAGGGCTTGAAGCGGAAGCCCATCGTGTACATATCCGAATCGGAGCGGATGCCCGGGTAGCGGAACAGATCCCAGGTGCCGCCGAGGCGTTCACGCGCCTCGACGATGGCGTAGCTCCGCTCCGGGCAGCGCTGCTGCAGATGCACGGCGGCACCTATTCCGGACAGGCCGGCCCCAATCACCAGCACGTCTAGATGTTCCATGATGAACCCTGTGTTGCGATGTGCCGCCGCGGGCCTATGCCCGCGGCAACATCCCACAAAGGCCAGTCTAACGACCCTGCGAAGCCGGGCTCGGCCGGGCCCGCCCGATAATCCGCGCCACGGGCCGGCCGCCGCCGGTGGCAACGGAAGGATCTCATGGACGACCGCATCCGCGTGGACCTGCAGCAAGGCGTCGCCGACGTGCGTCTGGTGCGCGCCGAGAAGATGAACGCGCTGGACGACGCCATGTTCGAGTCACTGCGCCGCACCGGCGAACAGCTGAAGACCACGCCGGGCCTGCGCGCCGTCGTCATCTCGGGCGAGGGCCGAGCCTTCTGCGCCGGACTGGACACCGAGAACTTCGGCAAGATGGCCTCGGGCCAGCGCGGCGGGCAGCGGCTGTTGCAGGGCGAGCGCACGGCAGGCGGCGCCAACCCGCCGCAGCACACGGTGATGGTCTGGAGCGAGCTGCCCGTGCCGGTGATCGCCGCAGTGCACGGTGTGGCTTTCGGCGGCGGGTTTCAGCTGATGCTGGCGGCCGACATCCGCTTCATCGCGCCGGACACGCGGCTGTCGATCATGGAGATCAACTGGGGCCTGGTGCCGGACATGGGCGGCATGGCGCTGCTGCGCCACCTGGTGCGTGACGACGTGGCGCGCGAGCTCACCTACACGGGTCGCGTGTTCAATGGCGAGGAGGCGCTACGGCTTGGCCTGGCCACGCACCTGAGTGCCGACCCGCACGCCGATGCCATCGCGCTGGCCCGCGACATTGCCGTGCGGCCGCCCAAGGCGATGCGTGCGGCCAAGCGGCTGCTCGACCTGGCGCGACATGCCGATGCGAAGACCATGCTGCTCGCCGAGAGCCGCGAACAGGCCGAGCTGATCGGCGCCGCCGAGCAGGTGGAGGCGGTGACGGCGCGGCTGCAGAAGCGGCCGGCGGTGTACCGGGACTGAACGGCGGCTACGCCGAGCCGCCGAAGCGCGGTTTGCGCTTGTGCAGGAAGGCGTCGATGCCTTCGGTCAGGTCGCCATTGGCCACCGTCAGCACCTGGTTGCGGTCTTCCATGGCGATGACGCTGGGCAGGTCGTTGCCATCCACCGCCGCCCAGAAGCATTCCTTGGTCAGCCGCAGGCCCAGCGGCGCGGTGGCCAGCATGTCGTCCACCAGCGCCTGGCCCGCGGCGTCCAGCTGCTCTGGCGGCACCACCTCGGACACCAGGCCGACGCGCAGCGCACGCTCGGCGTCGATGAAGCGGCCGGTGTACAGCAGTTCCGCCGCGACCGAGCTGCCCACCAGGCGGGGCAGGTGGTAGCTGGCACCCATCTCGCAGCCCGACAGGCCGATCTTGATGAACGCACAGTTCATCTTCGTGCCCTGGGCGGCGATGCGCACGTCGCAGCCCAGCGCGATGGAGAAGCCGCCGCCCGCGGCATGCCCGTGCAGCAGGCCGATGACCGGCTGCGGGCAGCGGCGCATGCGCATCACCAGGCCGCTGAACTCGCGCTGGCTGCGCAGCACGGCGTCGCTGCCGGCGCCCAGCGGCGTGCCGCCACGTGCCTTCATGTCCAGTCCGGCGCAGAAGGCGCGGCCGGCGCCCTTCAGAACCACCACGCGCACCGCGTAGTTGCGCTCCAGTGCGCCGAAGTAGTCGTTGAGCTCGCGCAGCAGCTGCGGGTTCAGCGTGTTCAGTTGCGCGGGGCGGTTCAAAGTGACCCACTCGGCGGCGCCGCGTGCTTCGACGATCAGGTGTTCGTAGGCCATGTGCGCTCCTTGATGGCGGTGGGGTGCAAGGTAGCAGAAAGTCCCCAGCGGACGACAGTCTTGCCGCGGTTAACGCGGGCGCGGTAGATTCGCGGCGATATGGGCGAGCTCCGCGCACTGCTGCTGACGGACGTGGTCGACAGCACCCAACTGGCCGAGCGCCTGGGCGACGCGGCTGTGGCCGAACTCAACGCCGCACACGACCGCCTGGCGCGAGACCTGCTGCGCGCCTGGCACGGGCGCGAGATCGACAAGACCGACGGTATGCTCATGCTGTTCGACAGCGTCGGGGATGCCGTCGGCTATGCCATTGCCTACCATGGGGCGCTGCGCGGGCTTCCCACTCCGCTTCAGGCCAGGGCAGGCATCCACTTCGGGCCGGTGATCCTTCGTCGCAACACGCGTGAGGACGTGGCGCACGGGGCCAAGCCCGTCGAAGTGGAGGGCATTGCAAAGCCGACGGCTGCACGGGTCATGTCCCTGGCTGCGGGTGGGCAGACGCTGCTCACGACCGAGGCGCGATCGGCACTGGGCGACACCGCGCTGCGCTTGCTGTCGCATGGCTTCTGGCGCATCAAGGGCATCGCCGAGCCCGTAGAGCTGTTCGAGGCGGGCGATGAGTGCGCTCCCTTCATGCCGCCGCCGGATTCGGGCAAGGTGTACCGCGTGGTCAGCCGAGACGGCCTGTGGCTGCCGTTGCGCGAAGTGGCCCATGGTTTGCCGGCGGAGCGCGACGCATTCGTGGGTCGCCAGCAGGCCTTGGCCGAACTGGCGCAGCGCTTCGAGCACGGCGCGCGCCTGGTCTCGGTGCTGGGTGTGGGCGGCACCGGCAAGACGAGACTGGCTACGCGCTACGGCTGGACCTGGCTGGGCGATTTCCCCGGCGGCGCATGGTTTTGCGACCTTTCCTCGGCGCGAGGCCTGGAAGGCATCGTGCAGGCCGTGGCTTATGCGCTGGGGGTGCCATTGGGGACCGAGGATCCAGTCGAACAGCTGGGCCATGCGATCGCCGGACGCGACCGCTGCCTGCTGATCCTGGACAACTTCGAGCAGGTGGCGCGGCATGCGGAGGCCACGCTCGGCCGTTGGCTCAACCGCGCCGCGAACGCGCGCTTTCTGGTGACCACGCGCGAAGTGCTCGGGCTGCAGGGCGAGGAGCCGCTTGCGCTGCCGCCGCTCGACGTCGGCGAGGCGACTGCGCTCTTCGTGCGCCGGGCCGCGTCCGCCAGGCCCGCCGTTGATGCCGATGCGCGGGACGACGAAGCGGTGGCGCAGCTGGTCCGGTTGCTCGATGGCCTACCGCTGGCGATCGAGCTGGCTGCGGCGCGCGTCCGCGTGATGTCGCCGCGCATGCTGCTCGCCCGGATGGATCAGCGCTTCCAGCTGCTTGCCGCCAGCGGTGGCCGACGCGACCGCCAGGCCACGTTGCGCGCGACCTTCGATTGGTCTTGGGACCTGCTTGCCGAAGCCGAGAAGTCCGCCTTGGCGCAGCTGTCGGTGTTCGAGGGCGGGTTCACCCTCGACGCCGTGGAAGCGGTGCTCGACCTTTCGCACTTCCCGGATAGACGCTGGCCGCCCGATGTACTGCATTCACTGGTCGACAAATCGTTCGTTAGGCCGGTCGATAGGGGACGCTTCGACCTGTTGAGCAGCGTGCAGGACTATGCGGCCGAGCACCTGCGCACCGCCGACCGCTTCGCCGGCAGTGGTGCCAACGCACTGAGCGAGGCCCAGATGCGGCACGGCGCCTACTTTGCACGTTGGGCGTCCACCCGCCTCGACTGCATCGACGACCACGAAATCGACAACCTGGGGACGGCCTGTCGCCGCGCGGTGGGTCGCGATGATGGCGCGACGGCTGTGGCCACATTGGAGGGTGCCTGGTCCGTACTGTCGCAGCGCGGGCCTTTCGGCGCAGGCGCAGAACTGGCCGAGGCGGTCGCAAACATGCGCTCGCTGGACGCCAGCGAGCGGGCGCGAACCTGGCTGACGCTGGGTCTCGCGCTCAATGCCTGTGGACGAGCGGGGCATGCGCACCAGCATCTTGAGGGGGCGCTGCGGCTTGCCAGGGAGCGGCAGCTGGGGGCTCTAGAAGCAAGGGTGTTGATCGCGCTGGGCGATGTCCTAGTCAATCAGGCGCAGTTTGCCGTTGGCAGGGACTTGTACGCCCAAGCGCTGGCCATCGCGAAGGCCGCAGGTCTGGCCGCCGACGTCTGTGCCGCCTTGAACGGATTGGGCTCGGTGTCCCTCGACCTGGGTCTGGTGGGCGAGGCGCGCGAACACTACGCGGGGGCGCTGCAGGCCGCGCGTGCCGCTGCGGATCGGCGGTGGGAAGGCTGGATTCTGGGTAACCTTGGAGGACTCCACTTCAATGAAGGCGCCCAAGACGAGGCCATGCGGCACTTTGTCGCGGCGATCGAGATTTCGAGAGAACTGGGCGATCGCAAGGGGGAGGGCAACATGCTCTGCAACGTGGCGGCATTGCATGAGATGCGCGGACAACTCGACGAGGCATTGCAGGCATCGAATCAAGCCTTGCAGCTGGCGCGTTCCATCGGCCACGTCCGGCTCGAGTGCGTTGTCCAGTGCAATCTTGGCCTGGTGGGCATGGATCGGCAGGACTGGGCCGCTGCACGGCTGCATCTCGACGCCGCACTGGCGTTAGCGCGTCAACTGAACGATCGGCGTTCTGAGGGACTGTTTCTGGGTTATCTGGGCCAGCTGCTTATGGAGCAGGGCCGCCATGACGAAGCCCGCGGCTGTCTCGATGTCGGCGAGAAGCTGCTCTACGAAGTGTCGGACCGCTCCAGCCTGGGGCTGTTGTTGTGCCGTCGTGTGCAGCTGGAGCTCCTGGTCGGCAACAGAGCCGCAGCCGACACGGCCTTGTCGGCTGCGCAAGCGATCGGCCAGGAACTGGCCTGTGGGTCAGGCTCGGAACTCGGAATTGCCCTAAGCCGCGCCATGCGGTTTGTGGAGAAGACCGGGAGCGCGTCATTCGGAATTGCCACCGGTTTCTAGGCACCCGCCATCTCGACCTGGAAAGGGTCTTGACTATCGCTGGTTCTTGATGATTGGGTCCACCGGCGTACAGGGCATTGGTGGCATTCCCAACCGCTCGAGCTGAACACGAACCAGATAGTGGTACTCGATTTGCTGGGTCTGGTTCGGATCGTTCTTGTTTTTCAGCTTGATTCTCTTGCCACCGGCGACGTCGTTGACATCGCCTTCAAAGTTGCTTCTCCAGCGGTCCTGATTTCCCTCGGGTTCTCTAGTGGGTTCGATGCCGTTGGGTAGGAAACGAAAGCCATCGTCCGCCGCCCTATCAGTGAGTCTCCAATCAATCTTCTTGTTCTGGGCTTCTCTTCTGAAGCCGATGTTGTTTTGACTCTTCACGACAGCTGCCTTGCAGGTTCTTCCGTCGGGCTCCAGCCACGCATCTACGAGGATGTCGCAGTCGCGATTGTTATCAATTGTTCTGCATGACTCCGCCGGCCTGGTCATAGCGTCCTCGCTCCTCAGCATGTGTGGCGCCGTGTGTGGAGCGCAGCCCGCGAGAAGACCTGCACCGAGGACGGTAACGAGGGCGTACTTCTGCATCTGTGATCTCCTATTTGTTCTCCACCGCATGATTGCGCGGAGGCCTTTCTCGGGCTGGCGAAGTATCGTGACATCACGCAAGATCTACAAGGGAGCGCATCGCATTCAGGCAGCCTTGTCCCCAAGTTGAAGGACGCTGGCGCCGATGCCCGCCGTCATCGACACCCTATACAGTTCACGGCATGACCCGCCCCATCCTCGCCCTCGACGCCGACGGCGTGCTCGTCGACCTGCACGTCGGCTATGCGCGCGCCTGGCAGGCCGCGTTCGGCGAGCGGCTGGTCGAACACGATCCGCAGGCTTACTGGCCGATGGATCGCTGGGGCGTCGGCCCGATCGACGCGGAGCGTCGGCTTCAGCTCCGTGCGCAGTTCGAGCGGCCGGAGCTCTGGGCTTCGCTGCCGGCTATCGAAGGTGCGGTCGATGCTTGCCATCGGCTTTTCGACGCCGGCTACGAGCTGGTGTGCGTCACCGCGCTGGAGTCGCGCTTCCAGCGTGCGCGGCTCGACAACCTGAAGGCGCTGGGCTTCCCGATTCGACGTGTGATCGCCACCGGTCATGTGGAGGGCGAGCGCAGCCCGAAGGCCGATGCCATCGCCGCGTTGCGACCGGTGGCCTTCGTCGACGACTACATCGCCTACTTGCGCGGCGTGCCGACCGAGGTGCACACTGCGCTCGTGCTGCGTGCGCCGAACGGCAGCCCGAACGTTGGTGAAGAGTTGAAGCTGGCGCGCTCGGTGCACCAGGATCTGGCCGACTTCGCCGACCATTGGCTGGGCACGCCTGCACGCGGTTGAACCTCCCGACGCGGCGGCACGATCACCCCCAAAAGGTGGATGGTCTTCGCGCGCGGCGACGTGAATGATCGAAGCATGGGCGGAGGGCAGAGCCGCTCGGGAGAAGGTAGCATGGTCTTCGATGAACGCAATGAAGGTGACTACCGCATCTACGCCGGCGCGCTGGAGTCGCGTCGGGGGCAGGGCTACACCGCTGCGGTGGTGGTGAGCCGCGTGCGCGGTGCCGGGCCGAAGCCGCGCGAAGCCTACCGCGACGACAGCCTGGCTTGCGGCTACTGCTGGCCTTCGGCCAAGGAGGCGTTGAGCTACGCCTTGAACAAGGGGCGCGAGCTCATCCGGCGCGAGCAACCGCGGTTGCACTGCTGAGCGGGCCATAGCGGCCGATCGCGCGCCGCAGCCGGTCGGCCACCTCGGCGGCGAGTTCCTTTGGCGCGAGTACCTGCACCTGCTCGCCATGTCGCAGGACATCCATCACCAGCTCGGTCGGGTCGGCATAGGGCAGGCGCAGCTCCAGGCTGCCGTCGGGCAGGTGGCGTCGCTGCTGCCGGGGATGCCATTGCTCGGTTCCCACCCACTGCGCTGCCTCGGCGTCGAAGCGCAACGTGGCCCACTTCAGCCGCCGGCCGGCGAACACGCCATAGCCGCCATCGAGTTCGGCCTTCACCGTCGCCATCGGCACCTCCTTCGCACGCTGCACCAGCGGCACGGCCTCGCGCACTGCGTCGAGCGCAAAGCGGCGCAATCCGTCGCTGCGGTGGCACCAGGCGTCCAGGTACCAGGTGTTGCGGTAATGGGTGAGCCGCTGCGGCGAGACCTCGCGCCGGCTCTCGCTGCCGCGGCCGCGGGTGAAGTACAGCAGCTCGACGCGGCGCCGTTCCAGCAACGCGCTGCCGATGAGCTCGAAGAAGCGGGCATTCACCGGCCGGCGGGCTGCGGCGACGATGTTCACGCGCTGCATCAGCTCCCTTGCGGCCACGTCGTTGCTGCCGAGCATGCCGTGCAACTTGTCCAGCAGCGGCTGCAGGTGGCGGCCAAGCACGCCCTCGGCCTCGAGCCCCTGGATCAGCTGGTGCATGGTAAGCAGGGCGTGGATCTCCTTGTCGCTGAACCACAGGCCGGGCAGCTCGTGCGCACGTGCGCCGCCTGCATCGCCGAAGCGGTAGGCGTTGTCCATGCGGTCGTAGACGATGGGCGCGTCCAGCCGCTCGCGCAGGTACTGCAGGTCGCGCTTCAGCGTGGCGCGCGAGACCTCCAGCTCGCCGCGCAGCGCCTCGAACCCGATGCGGCCGCGGTTGCGAATCAGGAGCTCGATCTTGTAGAAGCGTTCGGTGCGGTCCATGGGGCGCATGATAGTCGGCACAGGCTCACGTCATGAGCCTGTGAGCCCCGACACTGCCTGCATGCGTCGGGCAAGGGGCCGGGCGCGACGACCGGAGCGATCCATGGACACCGTCTTCAGCGCCAGCACCTCCCACCCCGCCGATCCACAGACCGGCTTCGACATCGGCTGGGATCATGCCCGCCACGGCCTGCTGCCGCCGCCGGCGCAGTGGTTCGACGGCAACCCGCTGCAGCAGGGCTGGCAGGCGGGCCGCGCCTGCTTCGGCGAGCGCACACTGGGCGCGTCCCCGCGGGTGCAGCGCTGGCTGGCCCTGCGGCTGCATGCGTGGCAGCGCGGGCGCGCCTTCGAGTTGGCCGAGGTGACACCGCACTACCTGGGGCAGATCGAGGTCGATCTGTGTCCGGTGCTGCGACAGCCGCTGCAGGCCGCAGAGGTCTCGGTGGACCGGGTGTGCGACTGGGCCGGGTATGCCGCCGGGAACCTGGCGACGATGAGCGCGGCCGCCAACCGGGCCAAGGGCGCATTGGGCCTGGAGCTGCTGCTGCAGCGCGCCGAGCGCGCGTCCCGCGCGGCCGACGGCTGCTTCGAGGGGCTGGACACGGCGAGTTGGTCCCGCCTGTCGACGCTGGTGTCCTTCGTCACGCCGCTGCCGCATGAGCGGGCGCTGTGCCTGCCGTTGCACCTGCTGCCTCCGAACAGGCTGCGCCTGCTCAACCCGGTGCAGGGGCTGCAGGCGCTGGTCACGCGCGAGATCGGCCGGCCCGACGGCACGCGGCGCTTGCGCGCGTTGAGTGCACTGCTGCCGGATGCGGCGGTAAGGCTCGATTTCCACCGCTTCCTCAGTGCGCTGCTGCCTCGCTGCATCGAGGTCGGGCGCGAGGCGCGACACTGGGCACTGCGCCACGCGCTCGAAGACGCGTGGAGCGACGCGCTGGTGCAGCGGTGCTGGCAGCGCTTTGCGCGCCCGCTTACGCCGGCAATGATCGAGACGTTGCTGCAGCGCTGCGCCGCGGGCGCGCTGGGCGCAGCCCATGTGCTGCTGCATGAGGACCGCGCGGCCACCGAAGGTTGGGCTCTGGAGCGAGGCGGGCTGGCATCGCGCCCGGTGCTGCGAGCCGCCGGCGTACGCCTGCCGCGCGTGGCCCTGGCCGATCGAGCGAGAATCGCGCCTTTGCGCACGAGTTCCGCCGATGGCCATCTACCAGCTCGATGATTGGATACCCCAGCTCGCCGAGGGCGCCTGGGTCGCCGACAGTGCCAGCGTCATCGGCCGCGTGCGCATGGACGAAGGCGCCAGCGTCTGGTACGGCGCGGTGCTGCGCGGCGACAACGACTTCATCCACCTGGGCAAGCGCTGCAACGTGCAGGACGGCAGCGTGCTGCACACCGATGAGGGCAAGCCGCTGACGCTGGCCGACGAGGTCACGGTCGGCCACCAGGTCATGCTGCACGGCTGCAGCATCGGCGAGGGGACGCTGATCGGCATCCAGGCGGTGGTGCTCAACGGCGCGAGGATCGGCAAGCGCTGCATCGTCGGCGCCGGTGCGGTGGTCACCGAAGGGAAGGAGTTCCCCGACGATTCGCTGATCATCGGTTCGCCGGCTCGGCTGGTGCGGACGCTGACGCCGGCGCACTTCGAGATGCTGTCCCATCTGGCGGCGCACTACGTGGTGCAGACACAGCGTCACCGCAGCGGCATCCGGCGCATCGCCTGATGAGCGATCTGCACCGCTTCGTGTTCGAGGGGCTTCCCGTGCGCGGTGCGCTGGTGCAGCTGGGCGCCGCGTGGCGCGAGATGCTGGCCGTTCGCGCCGCCGCGCCCTTCCCGGGCGCCGTGCGGGAGTTGCTGGGGCAGATGGCGGCCGCCGGCGTGTTGATGCAATCGAGCCTGAAGTTCGACGGCGCGTTGATCCTGCAGATGCAGGGCGACGGCCCGGTCAAGCTGGCCGTGGCCGAGATTCGCTCCGACCTGAGTTTCCGTGCCACGGCCAATGTGGTGGGCGAGGTGCCGCCGGCGGCAGGGCTGGAGGCGCTGCTCAACGTGCACGGCCGCGGACGTTGCGCGATCACACTCGACCCCGCGCAGCGGCGGCCCGGCCAACAGCCGTACCAGGGCGTGGTGCCACTGCACGGCGACCGGCGCGAGCCGCTGCAGCAACTGTCGCAGGTGCTCGAGCACTACATGCTGCAGTCGGAGCAGCTGGACACGCGCATGCTGCTCGCCGCCGACGACGAGCGCGCCGCCGGGCTGCTCATCCAGCGCCTGCCCGGCGAGGGAACCGGTCGAGTATCCGGCGAGCGCAGCGAGGACCAGATCGGTCTGAACGAGGACTTCAATCGCATCGCCCACCTGGCTGCGACGCTGACGCGCGACGAGCTTCTGAAGCTGGACGCCGAGACCGTGCTGCGCCGGCTCTTCTGGGAGGAGCGGCTGCGCCGCTTCGAAGCGCGCCGCGCTCGATTCGCCTGCAGCTGCGCACGCGAGCGCGTGGCCGGCATGCTGCGCGGGCTTGGGCGCGAGGAGGTGGACTCGATCATCGCCGAGCGCGGCGAGGTCGAGGTCGGCTGCGAATTCTGCGGCCGGCAGTACCGATTCGACGCCATCGACGCCACCACGCTGTTCATCCCGCAGGCCGATCAGCCGCCGGGGCAGGGCGCAATGAACTGACGCTGCATCAACCGCCGCCGCGGCGCAGCTGGGCGTGCTCGCATTCGGGCACATCGCATTTTTCGCACACCCATTGCCAGGCGGGCGCTTCGGCATTGCGGCGCGCCAGGCGGCTGAACAATCCGTCGCGCGGCAGTGTTCGCCGGCGCAACAGCGGGGCCACCGCATCCAGCGCCATCTCGAGCCGGGCCTCGCCTTGGCCCGAAACCGGCGCCCAGAGCAGGCGCTGTGCATGCAGCAGCGCGCGCAGCGCGGCGTCCACCGGCTCGCGCACCTGCGGGCCGTCGCGCTGCAGGCCGTCGGCGACCCAGGGCAGGTCCGGCGCGGTCAGCAGGGTCAGCGACACGTGGGCGCGGTGCAGCGCGACCGCCATCTCGTGGAGCGTCCGGTCGCCGAACAGCAGGTGGCTGTAGACCGCGGTGGCCAGCGCCGTGGTGTCGCACACCACCAGGTCGTGCGTGGCTGCGGCCGCCGCGATCCGGGCGTGCTGCTCGCGTGCAATCGCCGCTTGCTCGTCGGCGCGCGGGGTGCGGCCCTCGCGCGCGCACCAGGCCCGCAGCCATTCGTCGACCCAGGTGCTGCGCAGCCCGGTCTCCTCGCCCAGGCGCCTTGCCAGCGCGGCAGCGAGCGTGGTCTTGCCCGTGCTTTCGGCGCCGAGCAGCGCGACGACCGTGGCCTCAGCCATGGGCCTGCGCCTTGCGCGACCAGGCCCGCCAACCCAGCAGCGACAGCAGCGCGAACAGCGCATACAGCAGCACCGTCAGCCACAAGCCCTTGTAGGCGAACAGCGTGGTGCTGACCAGGTTCACCGCCAGCCAGACCGGCCAGTTCTCGACGTACTTGCGCCCCAGCAGCCACTGGCCGGCGACGCTGCCGGCCGTGGGCAGCGCGTCCCACCAGGGCACGTCGCTGTCGGTCTGGTGGCGCAGGAACAGCGCCAGCAGCGGCCAGGCGGCGATCACCGCGACGGCCAGGCGTTGCCGGCCTGCGGCCGACAAGCGGCGCACCCGCAGTGCCGCGCCGTCGTCACCGCGGCCGCGCAGCCACTGCCACCATCCCCACAGGGCCACCGCGACGAAGAAAAGCTGCAGTGCCGCCTCGCCGTACAGCCGGTGCTGCCAGAACAACAGGCCGTACAGCAGCGACGCGCCGATGGCCAGCGGCCAGGCCGTGGCGTTGACGCGGATGTTGCACCAGACCATCGCCAGCGACAGCGTGAAGGCCAGCACTTCGGCCCAGCTGACCGGACTGCCCCACAAAGAGAAGGCGGTCGTCCAAAGGGGCTGCATGAGATGCAGCAGGCGTTCCATCCGCGGACAGCGCGGTTCGCCTCAGGGGCGCCGCGGGCTGAGCTGCACGAGAATCTCGTCGGGCTTGATCATGCCCAATTCCGAGCGCGCCTTTTCCTCGACCATCTCCAGGCCTTCCTTCAGGTCGCTGACCTCGGCGGCCAGGCGCTGGTTGCGTTCGCGCGCGGCGTCGTTCGCGCGTTGCTGCGCCTGAAGCTGCGACTCGAGCTGCACGACGTAGCTGCGCCCCCCCTTGCCCGCCCAAAGCTCGGCCTGCACCAGCGCCAGCAGCAGCAGCAGAGCGAGGGTGACCAGCTTCATGGCCGATTCAAGGGCAGAAGGCCGGCCCGCTCGGGCAAGGGACCGGACCCGTTTGGTTGTTGTCGAGGGAGCGACCCAGCAGGCTCAGCTTCGACATGCGGGCGTTGTAGGCGTCGGTGATCCGCTTGATCAACTCGGCGTCGGCCGCGGAGTCGCCCTGCGGCTTGAACACCACCCGGGTGGTGCCGTCGACGACGGGTGTGATGCTGGCCACGACGGTGCTGCCGTCGAGGGTGCCGACGATGCGGCCCTGCCGCCGGTTCTGCTCGCTGAAGACCATGCGCTGGTCGGCCATCGAGGCCAGCGCGATGTCGTAGGTGCGCTCGAAGGTGACGTGGCTGTTGGGCACGTTGCCCGACGCCGGGCCGGTGGCGCAGCCACCGATGCCGCCCAGCGCGAGCAAGAGCACCGCTGCCGCTGCCACACCTGCCTTGCCCATCAGCGCCCCATGCGTGCGTTGTACGCCGCCAGCACCCGCTGCGAAATGCCGGCGTCCTGCGGCTGTTCGCCCTTGGTGTTGAACTCGACCCGCGTCGTGCCGTCGGCCTGGGGCCGTACCGAGGCCGTCACGACCAGCGTGCCACGCGTGCCGACGATGTTGCCGCCGGCACGGTCCTGCGCGGTGATGCGCAGGCCCTGGTCGGCAAGGGCACCGAGTGCGGCATCGTAGGCGCGGTCGAAGGTGCTCGCGCCGTAGACCGGTGGCGGCGGATAGGGGTAGGGGTAATAGGCACAGGCGCCGAGCGTCGCAAGCGCCAGCCCCAGCGGCAGGGCGGCGAGGCGGCGGGTCCAGTGGCGAGGCTGCATATTCGGCCTGTCAACGCAGGTTGTAGAACGCCGCCCGTCCCGGGTAAGCGGCCACGTCGCCGAGGTCTTCCTCGATGCGCAGCAGCTGGTTGTACTTGGCAATGCGGTCGCTGCGGCTCATCGAGCCCGTCTTGATCTGGCCGGCGTTGGTGCCGACCGCGATGTCGGCGATGGTCGAGTCCTCGGTCTCGCCGCTGCGGTGGCTGATGACGTTGGTCCAGCCGGCGCGCTTGGCCATCTCGATGGCGGCGAAGGTCTCGGTCAGCGTGCCGATCTGGTTGATCTTGATGAGGATCGAGTTGGCCACGCCCTTCTCGATGCCCTCCTTCAGGATGCGCGTGTTGGTGACGAACAGGTCGTCGCCGACCAGCTGTACCTTCTTGCCCAGGCGCTCGGCCAGGTGCTTCCAGCCATCCCAGTCGCTCTCGGCCATGCCGTCCTCGATGCTGAGGATCGGGTACTTGTCCGCCCAGGCGGCGAGCATGTCGGTCCAGCCGGCGGCCGACAGCTTCAGGCCGCCTTCGCCCTCCAGCACGTACTGCCCGTCCTTGAAGAACTCGCTGGCGGCGCAGTCCAGGCCCAGCGCGATCTGATCGCCGGCCGTGTAGCCGGCCTTGTCGATGGCTTCCAGGATCAGCTGGATCGCCGCCTCGTGGCTGGCCACGCTGGGGGCGAAGCCGCCTTCGTCGCCGACGCTGGTGGACATGCCCTTGGCGTCGATGATCTTCTTCAGTGCATGGAACACCTCGGCACCGTAGCGCACCGCTTCGCGGAAGGACGGCGCGCCCACCGGGATGATCATGAACTCCTGCAGGTCCAGGCTGTTGTTGGCATGCGCGCCGCCGTTGATGACGTTCATCATCGGCACCGGCATCTGCATGCCGCCCATGCCGCCGAAATAGCGGTACAGCGGCAGGCCGGACTCTTCGGCGGCGGCGCGCGCCACCGCCATGCTCACTGCCAGCGTGGCGTTGGCGCCGAGGCGGCTCTTGTTGTCGCTGCCGTCCAGGTCGATCAGCGTGCGGTCCAGGAAGGCCTGCTCGCTGGCGTCCAGGCCGAGCACGGCCTCGCTGATCTCGGTGTTGATGTGCTCCACCGCCTTCAGCACGCCCTTGCCGAGGTAGCGGCTCTTGTCGCCGTCGCGCAGCTCGATCGCCTCGCGGCTGCCGGTGGACGCCCCGCTGGGCACGGCGGCACGGCCCATCGTGCCGCTTTCGAGCAACACGTCGCATTCGACGGTGGGGTTGCCGCGGCTGTCGAGGATCTCTCTGCCGACGATGTCGACGATGGCGCTCATGACTCTTCCTTTGGGGGCTGTGAATGGGGTGGGTTCAGACCGGGGCGTCGACGCCTTCGACCAGCACCATGTTGAAGCAGGCGGTGGCGCCGGCGCGCAGTGCCCGCGCGGCGCGGTAGGCCGGGCTGTCGTACATCGCCTGGGCCACCTCGAAGCTCGGGTAGCGCAGCACCGTCAGCCGCGGCGGCGCCCAGTCGCCTTCCAGCACCGCCATGCGGCCGCCGCGCACCAGGTACTCGCCGGCGAACTGCTTGACCACCGCCGGTGCCGAGGCCATGTAGGCCTTGAACTTCTCGGGATCGGTGATGTTGGATTCGACGATCAGGTAGGCAGCAGCCATGACGTTACCTCTCAGCAGCTGAAATCGTTCTCGAGCAGCGGCCGCGCCTTGACCACCCGGTCCAGTGCCACCAGCTGCTCGAGCAGCGCGTGCATGTGTTTCAAGGGCACCGCGTTCGGTCCGTCGCTCAGCGCATGGACTGGGTCCGGATGGGTTTCCATGAACAGCCCGGCCACGCCGACAGCCACGCCGGCGCGTGCCAGCACGGGCACGAACTCGCGTTGGCCGCCGCTGCTCGTGCCCTGGCCACCGGGCAGCTGCACCGAATGCGTGACGTCGAACACCACCGGCGCGCCCGTCTCGCGCATGATCGCCAGGCTGCGCATGTCGGAGACCAGGTTGTTGTAGCCGAAGCTGGCGCCGCGCTCGCAGGCCATGAAGCGGTCTTCGTCCAGTCCCTTGTCGCGCGCCGCGGCACGGGCCTTGTCGATGACGTTCTTCATGTCGTGGGGGCTGAGGAACTGGCCCTTCTTGATGTTCACCGGCTTGCCGCTCTGCGCCACGGCGCGGATGAAGTCGGTCTGCCGGCAGAGGAAGGCCGGGGTCTGCAGCACGTCCACCACCGCCGCCACGGAGGCGATCTCGGTTTCGGTGTGCACGTCGGTGAGCACGGGCACGCCGATCTCGCGCCGGACCTTGGCCAGTATCTCCAGGCCGCGTTCCATGCCGGGGCCGCGGAAGCTCGTCCCGCTGGAGCGGTTGGCCTTGTCGTAGCTGCTCTTGAAGATGAACGGAATGCCGAGCGCGCCGGTCATCTCCCTCAGTCGGCCGGCCACGTCCATCTGCAGCGCCTCGCTCTCGACCACGCAGGGCCCGGCGATGAGGAAGAACGGGCGGTCCACGCCGACGTCGAAGCCGCAGAGTTTCATTGCATCCCCCGCGCCGGAAGGGCCGCGGGTAGCAGGCGGCCCGGCGGCGTCATGCCACGGCCTTCAGCGGCCGGTCCGCCTGCGCCTGGTGGTCCAGCGCGGCGCGGATGAAGCTGTTGAACAACGGGTGACCGTCCCACGGCGTGGATTTGAACTCGGGGTGGAACTGCACGCCGACGAACCACGGATGCACCTCGCGCGGCAGCTCGACGATCTCGGTCAGTTTGTCGCGCTGCGTGATGGCCGAGATCACCAGCCCGGCCTGGCGCAGCCGCTCCAGGTAGTGCTCGTTGGCTTCGTAGCGGTGGCGGTGGCGCTCGGTGACGACGTCGCCGTAGATCTGGTGGGCCAGCGTGCCGCGCTGCACGTCCGAACTCTGCGCGCCCAGCCGCATCGTGCCGCCCAGGTCGGATGCGGCGTCGCGCTTCTGGATCGTGCCGTCGCGGTCTTGCCATTCGTCGATCAGCGCGATCACCGGGTGCGGTGTGGCCGCGTCGAACTCGGTGGAGTTGGCGCCCTCGAGCCCGGCGAGGTGGCGCGCCACTTCGATCGTCGCCACCTGCATGCCCAGGCAGATGCCCAGGTAGGGAATCCGGTGTTCGCGTGCGTAGCGCGCCGCGCAGATCTTGCCCTCGACGCCGCGCTTGCCGAAGCCGCCCGGCACCAGCACCGCATCGAAGCGCGAAAGCTGGTCCACATTGCCCGCGGTCAGGGTCTCGGAATCGACATACTCGATGTGCACGCGCGCGTGGTGCTGGATGCCGGCGTGGCGCAGCGCTTCGTTCAGGCTCTTGTACGAATCGGACAGGTCGGTGTACTTGCCGCACATCGCGATGCTGACCTGCTGCGCCGGGTGCTCGACCTCGTGCACCAGGCGGTCCCAGCGCTTCAGGTCGGCCGGCCGCGTAAGCAGCTGCAGCTTCATGCAGATCATCTCGTCCAGTCCCTGCTCGTGCAGCATGCGCGGCACCTTGTAGATGGTGTCCACGTCCCACATGCTGATCACGCCGTGCAACTGCACGTTGGTGAACAGGCTGATCTTCTCGCGCTCTTCGTCGGGGATCGCGCGGTCGGCGCGACACAGCAGCACGTCGGGCTGGATGCCGATCTCGCGCAGCTTTTGCACCGTGTGCTGCGTCGGCTTGGTCTTCAGTTCCCCGGCCGCCCCGATCCAGGGCACGTAGGTCAGGTGCACGAAGGCGCTGTTCGTGGCCCCCAGCTTCAGGCTCATCTGGCGCGCGGCTTCGAGGAAGGGCAGGCTCTCGATGTCGCCGACCGTGCCGCCGACCTCGACGATGGCCACGTCCACGGCGTCGGCGCCGCGCTTGACGTAGTCCTGGATCTCGTTGGTGACGTGCGGAATCACCTGCACGGTCTTGCCCAGGTAGTCGCCGCGGCGCTCCTTCTCGAGCACGCTCTTGTAGATCTGGCCGGTGGTGAAGTTGTTGCTGCGCTTCATCCGCGTGGTGATGAAGCGCTCGTAGTGGCCCAGGTCCAGGTCGGTCTCGGCGCCGTCGTCGGTGACGAAGACCTCGCCGTGCTGGAACGGTGACATCGTGCCCGGATCCACGTTGAGATACGGGTCCAGCTTGATGAGGGTGACTTTGAGGCCCCGCGACTCGAGGATCGCGGCCAGCGAGGCCGAGGCGATGCCCTTGCCGAGCGAGGACACCACACCGCCGGTGACGAAGACGAACTTGGTCATGTCTGAAGCACGGACCCGGGTGCGGCGGCGCACCGTACGGGATGCATGGCTGTGAAGTCGGAATTATAGGCGCCGGGGGTGCGGCGATCCTCCGCCGCGGCCGCAGAGGTCAATGCGCGGGCAACGACAATGCAAAACTGGCCGCATGCGCGCCGATGACATGGACAAGCCCTTCTCCGAAGCCTGCGAGCGCAACAACGCGCCGATCCTGCAGTGCCTGCAGCCGCTTTACGCTGCGCTGCATTCGGTGTTCGAGGTCGGCAGCGGCACCGGCCAGCATGCCGTGTTTTTCGCCTCGGCCATGCCGCACCTGCGCTGGCAGTGCTCGGACATGCCGGCCCAGCTGCCGGGCTTGCGGCTGTGGTTGGAAGAAGCGGGGCTGCCCAACCTGCCGCCGCCGCTGGCCTTCGGCATCGGCCAGCCCTGGCCGCAATGGCACTGCGACGCGGTGTTCAGCGCCAACACGCTGCACATCCTGGGCTGGGAGGACGTGTGCGGGCTGTTCGAGGGTCTGGGCCTCTGGCTGCCTGCACACGGGCTCTTCACCGTCTACGGACCCTTCAACTACGGCGGCCGCTTCACCAGCGAAGGCAATGCGCGCTTCGACGCCGCGCTGCGCGCGGCCGATGCGCGCCGCGGCCTGCGTGACTTCGAGGCCGTGGACGCGCTGGCCCGTGCCGCCGGGCTGGCGCTGCTGGAGGACCGCGACATGCCGGCCAACAACCGCTGCATCACTTGGCGGCGCGTTGCGGCCGACGGCCTGCGCTAGACTGCCGGCGCTTGCATCAGGTGCCCTTCGCCCCCCGCTTGGGACGATGGGTCAAACGGGAAGCCGGTGCGCTGCGGGAGGGACCCTCCCCGGCCAGTCCGGCGCTGCCCCCGCAACGGTAGGCGAGGTGCGTTCGGCAACGCAGCCACTGGGCGACGAGCCTGGGAAGGCGCTGGACGCTTCGGTTCGACTGCGAACCGGCACTCGCAAGCCCGGATACCGGCCTGCTGCACGGGGGCTGGCGTTGCGGAGGGCGGCGCGGGCATGAGCCGCTGCCTTGTCCGGCAGCGTGCCGTGCCGGTGCTTGCCTCTCGCCACCCGGCCGTGTCCTGAACAGGCCGCACGGGGTGTGCGGACACGAGAGGTGTTCCCTTGTCTTCGAAAGTCATCTTGCGCGGCGCGAGTCGCGTCGCCGCCTGGGCGCTGCTGCCCATGGTCCACGCAGCCTCGGCCCAGGCCCAGGCCGAACCGGCCTCCGCAGTGCAGGTTATCGGCACGCGCGCGCCGACGGCCCTGAGCCGCGTCGTCGCCGACGTGGTCGTCATCGACCGCGACCGCATCCGCGCCACCACCGCCGATTCGCTGGAAGACCTGCTGCGCCGCGAAGGCGGCATACAGCTGTCGCGCAACGGCGGCCCGGGGCAGAACGCCAGCGTGCTCATCCGCGGCAACGGGGCCAGCAACACGCTGGTGCTGATCGACGGCGTGCGCGTCGGCTCGGCCACGCTCGGCCAGACCGACCTGTCGACGATCAGCCTGGCGCAGGTCGAGCGCATCGAGGTCCTGCGCGGTCCAGGCTCGAGCCTGTACGGTGCCGACGCGATCGGCGGCGTGGTCAACATCGTCACGCGCCGCGGCGAAGGGACGCCCTATGTCAGCGGCAACCTCGCCGGTGGCAACCGCGCGTCGGCCGAAGGCTACCTGGCCGTCAGCGGCGCGGCGGACGGCTTCGACTATGCGCTCGGCGTCAGTGGCGAAACCAGCAATGGCGTGTCGGCGGTGCTGCCCGGCGACCTGTTCGGCATCTACAACCCCGACGACGACGGCTTCAATCGCTATGGCCTGACGCTGGCTGGCGGCTACCGCTGGCAGCCCGGGCAACGCATCGGCCTGAGCTACACGGGCAGCCGCAACCGTGCGCAGTTCGACAGCGCCGAATATCCGCCACCGAACTTCCTGCCTGATCCGTCACCGGATTTTCGCAACCGCACGACGACCCAGCTGCTGACGCTGGAGTACCAGGGCGAGATGTCCGCCGAATGGACGAACCTGCTGCGCGCGTCGTACCAGACCGACCAGCTGCAGTCGGGTGCCAACGTCATCAGCGCCTACGACACCACCCGGCGGCAGTTCACCGCACAGACCACCTGGACGCCTTCGCCGCAGCAGCAGCTGGTCGGCGCGGTGGACCTGCTCACCGAGTCGATCGATTCCACCGAGTTCAACGCCCCCGACCGCGACAACACCGGCCTGGTGCTCGGCTACACCGGCCGCTTCGGCGCGCAGAAGCTGCAGGCCGACCTGCGCTGGGACCACAACTCGGTGTACGACAACCAGACCACCGGCAAGTTCGGCTGGGGCATGGATTTGGCCGAAGGCTGGTCAGTGCGTGCGGTGGCGGGCACGGCCTTTCGCGCGCCCACCTTCAACGATCTGTACTTTCCGAACTTCGGCGTGGTCACGCTGCAACCCGAACGTTCGCGCAGCGTCGAGGCGGGCGTCGACTACAAGGCGGCAATGACTTCGGTGGCCGCCACGGCCTACTACAACAAGGTATCGGACCTGATCGGCTACCAGCCCGATCCGAACCAGTGCCCGCCCGGGCTGAACTTCGGCTGCGCCGGCAACACCGCGCGCGCGTTACTGCAGGGGATCACGATCCAAGGCTTGCAGCAGTGGGGCAGCTTCCAGTTCACGCTGGCACTGGACTGGCTGAACGCCAAGGACCAGGACACGCAGCAGACCTTGCCGCGGCGCGCCGCCAACCAGCAGACCTTCGCCGTCGACTGGAACGAAGGCCCTTGGCAGCTCGGCGGCACCGTGCTGCGCGTCAGCCAGCGGCCCGATACCGGCGTGCTGCTGCCGGCCTATACGCTGTTGAACCTGAACGCGCGCTGGCGCGTCGAGCGCTTCTGGCAGGTCGAGTTCCGCCTGCAGAATGCCTTCGACAGCGACTACCAGCCGGCGCGTGACTACCAGGACGTGGGCCGGCAGGTCTGGCTCGGCTTGCATTACGACGGACGGGGTCTTTGAGCGGCAGTTCCCACCTGTCCCGCAGGCGCTGGCTCGGCCGGGCGCTGGCCGCGGTGCTGCTTGCGCCGGCGCTGGTCGCCGCCGCGCCGCCGCAGCGCATCGTCAGCTTGGTTCCCGGTCTGACCGAGAGCGTCTGCGCGCTCGGCGCCTGCGCGCGTCTGGTCGGCGTCGACCGGCATTCGAACTGGCCGCCCGAAGCCGCGGCGCTGCCGCGCCTGGGCGGGCTGGACGATGCGCAGGTCGAGCGCATCGCGGCGCTGAATCCGGACCTGGTGCTGGCCGCGCCCGGCGCGCGGGTGGTGCAGCGGTTGCAGGCATTGGGCCTGAAGGTCGTCGCGCTGCACACGCGCAGCCATCAGGACGTCAGGCACAACCTGCTGTGGCTGGGGCAGACGCTGGGCGATCCGGACCTGGGGCGCAAGGCCTGGGCGGCCGTCGAGACGCAGATGGCCGCAGCGTCGCAGAGCGTGCCTGCGGCGATGCGCGGGCGCAGCGTGTACTTCGAAGTCGAGGCCTCGCCTTATGCCGCCGGACCCGACTCGTTCATCGGCCAGACGCTGGTGCAACTGGGGCTGCGCAACATCGTGCCTGTGGCACTCGGGCCCTTCCCGAAGCTGAGCCCGGAGTTCGTGGTGCGCGCGCAGCCCGACATCGTGATGGCCGAGGCGCGCCAGATGCAGGACATGCCGGGTCGCCCGGGATGGGCGTCCCTGACGGCGCTGCAGCGGCAGCAGGTGTGTGCGTTCCCGAGTGCCGATTACGAGGTTCTGGTGCGCCCGGGACCGCGCATGGGCCGGGCTGCGCAACAGCTCGCGGACTGCCTGGCCAGGTTGGCCAAGGACACGCGTTGAGCGCGCTCGCCGTGCGCCGCCGGCGCCTCGGATTTGGTCTGGCTCTGTGCAGCCTGCTATTGCTGTCTGCGGGCCTGGTCGCAGGTGGCGAGGGCTGGTCGCTGGCCGAGCTGGGCGATTTGCTGCGCGGGCAGGATGCCTGGCTCATCGTCGGCCAGATCCGTGCGCCACGCACCCTCGGCGCCTGGCTCGCCGGCGGGCTGCTCGGTCTGGCCGGTGCCCTGGCGCAAGGCTTGTTCCGCAACCCGCTGGCCGACCCGTTTCTGCTCGGTTCCGCCTCGGGGGCGTCGCTCGCCGTGGTGGCGGTGCTGGCCGCTGGCACGCTCGGCGGGTATGGCCTCGGGCACGGTGTCGGACTGGCGGCGGCGGCCTTCATGGGTGCGCTCGGCGGCGTACTGCTGACGCTGGCGCTGGCTCGCGGCGCGCAGCACACGCTGCGCCTGCTGCTGGCGGGCGTGGTGGTAGGCGTGGTGCTGTCCGGCCTGAGCGACCTGCTGACCCTGGCGGCCCCCGAGGCTCTGCGCGGCCGGCAAGTGTTCATGCTCGGCAGCACGGGCTTCCTGGGCTGGGACGGGTGCCTGCTGCTCGGCACTGGGCTGGCGCTGTTGCTGCCGTTGGCGCAGCGGCTTTCGCGTCTGCTCGACGCGCTCGTGCTTGGAGAGGACAGTGCGCGCAGCCTGGGTCTACCACTGCCGCAACTGCAGTTGCTGCTGGTGGGCCTGCTGGCGGCGGCCACGGGCCTGGCCGTGTCGCAGACTGGCCTGGTGGCGTTCGTCGGTTTGGCCGCGCCGCACCTGGTGCGGCGCATCGCGCCAGGACCGCACGGGTATCTGCTGGCCGCCAGCGCCGCCGCGGGCGCGGTGTTGCTGCTGGCCGCGGATGTCGCGGCGCGTACGTTGATCGCACCGCAGGAGTTGCCGGTGGGCGTGCTCACCGCCATCTTCGGTGGCGCGTACCTGTTGTGGCTGCTCAATCGTCAGCGCGGGGCCTAGCATGACGGTGCCGCTGCAGGCCGTGTCACTGGAGGTCGTGCTGGGCGGTCGCGCCGTGTTGCGCGAGGTCTCGCTGGAGCTGCGGGCGGGCTGGACGGCCGTGGTCGGGCCGAACGGGGCCGGCAAGTCGACGCTGCTGCGTGCGCTGGCCGGGCTGCTGCCGCTGCGCGGCGGGCAGGTGCGATTGCAGGGCCGCCCGCTGCGCAGTTGGAGCGCCATGCAGCGCGCACGGGAGATGGCCTGGCTGGCGCAGCAGGGCCTGCAGGGCGGCGACCTGACAGTGCGCGAACTGGTCGAGTTGGGCCGGCTGCCACACCTGGGCCTGTTTGGCACGCCGGGGCCTCAGGACTTGCGGCAGGTCGAGCAGGCCATGCAGGACACCGAATGCGGCGCCTGGGCCGAGCGCCGCCTCGAGCAGCTGTCTGGCGGCGAACGCCAGCGCTGCCTGCTGGCGCGGGCGCTGGCGGTGGGCGCGCCGGTGCTGCTGCTCGACGAGCCGACCACGCACCTGGATCCGCCGCATCAGGTGTCGCTGGTGCGCCTGCTGCGACGGCTGGGCGAGCAGGGCTGCACCGTGGTCAGCGTGCTGCACGACTTGCCGCTGGCGCTGCAGGCCGACCGTTTGGTGGTGCTGCGTGACGGACAGGTGGCCGCCTGCGGCGCGCACGACGACGCGGCGCTGCACGCGTCGCTGCGCGAGGTCTTCGATAACGCCTTGCGCATCGAACGGGCCGGCGGCCGTTTCGTCGCCCTACCAGACTTGGGTTGAGTCTGCGTCAAGCGCGTGTCGCGCGCCTGTAGTACCTTCGGGCCTCAAGCAAAAGGAGGGACGCCCTCATGGCCAGTATGAAGGACCGCCTGCAAGCCCTGCCGGCGTCGGCGCTGAAGGGCATGCGCCGCGGCATCGAGAAGGAGAGCCTGCGCTGTCAACCCGATGGCAGCCTGGCGGCCACGCCGCACCCCGTGGCATTGGGGTCGGCGCTGACGCATCCGCACATCACCACCGACTACAGCGAAGCGCAGCTGGAGCTGATCACCGGCGTGCATGGCGACATCGATGCCTGCCTGGACGAGCTGACGCAGATCCACCAGTTCGTCTACCGCACGCTGCGCGCGGCAGGCGACGAGATGCTGTGGGTGGGCAGCATGCCCTGCGGGCTGCCGGCCGACGAGAACATCCCGATCGGGGTGTACGGCACGTCCAACGTGGCACGCGCGAAGAGCATCTACCGCATGGGCCTGGGTCATCGCTACGGCCGGCGCATGCAGACCATCTCGGGCATCCACTACAACTGGTCGCTGCCGGGGCTGGGCAACGACGAGTACTTCGCGTTGATCCGCAACTTCCGCCGCCAGTCCTTCCTGCTGCTCTACCTGTTCGGCGCGTCGCCGGCGGTGTGCGGCAGCTTCGTCGCCGGGCGCGAGCATGGCCTGCAGCCGCTGGCTGGCGGCACGCTGTACCTGCCGCACGCCACCAGCTTGCGCATGGGCGACATCGGCTACCGCAGCGAGGCGCAGGCGCAGCTGGCCGTTTCGTACAACAGCCTGGAAGGCTATGGCGCGTCGCTGCACGAGGCGATGATGCGGCCCTACCCGCCGTACGAGGCGATCGGCATCCGCAACCTGGGTGGCGAATACAACCAGCTGGCGACCAGCCTGCTGCAGATCGAGAACGAGTTCTACGGCACGATCCGGCCCAAGCGCGTGATTCGCCCCGGCGAACGGCCGCTGCACGCGCTGCGCGAGCGGGGGGTCGAGTACGTCGAGGTGCGCTGCATGGACCTCGATCCCTTCGTGCCCGTGGGCATCGAGCCGGCGACGATGCGCTTCATCGACCTGTTCCTGCTGCACTGCCTGCTCGGCGACAGCCCGCCGGACACGCCCGAGGAGATCGCCGCGCTCGGCCGCAACCAGCAGCGCGTGGCCGCACGCGGGCGCGAACCGGGCCTCAGGCTCGAGCGCGGCTCGCGCGAGGTCACGCTGGTGGAGTGGGGGGCGCAGATCGTCGAGGAGATGGAACTGCTCGCCAACGCCATGGACGTAGTGCTGGGCGGCCAGCGTTACCGCGACGCCTGGTCCGCCGCGTCGCGCGTGATGCGATCGCCCGACACGTTGCCGTCGGCGCGCATGTTGTCGGCGATGAAGTCCGACTTCGGGGGCTCGTACGTGCGCTTCACGCGCGCGCAGGCGCAGCAGACGCGCAATCTGCTGCTGGGCCTGCCTTGGAGCGACGCGCAGCAGCAGCGCCACGAGGCCATGGCCGCCCAATCGGTACGCGAGCAGCGGCAGATCGAGGCCGCCGACACTATGCCCTTCGAACAGTTCCGCCAAGAGTACCTGGCGCCGGAACGCCTCGGCGTGCTGGCCGAAGCGTAGCCGAATCGCGTGCAAGCATCGCGGGCGGACGGTGGCTGGCGGTGCGTTCTCCAACCCCTCGAGAGGCGTCGGCTGGTTTCGGCGCAAAGCGGCCTTTGGCCGCTTTGCGCCAAGGCGCGTGGATGGGGGCTCC
>ERZ1645186.17-NODE-17-length-27717-cov-8.758586_pt1 | contig 27717 bp, 22 predicted proteins | sample MGYA00575349_ERZ1645186 | MGnify/ENA primary metagenome ERZ1645186 (study PRJEB40839, sample SAMN11282943) | freshwater sediment metagenome | isolation source: river sediment | host: Sediment | place: India: Nawabganj, Kanpur | collected 2015-12-17 ...
ACGTGCTGCCGCGCCATGCCGGCGACGGCGTCGAGCTGACCTGGCCGCGCAAGGAACCGGGGCTCGAGCACCTGCGCGAATTGGCGACGCGTCTGCGGGTCTGAAGCCGGCCTTCTGCGGATCGCGCGCCGGCGCTCAGCGGTACATCGCCAGCCGCGCCAGGCACAGCTCGGCGTCGAAGCGCTCGCCAATGGCCACCAGGCCGATGCGGCGCACGTCGGCAGGCCGCAATGTGCCGCCGGTGCGATAGCCTTCGAAGGCCGTGAAAGGCAGGCGCAGCGTCTGCCATGAAGCGCCAGCCTCGAAACCGGCGCGCCAGGCCTGCCACGGCATCGTCATGTCGGCCGTGCGCAGGTGCAGCCCGTAGCGGTGGCCGTTGCCCAGGACCTGCAGTTCCACGCCGCGCCAGGCCTGCGCTTCGGGTAGCGCCGGCAGCTCCAGCGCCATCTGGATGAAGCCGCCGTTGTTTTCCAGTCGAACCTGACCGTGCAGGCACAGCGCGCTGCGGCCCTGCACGGTCTCAGCGCTCATGCCGCCGGTGGACACGCCGCCCATCACGCCGTCGGTGAAGAAGCGCCAAGCCGGGCCCAGCGTGCTGGCCGCGCCGCCGCTGCGCCGGTCGTCGATCAGCAGCATGTCTTCGGCCGCGCCAGCCGCACCTGGCGGCAAGGCGCAAGCGGCGAGCCATCCGATGAATGCCAGCCGGCCGTGCATAGGCGCATCGTAGCCTGCGCCGGCGGCGTCGCGGCCCTCGAACAGGATCGCCCCCTCGTGGCCGCCGTGCTGCAGCCCGTCCGGCAGTTCCATCGGTTTGCGCTGCAGGCTTAACAGCTCGCGGAAGCAGCAGCGCCGTGCGTCCCTGTCGGGCTCGCGTGCCGGGCCTTCCAGCGCCGCTGGTCGACTTGTCGGTTTTGCGCTAACGAGTTCGAGTCCCAGCGCCTCGTCGTGGCCGTCTTCCCACTTGGCCGGGATGCAGCGCAGCCTGTCTTCGTCGTCCAGGATCACGCGGTACTCCGCAGGCACGAACTCCGGAGGCTGGCGGACGCCGGTGGCATTTCCGGGCCACCCGACGTGCGGCCCCGCGGACGCTATGCTTGCCGCCCCATGGCCAGCATCCACGTCACCGACATCGAAGCCGCCATCAACTGGTGGCGCGCGCGCAAGCCCTCGCCCGACGGGCTGCGCGCGTGCGACGAGGTGCTGGCGCTGGCCGAGGTATACGGGTTGATGACCTACTACCGCGAAGCCGAGTGCGACGAACACACGATGCCCGAGGCCGCGCGTGCCGCGTGGCTCGGCTGGTATGCGTCGACACCCGACGCGCCTTGCATCGCCATCTGCTCCACCTCGCAGGGCGACGCCGAATGCAAGGGCTGCGGCCGCAGCTTCGAGGAGGTGCAACACTGGCAGGCCTACAGCCCGGCGCACAAGCGCGCCGTGTGGCGCCGCATCACGATGGAGGCGCGCGCCTGGCGCTTCAACCGCTACGCCGAGCGCGCCCGTCTGGCCACCGGCATCGACCACCCCTCGCCCGAAAGCCTGACGGTTCCGCAGCGGAAGGCCGGTACGTGACGGCCCCTGCCGCAGGCGCCGACCTGTGGCCCGCGCGCCTGGGCTGGCGCGACTCGGCCGCGCGCATCCTGCCGCTGGCCTGGCCGGTGTTCGTCGCGCAGCTGGCGGTCATCGCCTTCGGCACGCTGGACACGCTGCTGATCGCCCGCTATGCGGCACTGGATCTGGCGGCGCTGGCCGTGGGCTCGGCGGCCTACATTACGGTGTTCATCGGTTTCATGGGCGTGGTGGTGGCGGCCGGGCCGATCGTCGGCCAGTTCTTCGGCGCACGGCAGCTGCACGCGGCCGGCCACCAGTTGCACCAGGCGGTCTGGCTGGCGTTGGCGCTTTCGCTCATCGGCTGCACGCTGCTGGTCTTCCCGTGGCCGTTCCTGGCGTTGTCGCAGGCAGAGCCGCAGGTCGAGGTCAAGGTGCGGCAGTACCTGGGGGCACTGGCCTTCGCGCTGCCGGCCGCGCTGCTGTTTGCGGCCTATCGGGGCTTCAACAACGCGGTGTCGCGGCCGAAGGCGGTGATGGTCATCCAGCTGGCCGGCCTGGCACTGAAGCTGCCGCTGTCGGCCGCACTCGTCTTCGGCGTGCCGAGCCTCGGCCTGCCCAGCCTGGGCGTGCTGGGCTGCGGCATCGCCACCGCCATCGCCATGTGGGCACAGGTGCTGGCCGGGCTGTGGGTGCTGCGGCGCGACCGCTTCTACCTGCCCTTCGAGCTCGGCGGCGGGGGCTTGAGACCGCCGGACCGCAAGGCGCTCGGCGCACAGCTGCGCCTGGGCGTGCCGATGGGCGCGTCGATCCTGATCGAAGTAACGGGCTTCTCGTTCATGGCCATCTTCATCGCCCGGCTGGGCGCCACGGCCGTGGCCGGGCACCAGCTGGCAGCGAACCTGGTGTCGGTGCTTTTCATGCTGCCGCTGGCGCTGGGCAACGCCACCAGCACGCTGGTGGCGCAGCGCATCGGCGCGCGCGACCTGGGCGCGGCGCGGCGGCTCGGTTGGCACGGCCTGCAGATGGGCCTGTGCCTGGCCGTGGCCGTGGGTGCCGGCGTCTACCTGCTGCGCCACGGTGTGGTGCGCCTGTACACCGACGACGCCGCGGTGGTCGCCGCGGCGTTGCCGCTGTTGGCCTGGGTGGCGCTTTTCCACGCCGCCGATGCGGCGCAATGCGTGGCCTCGTTCGTGCTGCGCGCCTGGCGCATCGCCACGCTGCCAATGCTGATCTTCCTGGTCTCGCTGTGGGGCGTGGGCCTGGGCGGCGGCTACATGCTGGCCTTCAACCTGACCGGGTTGACGCCCACGTCCCTGCTGGGGGCACGGGGCTTCTGGACGGCGGCCACCGCCGGGCTGGTGCTGGCTGCTCTGCTGCTGGGCGGGTTGCTGGCGCTGGTGCTGCGGCGGCAGCTGCGCGAGGAACGCGAGAACGGCTGATGCGCAAGTCGTTACCAAGATAGATGGCGAGGTCGGCTTGTCGCACAGCAGCCATCGGACTGCCCCTCAAGACACGGAGGTCTTGTGGTTCGTCGCGGCCAGCAGCGGCCATCAACGGGTGGTGACTCCCGAGCAGGCTGCTTTCTCCGCCGGAGGCGGGCTCACGGCGGGCCTTCAGTGGAAGTCCTCTTCGCGCTGGTGGCGCGCACCGATGACGAGAACCAGCTCCGGCGTGCGGATGTCGAAGCGAAGGACGTAGCCGGTCGAACCGAATGGAACGATGAGCTCGCGCAGTGTTGGGCGCTGACCGACCTTGCGGTAGCTGTAGGGCGTGGTCGAAAGATGGCTGTTGGCAACGGTGCGGATGACCTTTACCGCCTCGTAGGCGCGCACGGCATCTTCGACGGTCTGCGCGCGCTCGAGCAGGAAGTCAAACAGACGATCCAGATCTGCGTCCGCCTCAGGGGTGAACTCAACCCTGAACGTCATCTGCGCAGCTGCTTCACCCGCGCCGCGACCTTCGCCTCCAGCTTCGACAAGACAACCTCCGACGGGATGGAAACCCCGGTGCGCTCGTACGTCGCCAATGAGGCGTCGCAGCGTGCGGCGAAGTCCGTTTGCACGCGGCGGAACTCGACGGCGCGACGTACTGATGCCTCGACAAATTCGGTCAGCGTCTCGCCGGGCAGGAGCACCGAATCAAGATCAGCGCGCAACTCTGGCTCGACGCGGACTTGAGGAATGACGGCGGTCTTCATGCTTGTAGTGTAGTGCATTCGCACTACATGATCAAGCGCTTTGCCGCATCTCAGGCAGCCTCGACTGCAAGTCAGTGCGACCGTCGGGTCTCAGGCTGGCCAGTCCGCCGGGCCCATGTAGGCTGTGGGTCGCAAGCCACGATCGGCTGGAGAGTGCTGGAAAGCCGTCTGAGTGGCCGCTGTGTGCAGTTAGCGGCCAAATGCTTCCTGAAGCTCGAACCTGCTCCCGTGTAAGCTCAGGCCGCGGCGCGAAACGCAACGCCCGCGGCCGCCAACGCCGGCACCGCTTCCACCCCCAAGGCGAAGGCCGGTGACAGCACGCCCGCGTGCGGCGAGCGGCCGAGCGTGCCGTCAGCCAGGCCCAGCGCCGCGCACACCGCCATCTCCGGCGTGGAGCGATAACCCGGGTGCCCCTGGGCAACGACGTGGCCGCGGAAGCGCGCGCCGCGCGTGCCGCGCGCCACCACATCCAGCTCGTAGCCGATGCGGTCGAGGGCTCGCTCGCTGGGCCCTCGGCCCGGCCGCGGCGCCAGCCGCTGCAGCAGCGCGCGCAAGGCTTGGCGCTGGAAGCGCAGCGGCCCGGTCACGGTGGCGCTCAGGTTGGCCAGCGGTGCCGCCAGGCCGGCCGCCATGGCCCATTGCAGCGCGTGCGAGCCGGCGCGCGGCAGCCAGCGCCCGCCACCTGGCAGCAGGCGCGCCATCGGCGTGCCCTCGCGGTAGCGGAACCCGGGTGCAAACAGCGTGGTGTCGTTCGCCAGCGCCACACCGCGCAGCACCACCGGCGGGTTGATGAACGGGCCCGGCAGCGTGGGGGCCAGCACCGAGCGCAGGTCGCTGTCGTACTGCGGCAGCCACTGCAATGCATTGCGCCGTGCCACTGTGTCGTGATCCGGGGCGTCAGGCGGCAGCAGGCAGGCCATGTCGCGCAGGCAGTCGCTGCGGTCGTGCGCCAGCAGCTCCAGCACGCTGGCCGCGGTGCCACCGCTGACCAGGTCGCGCGGATCGGCCGTCGGCCGCCCGGTGATCGTGACGCCGATCTTCACCTCGGCGCAAGGTTCTCCGGCGTGGCGGCGCAACTGGTGCGCGGCCCACAGCACCGCCAGGTCGAAGGGCAACGCCTCGTAGCCGGCGCAGGGAATGATCTTCACACCGGCGGCCATCGCCGCGTCGTGCTGCTCGCGCACCAGGCGCTGCATCCAGAAGGTCTCGCCCGTCAGGTCCAGGTAGTGGCAGCGCTCGGCGATGCAGGCCGCCACCACCGCGTCGCCGGTGGCGTGGTAGGGCCCGGCCAGGTTGAGCACCACCTTCGCCGGCCGCGCCATCGCCCGCAGCGCGGCCGGGTCGCGCGTGTCGGCGACGATGATCTCCGGTGCACGCGCCCCGGCGGGCAACAACTCGTCCACCAGGGCCTGCAACCGCCGCGCGTCGCGGCCCGCCACCGCCCACCGCGCCTCGGGGCGCTGGCGCAGCAGCGCGCGCACCGCCTGGCGACCGGTGTAGCCGGTGGCCCCCAGCAGCACCAGGTCCAGCGGCTTGCGCGTCGCCGTGCGGCCCGTGGCTTTGCCCACGACCCGGCCCACCGACGCGGCAGACCTGCCGCCGGCGCCGGCCTTGACGGCGGGCTGTTTCGTCGCGCGCACGGCAGGCGCGGCGACAGTTGTGGCGGCGGGCTTGCGTGCGGCGCGGGCACTCGATTGGACCGGGGCGGCGACACTGCGCTTGCGGGTACTCATGGGTCGTTGCTCGTGGCAAAAGGGCGAAGCTTACGCTGCCGGCAGCACCAGGCAGAAGCAACTGCCACCGCCGTCGCGCGGCATGCAGTGCACGCTTCCGCCGTGGGCCTGCGCGATCTGCCGCACCAGCGCCAGGCCCAGGCCGACGCCGCCTTCGCGCTCGGCGTGGCCGGGTAGGCGGAAGAAGGGCTCGAAGATGCGCTCGCGGTAGGCCTCGGGCACGCCCGGGCCACGATCGCACACGCTGATCTCGACATTGGCACCCGAGCCGCGACGCAACTGCAGTTGCACGCCGTCGACGCCGTAGCGCTGGGCGTTTTCCAGCAGGTTGCGCAGCGCGCGCCGCAGCAACCGCTCGTCGCCGGGAACGCTCAGGCTGTCGCCGTCGACCGTCGCCTGCACGCGCGCGGCCTCTTCGGCGGCCAGTGCCAGCAGTTCGACCGGCTCGCGCCGCGGCAGGCCCTGCCCGGCCTGCAGACGGCTTGCGGTGAGCACCTCGTCGACCAGTGCATCGAGCTCGGCAAGATTGGCATGGATCTCGCGGCGCAGACCTTCCCGCTGCTCGGGGGCTGCGCTGTCGAGCATCGAGACCGCCATTTTCATCCGCGCCAGCGGCGAACGCAGTTCGTGGCTGGCGTTGGCCAGCAGGCTCTGATGCGAGCGCAGCAGCGCTTCGATGCGTGTCGCGGCCCGGTTGAAGCTGCGGGCCAGCGCGCCCACCTCGTCACGGCCGTCTTCGGGCACGCGCTGGTGCAGCGCGCCGCCGCCGAAGGCCTCGACGCCCCGCTGCAACGCCTCCAGCCGCCGCGTCAGGCGGCGCACCACGGGCCAGGCACCGGCCGCCACGGCCGCAAACAGCAGCAGCAGCAACGCCACCAGCCCGACCCCGCCCGAAGGCCAGAACGCAAACCACGCTGGCTGCCGCGGCGGCTCGGCCATATGCATCGGCCCGCCCATGCCGTGCGGCCCTCCCGGACCCATGCCCGGACGGCCCGGGCCCATGGCCGGACCCCCCATTCCCGGGCCGCCATGCGGCCCGGCCATGCGTGCCTGCGGCCGAATCAGGTGCAGCGTGCGCCCATCGTCCAGCCGCACGGCCTGGGGCGTGCGGCGCGGGCCGGGCAGTTCGCCGGAGCTCAGGCGATCGAAGCTGTCGGAGCTGCCGATACGCTGCCCTTGCGCGTCGTCCAACGCCAGCGGCAGGCGCAGGCGCGCCGACCATTCGCGCAGGGCCGCGGCCTGCTCGGGCTGCGGTGCATCGGGGCCGGGCAGGCTGCGCTCCAGCAGCTCCGCCCAGGCATCGATGCGCTCCTGCGCCGCGGCCACGAAGCGGGCCCGCTCCTGGTCGAGATGGCGCTGCATCAACCAGCCGGACACGCCGCCGAACAGCGCCAGCGCCAGCAGCACCGTCAGATAGATGCGCAGGTACAGCGAGCGCATGGTCTCTCAGGCGTCCTGGGTGCGGGCGAACAGGTAGCCGGCACCGCGCACGGTGAGCACGCGCCGCGGCGACTTCGGGTCGTCCTCGATCGCCGCGCGGATGCGGGAGATGTGCACGTCGATGCTGCGGTCGAAGGCCTCCAGCGAATGCCCCTTCAACGCGTCCATGATGCGTTCCCGCGACAGCACGCGCCCCGGATGGCGCGCCAGCACCACCAGCAGCTCGAACTGATGGCTGGTCAGCTCGCAGGCGTGGCCGTCCAGGCGCGCCTGGTGCGCGCCGAGGTCGATCTCCAGGCGGCCGAAGCGCAGCACCTCGCCCGCCGCGGCACCGTGCTGTGCACGCCGCAGCAGCGCCTTGACCCGGGCCAGCAGCTCGCGCGGTTCGAACGGCTTGGGCAGGTAGTCGTCGGCGCCGAGTTCCAGCCCGACGATGCGATCCATCGGCTCGCCACGCGCGGTGAGCATCAGCAGCGGCAACTGCTGCCAGCGCGGGTCGGCGCGCAGTTCGCGCGTCAGTTCCAGGCCATCGCCGTCGGGCAGCATCAGGTCGAGCAGCAGGGCGTCGTGATCGCCGCGCCGGAGCAGTTCACGCCCTGCCGCCAGCGTGCCGGCGCACTCCACCTCCAGACCCTGGCCGCGCAGGTAGTCTCCCACCATGCCGCTCAGCCGGGCGTCGTCGTCGATCAGCAGCAGTTTGGTCTTCATAAGCCACCGCCGCGGCGAGAGGCCGCGGCGGTGTGCTCATCCTAGCGGGGCGCTGCTCAGCTCTTCGGCGGCGCATCCAGACGCCGGCGCTCATGCTGGTGGCGCTGCATCATTTCCTGACGCTGCGTCATGTAGGCACCGACCTGCTTGCGCTGCTCGGGCGTGAGCACGCGGCTGATTTCCAGCATCGTCGCGTCGCGACGCTTGGTGGCGGCGTCGTGCATCGCCAGCCGCTGCTGCCGCAGCGCCTCGAGCGCATTGGCATCGACGGTCGGCTGGGCAAACAGCGCCATCGACTGCTCGCGCAGCGCGCGGCCCGCCTCATGCCGCGCAAGCATCTCGTCGCGGCTCGTCTGAAGGATCTTCTGGATCTGCGCACGCTGCTCCGGCGTGACGTTCACGCGCTCGAGCGCCTGCCACATCCCGCCACCTTGCATCATGCCCGGGCCACCGTGCATCCCACCACCGTGCATCGGGCCGCCGTGCATTCCGCCACCGTACATGCCACCACCGTGCATGCCACCGTATCCGCCCGGACCGCCGCCCGGATGGGCCAGCACCGGCATCGTGAACGCGGCCGCCAGCGACAACGCCAGACCGGCCAGCAACGGACGCTTGTTTTGGATCTTGGTGTTCATCTCTGCTCCTTTCGTCAACTGGGTCATGGCCTGCATCGTGCGCGCTGCAGGTGTCGCCAAGTTGCCGCCCAGGTAAAGATATGTGAAGCCCGAAGGTCCAGGGGCTCACGCCATGAGCCTCGCCCGTGCCATGCTGGCCTGCCAAACGTCCCGCATAGACTGCCGCGACCGCGATCCCGATGCTGCACATCCTCTTCTCCAACCGCCTGGAACGGCTGCGCGATGCGCTGCTGGGGCGCCTCGACGCCGCCAACGGCGATGTCTTCACGCCCGGGCAGCTGATCGTACCCAGCGCCGCGATGCGCCGCCACCTGAGCCTGGCGCTGGCCGACGCGCATGGCATCTGCGCCAACCTGCAATTCGGCTACCTGGCGCAATGGCTATGGCAGCAGATCGCGCGGCTGGTTCCGGGCGTGACCGCCGAGTCACCCTATGCCGCGCCGCGGCTGGCTTGGCGCGTGTACGCGGCCTTCGGCGACGACACGCTGCCGAACGCCGATCCACGGCTGCGTGCCTACCTGCGCCAGGCCGATGCGCTGATGCGCTGGGAGCTCGCGCAGCGGGTCGCTGGGCTGTTCGAGCAGTACGTGACCTACCGGCCCGACTGGCTGCAGGCTTGGAGCGAAGGCCGCCACGCCGGCCTGCAGCCGCCGCAGCCCGACGAGGCATGGCAGGCCGCGTTGTGGCGGCACATCGACGCGCAACTCGGCCGCCAGGCACGCCATCCGGCGCAGGCCTTCGCCGCCGCATTGCAGCGCGGCGGCACCGCCGCGGCCCGGGCCGCCGGCGTGCCGGCAGAGGCGCACCTGTTCGCACTGCCCGGCATCGCGCCGCAGCACCTGCAGCTGCTGCAGCAACTGGGCGCCTGCATGGACCTGTACCTGTACGTGCTGAATCCGTGTCAGGAGTTCTGGTTCGACCTGGTCGACGGCCGCCGGCTGCGCCACCTGGCGGCGCGCGGCCGCGCCCGCGGCCACGAGGAAGGGCAACACCTGCTCAGCGCCTGGGGCAAGCAGACACAGGCCCACGTGGAGGCGCTGGTGGAGGCCTGCGGCGACGCCGCACTGGACGACGCCGATTTCGCCGCCGCCGGCAGCGGCACGCTGCTGGCGCGGCTGCAGGATTCGCTGCTCACGCTGCAGCCGCTGGCGCCGGGCTCGGTGCGCCTCGACGCGTCCGACCGCAGCATCGAGCTGCACGTGTGCCACTCGCTGACGCGCGAGCTGGAGGTGCTGCACGACCATCTGCTGACCCTGTTCGCGAACGATTCGCAGCTGCGGCCGGGCGACGTGCTCGTGGCCACGCCGGACCTGGACACCGCCGCGCCGCTGATCGACGCGGTGTTCGGCACCATGCCGAAGGAACGCGCGCTGCCCTACGCACTGTGCGGCGCACGGCGCAGCCGCGTCGACGTGCCGGCCAGGACGCTGCTCGCGCTGCTGGCGCTGCCGGCCTCGCGCTGCACGGCCAGCGAGGTCTTCGGCCTGCTGCAGCAGCCGCCGGTGGCCCGGCGCTTCGGCCTCGACGCCGACGCGCTGGCCGAAGTGCACGACTGGTTGCGCGAGGCCGGCTTCCACTGGGCGCTGGACGGCGCACAGCGTGCCGCCCAGGACCTGCCGGGCGGCGAGCGCTACACGCTGGACGACGCCCTGCAGCGCCTGTTCCTGGGCTTCGCGTTGCCCGCAACGGGCGGTGGTCCGGTCGCCGGACGCCTGGCCGCCGGCGACGCCGAAGGCACGCGCGCGCTGGCGCTGGGTGCCGTGTGGCGCTATGCCGGCGCGCTGCGCCAGGCGCTGCAGGCGATGCAGCAGCCGCGGCCGCCGGCAGACTGGGCGGCGCTGCTCAACGGCCTGCTCGACGGCTTCGTCGATGCCGACGAGGACACGCTGGACGAGCTGCCGGCGCTGCGCGCCACGATCGCCCAACTGGCCGAGGACATGCAGGACGGTGGCGCCGCAAGCGCACTGCCGCTGCCGGTGGTGCGCGCAGCGCTGCAGGCGCGGCTGGACGAGACGGCGTACGGCGCCGCGGCTGGCGGCAGCATCTGCTTCGCGTCGATGAGCGGCCTGCGCAATCTGCCGTTCCGCGTGGTGTGCCTGGTCGGCCTGAACGACGGCGCCTTCCCTGCGGTCCCACGCGCAGCCGAATTCGACCTGATGGCTGCGCAGCCGCGCCGCGGCGACCGGCAACGCCGCGACGACGACCGCGGCCTGATGCTCGACCTGCTGCTCTCGGCGCGGCACAGCCTGTACCTGAGCCACACCGGGCGCAGCGTGCGTGACAACGCGCCGCTGCCACCGTCGGTGCTGGTGTCCGAGCTGCTCGACCTGCTGCTGCCGGCCATCGCTGATGCGCCCGGCGATGCCGCGGCGCTGGCACGGGCGCGCCACCGGCTGGTGGTGGAGCACCCGCTGCAGCCCTTTGCGTTGTCCGGCTTCACCCCCGGCGCCGATGACCGGCTGCTGAGCCACGACCGCGAGCTGGCGCAGGCGCTGCGCGAGCGCCTCGCCGCCGCAGTGCCGCCGGCCACGCCAGAAACGGCGGGCACGGCGGTCGACCAGTCCGGTGACAACCGCCCGGACGACGCCGAGGACGAGGAACCGGCCGCGGCCGAAACCCGCTGGCCCTTCTTCCATGCGCCGCTGGCGCCACCTGGGCCGGACTGGCGCGAGGTGTCGCTGCCAACGCTGGCCGAGTTCTATCGCAACCCCTGCCGCAGCCTGCTGCGTCGCCGGCTGGGCATCGAGCTGCCCTGGCAGGCGGAAGAACTGCAGGACGACGAGCCGCTGGTCGGCGACCGCCACAGCCTGCAGGGCCTGGCGCAGCGGCTGCTGCCGGCGCTGGAAACAGGCGCCGACGACGATGCGCTGCGCGCGCTGGCGCACGCCGGCATCGAGTTGCCCGAGGGCGCACTCGGCGCCGCGCAGCTGGACGCACTGCTGCCCGCGCTGCGCTGCTTCCAGCAACGTCTGGCGGCGGCCCAGCACGGGCCGCTGCTGCCGCCGCTGAGCCTGCAGCTGCCGCTGCAGATCGACGGCGAAGCCTGGCTGCTGCAGGCCGAGCTGGCCGAACTGCGCGCCGAAGGCCTGGTCGGCGGCGCGTTCCGACCGCTTGGCGGCACGTTGCCGCTGCAGGCCTGGCTGCGGCATCTGGTGCTGTGTGCCGCCGCGCCGCAGGGGGTCGCGCTGCGCAGCCGCTGGCTGGCGGAGGATGGCGCCTTCGAGTTGAGCGCGGTGGCGGACGCCACCACCCGGCTGCAGGCGCTGGTGAGCCTGTACCGCGACGGGCTGCGCGCGCCGCTGCATTTCTTCCCGCGCAGCGCATGGCAGTTGCTGCGCAAGAGCGCCGCCGCGGCGCGCAGCACGTGGACGGCCTCGCCACAGCGGCCGTACGGCGAAGAACGGGACCCTGCCTACCAGCTGGCCCTGCGCGGCTTGCCCGACCCGCTGGACGCCCGCTTCGAGGCCACGGCGCAGGCGGTCTACGGGCCACTGCTCCAGCACTATGCGGAGTCCGCCGAATGAACCCGCAGTGCGATGCGAACGATGCCGCGGTGTTTGACGTCTACGGTTGCCCGCTGCAGGGCACGCGCCTGGTCGAAGCCTCGGCCGGCACCGGCAAGACCTGGAGCCTGAGCGGGCTGTACCTGCGCCTGCTGCTCGAGCGGGCACTGCCGGTCGCGCAGATTCTGGTCGTGACCTTCACCAATGCGGCGGTGGCCGAACTGCGCGAGCGCATACGCCAGCGCATTGCCGACGCGCTGGCGCATCTGCGGGGCGCGGCCCCGGCCAACGCCGATCCCTTCGTGCCCGAACTGCTGCGACGCCTGGCCGCACCGCACGGGCCGCCGGCCGAGCAGCTGGTGCAGCGTCTGGAGCTGGCGCTGCACAGTTTCGACGAGGCGGCGATCCTGACGATTCACGGCTTCTGCCAGCGCGCGCTGGCCGAAATGCCGTTCAGCACCGGCATGCCACTGCAGCTCACGGCGATCAGCGACGACAGCGAATTGCGCCAGCAAGTGGTGAACGACTTCTGGCGCCGCCACGTCGCCGGCGCCGCGCTTTCGCCGGCGCTGGCCGCGCTGCTGCTGCGGCGCGGCGACTCGCCGCAGCGGCTGGACGCAAAGCTCAAGCGACGCCTGGCCAAGCCGCTGGCCCAGCTGCGGTGGCCCGCGGCGCTGGATGCAACGCCGCCCGTGCCGGACGCCGGCCAGTGGCAGCGCAGCTTCGACGCAGCACGTGCCTGCTGGCGGGCCGAGCACCCGAGCATCGAAGCCGGCGTGCACGCGGCGCTGGGCCGTCTGCCGGCGACGCGCTACACCGCGCAAACGCTGGCGACGGCCTGCGCCGAATGGCAGCGGCTGTGCGCGCAGCCCGCTGCACCGCCGACGCTGGCCGGCTTCGACAAGCTGGACCTGCTGGCCGAGCGCCAACTGCAACCGAAGAAGGGGCAGGCGCCACCGGCGCCGCACCCCTTCCACGCACTGGCGCAGCAACTGCTCGATGCCGATGCGGCGCGAGTGCAAGCCACAGAGCTGCAGCGGCTGGCGCTGCTGCGTCGCCTGCTCGAAGAAGGCCCGCAGGCGCTGCGCGAGGCCAAGCACGCGCAGCGCGTACTCGGCTTCGACGACATGCTGTTCAACCTTTACGCGCGGCTGCACGCCGAGGGGTCCGGACCGCTCGCCGCGCTGCTGCGCCGCCGCTTCAGCGCGGCGCTGATCGACGAGTTCCAGGACACCGATCCGCTGCAGTACGCGATCTTCCGCCGCCTCTACCAGGGCAGCGACGCGCCGCTGCTGCTGGTCGGCGATCCCAAGCAGGCCATCTACAGCTTCCGCGGTGCCGACCTGCACACCTACATGGCGGCGCGCAGCGACGCCGACTCCGAGTACACGCTGGCCGACAACCAGCGCTCCAGCGGTGTGTTGATCGCGGGGCTGAATGCGCTGTTCGGCGCGCAGCCGCGCGCCTTCATGCTCGACGGCCTGGCCTACCGGCCGGTGCGCGAAGGGCGCAAGCCGCGGCCGCCGCTGCACGAGGACGACGGCGTGGCGTGCGCCGCGCTGCAGTTGTGGCAGCTGCCGCGCGACGACGCCGGGCAGCCCTTGCCAAAGGCCGAGGCGGTGCGGCTGGCGCTGCAGGCCTGCGCAGCCGAAATCGCGCGGCTGCTGACCGCCGGCCAGGCCGGAAGGGTGCGCATCGGCGGGCGGCCACTCGGCGGCGGCGACATCGCCGTGCTGGTGCGCAGTCATTCTCAGGCGGCGCGCGTGCGCCAGGCGCTGTCGGCACTGGGCGTGGCCAGCGTCGAGCTGTCGCAAGCCAGCATCTTCGCCAGCGCCGATGCCGCCGACCTGGAACGGCTGCTGGCCGCAGTGCTGGAGCCGCAGCGCGAGCCGCTGCTGCGCGCCGCGCTGGCCACCGAGGCCATGGGCCGTGACGCCGCGGCCCTGGACGCGCTGGCCGACGATGAGTTCGCGCTGCTGGCGCTGATCGGCCGCTTCGCCGGCTATCGGGACACTTGGCTGCAACGCGGCCCGGGGCGCATGCTGCGCGAGTGGATGCGCACCGAAGGCGTGGCCGCGCGGCTGCTGAGCCGTCCCGACGGCGACCGCCGCATGACCAACCTGCGCCACCTGGCGGAACTGCTGCAGGAAGCTGCCGCCGAGCACCCGTCACCGGACGCGCTGCTGCGCTGGCTGCGGCGGCAGCGCGCCGATGCGCGGCTGGACGACAGCGCCCAGCTGCGCCTGGAATCCGACCGCAACCTGGTGCAGGTGGTGACGATCCACAAGAGCAAGGGCCTGGAGTACCCGCTGGTGTTCTGCCCTCTGCTCTTCGACGGCAGCAGCGAGCATGGCGCCGAGAGCGAGGGCCTGGAGTACCACGACGCGAGCGGCCGGGCGGTGATCGAGTTCCGGCTGCCCGGCGAGCAGCCGCCGGCCGCGCTGGCGCAGGACGCTGCGGTGGAGCGCGCGGCCGAGGCGCTGCGCCTGACCTACGTGGCGCTGACGCGCGCCGTGCACCGCTGCCATCTGGTCGTCGGGCCGTACCTGACGCGCCATGCCAAGGGCAGCGTGTCGGTGAAGGAGAGCTGCCGCGCGCGGATAAACTGGCTGGTCGCCGACCAGGGCCTCGAACCTGTGCAATGGCTCGATGCCCGGTCCGAATGGCTGCAGGACAAGGCAAGGCCCGCCGAGCGCATCGAGGCCGCCTGGGCCGACTGGGCGGCGCGCCACGCGCCGCAGGTGGCGCTGCAGCCACTGCCCTTGCAGGCCGGGACGCCGCTGCCGCCGCAGCTGGTGTCGGCCACGCAGCCGGCCGCACTCGCGCCGCCACGGCCGCTGCCGCAGGCCTGGTGGATCGGCAGCTACAGCAGCCTGGCGCATGGTGCGCGCCACGAGGCCGCGGCGGCCGACCACGACTTGCGTGTGCGCGACGCCGTGCCGGCCGCCGCCGCGGCCGTGCCGGCCGACGATGTGCTGCGCTTCCCCCGCGGTGCCGCAGCCGGCGAGTGCCTGCACGCGCTGTTCGAGCGCGCCGACTTCGACGATGCCCGAACCTGGCCGGCGGCAGTGGCAGCGGCGTTGCAGCGCTTCGGCCCGGCGCTGAGCACAACGGCAGACGCGGACCACTGGCCGCGCATGCTGCTGCAGATGCTGCACGACGTGCTGCACACGCCGCTGATCGACGGCATGCGCCTGGCCGATGTGCCGCGCGCGCGCCGCCTGGTGGAGCTGGAGTTCCACCTGCCGGCGCGGCACGTCGAGGCCGGCGCGCTGCAGCGGCTGCTGCAGGCCCAGGGCCTGCAGTTGCCGGCACTGCATTTCGGCCGGCTGGAAGGCTACCTGCGCGGCTTCATCGACCTGGTGTTCGAGCACGGCGGCCGCTACTACGTGCTCGACTGGAAGTCCAACCACCTGGGCGACGCGCCGACCGACTATGCGGCCGACGCGCTGCAGCATGCCATGGCAGCGCAGGGCTACACCTTGCAGGCGCTGCTGTATGCGCTGGCGCTGCAGCGCCATCTGCAGCGGCGGCTGCCCGACTACGCACACGCGCGGCATTTCGGCGGCGTGCTGTACCTGTTCGTGCGCGGTGTGCGTCCGCACTGGACGCAGCCCGACGGCCGGCCCTGCGGCGTGCACCTGATGCAACCCGGTCAGGCACTGCTGCAGCAGCTGTCGGCACTGTTCGACGGCGAGGGCACCGGCCGATGAACACGCCGCCGCGCTCCGCCGCCGAACGTGCCGAGCTGGCGCTGGCCGAGGGCCTGGCCGAGCAGATCGAACGCTGGTCGCGGCAAAGCGGTGCCGATGCCACTTCGGCTGCGCAGGTCGGGGCCGCTGCGCGCGCGCTGTGCCTGGCGCTGGCCGAGGGGCATGTGTGCCTGCAGCTGCCACAGTTCCCGGCTGCGGCGGCGTCGCTGCGCGCCAGTGGCGTGGTCGGCACGGCGCAGTCGCCGAACGCACACCCGCTGGTGCTCGACGACCAAGGCCGGCTCTACCTGCAACGCCATTTCGATTACGAGCGCAGGCTGGCGCGACGGCTGATGCGCGCCACCGGCGACGCGCCGCAGAGCCCGGCACCGGCCGCGCTGCAGCAGCTGCGCACGCTGTTCGCCGGCGACGGCAGCGTCGACTGGCAGCAGCTGGCGGCTGCGCTGGCGTTGCGCGGCCGGTTGCTGATCATCAGCGGCGGGCCGGGCACCGGCAAGACCACCACCGTCGCCAACCTGCTCGCCTGCCTGTTGGCGCAACAGCCGCAGGCGCGCATCGCGCTGGCCGCCCCCACCGGCAAGGCCGCCGCGCGCATGGCCGAGGCGCTGCGCCAGCGTGCGCAACTGCTGCCTGCAGCGCTGCGCGAGCGGTTGCCGACGCAGGCCAGCACGGTGCACCGGCTGCTGGGTGCCGGTCCACGCGGCTTCAGGCACCACGCCGGCCAGCCGCTGGCGCTGGACCTGCTGGTGGTGGACGAGGCGTCGATGCTCGACCTGGCGCTGGCCACGCAACTGCTGGAGGCTGTGCCCGACCACGCGCGGCTGGTGCTGCTGGGCGACAAGGACCAGCTGGCGGCCGTGGAGTCGGGCGCCGTATTCGCCGAGCTCAGCGCCGACCCGACGCTGAGTGGCGGGTGCATCGCGGCGCTGGCCGCGCAGTGCGGCGTGCCACCCGAAGCGATCGTGCCGGCAGCCCCACTGGCATCCAGCCCGCTGCACGACAGCGTGGTCTGGCTGACGCGCAGCTTCCGCTTCGACGCCGGCTCGGCCATCGCCACGGCCGCGGCGCTGGTGCGCGACGGCGACGCCACGGGCCTGCTGGCGCAGCTGCGCGGGGAATCACCGTCGGCGCTGCAGTGGATCGACGACGAGGGCGAAACGCCGGCGCCGGCCACGCTGCAGCGCCTGGCAACGGGCTTCGCGCCGTTCTGGCAGGCGCTGCAGGACACGCCGCAGGACGTGCCCGCGCTGATGCGCGCCTTCGACCGCTTTCGCGTGCTGTGCGCGCTGCGCGAGGGACCGCGCGGCACACAGGCTCTGAACCGGCAGATGGCCGAGCAGGCCCGCGCCGCCTTGCCGTCGGCGCCGGCCGACGCCGCCTCGCCCTGGTATGCGGGGCGCCCCGTGATGGTGCTGCGTAACGACCCGGTGCTGCGCCTGTTCAACGGCGACATCGGGCTGACGCTGCCGGACGCCGACGGGCAGCCGTGGGTGCATTTCGCCGCGGCCGACGGCGGCTTCCGCGCCGTGCCGGCGCAGCGCCTGCCGCCGCACGAGACTGCCTACGCGCTGACGGTGCACAAGGCGCAGGGTTCGGAGTACGACGAGGTGCTCGTCGTGCTGCCCGCGCAACACAGCCGGGTGCTGACGCGCGAGCTGCTCTACACCGCGCTGACGCGCGCCCGGCTGCGGGTGCAACTCGTGGCCGGCCCCGTCGTGCTGCAGGCCGCAGTGGACACCCCGACCCGGCGCCACAGCGGCCTGTTGGCCCGGTTGCACGACGCCCGCGCGCGCGACACCTGCGACACCTGAGCGCACGCGCAGCGGGCTGCTTCCGCACCCTGCTGGGCGCGGTGCGTCAGTCGACCTTGGCGCCGCTTTCCTTGATGATCTTCGCCCACTTCGCCCCATCCTCGCGGATCACCTTGGTGAACTCCTCCGGCGTGCTGGTGTAGGGGTCGAAGAACTGCGCGCGAATCACCTGCCGCATCTCCGGCGAGCGCAGCACCGCCACCAGGTTGCTCTGCAGCTTCTCGGCCACGGGCTTGGGCAGGCCGGCTGGAGCCACGATGCCGAACCACAGGTCGCTGCCGGCGGCGGCGTAGCCAGGCACGCCGGCCTCTTCCATCGTCGGCACTTCGGGGATGTAGGGGCTGCGCTTGCCGCTGGTGACGGCCAGCGCGCGCACCCGGCCGCTGCGGCTCTGCGGAATCGCCACGTTCAGGATGTCGAACATGAAAGTGATGTTGCCGGAGATGGTGTCGTTCAGCGCCAGCGCACTGCCCTTGTAGGGCACGTGCTGCATCGGCGCCCCGCTGACCATCTTCAGCACCTCGCCGGACAGGTGGTTCGACGAGCCGTTGCCCGCCGAGCCGAAGCTCACCTTGTCGGGGTTGGCCTTGGCGTACTCGACCAGCTCCTTCACAGTCTTGGCGGGGTGGTTCGCGTTGATCACCAGCATGTTGACGTAGGCGACCGCCAGCGTCAGCGGCGTGAAGTCCTTGATCGGGTCGTAGCCGATGCGCGCGCCGTACAGCGTCGGGTTGATCGCGTGCGTGCCGGTGGTCGCCAGGCCGATGGTGTAGCCGTCCGGCGGCGCCTTGGCCAGCGCGGCCATGCCCACGCCACCCCCGGCCCCGGCGCGGTTCTCCACCACTACCGGCTGGCCCAGCTGAACGGCGAGCTGCTGCGCCACGGCACGCGAGAAGGTGTCGGTAGGCCCCCCTGGCGGGAAGGGCACGATCCACTTGATCGGCCGGCTTGGCCAGGCCTCGGCACGCTGGGCCCAAGCCGGTGCGGGCAGTAATCCGGCGAATAGCGCGGCGCCGGCGAGTGCAAGGCCGAGGGTTCGACGACGGAACAATGACACGTTTTGTCTCCTGTGTTTGGTGGCACCCTGTGGTGCGCAGCGGCACCGACGAGTAATGCAGCAATGCCGCGGCGCGAGCATACGGCAGGTTCCAGGCCGCCCCTTGAGGCCCACCTCGGCGGCGATGCGCAGCCGCAGCGACAACCTCAAGGCTGTCCGCCGTCGGCCGAAAACACGTCCAGCTCCGGGCAGATGGCCCGGCCCGGCTACGCCGTTAGCGGCCGGCCGCAGACCCCCTCAAATCCGCAACGCCGATGTCCGTCGTCCTGCCCGCTGCCCTGCCTGCCACGCTGCCCGGCCCTGCGCCCGCCTCGCCGGCGCGACGCCCCGGCTTCTTCGCGCACCATGGCATCTGGGCCCCGGGCGTGCGCCTGTTTCGCGAACTGAGCTTCAGCGCCAAGGCCGTGATCATCTCGTTGGCCTTCATGCTGCCGATGCTCGGCCTGCTGGGTTGGCTGCTCAAGACACAGGGCGACCAGGCGCTGGCCGCGCGCATGGACGCCACGCGTCAACAGGTGGAGTTGGCCCACGGGTTGGCCGGTTGGGCGCAGGCGCAGCAACTGGCCGGCAGCCTGACGCAGGAGCAAGCGCAGCGACTGGCGCAGCGTGCGATCGGCGCGCTGCGCGCGCCCGGCCGAAACGTGGTCCTCGTGCATGTGCTGCCGCCCGCCAGTGCGCCCGCGTCCGAGGCGGGGCCTTGGTCTATGGCCGAGCAGTTGCTGCGCGCGGCTGACAGCGGCTTCGTGCAGCAGCCGGCAGGCGGCGCCGACGACGCCGCACAGACCCGGACCGAGTACGTGCAGGCCTTCAGGCCCTGGGGCTGGGCGCTGGGCGCCAGCGTGCCCACCGCCGACCTGCAACCGGCGCTGTGGCGGCAGATGGCCTGGGTGGGCGGCATCGCCACGCTGGCGCAGCTGATCGCCGGCTACCTGTTCCTGAGCTTCTACCGCGTGATGGACGGCGGGCTGCGGGAGACGCGCCGCCACCTGAGGGCGATGGCCGGTGGCGATCTGACCACCGCGCCGCGCGGCTGGGGGCGCGACGAGAGCGCGCAGCTGATGCGCGAGCTGGGCCGCATGCAGGAGTCGCTGCGCAGCATGGTGCAGCGCGTGCGCGCCTCCAGCGACCAGATCGTCGAAGCCAGCGACCAGATGGCCAGCGGCGCGACCGACCTGTCGGCACGCACCGAACGGGCGGCCGCGGCGCTAGAACAGTCGGCCGCATCGATGGCGAGGATCGCCGGCGCCGTGAGCAGCGGCGCCGAGCACACCGAGGAAGCCTCGCGCGTGGCGCGGCACAACGCCGAGATCGCCGAGGACGGTGGCCGCGTCATGCGTGAGGTGGTGGACACGATGGAGGGCATCCGCAGCGCATCGGCGCGCATCGGCGAGATCATCGGCACCATCGACGGCATCGCTTTCCAGACCAACATCCTGGCGCTGAACGCGGCCGTGGAGGCGGCACGCGCCGGTGCGCAGGGCCGCGGCTTCGCGGTGGTGGCCCACGAGGTGCGCATGCTGGCGCAGCGCAGCGCCGAGGCCGCCAAGGAAATCAAGGCGCTGATCGGCGGCAGCGTGCAGCAGGTGCAGGCTGGCACGGTGGTGGTCCGCAAGGCCGGCACGGCGATGCACGACATCGTGTCGGCATCGCAACGCGTGAGCGAGCTGCTGGGCGCGGTGGCCACCGGTGCACGCGAGCAGAGCCAGGGCATCGGCCAGGTCGGCCAGGCGGTCGCGGGGCTGGACCGGGTGACGCAGCAGAACGCCGCTCAGGTCGTGCAGACCGCCCACGCCGCATCGGAGATGCGCGAACTGGCGCGCGCACTGGCCGAGGAAGTGGCGCGGTTTCGAATGCCTGCCGCCTGAACGCCGGCCGCGGCGCGCGGCCACCGGGGTGCGGCTATGCTGGGGGCCAGTTTCCGGATCACAGGACGCCACCCAAGTGAAAGCCGCTTCCCGCCCGCCGTTGGACATGCTCATCGTCGGTGCCGGCTTCGGCGGGCTCTACATGCTGCACAAGGCACGCCGCATGGGGCTGGCCGCGCTGGTGCTGGAAGCCGCTCCCGAGGTCGGCGGCACCTGGTACCACAACCGCTATCCCGGCGCCCGCGTGGACATCCAGAGCATGGAGTACTCGTACTCCTTCGACGAGGCGCTGCAGCAGGAATGGCGCTGGACCGAGCGCTATGCCGGCCAGCCCGAGCTGCTGCGTTATGCCAAGCACGTGGCCGAGCGTTTCGGCCTGCGCGACGGCATCCTCTTCGACACCCGCATGCAGGGCGCCGAGTTCGACGAGGCGGCGCAGCACTGGGTCGTGCGCGCCGCCGACGGCCGGCAGTGGCGTGCGCGCTTCCTGGTGATGGCCAGCGGGCCGCTGTCGTCGCCCAACCGGCCCGATTTCCCCGGCTTGCACGACTTTGCCGGGCCGGTGCTCCATACGGCCGACTGGCCGCACGAGCCGGTGGACTTCAGCGGCCAGCGCGTGGCCGTCGTCGGCACCGGCTCGTCGGCGGTGCAGGCCATCCCGATCATCGCGCAGCAGGCGCGCGAGCTCACGGTGTTCCAGCGCACCGCGGCCTATGCGGCACCGGCGCGCAACGCGCCGCTGGACCCGAAGTTCGAGGCGCAGGTCAAGGCCGACTATGCGAACTTCCGCGCGCGCAACCGGCGCATGCACGGCGGCTTCGGCAACCTGCTGCCGCCGCACCCGGTGTCGGCGCTGGCCGTGTCGGCGGCCGAGCGCGAAGCCCGGTTCGAGGAACGCTGGCAGATCGGCGGCTTCGCGATCCTGGGCGCCTTCAACGACCTGCTGACCAACCTGCAGGCCAACGCGCTGCTGGCCGAGTTCGTGCGCGCCAAGATCCGCAGCGCGGTGCACGACCCGGCCACGGCCGCGCTGCTGTCGCCCACGCACACCATCGGCTGCAAGCGGCTGTGCGTGGACAGCGGCTACTACGAGACCTTCAACCGCCCGAACGTGCGGCTGGTAGACGTGAGCACGCAGCCGATCGAGCACTTCGATGCGCGCGGCCTGCACACCGGCGGCCGGCACTTCGCCTTCGACGCGCTGGTGCTGGCCACCGGCTTCGACGCCATGACCGGAACGATGCTGCGGCTGGACCTGCGCGGCCGCGGGGCCTTGAGCATCCAGAACAAGTGGCACGCCGGCCCGCTGAACTACCTGGGCTTGGGGCTGTCCGGCTTCCCCAACCTGTTCAACATCGCCGGGCCGGGCAGCACCTCGGCCTTCACCAACGTCATCGTCGCCATCGAGCACCACGTGGACTGGATCACCGAGTGCATCGCCTACATGGACAGGCAGGGCAAGCGCACGATCGAGGCCAGCGCGGCGGCCGAAGCCGGCTGGACCGCTCATGTCAACGCCGCTGCGCAGCGCACCGTGTTCCTGAGCTGCAACAGCTGGTACCTGGGCGCCAACATCCCGGGCAAGCCGCGCATGTTCATGCCACTGGCCGATGGCTTCCCCCGCTATGCCGACCATTGCGCCGAGGTGGCGCGAAAGGGGTACGAGGGCTTCGTGCTGCAGTAGTCAGCCGCCGACGCGCTTGACGCGCCAGCCTTCGGACTGCAGCAGCGCGAGCAGCCGCTCGACATGGTCGCCCTGCACCTCGATCACGCCGTCCTTCTGCGTGCCGCCGGCACCGCAGGAGCTGCGCAGCCGCTTGCCGAGCAGGGCCAGCGCGGCATCGTCCAGCGGCAAGCCGCGGACCAGCGTCACCGCCTTGCCGCCACGGCCCTTGGTTTCACGACCGACGCGCACGATGCCGTCGCCGGCGGCCGGTTTGGGCGCAGCCTTGCAGACGCAGGACGCTTGTGCTCGCCGGCACACACTGCACATTCGCCCGAGGTCCGTGGAGTAGACCAGCCCCATTCAGCCCCGCCCGGCGCACATGGAACACGGGCCACGAAGGCCTGTGCATGCCGTTGTTCTGGCGGAAAGGGTATCTGTGGAACACCGCACCGCGACTTGCTCTTCACTCGATCGAGAGGTTGTTCGGTCAGTGTATCCGCCAGTCGTCTCGCTTCGACGGTTCGCCTCGACAGTTCAATGCTCTTACGCCGCAAGAAGACACAGTGGCAGAACGCTTCCGCCTTCCAAACGCAGGTTGCCGCGGCACGCAGCGGAGGCCTGAGTGCGTGCGGAAGCCGCTGGCTGGTGGCGGGCGAAGCGCATCGGGTCGGCTTTGGCACCGGATTGACCCTTGTACAGGGCGGTTGAACTTCGTATCCTCTACGTCAAACCCTCGCCAAGCGAAGACGAGCGCGGGTACAGGAGGTGACGGTATGGCAACACGCAAGGAATGGATCTGCACCGCGCTCGATTCCGCAGGAGGCCAGCGCGTTCAGGGATCGCCGACTGTCGCGGTGCCGATGGGCATTGCCGACCGGGCCAAGCTGTGGAAGAAGGACACCGCGATCCGTTTGCGCTTCATCGGCGAGGATCCGGCCTTGCACCAGCGCGTGCTGGCCTCCGCCAGGGCATGGTTGGTCGACGGGGTGCGGCTGGACATGCGGCTGGCCGAAACGGACGAGGATGCCGAATTGCGCATCGGTTTCAACCGTGCAGACGGATCGTGGTCCTACATCGGCACCGACAACCTCTCGATCCTGCCATCACAGCCAACGATGAACCTAGGTTGGGCCGCGCTGGACACTCCGCAGGACGACTTCGACAGCGTCGTGATCCACGAGTTCGGCCATGCGCTGGGCCTGCTGCACGAGCACAACCATCCTGAGGCACTGATCCGCTGGAACAAACCGGCGGTCTACCAGGACCTCGGTGGCCCGCCGAACCGCTGGAGCAAGGCGGCCATCGACAGCAACGTATTCGCCAGGTTCGACGCGTCCACGGTCATCACCACCGACTTCGACCACGCCTCGGTGATGATCTACACGATCCCCGCGCACTGGACGATGGATGGGCGCAGCTTCATGCCGTCACCGCGGCTCTCCCCTGGGGACGCGGGGACGATTCGCCGCCTGTACGCCTGATGTGCCGCTGACGTGGTCCGTCGACGGCGATGTGCTGAAGCTGGGGTCGTTGCATCTGGCGGTGCAACGCATCGGCCGCAGCCACTGGAGCGCGGATCTGCCGCTGCGCAGTTGGGGCCCCTCGCCGCTGCACCTGGAAGGCGAGACCTTGCGTCTGCCGTGCGCGGCCGACGAGGCGCTGTGGCTGGGCGCCTGGCTGGAGCCGGACGACGCGCCGTTGCCGGCCGCCGCCGTCGCGCTGCACGATCCGGCCAGGGATGCGACGGCGCGCATCGTGCTGCCCGCCCAGACGCAGCTCGCCACGCTGGACGGACCAGACGGGCCGCGGCCGATTGCGCGAGACCTGCAGCATCCCGACGTGTCCACGATCCTGGAAGTCCAGGTCGGCGACGCGCGGGCGCGGCTGACCGTGGTACTGGAGGATCCGATGGCTTGGGCCGCGCGTGCCGGCCGCTCGCCGCCGCCGCCGCTGAGGGGCCCGCCGCCGCTGCCGCCCCGCCTGGGCTAGGAGCTTGACACGATGCCGCTGGAAATCGTCCCGACCCGGCCGGGCCTGTGGCGCGACCCCGCCTGGACACCTGGCATGCCGGGCCTGTACGCGCTGATCGCCGGGGTCAGTGCCTATCCACACCTGGACGGTGGCGCCGGACCGGCAGCACCCGATGCGCATGGTCTGGAGCAGCTGCTGTCCTCGGCCCGCACCGCGGCCAGCATGTTCCAGTGGCTTCGCGACGGGTTCCACCACGGCAACATGCCTGTGGTCTGGTGCCATCTGCTGCTGTCGCCAACCGCTGCCGAGCGCGTCCAGCTCGATGCCGAAGGGCTGAAGCACTATGCCGAACCGACCTACGTGAACCTGCAGCAGGCCATCCAACTCTGGGCTGGCAACATGCCGCGCGGCGCTGCGGCGGCGGCAAGCCGCAGCTTCTTTTTCTTCAGTGGGCATGGGGTGCAATCGAATTGGAACGCCCTGCTGCTGCCCTCCGACTACCTGGATCCGTCCTTCGGCCAGCCGGTGTACGAGAACTGCATCAGTACGGCTGAACTGCGCAAGTGGATGGAGGAGAACCCGGTCGCCGAGCATCTGGCCTTGCTCGACGCCTGCCGCAACGAGTTTTCTCCGCTTGCGTCCAAGGGGGCGACCGCGCACAGCGTCTTCCCGCAGGCGCCTCCGGGCGGTGCGCCGCCGCGCACCGCGGCCACGCTGGCCGCCGCGTCGCCGAATACGGTGGCCTTCCAGTTGCACGGGCGGCCGCTGACGCTGTTTGGCGAGGCGGTGCTCGAGGCCTTTCGCGGCGCCGCCGACCCGTCCGGCAGCGAGCTGCCGTTCCGCGACCTGGTCGACTACGTCAAGCCACGCGTCAACGTGCTGCTCAAGGAGGCCGCCGGCACGACGCTGGAGCAGACCGTGCGTCCGCGGATCGACGGCGACGACCACCTCATCGTCACCGAGATTCACCGACCGAAGATGCGCTCAGGCGCACCACGGGCGCTGCAGCTGCGCGCCCCGTTGACGCGCGGCGCGGGCGCCCCGGCCGCGACGCAGGCGATCGCTGAGCGCGCGCAGGCGCGCTTGATCGTCGACCGGACGCCGATCGGTCTCGAGCAGTTGCGCACGCAGGGCGGCGAGGCGCACCGGCGCTTCGGACACGAGTACGCCAGCAATATCTGGATCGACGGCGGTGTGACGCTTTACAGGCTCGGCGACAGGACCCGGCTGCCCGGTGGCGCCGAACTGCTGGCGGTGTCGCGCGACGAGGCCAGCAGTATTGTTCACGTGGACCTCGCCCTCGATCCGGCACCGGCTGGCGTGCTGCTGGTGTTCGAGGGCGCGAACCACGTGCAGCGCGAGCGGCTCGCGGTGGCCCTGCCGACCGATCAGCACGAGCGCGTGCCTGTGCGCCTGACGATCACCAACGCCGCAGCGCATCCGGGCGAGAGGCCGCGCATGCAGAGCCTGTCGGCGCGGCTCGGTCCCGGGCCGTGGAATCCGCACTACGCCTATCTTTGGAGCCTGGCCGAGCAGGAGCAGCTCAGCAGTCTGCGCGAGGCCGCCGAACGGGCCGACCCGGAGCGGCTGCTTGAGGCAGCGCGAGACAAGGTCCAGGCGCAAGCGGCGGCTACGGCAGGCATGCTGCTCCTCGCGCGCGCCGGTCGACTGGAACGCGTCGGCGACTGGCCGCGTAACCTGATGCAATGGTTCCCGTCGATGCCCGACGGTGCGGTGCTCTGGGCCGAGGCCCTGCGCCAGGCGCGCGCCGCCGGCGCCGCAGCGCCGTTCGGCATGCCTGAGGCGGGTGTCGCGATGGCCGAGGCCCTGGTGGCGCTGCTCGAGCGCGGCGTCCCCTTCTTCGCCGACGCGCTCGATCTGGCCGATAGCCTGGTGCGCGAGGCGCTGCGCGCACCCTTGCTGCCCGAGCGCCGAGCCGAGCTGCAGATGCTGCGCGATGCGCTGTCGCGCGTGTTCGAACTCGCAACGCCCGGCGGCGACTTCGTCGTGCTGCCCGGACTGCCGCGGCCGGGCTGGCTCGGTGGCGGGCCGGGACCGCTCACGGCTGTGGAGATGCTGCGCGTACTGCGAGGCCCTGGCGACTGAGCCGACGCCGTACAGGCGCGCATTTGCGATCCGAACGACGATGTTGCTCGGCACGCTCAACGCAACTCCTCGCGATTGCAGACGGTGGACGCACTGAGCGCGGTGGTCTGGGTGTCTCGAAGGTTCCTGCGCGGCGGGAACATGTCTTGGAGGCAAGTCTCGTCGATCCATCGGTCCGACTACATCTGAACGTCGTGTCTGCCAAGTCGTGCAAGTTGGCGGTCCAGATTGAGGCTGAGCTGATCAAGCGGCGATCTACATCGCGGTCTTCTTCTGTTCCTTGAGCAGATCCATGTTGATGACGTGTTCCATGATGCGGGCGTTGATGAGGCCCCAGGTCTGCACCGTGCTGCTGCGTTTCTCGCTCCCGAGCTCGACAATGACATTGCGCAGGCCGGTGCCGGCGCCATTGCGCACCTCGTCGAGCCGGCGGTAGCGATCGAGCGGGCCGATCACGCCGCGTTTCACCATCACGTCGGTGGACATGACATGCCAGCGGTCTTGACGACGTTGTTGAACGCGTCGTTGTCCGGGCGGTTCTCAGTGGGGGCGTCCTGCAACCCGATGCCGCTGATCTACTGGATGCCCGATCCAAGGTGGCGAGAAGAACTCCCACACGCTCAGAGCGACTGCTCCAGCCGACCCGCTGCGTCCCGGTACTCGCGCAGACGCTCGTCAGGGTTGCCGCGGCCGACCCGGCTCAGCGGTCGCCAGAGCGCTTCCGGCACATCGGCCAGGGTGGCGTGCTTGCCGATGAGCGCGGTGGCCGGCACCGGCACCATGCCTGACGGCGGCGATTCCAGCGCGGCGCTTTGTGTGCCGACGTGCGCGGCCAGCAGGAATAGGTGGCGCAGCCGCCGGGGCGAACCGCGCTCCGCGACGCGGGCGGCCACGCCCTGGGGGTCGTCTTCGATGCGCTGGGTGAGCTGGCTGAAGTCGGCCGCCGTGCGCACCGGCAGGCGCTCGACAGGCGCCACGCCCATCGCCTGCGCCACGCTGTCCAGGCGCTGCTGGAAGGGCGCGACGGACTGCTCCAGCTGCTGCATCAGCGCGTCGGGTTGGCACGCCGATCATTTTCGAGTCGTCGTTATCGAACCAGAGTTGGAGGCGTGGATCTGGCAACGCAACCAGCGGGGCGCTGCACCCCTTGGGTTCGCTACGGTCGATCAGCTGGTCGCAAGCGTTCGCGAGTCGGGCCTCGCCTGGCCTGATGGTCAGCCGAAACCGACACGACCGAAGGAGGTGCTAGAGGCGGTCTGTCGGGCAAGAGGAATCGGCTTCTCCGCTGCATTGCATCGATCGATTACGGCATCTGTGTCGCTAGTCGGATGCCAAGACCCTGCGTTCGTTCATTTGCGCACCACCCTACGGCTCCTCGCCAAAGGCTGCATAGACATCGCGGGCGCTGTGCAGCACGCGCACGACATCAATGCCGTCAGGGACCGGCGTGTAGAAGATGACGTACCGCCCGAACGGAAAGCTGCGTAGATTGGCGGCCAGCTCTTCCCGAGCTCGCCCCATCAAGGGCTGTGTCGCGAGGATCCCGAACTTCTCGTCCAGCTTGTCGACCCACCGATCGGCCTGATCCAGGCTGTCTTCGGCGATGTGATCCCAGATGTCGAGGATGTCGGCCGCCGCGAGCGGCCGACGGGTGACGCGTGCCACCGCCGACTATGCGGGCTTGCGAGCGCGCCGAGCCCGGCCTTCTCGCTTGGCCTCCTCGGCACTCCATGCCTGGCTCGATCCGCTGTTCAGGCC
>ERZ1645186.18-NODE-18-length-27439-cov-8.871859_pt1 | contig 27439 bp, 25 predicted proteins | sample MGYA00575349_ERZ1645186 | MGnify/ENA primary metagenome ERZ1645186 (study PRJEB40839, sample SAMN11282943) | freshwater sediment metagenome | isolation source: river sediment | host: Sediment | place: India: Nawabganj, Kanpur | collected 2015-12-17 ...
ATGCGCGCCACCGGCGTGCGCGTGGTGCCGCCGGCGGTGGCGCGGCGCGGCAGCTTCATTGGCAAGAACGTGGTGCTGATGCCCTCCTACGTGAATATCGGCGCCTATGTCGACGAGGGCACGATGGTCGACACCTGGGCCACGGTCGGCAGCTGCGCGCAGATCGGCAAGAACGTGCACCTGTCCGGCGGCGTGGGCATCGGCGGCGTGCTCGAGCCGCTGCAGGCCAACCCGACCATCATCGAGGACAACTGCTTCATCGGCGCGCGCTCCGAGGTGGTGGAAGGCGTGATCGTCGAGGAGAACTCGGTCATCAGCATGGGCGTGTTCATCGGCCAGAGCACCAAGATCTACGACCGTGCCACCGGCGAGGTGCATTACGGCCGCGTGCCGGCCGGCTCGGTGGTGGTCAGCGGCTCGCTGCCGGCCGCCGACGGCAGCCACAGCCTGTACTGCGCGGTGATCGTCAAGCGCGTGACCGCTTCGACACGCGCCAAGACCAGCATCAACGAACTGCTGCGCACCTGAGAACGCGCCGCAGCCGGCAACGCAGCGAAGGAAAGCGCCGATGAGTGCAGGCAACATGGAGAAGGTTCTGCGGTTGATGGCCGACAGGAAGGCCTCGGACATCTACCTGTCGGCGAACACGCCGATCCTGATCCGCATCAACGGCCAGATCCTGCAGCTGTCCGACCAGGTGCTGTCGCCGTCGCAGATCCGCCAGTTGCTGGGCGAACTGCTGACGCCTCAGCAGTTCGAGGAGTTCGACGACACCGGAGAACTGAACCTGTCGCTGGGCCTTGCCGGCATCGGCAGCTTCCGCCTTTCGGCCTTCAGGCAGCGCGGCACGATGGCCGCGGTGTTCCGCTGCATTCCCTTCGACATCCCGTCGCTGGACACGCTCGGCGTGCCACCGTTGCTGTCGACACTGGTGCTCGAAAAGCGCGGCCTGATCCTGATGGTTGGCGCCACCGGCACCGGCAAGAGCACCACGCTGGCCTCGATGCTGGAGTGGCGCAACCAGCAAGCCACCGGGCACATCCTGACCATCGAGGATCCGATCGAGTTCCTGTTCACGAACAAGAAATCGGTGGTCAACCAGCGCGAAGTGGGCCGCGACTGCGAGACCCTGCAGGTCGCACTGAAGAACGCGCTGCGCCAGGCACCCGACTGCATCCTGATCGGCGAGATCCGCGACCGCGAGACGATGACCGCGGCGATCTCGTATGCCTTGTCCGGCCACCTGGTGCTGGCCACGCTGCATGCCAACAACAGCTACCACGCGCTGGGGCGCATCCTGTCCTTCTACACGCCCGAATCGCGGCCGGCGCTGCTTTCGGACCTGGCGGCCGGCCTGCGCGCCATCGTGTCGCAGCGGCTGCTGCACGCCAACGCCGGCGGCCGTGTTCCCGCCGTGGAGGTGCTGCTGAACACCGTGCTCGTGGCCGAGATGATCGAACAGGGCAACATCACTGGCGTGAAGGAGGCGATGGAGAAGTCGCTGGCCGAGGGCTCGCAGAGTTTCGAGGCGGACATCGCACGGCTCATCACCGAAGGCGTCGTCTCGCGCGACGAAGGCATGGCTTATGCCGATTCGCCCACCAACCTGATCTGGCGGCTGCAGAACGATACCGGTCCCGTGTCGAAGGCCGCCGCGCAGAAGCAGGAGCCCGATGGCGCCACCTTCACAGAGATCATGCTCGACGTGCTTCCGCCAGACACGCGCGCTGCACCACTGGGTCCGCGATGAGCCGCCCGCGCTTGTGCGCATGGGCATCGGCTGAGCTGCGCGCCCGCTATGGCGGACGCGGAGTCGGGCATTGAATGCACTGCGCCTGACCGAGGCCCTGATCGCCCGGGCCAGCGTCACGCCGCAGGACGGCGGCTGCCAGGAACTGCTGGCGGCGCGGCTGCAGGCCTGCGGCTTCGACTGCCACAGCCTGGAATGCGGCCCGGCGGATTTCCGCGTCAGCAACCTGTGGGCGCTGCGCAGCGGCGGCCGCCCCGGCCCGGTGGTGGCCTTTGCCGGACACACCGACGTGGTGCCCACCGGCCCGCTCGAGCATTGGCAAAGCGATCCCTTCGTGCCCACGCACCGCGAGGGCCGCTTGTACGGCCGCGGCGCAGCCGACATGAAGACCTCGATCGCCTGCTTCGTCGTGGCTGCCGAGGAGTTCGCCGCCGCGCATCCGCAGCATGCCGGCAGCATCGCGCTGCTCATCACCAGCGACGAGGAAGGCCCTTCGGTCGACGGCACGGTACGGCTGGTCGAATGGCTGCAGCAGCGTGGCCAGCGGCTGGACGCCTGCATCGTCGGCGAGCCCACGTCGGTGGACCGGCTGGGCGACATGATCAAGAACGGCCGCCGCGGCACGCTGTCGGGCCGGTTGCGTGTCAAGGGTATACAGGGCCACATCGCCTACCCGCACCTGGCGCGCAACCCGATCCATGAAGCCGCGCCGGCGCTGGCCGAACTGGTGGCCGCGCGCTGGGACGAAGGCAATGCGTTCTTCCCGCCCACCAGCTGGCAGATGTCGAACATCCACGCCGGCACCGGTGCGGGCAATGTCATCCCGGGCGAACTGGAGCTGATGTTCAACTTCCGCTTCAGCAACGAATCGACGCCAGAGTCGCTGAAGGCGCGTGTGCACGGCGTGCTCGATCGGCACGGCCTGGACTACCGGCTCGACTGGACGCTGGGCGGCGAGACCTTCCTCACGCCGCCGGGCAGCCTGAGCGAGGCGCTCAGCCGCGCCATCGAGGCCGAGGCCGGCATCACCCCGGTGCTGTCCACCACCGGCGGCACGTCCGACGGCCGCTTCATTGCTCGAATCTGCCCGCAGGTGGTGGAGTTCGGCCCGGTCAACGCCAGCATCCACAAGATCGACGAGCATGTGGCAGTGGACGATGTCGAGGCGCTGAAGAACATCTACCGCCGCACGCTGGAGAATCTGCTCTTGTGAAGCTGCTGGCGCTGATCGAACACTGCAGCGCCCGCCTCCAGGAGGCGGGCGTTTCGTTTGGGCATGGCACCACCAACGCCTTCGACGAGGCGGTGTGGCTGGCGCTGTGGCGCCTGGGCCTGCCGCTGGACGACCTGGACAGCGTGGCCGACCGCACGCTCACCGCGGCACAGTGCGCCGCCGTCGAAGCGCTGGTCGAGCAGCGCATCCGCACACGCAAGCCCGCCGCCTACCTGACCGGGGAGGCCTGGCTGCAGGGCCTGCCCTTCCACGTCGACGAGCGCACGATCGTGCCGCGCTCACTGATCGCCGAGGTGCTGGCCGAAGGCCTGATCGACGACTGGCTGCAGGCGCCGCCGAGCCGCGTGCTCGACCTGTGCACCGGCAACGGCAGCCTGGCGGTGCTGGCGGCGCTGGCCTGGCCACAGTCCGTGGTGGACGCCACCGACCTGTCGGCCGAGGCCTTGGCCGTGGCGCAGCGCAACGTCGACCGGCACGGGCTGGTCACCCGAATCCGCCTGCGCCAGGGCGACGGTCTGGCCGCGGCCGAGGGCCGCTACGACCTGGTGTTGTGCAACCCGCCCTACGTGAACCGGGCCTCGATGGGGCGGCTGCCGCCCGAGTACCGGGCCGAGCCGGCGCTGGCGCTGGACGGTGGCGACGACGGCATGCACTTCGTGCGCCCACTGCTGTCCGGCGTGGCCCGCCACCTCGAGCCGCAGGGAATGCTGGTGCTGGAGATCGGCCACGAGCGGGTCCACTTCGAAGCCGCGTTTGCGCACCTGCAGCCGGTCTGGTTGCCCACCAGCGCCGGCGACGACCAGGTGCTGCTGCTGACGCGCGAGGCGCTCGCATGATCACGCTGCGCAACCTGACGCTGCGCCGCGGCACCCGGGTCGTGTTGCAAGGCGCCAACCTGACGCTGCACCCGGGCGAGAAGGTGGGCCTGATCGGCCGCAACGGCGCCGGCAAGTCCAGCCTGTTCCTGCTGCTGACCGGCAAGCTGCACGCCGACGCCGGCGACGTGGAGATCCCGCCGCGTTGGCAGATCGGCGAGGTGGCCCAGGACATGCCCGAGACCGAGGACGGTGCCACCGACTTCGTGCTGCAGGGCGACCTGCCGCTGCAGCGCGCGCAAGCCGCGCTGGCCGCAGCCGAGGACACCGGCGACGGCCATGCGATGGCCGACGCGCACCTGCTGCTGGACGAGGCCGGCGCCTTCGACGCCCGTGCCCGCGCGCAGGCGCTGCTGCTCGGGCTGGGTTTCCGCAGCGAGCAGCTGGACGCGCCGGTGAACAGCTTCTCCGGCGGCTGGCGCATGCGCTTGCAACTGGCGCGTGCGCTGATGTGCCCGGCCGACCTGCTGCTGCTGGACGAGCCCACCAACCACCTGGACCTGGACGCGCTGGTCTGGCTGGAGGCGTGGCTGAAGCGCTTCGAAGGCACGATGATCGTCATCAGCCACGACCGCGAGTTCCTGGACGCGGTGACGCGGGTGACCGTGCACCTGGACGAGCAGACGCTGACCCGCTACACCGGCAACTACACCGCCTTCGAGGAAATGCGCGCCGAGCGCATCGCCCAGGCGCAGGCGGCCTACGGCAAGCAGCAGGAGCGCATTGCCCACCTGCAGCGCTTCATCGACCGCTTCAAGGCCAAGGCCACCAAGGCCAAGCAGGCACAGAGCCGCGTCAAGGCGCTGGCGCGGATGGAGAAGCTGGCCCCGGTGCTGACCAGCGCCGACTTCGAGTTCGAGTTCCGCGAGCCGCAAAGCCTGCCGAACCCGATGCTGGCCTTCGATGGGCTGTCCTGCGGCTACGGCGACAAGGCCATCGTCTCGGGCATCGAGCGTTCGGTGCTGGCCGGCCAGCGCATCGGCATCCTGGGTGCGAACGGCCAGGGCAAGTCGACGCTGGTGAAGACGATTGCGCATGCGCTGCCGCCGCTGGCAGGCACCGTCACCGAGGGCAAGGGCCTGGTCATCGGCTACTTCGCGCAACAGGAGCTGGACCTGCTGCAACTGGACGACGGAGCGCTGATGCACATGGTGCGGCTGGCCCGCGATGTCGGCCCCGCGGCCCGCGAGCAGGAGCTGCGCGACTTCCTGGGCCAGTTCCGCTTCACCGGCGAGATGGTGCACCAGGCCGTGGGCTCGCTGTCCGGTGGCGAGAAGGCGCGGCTGGTGCTGGCCATGCTGGTGTGGCAACGCCCCAACCTGCTGCTGCTGGACGAGCCCACCAATCACCTGGACCTGACAACGCGCGAGGCGCTGTCGATCGCGCTGAACGAGTTCGAGGGCACGGTGATGCTGGTCAGCCACGACCGCGCGCTGCTGCGCGAGGTGTGCGACGAGTTCTGGCTGGTGTCGGGCGGCCAGGTGCAGCCTTTCGACGGCGACCTGGACGACTACCAGCGCTGGCTGCTGGAGGTGTCGCGTGCGGTGGCCAAGGGCCAGCCAGCACCCGCTTGGCAGGCGCCGATGCCCGCGCCGGTGGCGGCACCAGCCGCGCCCAAGCCGCCGCCGGCGCCGACGCGCGACGAGCGCAAGGCCGACAAGCAGCAGCGCGCGCGCCGCGCCGAGAAGACGCGGCCGCTGCGCGTCGAGGTGCAGCAGCTGGACGCGCGGCTCGCAAGACTCGCGCAGGAGAAGACCGAGGTCGAGACCGCGCTGTCCGCCGCCGGCACCGCGCCGGAAGACTTTGCCGAGCTCGGCCGGCGCCTGGCGCATATCGGCGCCGAGACACACATGCTCGAAGAGCGCTGGCTGGAACTGCAGACCGAGCTCGAGGCCCTGGACGCGGAGTGAACTCCGGCTACGCCGGCATCGCCTCCATCGCACGGCGCACTGCCACCACGTCCTGCACGCTCAGCAGCACCAGGTCGAACTGCCGCGCGTAGGCCAGCACCTGCTCGCCGCGGGCCATGCTGCCGTCGGGGTTCATCAGCTCGCACAACACGGCGGCCGGCTGCAGACCGGCCAGGCGCATCAGGTCCACCGCCGCCTCGGTGTGGCCGCGGCGCCCCAGCACGCCGCCGGGGTCGGCACACAGCGGGAACACATGGCCGGGCGAGACGATGTGCTGCGGCCCGGCGCCCGGCGCGATGGCCGCACGCACGGTCGTCACGCGGTCGGCCGCCGACACGCCTGTCGTGATGCCCTCGCGCGCCTCGATCGACACGGTGAAGGGCGTGCCGTGGCGGCTTTCGTTGTGCTCGACCATGCGGCGCAGGCCCAGCCGGGCCACCTGCGCGGCTTCCAGGCACAGGCAGACGATGCCGCTGCAGTCGCGGATCAGCTGCGCCATCACCGGCAGGTCGATCAGTTCGGCCGCGGCGATCAGGTCGGCCTCGTCCTCGCGATCGGCATCGTCGCGCACCAGCACCGGCCGGCCGCGTCGCAACGCGGCCAGGGCCTGGGACACCCGCTCAGCGGCTGCCGTGTCCGCCAGGGTGTTGTCGTCGGAAGTGAGGGTGGGGTTCATGAAACGCTCCAGAGCAAAGTGGAAGGGGCGTTCCAGGGCAAGCGCCAACGCCGCGACACAACGGGCCACGGCGGCAGCGTGGTCTTCTTTCATCCGGACTGTGACCGTCGGCTCCGGCATCGCACCGGATCTGCTAACCCCCGGGCCGGTGAGCCCGGGGGCGCTCGCGGGCTCGAGCTCATCGCTCCTACCGCCGGTGGGGAATTCCGCCCCGCCCTGAAGACCCGTTCATGCTACGCCAGCCGGCGCGGCCAGGCTCCTGTCAGCGAGATTAGATTGCACACAATTGAATTGTTCGCTATATTTCGACCCATGCCCACCTTGCCCCGCTCACCGCGCCATCCTGCCGACGCATGGCTGCAGCTGGACCACCAGCTGTGCTTTGCGCTGTATTCGGCCTCGCTGGCGATGACCAAGCTGTACAAGCCGCTGCTCGAGCCGCTGGGCCTGACCTACCCGCAGTACCTGGTGATGCTGGTGTTGTGGCAAGGCGACGGCCTGACCGTCTCGCAGGTCGGCGAACGGCTGGCGCTGGATTCCGGCACGCTGACCCCGCTGCTGAAGCGGCTTGAGGCCACCGGCCTGGTGCAGCGGCTGCGCGACGCGCAGGACGAGCGCCGCGTGCTGCTGCAGCTGACACCCGCCGGCCGCGCGCTGAAGGCCCGCGCCCGCAGCGTGCCGCAGCGCATCGCCGCCGCCTCGGGATGCGAGCTCGGCGAGCTGACCTCACTCACCGCCCGGCTGAAGGCGCTGCGCCAGCAGCTTTCCGCTTCCCTCCCCCGCGTGGCCTGAAGGCCGCGCATCCACCCCAGCCCCAAGGAAGACACCATGGCCATCGACAAAGCGCTCTACACCGCCCAAGCCACCTCCACCGGCGGCCGCACCGGCACCACCGAATCGTCCGACGGCAAGATCAAGCTGCAGCTGTCCACGCCGAAGGAGCTGGGCGGCGACAGCGGCCCTGGCACCAACCCGGAGCAGCTGTTCGCGGCCGGCTATTCGGCGTGCTTCATCGGTGCGATGAAGGCCGTGGCCGGCATGCAGAAGATCAAACTCCCGGCCGAGGTGTCGATCAAGGCCGACGTGTCGATCGGCCCGATGACCGGCAAGCCCGGCGCCTTCGGCATCGCGGTGGCGATGGTGGTGTCGGTGCCCGGCATGGACAAGGCCGCGGCCGAGGCGCTGGTGAAGACCGCGCACGAGGTCTGCCCCTACTCCAACGCCACGCGCGGCAATGTCGACGTGGCGCTGAGCGTGGCGTGAGGCCGGCCGCACCCGGTCAGGCTGCCTGACAGGCTCCAAGCCGGCGGGACCGGTGCGTCTGTTCAGGCGCTGCGGGCCGCGAGCATCTCGAGCATCAGCTCGACGCGCGCCTGCACCGCGCTCAGCGTGGGCAACACGGGCAGCGCATCGGCCGCCTCCCCCACCACGCCGCCGTAAGCGCAGCGGGACACGCGCCGCACCTGCACGCCGCGCTGCTGCGCCTGCCGCAACGCGTCGCTCAGCGTGCGGTGCACGCTGCCGTTGCCGGTACCGGCGACGACGATGCCCTGTACGCCGGCCGCCACCAGCGCGTCGATCACGCCGCCATCGGCGTGGGCATGGCTCAAGACGATCGCCACCTTCGGCCAGAGCGCACAGTCGCTTCCCAGCCCGTCCAGTCCGAACGCCCTCTCGGTGCTCGGCCATTCGCGCCAGCGTCGAAGCCTTCCCTCCTCGATGCACCCCAGCGGGCCGGCGTCGCCGCAATCGAAGGCATCGAGCCGGTAGCTGTGCTGCTTGCGCAGCTCGATGCCGGCAGCCACCTTGCCGGCCAGAACCGCCAGCACCCCGCGGGCGCCGGGTTCGCGTGCCAACCGCACGGCATCGAGCAGGTTCTGCGGCCCATCGGCCTGCAAGGACGTGGCCGGGCGCATCGCCGCGGTCAGCACCACCGGCTTGTGCGGGGCCAGCACGCGTTGCAGGAAGTACGCCGTCTCCTCCAGCGTGTCGGTGCCGTGCGTGATCACCACGCCGCAGACCTCGGGCCGCGGCAGCTGCGTCTGCACGCGCTGCGCCAGGCGCAGCCACAGTGCGTGGTCCATGTCCTTGCTGTCCACCTGCGCCACCTGCTCGCATTCCAGCGGCCAGGCGGCCAGCGCCGGCACGGCCGCCACGAGGGCGTCGACGCCCAGCTGTGCCGCGCGGTACCCGACGCCCTGGGTGGCACTCGCGGCAGTGCCGGCGATGGTGCCGCCGGTGCCCAGCACCACCACGGTGCCTTCAATGCTTGCCATGTGTCACCATCTGGATGAAAATACAGTCACTGGACAAAACGACAGGCATGCCCATGATCGACAGCCCCAAGCTCACCGACCGTCAGCAGCAGATCCTGGACCTGGTGCAGAGCGCCATCGAACGCACCGGCGCCCCACCCACCCGGGCCGAGATCGCCGCCGAGTTGGGCTTCCGCTCGGCCAATGCCGCCGAAGAGCACCTGCAGGCGCTGGCGCGCAAGGGCGTCATCGAACTGGTGGGCGGCACCTCGCGCGGCATCCGTTTGAAGTCTGACACATTGCGCGCGCTCAACGCCGCGCGCCTGAGCCAGATCGGCAAGCAGTACAGCCTGCCGCTGCCAGGCATTGCGCAGCTCAGCCTGCCGCTGGTGGGCCGTGTGGCAGCCGGGTCGCCGATCCTGGCGCAGGAGCACATCGACCAGAGCTTTCTCATGGAAGCCAGCCTGTTCGCCCGCCGCCCCGATTACCTGCTCAAGGTGCGCGGCATGAGCATGCGCGACGCCGGCATCATGGACGGCGACCTGCTGGCGGTGCAGAAGGCGCGCGAGGCCAAGAACGGCCAGATCGTGGTCGCGCGGCTGGGTGACGAGGTCACCGTCAAGCGTTTCCGAAAGACCAAGGCCGGCGTCGAGCTGATCCCCGAGAACCCCGATTTCCAGACGATCCTGGTCGAGCCGGGTGACGAGAGCTTCGAGCTCGAAGGTCTGGCCGTCGGGCTGATCCGCAACACCATGCTGATGTAGCGCCGGCCGTGGTCAAGGCGCCGAAGGCAGCCACCCCGGCCGACTGCCTGGTGCTGGAGCAGTTGCCCAACATCGGCCCGGCGCTCGCAGCGGACCTGCGCCGCCTGGGCATCCAGCGGCCGTCCGAGTTGTGCGGTCAGGACCCGTTCGCGCTGTACCGGGCTCTGTGCCGGTCCACCGGAAGGCGTCAGGACCCTTGCGTGCTCGACACCTTCATGGCGGCCATCGACTTCATGAACGGCGCGGCCCCGGCGCCTTGGTGGCACTACACGCCGCGGCGCAAGCAGGTCTACGGCAGCGTCTGAGCGCCCCCGACCGAAATCGGCAGTTCCGCCCGCACGGTTCGCGCAAGCGGCCGGGCACCTGCCACTGCAGATGGCGGCCTGAGCGGCCCGCAAAGACAGTGACGAACTGGCGGCCGTTGCCGCCTTTGTTCCGCGCTTAGCACGGCCAGTGGCACCGAACAATGCGCTCAAGTTCCCAGCGTCGTGTCCGAAGTCACAGCCATGATGTCTTTCAGCCTTCGCCTGCGCCCCCGGTACCGCGACACCCTGGCGTCCCGCATCGGCTGGCGCGCCGAGGTCTGCCCCCCGTCGTTGCGTCAGGCGCCCCATTCGGCCTGGAACCGCCTGTGGTTCTGGCTGCTGGCGCCCGGCCCTCTGCAGTCGTCGCCGGCGTCCAACCGGCTGCCGCCGGTGCGCGACGACTTCCTGAGCTGCCTGGCAGACGTCCGCAACGAGGCCGCCGCCGAGCTGGCCGGGCGCATCCACCAGGCGCGCACCTTGCGCGAACTCTGGCACCTGCGTGCCGAATGCTTCAACGTCGTTGCCGTCAGCCACAGCCAGTTCGAGGCCGAGCAGCGTCTGGCCGGGCTGAACCGGCACTTCCCGACGCGCGCCCCCCGCTCGGGCTTCGTGCCGCTGCTGTCATGAGCGGCACGGCCCCACGCCACCACGCCGAGCGTTCGGTGCTCGCTGGCGCCGGGCTGCCGGGCGACCGGCAGGCCCGCATCGCCGCGCGACGTGCGTTCGTCAACCTGAAGCTGACTTATCTGGCGGCGGTCGATGCCGCTGCCGACAACCCGCGCGCCGACTGGCTGCGCCACCAGATCCGTCAGGCCGCCGACCCGGCCGATCTCTGGCTGCTACGCGCCGCGGTGTTCGAGGCCTTGCCGGCTAAGGCCTGCCGCGCCGAGCGGGATTCGCTGCAGCGCGGCATCGCGACGGTGTTCCCCCGCAGCGGCCCGGACAGCGGCTTCGCGCCGCTCTTCTGAATCCCGCTGACGCCCGTCAGGCCGGGCCTACCCTCCGGCCCGGGCCGCTCCAGCCCGAAGCCTGAACGCCATTGCCGCGGAGCGCGGCCTCAGCGCCCCAGGAAGTCGGCCTTGCCCAGCTCCACACCCGCATGGCGCAGCAGCGCATACGCGCTGGTGGCGTGGAAGAAGAAGTTGGGCAACGCGAAGTGCTTCAGGAAGGTCTCGCCGGTGAACTGCAGCGCGTCGCCGCTGCGCATCGGCACGCTGATGGCGCGCTCGTCCGACCCGTCGATCTGCGCCGGCGCGAAGGACTGCACGTGGTCCAGGGTCTTGCGTATGCGCGCGCGAAGCTCGTCCAGCGTGGCCTCGTTGTCCTCCCACTTCGGAATCTCGGTGCCGGCCAGGCGCGACATGCAGCCCTTGGCGGCGTCGCTGGCAATCTGGATCTGCCGCGCGAACGGCAGCATGTCCGGCGCCAGCCGCAAGCCCAGGTAGTTGTTGGCGTCGAACTTGCGCGCCTGGGCGTGGGCCTCGGCGCGGTCCAGCCATTGCAGCATGTTGCCGAGGATGCGCACGAACACCGGCGCGCTGGCGGAGTGCATTGACAGGCTCACGGTCGCCCTTCTCTTTCGGTTCAGCTCGGGGACGCCGATCCTAGCGCCGATGCCGGGCCGGCGCTTGGGGCAAGGCAGAATGCCTCCCGCCATGAACATCATCATCCTCGACGACTACCAGGACGCGGTGCGCAAGCTGAAGTGCGCGGCCAAGCTGGAGACGCTGAACGCCAAGGTCTTCACCAACACCGTCAAGGGCATCGGCCAGCTGTCGGTGCGGCTGCGCGATGCCGACGTGCTGGTGCTGATCCGCGAGCGCACGCACTTCCCGCGGCAGCTGCTGGAAAAGCTGCCCAAGCTGAAGCTGATCGCGCAGACTGGCCGCGTCGGCAACCACATCGACCTGGCCGCCTGCACCAAGCTGGGCATCGCGGTGGCCGAGGGCGTGGGCTCGCCGGTGGCGCCGGCCGAGCTGACCTGGGCACTGATCATGGCCAGCATGCGCCGGCTGCCGCAGTACATCGGCAACCTGAAGCACGGCGCCTGGCAGCAGAGCGGGCTGAAGACCGCGTCAATGCCGCCCAATTTCGGCATCGGCCAGGTGCTCAAGGGCCGGCACCTGGGCATCTGGGGCTACGGCAAGATCGGCCAGCTGGTGGCCGGCTATGGCCGCGCCTTCGGCATGCAGGTCAGCGTCTGGGGCAGCGAGTCGGCGCGCGCCAAGGCGGTGGAGGATGGCTACGAGGCCGCGGCCTCCTGCGAGAGCTTTTTCGAGCGCTGCGACGTGCTCAGCGTGCACCTGCGCCTGAGCGAGCGCACGCAGGGCATCATCAAGCTGGAAGACCTGTCGCGCATGAAGCCGACGGCCCTGTTCGTCAACACCTCGCGCGCCGAGCTGGTGGAAGAGCACGCGCTGGTCTCGGCGCTGAACCGCGGCCGCCCCGGCATGGCGGCGATCGACGTGTTCGAGAGCGAGCCGATCCTGCAGGGCCACCCGCTGCTGCGGCTGGAGAACGCGGTGTGCACGCCGCACATCGGCTACGTCGAGCAGGACAGCTACGAGCTGTACTTCAGCGCCGCGTTCGAAAACGTGGTGAACTTCATCAACAACCACCCGACGAACATCGTCAACCCTGACGCGCTGAAGGTGTTGCGCTGAACGCGGCGGCCGCGACGTCCGCGCCGCGCTGGGCGCTGCTGGCCGGCAACTTCGCCATCGGCTGCGGCGTGATGGTCACCGCTGGCGTGCTGAACGACATCGTGCGCTCGCTGCAGGTGTCGGTGGCGCTGGGTGGGCAGCTGATCGGCGCAGCGGCGGTGGTCATGGCCATCGGCTCGCCGCTGCTCGCCGCGCTGCTGAGCGGCTGGGACCGGCGCCGCCTGCTGGTGCTGGCGCTGCTGTGGTTCGCCGCCGGCCACCTGCTCAGCGCATGGGCCAGCAGCTACAGCGTATTGCTGCCGCTGCGCTGCCTGACGATGCTCGGTGCCGCCGCCTTCACGCCCCAGGCAGCATCCGCCATCGCCGCGCTGACGCCGCCGGCACAGCGTGGCCAGGCCATCACTTTCATCTTCCTCGGCTGGTCGGTGGCCTCGGTGCTGGGCATGCCGGCCTCGGCCTACATCGGCGAAACCTGGGGCTGGCCCACCGCCTTCGTCGCCATCGGGCTGCTGTCGCTGGTGGCCGCGGCCGGCGTGTGGCGTGCGCTGCCCGGCGGCATCCGTCCGCCGGCGCTGTTGCTGGCCGACTGGCGCAAGTTGTTCACCCATCCGGTGCTGATGGCCATCGTCGCCGTCACTGCGTTGAGCAGCGCCGGTCAATTCACCTTGTTCAGCTACTTCGCGCCCTACTACAGCCAGGTGCTGGAAGCCAGCGCCGCGCAGATCAGCCTGCTGTTCTTGTGGTTCGGTGCGCTCGGCCTGCTCGGCAACGTGCTGCTGACACGCAGCATCGACCGCGTCGGCGCCGCCAAGGCGGTGGCCGTGACCCTGGGCTGCATGGCGCTGTCGCTGCTCAGCTGGCCGCTGGCCACCGGCTTCGTCAGCGCGCTATTCGTCCTTGCGCCATGGGCGCTGGGCTGCTTCTCGTCGAACTCAGCACAGCAGGCGAGGCTGGCGCTGGCCGCGCCAGCCCTGGCCACGGCGCTGATCTCGCTGAACTCCTCGGCCATGTACCTCGGGCAGTTCGCCGGCTCGGCCAGCGGCGGCGCGCTGATCGCCGCGGCCGGCTACGGGGCGCTGAACTGGGCGGCGCTGGCCTGGATGAGCGCCGCCATCGCCACCAGCCTGTGGGCGGCGGGGCGCATGCGCGGGACGTCGCATGCTTGAGCCGCAGCTGCAGCGCCCGCAGACCGCGCGTGACATTGCGAGAGTCTTCAACCGCATGGCACTGCAGGGCTTCGGCGGCGTGCTGGCCGTCGCCCAACGCGAGCTGGTGGAGCGCGAACGCTGGTTGACCCAGTCACAGTTCCTCGAACTGCTGTCGCTGGGCCAGGTGCTGCCCGGGCCGAACATCGTCAACATGGCGCTGATCATCGGCGACCGCTTCTTCGGCTGGCGCGGCGCGGCCGCGGCGGCAGTGGGCCTGCTGGCCGCGCCGCTGCTGATCGTGCTGCTACTGGCCACGCTGTACCGCGAGTACGTCGACCTGCCGGCCGTCGCCGGCGCACTGCGCGGCATGGGCGCGGTGGCCGCCGGGCTGGTGATCGGCACCGCCTTCAAGCTGCTCGGCGGCCTGCGCAGCAACCCGCTGGGTCGGCTGCCATCGGCCGCGGTGGCACTGCTGACGCTGCTGGCCATCGGCTTCTGGCGCTGGCCGATGGTGACGGTGGTGCTGGGCCTGGGCGGCGCGTCGGTGGCACTGGCCTGGTGGAGGCTCGGCCGGTGAACGCGTTGCTCTATGGCACGCACGGCCTGGACGGCGGCGTCCTGCTGGCGCTCTTCATGCACTTCGGCATGCTGTCGCTGCTGGCCATCGGCGGCGCCATCACCACTGCGCCGGACATGCAGCGCTTCGTGGTCGGCGAGCGCGGCTGGCTGACCGACGCGCAGTTCACCAGCTCGGTCGCGCTGGCACAAGCCGCACCGGGGCCGAACCTGCTGTTCGTGGCCGTGGTCGGCTGGAACATCGCCGGCCTGGCCGGCGTGGTCGCCACGCTGACGGGCAGCCTGCTGCCTTCGACCACGCTGGCGCTGGCCGCCTCGCGCTACGGCGACCGCAAGCGCGAATCACGTGCGATGCAGGCCTTCGGCGCCGGCATGGCACCGCTGACGCTGGGCCTGCTGCTGGCCACCGGCTGGGTGCTGACCGCGCCGGTGCGCGACAGCCCGGGAGCGCTGCTGCTGGTGCCCTTCACCGTGCTCATGCTGCTGAAGACCAGACTCAGCCCGATCTGGCTGGTGGCGGTGGGCGCGGTGGTGGGCGCGCTGGGCGGGGCCGGCTGAAGCCGGCGGCGTCAAAGGAAACGCTCGAGCAGCCGCTTCGATTGGCGGTCCAGCGCGAGGAAGTCGCGCACCACGAACTGCAGGCCCTGGCTGTCGGCAATCAGCAGCTGGGTGCGGCCGATGCGGCGGATGTCCTCCTCGCCCTTGAGCACGAAGCGGGTCGGCCCGCGATCGGTGTCCACCTCCCAGGTGCTGGGCGTGGAAAAGCTGCTCACCGCCCGCAGACGCTGGATCTGCGGCACAAACTCGCGTTCGGCCAGCGCCGCGTCCACCAGCGTCCGCACGGCGGGCGGCAGCTCGTCCAACCGATCCACCCAGGCCAGCTCGTGCCCTTCGGCGCTGAGCAGCGACAGACCTTCGTCCGGCGCCGCGATCGGGAAGGCGCGCACCGGCACCACGCCCACGTGGGCCACGCCATCGGCTCGGGTGAACAGCAGCCGGCCGAAGGCGTCGCGCTCCAGAGCAAAGCTCATGCCCCGCCCCCGCCGTGCACTGCTGCATGGCTGCTGGCCTCGGCGGCCACCTGCGCGGCGATCAGCGGCTCGCTGCCCTCGCCCGCCAGGTCGCTGCCTTCGACGCGCCGCGCCTGCGCCTCGTACAGCCGCCAGTAAGCCCCGCGCGCTTCGATCAGCGCATCGTGCGGCCCGACCTCCACCACCTGCCCGCGATCCATCACCACCAGCCGGTCGGCCTTGCGCAGCGTCGACAGCCGGTGGGCAATCGCAATCGTCGTGCGGCCCTTGACCAGGTTGTCCAGCGCCTTCTGGATCTCCTTCTCGGTCTCGGTGTCCACCGCCGACGTGGCCTCGTCCAGGATCAGGATCTTCGGGTCGATGAGCAGCGCACGGGCGATGCTGATGCGCTGGCGCTCGCCGCCGGACAGCCCCTGCCCGCGCTCGCCGACCAGGCTGTCGTAGCCCTGCGGCAACCGCAGGATGAACTCGTGCGCATGCGCGGCGCGCGCCGCGGCGACGATCTCGGCGCGCGTGGCCTCCGGCTTGCCGTAGGCGATGTTCTCGGCCACCGTGCCGAAGAACAGGAAGGGCTCCTGCAGCACCAGGCCGATGTGGCGCCGGAAATCGGCCACGCCGTAGCGCCGAAGATCGACCTCGTCGACCAGGATCGCACCGTCGCTCACGTCGTAGAAGCGGCAGATCAGGTTGACCAGCGTGCTCTTGCCCGAGCCACTGTGGCCGACCAGGCCGACCATCTCGCCGGGGCGGATGTCCAGGTCCAGGCCGCGGATCACCGAGCGGCTGCCGTAGCGAAAGCCCACGCCGCGCAGCTCGATGCGGCCTTCGAGCCGCCCGATCGGCACCGGGTTCGCCGGCTCAGGCACGTTGCTGACATGGTCCAGGATGTCGAAGATGCGCTTGGCGCCGGCCGCCGCCTTCTGCGTGACGCTGACGATGCGGCTCATCGAATCCAGCCGCATGTAGAAGCGTCCGATGTAGGCGATGAAGGCGGTCAGCACGCCCACCGTGATCTGGCCGCGGCTCACCTGCCAGATGCCGAAGCCCCAGACGACCAGCAGCCCGATGTCGGTGAGCAGCGAGACGGTCGGCGAGAACAGGCTCCAGGTCCGGTTCAGCTTGTCGTTGACCGCCAGGTTCAGCCGGTTGGCCTGCCGGAAGCGCGCGGCCTCGCGTTCTTCCTGCGCGAAGGCCTTGACCACGCGGATGCCCGGAATGGTGTCGGCCAGCACGCTGGTCACGTCGGCCCAGACGCGATCGATCTTCTCGAAGCCGGTGCGCAGCCGGTCACGCACCAGGTGGATCATCCAGGCAATGAAGGGCAGCGGCACCAGCGTCACCAGCGCCAGCCAGGGGTCGATGGAGAACAGGATCGCCGCCGTCATGCCGATCATCAGCACGTCGGTGGCGAAGTCCAGCGCGTGCAGCGACAGGAACACCGAGATGCGGTCGGTCTCCGAGCCGATGCGCGCCATCAGATCGCCGGTGCGCTTGGCGCCGAAGTAGTCCAGGCTCAGGCGCAGCAGGTGGTCGAAGGCCGCGGTGCGCAGGTCGGCGGCGATGCGCTCCGACACCAGCGCCAGCAGCCAGGTGCGCGCCCAGCCCAGGCCCCAGGCCAGCAGCGCAGAGCCCAGCAGCCCGGCCAGCAGCAGCGTCACGAATTGCGGGTCGATGCGCTGGCCGTTCTGAAATGGAATCAATACCTTATCCATCAATGGGATGGTCAGGTAAGGCGGCACCAGGGTCGCGGCGGTGGAGGCCACGGTCAGCGAGAAGCCCAGGATCAACTGCCTTCGGTACGGCTTTGCAAACCGCCCCAGGCGAAGCAAGACCCAGGTCGACGGCGATTCCTGCGAATCGGGCGTCGACAGGCCCTCGTCCTCGGCAGCTTCCTCCTCGGCGGCCGCGCCGACGTGCTGCCACTGAAGGCGCTCGAAGGCCGCCAGCAGCTTCAGCGCCTGGCCGTTGGACGCCAGCGTGAAGCGCCAGCGCGCCAGACGCTGGTGCTCGTCGCACAACTCCAGGCTGCCAACGCCGGCATGGTCGGAATGGCGCAGGTGCAAGCCGGACGCCAGCGTCCAGGCCTGCCCATCCACCGCCCCCGGCGGTCGCGCCAGCAGGCGCCGGTCGGTCAGCGCCAGCCACCCTTGGCCAAAGCGCAGCGCCTCGTCGAGGTCAACCGAAACCGCGGCCAGCACGTTTTCCCCTGAGACGAGCGCCGCCTGCAGTTCATCCCGCACCGAATCCGGCGTGCCGGGCGGCATCAGAAGAACAACCGAGGGGTCGGACATGGGGCTGGGAATTGACCGGTATTGCCGTGGCCATTGGCCAAGGCCGAGCAGGCGCGGCGATTCTCACCCATGCGAGTCCCATCGTGCCTACGCCCCCGCCCGCTAGGGCCTGTTCACACCACAGTAAGGGAGCGTGCCGTGGGTCGGAAATGCCACAGTCAAGGCGCATACCGCTGCCCGGTTGGACACGCGACGAGGATCGGCCGCGCGGCATGCGGCAGGCAGCACGCAGCAGGTTCGGCCTCGGTCCTTCCGCCAAGCCTGCCCAGATTAGCCACCCGCCGTTGCAGCACCCGCACGCACGCCAGCGCGGCCCCCGCGCCGCGCCAGGGTGGGCCCGGCTCGACGGGCCGTCGCGACCCATTCCGTAGAGTGAACTGGCCCCTGTGAACAAGCATAACGACATCCGCCTGCTGCGCAGCCGCTACCTGCGCGGCCCCAACCTCTGGACCTACCGGCCGGTGCTTGAAACCTGGCTCGACCTGGGCGAGCTGGAGGACTTCCCGTCGAACCTGCTGCCCGGCATGACCGAGCGGCTGTGCACCTGGCTGCCTGCGCTGGCCGAGCACCACTGCGGCGTGGGCGAGCGCGGCGGCTTCCTGCAGCGCTTGCAGGAGGGCACCTGGTGCGGCCACGTGCTGGAGCACGTGGTGATCGAACTGCTGAACCTGGCCGGCATGCCCACCGGTTTCGGGCAGACCCGCAGCACCAGCCGGCGCGGCGTCTACCGCATGGTGTTCCGCGCGCGCGACGAGCAGGTCGCGCGCAGCGCCCTGGCCCATGGGCACCGGCTGCTGATGTGCGCCATCAACGACGAGCCCTTCGATGTGGCGGCCGCCGTGACCGAGGTGCGCGAGAAGATCGACCGCTGCTACCTCGGCCCCAGCACCGCGGCCATCGTCGCTGCGGCTACCGACCGGCGCATCCCGCACATCCGGCTGAACGAGGGCAACCTGGTGCAACTGGGGCACGGAAGGCGCCAGCGCCGCATCTGGACGGCCGAAACCGACCTTACCAGCGCCATCGCCGAGGGCATCGCCAGCGAGAAGGACCTGACCAAGCGCCTGCTCGCGGCGGTGGGCGTGCCGGTGCCCGAGGGCCAGGTGGTGCACAGCCCTGCCGCAGCCTGGGAAGCGGCACAGGACATCGGCCTGCCCGTGGTCGTCAAGCCCTCGGACGCCAACCATGCACGCGGCGTCAGCCTCGACCTGCGCGAGCAGGCCGACATCGAGAAGGCCTATGGCGTGGCCGATGCCGAAGGCAGCGAAGTCATCGTCGAGCGCTTCATCCGCGGCGACGAGCACCGGCTGCTGGTGGTCGGCGGCGCGGTCGTCGCCGCCGCGCGCGGCGCGAGCCTGCACCTGGTCGGCGACGGTCGCCAGACCGTGGCCGAGCTGATCGACAGCCAGATCAACAGCGACCCGCGCCGCGGCGACGCCGAGGAGTTCCCGCTCGAGACCGTGAACCTGGCGCGCGACGGGGTGATGCGGCTGTTGCTGGAACGCCAGGGGCTGCACGCCGCTTCGGTGCCCGCCGCCGGCCGGCGCGTGCTGGTGCAGCGCACCGGCAACGTGGCCATCGACTGCACCGACGCGGTTCATCCCGAGGTGGCCCACGCGGCCACGCTGGCGGCGCGCGTGGTTGGACTGGACATCGCCGGCATCGACCTGGTGGCCGAGGACATCTCCAAGCCGCTGCAGGCGCAGGGCGGTGCCATCGTCGAGGTCAATGCCGGCCCGGGCCTGCTGATCCACCTGCGGCCGGCCGAAGGCGCACCCCAGCCGGTGGGACGGGCCATCGTCGACCACCTGTTCCCCGACGCCGACGACGACGGCCGCATACCGATCGTCGGCATCGCCGGTTCGCGGCACACGACGCAGATCGCACGGCTCGTGGCCTGGATCCTGCAACTTGGCGGGCGCCAGGTCGGCCTGGCCTGCCGCGACGGGCTGTACCTGGACCGCCGTCAGGTGGAGGCCGGCGACTGCACCCATTGGGATGCGGGCCGCCGTCTGCTGATCAACCGCAGCGTCGAGGCAGCGGTGTTCGAGAACGACGCCGCATCGATCCTGAACGACGGGCTGGCCTACGACCGCTGCGCGGTGGGCGTGGTCACCGACTTCGGCGGCATCGACAAGCTGGCTGAGCACGACGTGCACGACAGTAAGCAAATGCGCAAGGTGCTGCGCACGCAGATCGACGTGGTGCTCTCCGACGGTGTGGGCGTGCTCAACGCCGACGACGCGCAGGTCGCCGATCTGGCGTCGCTGTGCGACGGCAGCGTCATCTACTATGCGCTTGACGAGGCGGCGCCGGTCGTCGCTGCCCATCGTGCCAGCGGCGGCCGGGCCGTGCTGCAGCGCGGGCGCGACTTCGTGCTCGCCGAGGGCATGGCCGAAACCCTGCTGTCGCGGCTGCGGCCGCTGGCCGCCGGCGGCGAGGCCCTGCCCCCCGAAGTCCTGCTGCCGGCCGTGGCCACGGCCTGGGCCCTGGGCGTCGTTCCCGACCTGGTCACTGCCGGCGTGCAGACCTTTGGCACCGCGCCGACGCGAACGCCTGCGGCAAGGGCACACGCGCTGATCGACGACCGAAAGAGCGACGACTGATGGACGTCACACGCATCCGCGCGCTGCGCGGCCCCAACCTGTGGAGCCGCCACACCGCCATAGAAGCCATCGTGCGCTGCACCGAGGCCGAGCGGGACATCGCCGGCCTGCCGACCTTCGAACCGCGGCTGCGCGCACTGTTTCCGGCGATTGCCGAGTCCTGGCCGATCGACGACGCGCCGCTGTCGTTGGCCCAGGTACTCGAGCTGGCAGCGCTGGCGCTGCAGGCCCAGGCTGGGTGCCCGGTCACCTACAGCCGTACGGCCGAAACGGTCGAATCCGGCACCTACCAGGTGGTGGTCGAGTACAGCGAGGAGGCAGTGGGCCGCCAGGCGCTCGAGCTGGCCCGGCAACTGATCGCAGCCGCGGCCGACGGTGGCGCCTTCGACGCTGCCGCGGCGCTGGCACAGCTGCGCGAGACCGACGAAGACCAGCGCCTCGGTCCGTCCACCGGCTCGATCGTCAACGCTGCGCTGGCGCGCGGCATTCCGTACCGCCGCCTGACCGAGGGCAGCCTGGTGCAGTTCGGCTGGGGCGCCAAGCAACGGCGCATCCAGGCCGCCGAGGTCGACACCACCAGCGCGGTGGCCGAGTCGATCGCGCAGGACAAGCACCTGACGAAGACGCTGCTCCAGGCTGCCGGCGTGCCGGTGCCGATCGGCCGGCCGGTGCACGATGCCGACGAAGCCTGGGCCGTGGCGCAGCAGGTGGGGTTGCCAGTGGTGGTCAAGCCGCAGGATGGCAATCAAGGCAAGGGCGTGACGGTCAACGTGGCCACGCGCGAGCAACTCGACGCCGCCTACCAGGCCGCCGAGGCGGTGGGCACAGTGATGGTCGAGAAATACCTCGCCGGCGGAGACTACCGGCTGCTGGTGGTGGGCAAGAAGCTGGTGGCCGCGGCCCGGCGCGACCCGCCGCAGGTGGTGGGCGACGGCGTGCATAGCGTGCGCGAACTGGTCGACCGCGTGAACGCCGACCCCAAGCGCGGTGACGGCCACGCCACTTCGCTGACCAAGATTCGCTTCGACGATATCGCCATTGCACGGCTGCGTACGCAGGGGCTGGAGCCGACGTCGGTGCCGGAAAAGGGGCGGCGCGTTCTGCTGCGCAACAACGCCAACCTCAGCACCGGCGGCACGGCCACCGACGTCACCGACGACGTGCACCCCGAAGTGGCGGCACGCGCGGTGGCGGCGGCGCAGATGGTGGGCCTGCACATCTGCGGCGTGGACGTGGTCTGCGAGAGTGTTCTGCGCCCGCTGGAGGAACAGCGCGGCGGCGTGGTCGAAGTGAATGCCGCGCCGGGCCTGCGCATGCACCTCGCGCCGTCCTATGGCAAGGGCCGCAACGTCGGCGAGGCGATCATCGGCCACCTCTACGGCTCCGGCGACGACGGCCGCGTGCCGGTGGTGGCCGTCACCGGCACCAACGGCAAGACCACGGTGACGCGGCTGGTCGCACACCTGATGGCCACCGCCGGCCTGCGCGTGGGCATGACCAACACCGACGGCGCCTACGTGCAGGGCCGGCAGATCGACAGCGGCGACTGCAGCGGCCCGCGCAGCGCACGCAACGTGCTGGCCCACCCCGACGTGGAAGCGGCGGTGTTCGAGACGGCGCGCGGCGGCATCTTGCGCGAGGGCCTGGGCTTCGACCGCTGCGCAGTGGCGGTAGTGACCAACATCGGCGAAGGCGATCACCTGGGGTTGAACTACATCCACACCGTCGAGGACCTGGCGGTGCTGAAACGGGTGATCGTGCAGAACGTGGCGCCCGGCGGCTACGCGGTGCTGAACGCGGCCGACCCGATCGTCGCGGCGATGGCCTCCGTCTGCCCCGGGCAGGTCTGCTACTTCGCCATGGACCGTCAGCATCCGGCGATGGCCGCGCACCGTGCGCAGGGGCAGCGCGTGGTCTATGTCGAGGGCGACGCGATCGTCGCGGCACAGGGCTCGCGGCGCGAAACGCTGCCGCTGGCCGAGATCCCGCTGACACGCGGCGGCACGATCGGCTTCCAGGTGGAGAACGCGATGGCCGCGATCGGTGCCGCCTGGGGCGCGGGGCTGGACTGGGCCGCCGTGCGTCGTGGTCTGCTCAGCTTCGTCAGCGACGCGGGGACCACGCCGGGCCGCTTCAACGTCTTTGACTACCGCGGCGCCACGCTGATCGCCGACTACGGGCACAACCCGGACGCCATGCGCGCGCTGGTGGGGGCGGTGGAGGCCATGCCGGGGCAGCGCCGCCTGGTCGTCATCAGCGGCGCGGGCGACCGCCGCGACGAGGACCTGCGCGAGCAGACGGTGATCCTCGGCGCGGCTTTCGACGAGGTGCTGCTGTACCAGGACGCCGCGCAGCGCGGCCGCGCCGACGGCGAAGTGATGGCGCTGCTGCGCCAGGGGCTGCAGGGCGCGCCGCGCACGCGCCAGATCGATGAGATCCGCGGCGAGTTCGCGGCCATCGACGCCGCGCTGTCAAGGCTGCGCAGCGGCGACCTGTGCCTGATCCTGGTGGACCAGGTGCAGCAGGCGCTGGAGCACCTGGGGCGGCGCGTGGCCGAGGGCTGAACTGGCTGCGGCGGCCAGGGCCCGCCGCGGCACGCACCGCACGGCCGAAGCCCTACACTCACGGGCCATGAAGAACGTCGTCATCAGTGGCACTGGCCTGTTCACCCCGGCGCAGGTCATCACCAACGCCGAACTCGTCGAATCGTTCAACCGCTACGTCGCGCTGTACAACGAACGGCATGCCGAGCGCATCGCCGCCGGCGAGTTGACGGCGCTGCAGCCTTCGAGCGTGGAGTTCATCGAAAAGGCCTCGGGCATCCAGCAGCGCTACGTGCTCGAGAAGGACGGCGTGCTCGACCCGACGCGCATGAAGCCGCGCTTCGCGCCGCGGCGCGACGACGAACTGAGCCTGATGGCCGAGATTGCCGTCGATGCCGGTCGCAAGGCCATCGCCGTCGCCGGCTGCGAGGCTTCGCAGATCGACGGCGTGCTGTGCGCCGCCGCGAACATGCAGCGCGCCTACCCGGCCATGGCGGTGGAGATCCAGCAGGCGCTGGGGGCCGGCGGCTACGGCTTCGACATGAACGTGGCCTGCTCGTCGGCCACCTTCGGCATCGAGCAGGCGGTGAATGCGGTGCGGCTGGGCCAGGCCGAGCGCGTGCTCGTCGTCAACCCGGAAATCACCTCGGCGCACCTCGAGTGGCGCGACCGCGACTGCCATTTCATCTTCGGCGACGTCTGCACCGCGGTAGTAGTGGAAGCCGAGGACGCGTCGCGCTCGGCCGACCGCTGGCGCGTGATCGGCACCAAGCTGGTGACGAAGTTCTCCAGCAACATCCGCAACAACGCCGGCTTCCTCAACCGCTGCGAGGACACCGACCCCGACGCGCGCGACAAGACCTTCATGCAGGAAGGGCGCAAGGTGTTCAAGGAGGTGGTGCCGATGGCGGCCGAGCACATCGAGCGGCACCTGGCCAGCCTGAAGCTCGAGCCGACGCAGGTGCGGCGCTACTGGCTGCACCAGGCCAACCTGGGCATGAACCAGCTGGTGCTCAAGCGCCTGGTGGGCCGCGAGGTCGGCGACGACATCGCGCCGATCATCCTCAGCGAGTACGCGAACACCGCCTCGGCCGGCTCGATCATCGCCTTCCACCTGCATCACGCCGACCTGAAGCCCGGCGACATCGGCGTGATCTGCTCCTTCGGCGCCGGCTACTCGATCGGCAGCGTGGTGGTGCAGCGGCTGTGAAGAAGCGCGACCTGCTGCTCGTCGGCCTGACGCTGCTGGCCGTGGCGCTGGCGCTGTTCCTGCCGGCGATGCCGCAGCCGCGGGAGTACCACGACTTCGCCGACAAGCGCGAGGCCTACGGCATCGAGAACTTCCTCGACGTGGTGTCGAACCTGACCTTCGCGCTGGTGGGGGCCATCGGCCTGTGGCTGGTGCTGCGGCCGCGCACCTGCTTCGCCACCCCGGCCGAGCGGCTGCCGTACCTGGTGTTTTGCATTGGCGTGCTGATGACGGCTGCCGGCTCCTGCTACTACCACCTGAAGCCCAACAACGAGACGCTGTTCTGGGACCGGCTGCCGATGACCATCGCCTTCATGTCGCTGATCTCGGCGCAGATCGTCGACCGCGTCAACGTGCGCGCCGGCCTGCTGGCGCTGGGACCGATGCTGCTCGTCGGCGTGGGCACGGTGGTCTACTGGATCGTCACCGAGCGCCAGGGGCGTGGCAACGTCATGCCCTACGTGGTGCTGCAGGCCTACGCGGTGTTCGTGCTGCTCAAGCTGGCGGCGATGCACCCGTCGCGGTACACGCACGGCAACGCCATCTACGCGGTCTTCGCCGGCTACCTGCTGGCCAAGGTCTTCGAGCACTACGACCGGCAGATCTTCGAGTTCACCGGCGCGGTCAGCGGCCACACGCTGAAGCACGTCGTGGCCGGCCTGGCCGGACTGCCGGTGGCCTATATGCTGTGGCGACGCCGTCTGTTCACGCCCGCCCCGGCAGCCGACAGTGCCACGCTGCCGAACCCGCGGCAGCGGCTTGCCTGAATCGGCGTAACGCATCCCGTCGGAGGCCAGCCGCGCCGCCAGCAGGTACAGGCCCGAGCCCTGCAGGCTGGTGAGCGCGTAGAAGCGGTCGAGCATGACGGTTTCGGAGCCGATGGACAGGCCCCAGCCGATGCCGGCCACGGCCATCGCCAGGATGGCGAGGACCGACAAGCGCAGCGTGCGCTGCTCCAGGCGGTTGGCTTCGCGCCGCGACGTTTCTTGTACATCGACCTGCCCCTTGCCGTCCTGTCGCCGGCCTCGCCGGTGCTCGCAAACGATGCATTCTGCGGCGCCGCCAGACCGGCCGGACTGCCGGCCGGCCGGCGCGGCGCCCCCCTAGAATCGCACCCGTCCCGCGTCCGGCGGGCGCCACGCAGCCCCCGATGAGCTCCCAACCGACGCCGCAGGCCATCGCCCGCACCTATCAGTTCTATGCCCCGATCTACGACAAGCTGTTCGGCGCCGTGCTCGGCCCGGGTCGTGATGCGCTGGCCAAGGCGGTGCGCAAGCTGCAACCCAAGTCGCTGCTCGAGGTCGGCGTCGGCACCGGGCTGATGCTGGCCGAGTACCCGGCGTCCACCCACATCACCGGGGTGGACCTGTCGCCGCACATGCTCGAACATGCGCGCCAGCGCGCCGACGCGCTGGCGCGCGGCAACATCGCGCTGCAGGTCATGGATGCCGAACGCATGCCGTTCGCCGACGGCAGCTTCGACTGCGTGACGATCCCCTACGTGCTTTCGGTCACCACCGATCCCGACCGGCTGGTGGCCGAAGCGCGCCGCGTGTGCCGCAAGGGCGGGACGATCATGGTGCTGAACCATTTCAGCGGCAGCCGCTTCTGGTGGCTGCTGGAACGCGCGGTGCGGCAGGTGGCCGACCGCATCGGCTTCCGCTCGGACTTCGACTACGAACAGCACATACTGCGCCACGACTGGCAGGTGCAGTCGGTGACGCCGGTGAACCTGTTCGGCCTGTCGCGCCTGGTGGTGCTGAAGAACGTCTGAAGCCCGGGCGTCGGCCCACGCCGACGGCCATCCGAGGTCCCCGCGCCACCGCGCCACCGCGCCGAACAGCCGGCCCAGGCGGCTGCGGGCCGCAGCGCGTAAGGGCCAGGCCAGATCCGTGCGCTATGGTGTCGACATCGATCAGTCCGACCCCAAAAGGAGCTTTCATGGGTTTCTCGAACAAGGTGGCCGTCATTACCGGCGGTGCAAGCGGCATCGGCCGCGCCGTGGCCACTGCGATGGCACGGCGGAACGTGGCCGCGGTGGCGCTGGTGGACATGAGCCCGGCAGTGGCTGAAGTTGCGGCCGCGCTGAACGCGGAAGTCGGGCGCGATTTCGTCCTGCCCTTCCACGGCGATGCCACCGACGCGGCCTTCCGCGCCCGCGTCTTCGACGAGATCAGCGAAGGACGCGGCCCGGTGTCGCTGTGCGTGCCGGCGGCCGGCATCACCCGCGACGACCTGGCGATCCGCGTCGACAAGAACACCGGCAAGGCGCGCATCTATCCGCAGGACCTGTTCCGGTTGGTGGTCGAGGTCAACCTGATCGCGCCGGTGTACTGGGCGCTCGAGATGATCGGCCGCATCGCCGAGGACCGCGCCGCACGCGGGCTGAAGAAGTGGAACCCCGACGAAGGCGTGCAGGGCTCGGTGGTGTTCATCGGCTCGATCTCTTCGCAGGGCAACCGTGGCCAGATCTCCTACGCCAGCACCAAGGCCGGCCTGGAGGGCGCGGCGGCCACGATCATGAAGGAGGCCATCTTCCACGGCGTGCGCTGCAGCCTGATCCACCCCGGCTTCACCGACACGCCGATGGTGCGTGCGATGGGCATGGAATACGTGGCCAAGAACATCCTGCCCTACACCCAGCTCGGCCGGCTGATCCAGCCCGAGGAGATCGCCGACGCGATCTGCTTCATGCTGGCCAACGCGGCGGTCAGCGGCGAGCTTTGGGTCGATGCCGGCTGGCACGCACCGGCCTGAAAATGTGGGCCCGCGGCCCGCACCGACAACGACGAAGGAGACGAGCATCATGGCAAACAAGCGCAACGGGGCGCCACAGCCCCAGGATTTCGACCGCGAGTTCCGCGCGCAGATGGCGCAGATGACCGCGGGCCTGGCACCCACCGCCTTCACCACCGCCTGGGCCGACTGGGCGATGCACCTGGCACTGTCGCCGGCCAAGCAGATGGAGTTGCAGCAGCAGCTGCTGGAGCGCGCGCAGGACACCTGGAGCTTCGCGCTGCGCGCCATGGCCGGCGAACAGGTGGCGCCGGCCGAAGGCCTGGAGGGCCAGGCCGACCGCCGCTTTGCCGCCGCCGACTGGAGCCAGTTTCCGTTCAACGTGTATGCACGCGCCTACCAGAACAGCGCCGCGCTGCTGAACCATGCGGTGCGTGACGTGGACGGCATCACCGACTACCACGCGCAGCTGATGGAGTTCGCCGTGCGCATGCTGCTGGACTCCAGCTCGCCCGCGAACTACCTTGCAACGAACCCCGAGGTGCTGGCGCTGACGAAGGCCGAACAGGGCCAGAACCTGGTGCGCGGCCTGCAGAATCTGGCAGAAGACGTTGAGGCCACGCTCGGCGGCGCGGCACCCGCCGGCACTACCGACTTCGAGGTCGGCAAGGTGCTGGCCGTGACCCCGGGCAAGGTGGTGTTCCGCAACGAGTTGATCGAGTTGATCCAGTACACGCCAACGACGAAGGCGGTGCATGCCGAGCCGCTGCTTATCGTGCCGGCGTGGATCATGAAGTACTACATCCTCGACCTGAGCCCGCGCAACT
>ERZ1645186.19-NODE-19-length-27347-cov-10.035248_pt1 | contig 27347 bp, 28 predicted proteins | sample MGYA00575349_ERZ1645186 | MGnify/ENA primary metagenome ERZ1645186 (study PRJEB40839, sample SAMN11282943) | freshwater sediment metagenome | isolation source: river sediment | host: Sediment | place: India: Nawabganj, Kanpur | collected 2015-12-17 ...
TGCAGCGAGTAGTCCACGCGCGGCGCGGTGAACAGCGCCAGCGGCTGCGGCTCGCCGGGGCGCGGCTCGTGCGTGCCGTTGGCGATGCCGTCGTCCATCACGCCCAGGTCGGGCAGGTCGAACAGGTCGCGCATGCGCAGCCGGCGCTCGGCGCTGAGCGAGCCCTCGACATGCTGGTCCTCGGCCAGCGCGAAGTGCACCGGGATCGGCTGCGAGCTGGTGCCGATCTCCAGCGCCACCGGGTGGTTGCGCAGCAGCAGGCTGAACTGCTCCAGGTAGTAGCGGCCGAACAGAGCGGGCCGGGTCAGCGTGGTCTCGTAGCTGCCGGGGCCGGAGACGAAGCCGTAGCTCAGGCGCGAGTCGGCCCGCGCCACGGTGCTGTTGTGCACGCGCACGAACGGGTAGCAGGCGCGCACACGCTGGTCGAAGTCCGCCCCGGCCAGGTAGCGCTGCAGCGCGTCGCGCAGGTGCTCGACGCCGTTGCGGTAGATGTCGCGCACCTGCTCCAGCGCCTGCGCCGGATCGTCGAAACGCGCGGGGGCGATGTACATGGGCTCGATGGGCATGGCGGCGGTCCTGTGCAAACGGGCTTGGCGCATCATTGTGGATCGCGGCCGTGACAGGCTCGCGCACGCACGGAGCTGGCGCATGAAATTCCTCAACGACGCCGGCGGCCGCTTCAAGCTGCCGCTGAAGAACGACGACGGCCGCACCGTGGCCACGCTGCTGTGGGGCGATCCGCTGCACGAGCTGGCGCGCGAGGGTAGCGGCGCGACCGAACGCGTGAAGGTGCGCGCCCGGCGACGCATCGGCTGGGTGCCGGCCGGCGCGGTGTCGGACACCGGGCTGCTGGAGCTGTACGTCATCGACGTGGGCCAGGGCGACGGCGTGCTGATGCGCACCCCGCACGACGACGCCTGGCACATGATCGACGCCGGCATCCGTGCGGCGAGGCAGATGACGCGCAAGGGCGCGGCCAACTTCGTGCGCTGGAAGTTCATCGACGACCTGCGGCGCGAGCGCGTGCAACTGAAGAACATGGTGGTCACCCACCCCGACGCCGACCACTACGGCGGCATGATCGACCTGCTGGACGGCGTGCTGCCCGACGGCCGCAAGTTCGGCGTCGAGGTGCAGAACTTCTGGCACTGCGGCATCGGCCGCTTCAAGGACGGCGACAAGCTCGGCGAACTGCGCCAGGACACCAGCCTGACCCTGCGGCCGGACGCCGGTTACGGCATGAAGCCGGCGGGGCGCTTCATCGTCGAGACGATCAGCGGCAAGACGCACTTCGGCCGGCCCAAGCGGGCCTTCGCCGCCGACTTCGGCGAGCTGGCCCAGCGGGTGGGCAAGCTGCCGAAGAAGGTGCGCAGCCTGTCGCAGGCCGACGGCTGGCTGCCGGGTTATGCGCCGGCGCCGGGCGCGGCGGCGATCCGCGTGCTCGGCCCGGTGGTGGAGAAGCTGGCCGGCGGCGGCCAGGGCGTGCGCTGGCTGGGCAGCGAGAGCGTCACGCGCAATGGCCATTCGGTGGTGCTGCGCGTGGACTATGGTCAGGCCCGGCTGCTGCTCACCGGCGACCTGAACACCAGTTCGCAACGGCTGCTGCTGAACCTGCACGGCGCGCACGAGTTCAATGCCGACGTCTGCAAGGGCTGCCACCACGGCAGCGACGACATCGACCTGCGCTTCGTACGCGCGATGGCGGCGCGCGCCACGGTCATCTCCTCAGGCGACAACGAGGACTACGCGCACCCGCGCCCGCGGGTCATGGGCGCCAGCGCACGCTACGGCCGCGAGTCGCGCGCGACCGACGGCGAGATGCTGCCGCCGCTGCTGTACAGCACCGAGCTGGCGCGCTCGGTGGGGCTGGACTTCGCCGAACATGCGCGCACAGTGGCCGAGCCGCGCACCGAGTACCGGCCTGAGCAGCTGGAAGCCGATTTCGACGCGTCGCCCACCGGCCGCTACCGCCGGCTGTCGCAGCTGCCGATGGCCACCGACCTGGTCTACGGCCTGGTCAACGTGCGCACCGATGGCCAGCGCATCCTGTGCGCGACGATGAAGGAAGGCTCGTCGGATTTCGACCTGCAGGTCTTCCAGGCCGGCGTCGAGGCCGGCTGAGCGCACGAACGCGCTGCCTACAACCCTGCACGAACCCATGCCCGAGCACGCACCCATGACCCACGCCACCCTACCGCTGAAACGCGCGCTGTGCACTTCGTTGCTCGCCGCCGGTCTGGCGGGCTGCGCGACACCGCCCACGGGGCCGATCGACGTCAAGCTGATCGGCCTGAACGACTACCACGGCAACCTGCAGTCGCCGGGCAGCTTCGCGCCGAACCTCGCGGTGCCGGCGGCGCAGCGTGTGCCGGTGGGCGGCGCGGCGCACATCGCCGCGCACGTCAACCGCCTGAAGGCGCAGCAGCCGAACCACGTGGTGGTGGGCGCCGGCGACATGATCGGCGCCACGCCGCTGATCAGCTCGCTGTTCCACGACGAGCCCTCGGTGGAGACGCTGAACCGCATCGGCATGGAGTTCAATGCAGTGGGCAACCACGAGTTCGACAAGGGCTCGGCCGAGCTGCTGCGCCTGCAGCGCGGCGGCTGCAAGCTCGACGCGATGGGCCGGGTGGACCTGAACAGCTGCCAGGGCGCCAAGGTGGGCACCCCGGTGCCCTTCGAGGGCGCGAAGTTCCAGTGGCTTTCGGCCAACGTGATCGTCAGCGCCACCGGGCAGACGCTGCTGCCGGCCTATGGCGTCAAGCGCTTCCAGGGTGTGCCGGTGGCCTTCATCGGCATGACGCTGAAGGACACGCCAGGCATCGTCATCCCGACCGGCGTGGCGGGGCTCGAGTTCCGCGACGAGGCGGCCACCGTCAATGCGCTGGTGCCGCAACTGCGCGCGCAGGGCATCGAGGCCATCGTCGTGCTGGTGCACGAAGGCGGCATGCAGACCGGCAGCCTGCAGGACATCAACGAATGCGCCGGCAACCTGCAGGGCACGCCGATCGCGCGCATCGTCGCGCAGCTGGACGATGCGGTGGACGTGGTGCTCAGCGGCCACACCCACGCCGCCTACAACTGTCGCCTGCCCAATGCCAAGGGCCGGCCCATCCCGGTCAGCAGCGCCAATGCCTTCGGCCGCGTGCTGAGCGACATCGACCTGAAGCTCGACCCGGCCACCCGCGACGTTCTCACGGTGCAGGTGACCAACCGGTTGGTGGACCACGGCATTGCGCCCGACGCGAAAGTGGCCGGCGTCGTCGATGGCTACGCGGCGCTGGTGGCGCCGCGTGCCGCGGTGGTCATCGGCAGCATCACGACCGAGCTGCCGAACAACGCGGCGGACGCGGCCTGCAACATGCTTGCGGGCGAGCTGATCGCTGACGCGCAACTGGCCGCCACCGCAGCGCCGGCCTTCGGCGGCGCGGCCATCGCGCTGATGAACCGCGGCGGCGTGCGCACGCCGGGCTTCACCTACAAGCAGCGCGCCGACGAGGGCGACGGCAACGTCACCTACGGCGAGGCCTTCACCACGCAGCCCTTCGGCAACAGCCTGGTGACGATGACGCTGACGGCGCAGCAGATCAAGGACGTGCTGGAGCAGCAGTTCGCCGGCTGCCGCGGCCAGTTGCCCACCGCCACGCGGCTGATGATTCCGTCGGCCGGCTTCAAGTACCGCTGGGACGGCGCCAAGGCCTGCGACCAGCGCGTGTATTCGGTGACGCTGACGCGCGACGGCCGCACCGAAACGCTGGTGGACGTGGGTGGCCGCGTGCTCGAGCCGGCGCGCGAGTACCGGGTCACGGTGAACAGCTTCATGGCCAGCGGCGGCGACGGCTTCACCACCTTCGTCGGCGGCAAGGCCGCAGTGGGCGGCGCGCTGGACATCGATGCGCTGGCCGACTACATGGGGCGCTTCAAGGCGCCGCAGCCCGCTTATGCGCCAGGAAAACGTCCCGAGGACCGGGGCGCGCCGCGCATCCAGCGCGACGGCGGCACGGCCTGCCCGACGGGCGCCGTTGTCAACCCCTGATCAGGCCTGGCGCGCCAGCGGCCCGAGCGCAAGGCTCTCCAGCAGGCCCAGTTGCCGCTCGAAGCGCTGCGATTCGAGCAGCGAGCGTGGCAGCAGGCCCGCGCGCACGCCCGCGGCATGCTGGTGGCGCGCCATGTCGAAGGGCATGGCCAGGAAGTCGCGCAGCCCGCCGCACCAGCCGGCCAGCGCCTGGGGGCGATCGGCCCGGTCGCCCAATTGCCAGAGACGGAGCCAGCGCTGCTGCAACTGCGCCTGACGCTGCCAGAGCATGTCGTTCATTTCCATCAGTGGCGACTCCCACATAGAGCCTCCTAGGTGTTTACCCTCAGAGAAGCCTAGCACAGGCCTGGCGAAACCCGCGTGAACGATGGCCAATTGACAGTAGACGGAACGGACTACTGTTGCCGGAATTGGCCCTCACAGTTTGCGAGCGCTCACATGTGTCGTTTGGCCGCGACACCGACTGAGCCCTATGATCGCCCTGCACCCCCTGCTGGAGCCTGCAATGAGCATCCCTTTCCGTGCCGACCAGGTCGGCAGCCTGCTGCGTCCGGACTGGCTCACCGCCGAGCGCGCACGTTTCAGGCGCGGCGAAATCGATGCGCAGACGCTGGCCGCGACCGAAGACCGGGCCATCGCCGAGGCCGTGCGCCGGCAGGAGGCGATCGGGCTGCACAGCATCACCGACGGCGAGTTCCGTCGCGACTGGTGGCACCTGGATTTCCTGGCGCAGCTCGAAGGGGTGACACTGCAGGACAACCCGGGGCCGAAGTTCCAGATCGCCGGCCAGAGTGAGCAGCCACCGATCGCCACGGTCACGGGCAAGGTCGACTGCCGCCGGCCGATCATGGCCGGGCACTTCGCCTACCTGAAGGCGCAGACCACCCGGACGCCGAAGATGACGATCCCGTCGCCGTCGATGCTGCACCTGCGCGGCGGGCGTGCGGCGATCTCGCGCGAGGCCTATCCCGAGCTGGCGGCGTTCTGGGTGGACGTGGCCGCCGCCTACCGTGCGGCCATCGGCCACCTGTACGACGCCGGCTGCCGCTATCTGCAGCTGGACGACATCACCTTCGCCTACCTGTGCGACCCGAAGATCCAGGCCAACTGTCGCGCCAACGGCGACGACCCGGCAACGCTGCCGCAGACCTATGCCGACACCATCAATGCGGCGCTGGCCGGCAAGCCGGCCGACCTGCATGTGACCATCCACACCTGCCGCGGCAACTTCAAGAGTGCCTGGGTGGCCGAGGGCGGTTACGACCCGGTGGTCGACGCGATGTTCTCCACCGACGTGGACGGCTATTTCATGGAGTTCGACAGCGCGCGCGCCGGCGGCTTCGAGCCGCTGCGCCGCCTGCCACGCGGCAAGAAGGTGGTGCTGGGCCTGGTGACGACCAAGCTGGGCGAACTGGAGTCGAAGGACGACCTGAAGCGCCGCATCGACGAGGCGGCGCGCTTCGTGCCGCTGGACGATCTGTGCCTGTCGCCGCAGTGCGGCTTTTCCAGCACGCATCACGGCAATGCCCTGTCGCAGGACGACCAGTGGCGCAAGCTGGAACGGGTGGTCGAGGTGGCGCGCGAGGTCTGGGGCGGCTGAACTCGACTTGCGGTCCGGCGCATCGTGCTTCGGTGCGCACGCGCACGATGGCCGTGAAACCCCCTCGAGAAACAGAGATCGGGGCGCTCCTCGCGGCCGGTCGGCCGCCGCTCAGGCCGGCTGCCAGGCCTCGGTCCAGCAGGCGAGCACCTGCTCTTGGCCGCCGAAGGGCAGCGACAGGGCGTCGAGGCGCGGCAGGTCGCCGGCTTCCAGTGCCGGAACCAGATCGACATAACACTGCCACGAGCCGCCCTGGCGGCGCAGCGCCTGCGCCGCCTGCGGTGGCAGATGCATCGCTTCGACCGCGTCATCGATGCCGCATTGCAGCAGCATCGGCAGCATCGTCGCCAGCCCGAGCAGGTACAGCCCGCCAGGATTGGCCGTGTCGGAGCGCCGGGCCAGCAGTTCGAACAACCGAGCTCTTGCCAGCGCCGTGGATTGCAAGGCGTGCGCGGCCGGCCGTGGCGGCGACATGCGCACCAGCACCTGCGCCACCCAGCGGTACAGCGCGTTGCGGCCGACCAGCATCACCGCCTGGTCGATAGATTCGAGCTCGCGCCCGGGCAGCACGCCGGCGCTGTTCAGGTACTGCAGCAGGCGCAGGCTCAACGCGGCGTCGGCCTTGATGTCGGCCACCACGGCGTCGTGGTCCTCGTCGTGCAGCAGCCGGTTCATCAGCTGCAGCGCACGTTGCGCCTGCGGCGGCAGCGCCTGCGCCCGTGCCGGCTCGGCGCAGCCGCCGATGCTGCAGGCGGCCCAGGCCACCGGCGGCACGAGCACGGCTTCCATCGCCTCCACCGAGGGCAGCTCGAGCAGCGCCAGCGGCATGTCCGGCCAGCGCGCGGCAGCGGTCTGCACCGCTGCGCTCCATGCCTGCGCATCGGCGCCGGGCATCGCCGGCATGGGCACGAAATCGGGACGGCCCGCGGCCGCGGGCAAGGCCGGCGTGGCCAGCGGGTTCCAGCCCACCCGCACACCGGCGCGGCGCAGCTTGTTCACCAAGCCGCAGGTGGCGTCGATGTCCTGGCAGCTGGCATCGGCGCGCAGCGCCAGGTGCATGCCCTGCGCGAACTGCGCCTCCGGCACAGCGGCCAGCCAGCCGGCCGGCAGCTCGGCCACCGCGCCCAGGCCTTGGCCGGCGCACAGCCGCATTGCGCCCAGCAGGTTGGTGGTGCAGGCGGCAATGGCCGGGCCCTGCAGGCGATCGAAGGCGGCGCCGCCGGCGCGAAACTCGAAGCCGGCCAGCCGCCCATGCGCCGAAACCAGCGGGCGACGCGCGCCGGTGCTGGCGGGCAGCTGCAAGCCCACGACCCGCGCGGGTTGGGCAGGCAGGGGCGGCGTTCGCGAGACCCGTGCCCCGGATGCGGGGGGTTGGGCGGCCGGTGGCCTGGAGCGCAGGCGGTTCCACAGAGCGTCGAGCATGACGGCAAGCGTAGAAGGCCGGCGTGGCCGGCGCTGCGCGGAACAACACTGCCAAGACCAAGCAAACCCCCTCACCCGGGTGGCCGATTGGGCGCGTGTGAATTCGTTCATGGACGAAAGGCCATCGGCGGGCCTAATCTGGTTTGCCGTTTGCGCAGCGCAGTCGGAGCCTACCAATGAGCCACATTTCCCACTCGCACCCGCCCACCGACCCGGGAATGATCGATTTCGAGCTCACCGACCTGGATGAAGCCCGGCTGGCGTTGGAAGAGCTTCCGGAAGGGGTCGGAAAAGTGCCCGCGCTGACCGCCGGCTACTGGGAACAACGGCGCCGCCGACTGCTGCCCAGCGATCGTGCGCTGCAGGGCAGCACCATCGAGTGGCTGCTTGCGCTGCCGGAATCGCTGCAGCCGCGCCTGCTCTGCGACCGCTACCCGCGCGCGGCCAATGCCCTGGCGGCAGCCTGGGCAGGCCAAGACCGCGCAGCGGCGCTCGACGATCTGCTGGTCGACCGGCGCGGCAATCGGCGGGGTTTTCCGCCCGAGATCCAGTCGGAGTTGCAGGCGCTGCGCTACGCCGTCGATCACCCCGAGGACACGGGCCTGGACCGGTCCAAGTCCTGCCGCGCCGGATAGCTGGCGCCCAGCCCGGCGCGTGCATCGGCCTGGATGCCGTAGGGTGGGATCGGGTAGCGCAGGCCGTTCTTCGACAACGCATGCATGCCGGCGATGGCCTTGGGCAGGTCGGCCGGCGGCAGCGCCATCAGCAGCTCGTCGTCGGGCACGCCGCCGTAGCGGCGCTCGGCGAAGCAGGGGATCGACAGGCTGGCCTTGCCGGTGGCGAGCGCACGGCCCCAGCTGTCGGCGCAGGACGATTCGCCGACCACGCTCCAGTCGAAGCGCTCGTAGCCGGCCCATTGCAGGCCGTTGATGAGCAGGATCATCTGCCCCGGCGTGGCATAGACCAGGCAGATGTCGGGCGGGTTCAGCCGGCCGCTGGCCAGCGGCGACACCGCCATGGCGCGGTACTTGCCATGCGGCACCACGCTCATCGCGCGCTGGTGCGCGGCCGAGTCCTCGACGGTGGCGAACCAGACGCCGGCCATCGCCTGGCCGGACAGCCATTCGTCGTCCTGCGGGTGCAGGCCCAGCACGGCGCCGCACTGCGCGCCGACCAGGTCTTCGCGGGTGATGCCCACGGTGAAACCCAGGCGCGCGGCCTGGGCGACGATCTGGTCGGCGGTGTGGATGGCATTCGGCCGCCGGATCTTGGGGATGGCCTGCATGTCTTCGACGCGCTCGAACAGCTTCATGCCGATGGGCGTGGTCTTCAGGCGCAGCAGGCGGTTCAGTTCGTCGACGAGGGCGGGCCAGTCGGTGGAGGTGTCGGGCATGGTCGAGGGCGGGCAGTGTCAATGGCGCTAGGCTACGCGCCCAGCGGAGGACTGTCATGCACAAGCAACTGATCGCCTGGGGCTGCCTGGCCGTGGCGGCCGCAACCCAGGCCGAGCCGATCGGCGAGGTGGACACCGTGTTCCAGTGGATCGGGCCCGATCACAAGATCGTGGTCGAGGCCTACGACGACCCGAAGGTGCCCGGCGTGACCTGCTACCTGTCGCGCGCCAAGACCGGCGGCATCAAGGGCGGACTCGGTCTGGCCGAGGACAAGGCCGAGGTTTCGATCGCCTGCCGCCAGGTGGGGCCGATCAGCTTTCCGAAGCCGCTTCCCAAGCAGGAGGACATGTTTACCGAGCGCATCTCGCTGGTGTTCAAGAAGCTGCGCGTGGTGCGCATGATCGACCCCAGGCGCAACACGCTGGTCTACCTGAGCTATTCCGACCGGGTGATCGAGGGCTCGCCGCAGAACAGCCTGAGCGTGGTGCCGGTGGACGGGGCGCTGAACATTCCGCTGCGTTAAGCTCGCCGCAGGAGGATCGGCAATGCAGCAACGCGGCAAGGCGACGATGGGCAAGGTGGCAAAGGCGGTGGTGGGGGCCGAGGCCATCGAGATCAAGGCCACCGTGCCCGAACACCAGGTGCAGCCGGCGCTCGACAAGTTCAAGCTGAGCGCGGACAACGATGAAGAACGGCTGATCTACTTCTTCGACACGCCGCAGCTCGATCTGCTGGCGGCCGGGATCATTGCCCGCACGCGCCGCGTCATCGGCGACGAGCACGACAGCACGGTGAAGTTCCGCCCGGTGGACCCGGCGCAGATCGGCAGGCAGTGGCGCAAGTTCCGCGACTTCAAGATCGAGGTCGATGCCAGCGAGACGGCGATGGTCAAGTCGGCCTCGTTCTCGATGCCGGTGGACAAGGGCTTGATCAAGCGCGTGGCCAGCGGCGACAAGCCAATCGAGGCGGTGTTCACGCCGGAGCAGGAGGAGTTCCTGATGACGGTGGCGCAGCGCAAGATCGACTTCGGCACGCTGGCCGTGCTGGGCCCGCTGAAGGCGCAGCGCTGGCGCTTCGAGGACCCGGCCTGCCCCTGGCCGCTTACGGCCGAACTGTGGTGGCGCGAGGATGGCCAGCGGTTGCTGGAAGTGTCGATCAAGACCCCCATCGTGCAGGCGGCTGCGGCCATCGGCGGCTTCATGGCCTACCTGGCCGAAGTAGGCGCCGAGCGCGACGCCAGCGAGCAGACCAAGACGCGCTGGGCGTTGGGCTACTACGCCGCCAAGCTGCGACCGAGCGCGCCCAAGAGCCGACCCGCTGCGAAGAAGGCTGCGGCGGCGTCCTAAAGGCTTGCGGGCAGGAGGAATCGAGCCCTGCCTCGGGGATCACTTCTGCCACCCGCGCTCCGCGTCGCGAAAGGGCGGCGCAAAGCGGCGCTTCTCCGGGCAATGGTGCGTGCCATTCCTGACATGCTGGGCGGGCGCGTACGTATTGCCGGTTTGTCACACGGGCTGGTCACACTCCCTTATCAACCAAAGGCGGCGTCGCGCCGTTGAACCTGGACCCCCGCACCGCACCCGAAGTGGACGAAAGCACTTGGCCCATGCAGCTGTTTGCACCCCGACGTCTGAGCTGCGGCATCCTGATCCTGAACCGTCAGCAGGAGCTTCTGCTGTGCCATGTGACCGGCCAGAACCACTGGGACCTGCCCAAGGGGGGTGCGCACGAGGGCGAAAGCCCATTGCAGGCCGCGCTACGCGAAACCCGCGAGGAAACCGGGCTGGAGCTGGTGGCCGAGGCGCTGCGCGACCTGGGCCGCCTGGATTACCGGCCCAAGAAGGACCTGCACCTGTTTGCCACGCTGATGCCGCGCTTCGACCTGGCAGGCTTGCGCTGCGAGAGCCAGTTCGCGCAGTTTTCCACTGGCAGGCGCCTGCCCGAGATGGACGGCTACGATTGGGTGCGCTTCGAGCAGGTCGCCGAGCGGTGCACGCCGAAGCTGACGGCGGTGCTGCACGGCCGGCTGAACCTGCGGCGCGTGCTCGACGACCTGGCCAGCTCGCCTTTCACCACGCCGCTGGTGGCACTGGCCGCCTGAGGCGAGCCGCTGCACGGGACGGCCACCCCGTTCGCGCGGCCACAATCGGCGCATGCCGAGCGCCGCCGAGACCATCGCCGTCATCGACTTCGAGACCACCGGCATCTCGCCGGGCCAGGGCGCGCGTGCCACCGAGGTGGCCGCGGTGCTGGTGCGCGGCGGGCGCATCGTCGACCGCTTTGCCAGCCTGATGCACAGCGGGGCCTGGGTCAGCCCCTTCATCGAACAGCTCACCGGCATCAGCAACGCCATGCTGCGCGACGCACCGCCGGCCGCACAGGTGATGCGCGAGGTCTTCCGCTTTACCGGCGGCCTGCCGCTGGTGGCGCACAACGCCGGCTTCGACCGCGGCTTCTGGCAGGCCGAGGCAAAGCGCGCCGGCCTCGATCCCGACCCGGCCCACGAGTTCGCCTGCACCGTACTGCTGTCGCGCCGGCTGTACCCGCAGGCGGCCAACCACCGGCTGGGCACGCTGGCCGCGCTGCACCGTTTGCCCAGCGTTGGCCGCGCTCACCGCGCGCTGGCCGATGCCGAGGTCACGGCCCACCTGTGGCTGCAGATCCAAAGAGATGTGAGCGAACGCTTCAGCGGTGAACTCGATGGACAGACAGCAAGCCACGGCTTGATGGTGTCGCTTCAGCGCAGCGACGCACGCACGCTGCAGCGTTGCGTGGCGCGCTACGGCCGCACTGCGGCGGTGTCGCCGTAACGCGCCAGCAGTGCGTCGCGGCGTTTCGGGCAGAGGTTGATCTTCGAGAAATCGCCGCGCACGTGCGGCAGCGCCAGCAGCCGCGGGTCCATCGTCCTGAACCACAGGCTCGGCACGTAGGCCAGCGGGAACATGCCGAAGTAGCCGCTGGGCAGCTGCGGCAGGTCGGGGAAGTGGCGCAGGCTCTGGTAGCGGCGCGCGGCGTTGGCATGGTGGTCGCTGTGCCGCTCGAGCTGGAACAACACCAGGTTGGTGTAGGTGTGGTTGGCGTTCCACGAATGGTGCGGCTGGCAGCGCTCGTATTGGCCGTCCGGGCCCTTCAGGCGCAGCAGGCCGTAGTGCTCGACATAGTTGGCGCTGGTCAGCTGCCACCAGGCGACGACGTTGTGGATGGCCAGGAAGAGCACCATCATCCAGCCGAACAGCGCGATCAACGTGCCCTGGAGCAGCAACGTGATGGCGTAGCTTTGCAGCATCTCGTTGTGCGGGCTCCACGCGCTGCGGCCCTCGCGCTGCAGGCGCTCGGCTTCCAGCGCCCAGGCGCGGCGGATGCCGCCGGGCAGCTCGCGCAGCGCGAAGCGGTAGATGCTCTCGCCCATGCGCGCGCTGGCATGGTCTTCGGGCGTGGCCACATGGCGGTGGTGGCCGCGGTTGTGCTCGATGCGGAAGTGGCCGTAAGCCGGCACCGCCAGCACCAGCTTGGCCAGCCAGACCTCGAGCGCGGTGTGCTTGTGGCCCAGCTCGTGGCCGGTGTTGATGCCCAGGCCCGAGGTGGTGCCGGCCACGTAGGCCAGCGCCAGGAAGGCCCACCACGGCAGGTCCTGCGTGCCGGCCCACACGGCGCAGCCGATCAGCGTGGCGAAGTGCAGCGGCACCACCGCATAGGTCAGCCGGCGGTAGTAGCGGTCGGCCTCGAGCTGCGGCACCACCGCCTCGGGCGGGTTGTTCTCGTCCTCGCCCAGCCAGGCATCGAGCAGGGGCCCGCCGAGGTAGCCGATGGCCAGCGGCAGCAGCAGCCAGGCCGGCTGGCCGGTCCAGGCGTGAAGTCCGATGCCGACGAAGGGCACCAGCGGGTAGACCACCGACAGCGCCCACAGCCAGCGCTTGCGGTCGCGGTATTCGACGAGGCCGAGGCGGGGATCGACGGCGGTGTAGGTGGGGCTGCGCATGTGCCGAACTCTACGACGCCTCGCCGCGTCTGGCACCATGCCGGCCATGAGCCGGGACGACGATGCAGAGAACGACGCGGTGCGCGAGCGCTTCCTGGCTGCCTGCGCGCAGGCGCTGGACGAAGGCCGCTTCGAGCGGCTGGTGCTGGCCGGCTACCGCGGGCCCGAGGCCGATCTGAAGCGGGTGACGTTGCGCGCGATCGACCTGCGCGGTGAACCGCATCTGAGCTTCGTCTACAGCTACGATCGCCGCGACCTGACGCGCAACGAGACGCAGCTGCAGGGCCTGCAGACGCTGCGTGGGCTGCTGGGTAGCCAGTTCGGCAACGCGCACCTGCACACGCCGCAGCAGGAACTTCAGCTGGCCTACAGCCGCAAGGGCCGGGCCAGCTTGCGCGGCGGCCCGCGCGAGCCGGCCGGCATTGCGGCGCTGCCGGCGGCCAAGCACAACCGCGACAAGGCGCGGCTGCTGACGCTGGACCGGCCCTTCCTGCAAGCGCTGGGCGTCACCGATGCGCAGCAGCGGCTGGTGCCGGCGATGGCGCGCAAGTGGAAACAGATCAACCGTTTCCTGGAGGTGATCGGTGCGGCACTGGCGGCCTCGCCGCTGGCCGCGCAGCAGCGCATCGAGGTGCTGGACTTCGGCTCGGGCAAGGGGTACCTGACCTTTGCACTGCATGACCACCTGCGCCACGGGTTGGGCCGGGACGCGCAGGTCACCGGCGTGGAGATCCGCCCCGACATGGTGGCCTTGTGCCAGGGCATCGTCGAGCGGCTGGGGCTACAGGGGCTGCGCTTCGAGCAGGGCGACGTGTCCTGCGCGGCGCCGCGGCCGGTGGACCTGATGATCGCGCTGCATGCCTGCGACACGGCTACCGACCATGCCATCTACATCGGCATCCGCGGCGGCGCGTCGATCATCTGCTGTGCACCCTGCTGCCACAAGCAGCTGCGGCCGCAACTGCTGAGCCCGCATCCGTTGCGGCCGATCCTGCAGCACGGCGTGCACCTGGGGCAGGAGGCCGAGATGCTGACCGACGGGCTGCGCGCGCTGCTGCTCGACGCCTGCGGCTATGACACGCAGGTCTTCGAGTTCGTGTCGCTGGAGCACACCGCCAAGAACAAGATGATCTTGGCGGTGAAGCGCGCGATGCCCGCACCGAAGGACAGGCTGCTGGCGCAGGTACAGCAGGTGAAGGATTTCTACGGCATCCGCGAGCAGTGCCTGGAGACGCTGCTCAAGGCCGACGCGCTGCTGTAGCCCTCAGGCCAGCGGCTTCATGTAGGCGATGCAGGCGCCCTGCGGGTCGAGCAGCGTGCCGAAGCGGCCGACGTTCGGGATGTCGGTGGGTTCGACGATGACCTTCGCGCCCAGGCTCCTGGCCTTGGCCGAGGTGGCATCGCAATCAACCACGGCCACGTATGGCACCCACATGGGCGGCGTGTCGGGCATGGGCGAGTGCATCAGGCCGGCGCGCATCGTGTCGCCCGCCTTCAGCAGGTAGTAGGTGCCCTGCGGCCCCATGTCCATGGTGTCGTGGCTGAAGCCGAAGACGCCTTCGTAGAACGCCAGCGCCTTCGTCTCGTCGGGTGTCATCAGCTCGTTCCACATCCAGTCGCCCACCGGCGCGCGGGCGGCGTCGGCGCGGTCGCCCTGGGCGTCTGTCCAGATGCAGAACACCGCACCGGTGGGGTCGGCCAGCGTCGCGCCGCGCCCGAGCGCGCCGAAGTCGGTGGGCGGCATCAGCGAGCTGCCGCCGGCCGCCAGCGCCGCGGCGTGGGCGACGTTCACGTCGCGCACCGACAGGTACGACATCCAAGCGGCAGGCGCGGCCGCAGGCGCGGTGCGAAAGCCGCCGATGCCCTCGGCACCGTTCTTGATCAGCGGGTAGGGCTCCGGCCCGCCCATGGGCGTGGCCTGCGTGCGCCAGCCGAAGAGCGCGTCGTAGAACCGGCTGGCGGCCGCGGTGTCGGCCGACAAGTGCTCGAACCAGACGAACTTGCCGTACACGTGGCTCATGGGTGACCTCCCCGTTGGGTGGCGTGAAGGCGCGGTTCTAGACCCGTGGCGCCGTGCGCGTCAATCCCGCGGTGGCAGAGGCACCAGCGCATCGCGCCGCGCCAACGCCGGGAACCAGCGCCACCACAGCGCTGCCACCAGCAGCGTGCCGGCGCCGCCCAGCACCACCGAGCCGACCGGGCCCAGCCAGGCGGCGGTGGCGCCGGATTCGAACTCGCCGAGCTGGTTCGATGCGCCGATGAACACCGACGCCACCGCACTGACGCGGCCGCGCATCGCGTCCGGCGTCTCCAGCTGGATCATCGTCTGGCGCACCACCACGCTGACCATGTCCGCGGCACCGGTCACGGCCAGTGCCGCCAGCGACAACAGGAAGTTCGTCGACAGCCCGAAGACCAGCGTCGCCAGGCCGAACAACGCCACCGCCGCGAACAGCTTGGGCCCGGCATGGCGCGCGATGGGCCAGCGTGTCAGCGCGATCGACATCAGCAGCGCGCCCAGGGCCGGCGCGCCGCGCAGCAAGCCCAGGCCCCACGGGCCGACCTGCAGGATGTCCTTGGCGAACATCGGCAGCAGCGCCACCGCACCGCCCAGCAGCACCGCGAACAGGTCGAGCGAGATGGCGCCCAGCACCACCTTGTTCTGGCGCACGTAGCGCACGCCGGCCAGCAGCGTGTGCAGGCTCAACGGCTCGCCGGGCGGTGGGTCGGCGTGGCGGATGCGCAGGATGAACGCCGCCGCCATGCCGAAAAGCGCCGCGCACAGCCCGTAGACCACCGAGGCGCCAGCGACGTAGACGAAGCCACCCAGCGCCGGGCCCGCGATGATCGCGCCCTGCAGGCCGGCGGACGAGAAGGCCATCGCCCGGGGCAGCAGCGTCGCGGGCACCAGCAGCGGCACCAGTGCCTGCTGCGCCGGCATCTGGAATGCGCGCACCGCGCCGAGCACCACCGACAGCAAGAGCAGCAGCGTGCGCTGCGACAGTCCGTCGAAGGGCGCGGCGGCCAGCCCGAGCGCCACCAGCCCCTGGATGGCCACGCACGTGGCCACGATGCGCGCGCGGTGGTGCCGGTCGACCACATGGCCCGCCACCAATACCAACGCCAGCGCCGGCAGGAACTGCAGCAGGCCCACCAGCCCCAGATCCCAGGCCGAACCCGTCAGGTCGTACATCTGCCAGCCGATAGCCACCAGCATCATCTGGCTGGCGCCCACGCTGGCCAGCCTTGCGTACCAGAGCCGCATGTAGTCGCGGCAGGCCAGGAGTTCGCGCGTGGACATGGTTGCGATCATCGCCTGGGCGGCGTGCCAAAACGAACCGACCTTGATGAAACGCAATAAGAATGGTTCTCATTGTGATTAGAATGCGTGCCATTCCGCTTTCCGATGGACTCCTCATGGCCCCGACCTCCCTGCCGAAGAAATGGATCCTGGCTGCCCTGCTGGCCAGCGCAGCCGCTGGCGTGATGGCACAGGACAAGGTGCTGAATCTGTACTCGGCCCGCCACTACCAGACCGACGAGGCGCTGTACGCCAACTTCACCAAGGCCACCGGCATCCGGATCAACCGCATCGATTCCGACGACGCCGGCGTCATCAACCGGCTGAAGGCCGAAGGCGCGGCCAGCCCGGCAGACGTGGTGTTGCTAGTGGATGCGGCGCGGCTGACGCGGGCCGAGGCCGATGGCCTGTTCCAGCCGGTCAACTCCGCCGTGCTGCAGCAGCGCATCCCGGCCCACCTGCGCGACAGCGGCGACGGCGGCGGGCCGCAGTGGTTCGGTTTCTCTACCCGCGCGCGGCTGATCGTCTACAACAAGGGCACGGTGCAGCGAGCCGATGTCGACACCTACCAGGAACTCGGCGAGCCAAAGAACAAAGGCAAAGTTTGTACTCGCTCCGGCTCTCATCCCTATAACCTCACGCTCTTCGGCGCGATGGTTCAGCATCTGGGGGCCCCGGCCACGGAGGTCTGGCTGAAGGGGGTGGTGGACAACATGGCGCGGCCACCGAAGGGTGGCGACACCGACCAGATCAAGGCGGTGGCCTCGGGCGAATGTGCGATCGCGCTGACCAACAGCTATTACCTGGCGCGGCTGATGCGCTCGACGAAACCCGAGGATGTCGAGGTGATGTCCAAGGTCGGCTTCGTGTTCCCGAACCAGGAAAGCTGGGGCACCCACATGAACGTGGCCGGGGGCGCGGTTGCCCGCCATGCGAAGAACCGGGCCGAGGCGGTGCGCTTCCTGGAGTATCTGGCCGGCGACGAGGCCCAGCTCTACTTCGCCAACGGCAACAACGAGTGGCCGGCCGTGCCGTCGGTGCGCATCAGTGGCAACCCGGCGCTCGAAGCGATGGGCAGCTTCAAGATGGACAACCTGCCGATCGCCCAGGCGGGCCGCAATCAGGCGCAGGTGCAGCAGATGCTGGACCGCGTCGGCTTTAAATAAGACTCGTTCCCGACTGAGCGATCGGCCGGCCGGTTGGATCAGGGCTGCGCCGGCGCGTCGCGCATGCGATACATGCCCCAGCCTTGCATCGACAGCACGACGTCGTCGTGCTGGTTGAAGACTTCCCACTGCGACTGCACCAGCCCGACGCCGGGGCGGCTGTTCATCGGCCTTGCGGCCAGCACGGTCAGCCGCATGCCCAACGTGTCACCCGGGAATACCGGCTTCAGCCAGCGCAGGTTGTCGATGCCGGGCGAGCCCAGGCTGGCAGATTCGAGCACGTAGCCGTCGCACATCATGCGCATCGCCATCGCGCAGGTGTGCCAGCCACTGACCGCCAGTCGGCCGAACAAGGAGGCCGCCGCGGCCTCTTCGTCGAGGTGGAAGGGCTGCGGGTCGAAATCGCGCGCGAAGGCCAGTGCCGCCTCGCGATCGACCACGACGCTCCCGAACACGCGCACCGAGCCGACCACGAAGTCCTCCCAGTAGTAGCGGATGGGGCGGGCAGCCGGCGCGGGCAGGTCGTTCATCGGAGCGGCAGGAGGCGATCAGGACGGCCAGCATAGCCCGGGCTCTTGCCGGCCCCGCTGCACATCCACATCGGTTACGGGCGAAGCGCGAGAATCGGCTACCCCCAGACTGCCTGCCACCGCCATGACCGCACTCATCCTCGGCCTGATCGTCTTTATTGGCGCGCACTCGGTGCGCATCTTTGCCGAGGACTGGCGCACGGCGCAGATCGCCCGGCGCGGCGAAGGTGCGTGGAAGGGCCTGTACTCGCTAGTCTCGATTGCCGGCTTCGTGCTCATCGTCTGGGGCTACGGCCTGGCGCGCGCCGAGCCGGTGGTGCTGTGGGCCCCGCAACTCTGGGCCCGGCACCTGGCGGCGTTGCTGATGGTCTTCGCGTTCATCCTGCTGGTGGCGGCGTACGTGCCGCGTAACGGCATCAAGTCCTGGGTGCGGCACCCGATGGTGCTGGGCGTGAAGACATGGGCGCTGGCTCACCTGCTGGCCAACCACACGCTGGCCGACATGCTGCTGTTCGGCAGCTTCCTGGTCTGGGCCGTCTTCGACTTCCGTGCGGCGCGCCGGCGCGACCGTGCCGCCGGCGACCCGCACGTGCCGGCTACGCTGGCCGGCACGCTGGTCACGGTGATCGTCGGCCTGCTGTTGTACGTCGTCTTTGCGTTCTGGGCGCACACCTGGCTGTTCGGCGTGCGGCCGATGGGCTGAGAGCGGACGCAGGACCGTGCCTGTGCACGGGCCTGCGCTGCTCGAAGGGTCCGAGCTGCAGCGAGGACGCGGCCAGCGGCTCCGGCGCCGCCCTCAATCCGGCAGCACGGCGACGGCGTCGATCTCCACCTTGAATCCACCGGGAAAGGCGGGCACCGGCACGATGGCGCGGGCCGGCCGGTGGGCTCCGAAGAACTCGGCATAGAGGCGGTTGAACAACGGCCAGCCATCGGGCTCGGCCATGTAGACGGTGACCTTGGCCACGTGCTGCAGCGTGGCGCCGCCCGCTTCGAGCACCGCGCGCAGGTTGGCCAGGCACTGGCGCGCCTGCGTCTCGAGGTCGGCGTCGGCCAGAGAACGGCCGTCGGGCGCAATAGCGATCTGGCCGGAGACGAACAGCAGGTTGCCGGCACGTATGCCGGCGCTGTACGGGCCACGCGGTGCCGGCCCGGCTGCCGGCTCGACCGGTTGCAACTGCGCCATCGGCATCGGGCTCAGCGAATGGCCAGCGGCGCGCCGATCGAGCCGGTGGCGCCGACGATCGGCACCGGGCTATAGACATACATGAAGCGGTACACCCTGTCCTTGGACAGCTCGTCCAGGTCCATGTTCTCCTGGTTGACGATGCCGTGGCGGGTGATCAGGTGGCTGTGCACGCAAAAGGCGCAGCCCGGTTCCTTGTTGGGAATGACCTCGGTGGGCCAGGTATCTGCACCGAAGACGCCAGCCTGCACCACGTCGGACAGCCACTTGGCCACCTCCATGCCGATGCCGGGCGCGCCGCCGTTGTACTTGGCGTTGTCCTTGATCCAATGCTTGCCCCAGCCGGTGCGGAAGAACACGCCATCGCCGGGCATGAACCTGAAGTCCTTCATGCCCTGTCGCTCCAGCGCGGCGTTGACGTCGGCCAGTGTGATTTCCTGGCCGGCCTCCATCGCGTCCACGCCCTTCAGCGCCGCGACGTCGATCAGGATGCCGCGCGCGTTGATCGGATGCAGCTTCTCGATGCCCAGCTTCTTCAGCCCGGTGGAGCCGTCCATCTCGGCCTGCGTGAAGCCGTTGTAGTAACGCATCTCGGACTTGTCGGCCGGGTTGCCGACGGCCACGCCGATATGCGCCAAGCCGTCGAACTGCGTGCCGATCTGGCCGATCTCGGTGGCCAGGAACTCGTCGTTGTAGACCAGCACATTGGCGCCGAACGGTCCGCCGGTGGGACCTCCGGGAATGCGCAGCACGAACTTGCGGTCGCCGAAGGTCGGCATGGAGGCGGTGTAGGGCCGGCCGAGCCGGTAGACCCGGCCGGTGCGGACCTCGCCGATCGCGCGCTGCAGCACCTCTGGGTTCTTGTACCAGTTGGTCGACCCGGCTTCGTCACCCGCACCCCAGCGGCTGGGCCACCACTTGTCGCCCAGCGGCGTGTCCATCGAGTTGCCGATGACCCAGGGCTTGCCCTTGCAGGCCTTCCAGTTCTTGTCCGAGCATTCCTGGGCTGAAGCGCCCGTGACCAGGCCCGCGAGCAAAAGCAGCGCTGCGATCTTCGTCTTCGTCATGTTCGTCTCCTCGTTGGGGTGGGCTGGGGAAGAGGGCCCTACTGGGTGGCGGCCGCGGCCAACGGCGGCGCGCCGCCATGACACAGCTGCTGGCCGTCGCCTAGCGGGTGGCAGTGCCGCGCCGGGCCATGCATACCGGCTTCGGCGATGAGCATCGCGCGCAGCAAGCGCTGCGCGGGCATGAAACCCTGTTCGGTCGATCGCGCCAGCCAGGCCTTGGCGGCCACCGTATCGGCCGGATCGGCCTGCAGGTAGCAAAGGGCGGCACGGTAGGAAGCCAGCGCCGAGTCTTCAGTCGCGGCCCTCGCGATCCATTGTGGGCAGCTGTCCTCGCCCTTGGCGGCGGCCGCTTCGCGGGCCTTCTGCTGGTCGGCGTAGAAGCCGCCGATATCGGCGGCCAGGGCGGCCGACGACAGCAGCAAGCCGCCGCAAGCCAAAGCCCAAACGCCTCTGCGCCACGTTGCCGCCATGCCCTGCCCCCCTTGGCCGATGCATTCTGTGCCGGCCAACGCACTGGGTCAACCCGCCGCAGGGCCGGCGTGCCGGCTCATGCCGATGCGCGTTCGAACGGCATGACGCCTTCGGCTGCTTTGCGCCGCTTGCCGGCAATGAAGCAATAGGCAGTCGATCGCGAACCGGCATCAGGCGTTGACGTCAACTACCAGCCGGCCGCGCACCTTGCCTGCCAGGATGTCGGCACCCGCGGCGATCGCGCCGGCCAGCGAGATCTCGCGCACCAGGCTGTCGAGCTTGGCCAGGTCCAGGTCCTGCGCCAGCCGCGCCCAGGCCTGCTCGCGCAGCGCCTTGGGTGCCATCACGCTGTCGATGCCATAGAGCGTGATGCCGCGCAGGATGAAGGGCGCCACGCTGCCGGGGAAGTCCATGCCCTGCGCCAGGCCGCAAGCCGCCACCGCGCCGCGGTACTTCGTGCCGGCGCAGGCATTGGCCAACGTGTGGCTGCCGACCGAATCGACCACGCCGGCCCAGCGCTCCTTGCCCAGCGGCTTGCCCGGCGCGGACAGCTCGGCGCGGTCGATCACCTCGGCCGCACCCAGCGCCTTCAGCGCTTCCGCCTCGTTGACACGGCCGGTGGAGGCGACGACGCGGTAGCCGAGCTTCGACAGCAGGGCCACGGCCACGCTGCCCACGCCGCCGTTGGCGCCGGTGACCAGGATGTCGCCCGAATCCGGCTTGAGGCCGTGGCCTTGCAGCGCCATCACGCACAGCATGGCGGTGTAGCCGGCCGTGCCGATGGCCATGGCCTGGCGGGTCGTCAGCCCCGCCGGCAGTGCCACCAGCCAGTCACCGCGCACGCGGGCGCGCTGCGCCAGCCCGCCGGAATGCGTTTCGCCGACGCCCCAGCCGTTGAGCACCACCTTGTCCCCGGGCTTCCATGCGGCATGGCTGCTGCTTTCCACGGTGCCCGCGAAATCGATGCCTGCCACCAGTGGGAACTTGCGCACCACCGGCGACTTGCCAGTGATCGCCAGGCCGTCCTTGTAGTTGATGGTGGAGTAGTCGACGCGCACGGTGACGTCGCCCTCGGGCAGGTTGTCTTCGTCGAGGGCCTTGATGCCGGCGCGGTAGCCCGACGCGTCCTTCTCGATCAGCAGCGCATTGAAGGTCATCTTGTTCTCCATCGGCCCGGCGGGCCATGCCAAAAGTATGCCCTGCCCGCCATGTGGCGGGCTCCCGCGGCCGTTGCCTTGAGAAGGGACGGAAGTGGCATCATTGCCGGCCGCCATATCGGGAAGGAGCCGCACTTGAACATGCCTCGCAAGATCGCTACCTGGGCCGCCGCCGCGGTGATCGCTGGCTCCCCGGCCATCGGCCATGCACAGACGAGCGCTCCGCAGCAGCGCTTTGCCACCGGCCAGGACTGGACGAGCGCGTCGATCGAGGAGCGGCGTGCCTTCGTCTTCGGCATCGCGAATGCCATTTCCGTCGGCATCGGCTGGGACGAGCGCCATGTGCCGGCGGGCCAGACCACCTTCGCGCGCCGCGCCGGCACGGGGCTTTCGGGCATTTCGCTGGGCGAGACCGTACGGCGCATCGACGCCTGGTATGCCGCCAACCCCGGCAAACTCGACACACCGGTCGTGGCCGTCATGTGGCTCGACATCGCCAAGCCCAAACTCAAGTCCGGCAAGTAGCCGTACCGGGAGCCCACCATGAAGAGAGTGTTTGCCGTCCTCGTCCTCGCCTTGGCTTCTTGGGGCCTGGCGGGTTGTTCCAGCAAGGCCGTCTACGGCGGCATGATCGGCGCCGGCGTTGGTGGCCTCAGTGGCAACGCCGGCTCCGGCATGATGATCGGTGCCGGCCTCGGCGGGCTGATCGACGCGATGGACGACTGAGTGCGACTCGCGTGCGCTGCGGCAGCGCGCGGCACTCCTACCAGTGCACGCCGCTGAACACCTGCGCGAAGAGCTTGCGGGCCAGGTCGGCCGGCGATCTCGGCCCCGACTCCCCGTCGCCGTCGCCCGCGCCGCGCGCCGCGGCCGAGTCGGGAAACAGCCTGAAGGCCTGGTTGAGGATGAACTCGCTGAGCCCGGGAGCAACCGCCTGCGCCACGGCGCCGGTCAGGCCCAGGCCGGTAGCCACGCGCTTGGGCTTGTCGATCACCGCCGACATCACCATCTCGGCCGCTTCGTCGGGCGTCAGTGCCGGCAGCGCGTCGTAGAGCTTGGTGGGCGCGATCATCGGCGTGCGCACCAACGGCATGTTGATGGTGGTGAAGCGCACGTTGCTGTCGGCAAACTCCGGCGCCGCGCACCACGAGAACGCGTCCAGTGCCGCCTTGGACGCCACATAGGCCGAGAAGCGCGGCGGGCTGGCCAGCACGCCGATCGAGCTGATGTTGATGACGTGGCCTGATCGGCGCTCAAGCATCTTCGGCGCGAAGCCGAAGATCAGCCGCAGCGCGCCGAAGTAGTTCAACTGCATCGTGCGCTCGAAATCGTGGAAGCGGTCGAACGAATGTTTGACCGAGCGGCGGATCGACCGGCCGGCATTGTTGATCAAGATGTCGACGTGCCGGTGCTCGTCGAGAACGGTCTGGATGAAGCGGTCGCAGTCGGCCATGTCCGACAGGTCGCAGGCGTAGGCGTAAGCCTTGCCGCCGTTGGCGCGGATGCGATCGACCGTTTCCTGCAGCTTGCTCGGCGTGCGCGCGGCCAGGATCACCGTGGCGCCGGCGGCGCCGAGCTTCAGCGCGCAGTCCAGCCCGATGCCCGAGGACGCACCCGTGACGACGACGTGCTTGTTGCGCACGCGCCGGCTCAGTTGCGCGGCGCGGCGGCTGCGCAGCACGGCGCTGGTGACGGCGCCGGCCTTGCCCACCGGGCTGTCCTCGATGACCTTGGCCACGGTCTTGACCATTTCCACCGGCGACGGCACCTCCGGCAGCGGCAGGCGGCGTGCGCGCGACCGGGCGGCCTTCTTCGGTGCGGGTGCGGGCTCAGGAGAAGTTGCGGGTGCGGCGGCAGTCCTGCGAGCGGCCGGAAGGGCCTTGCGCGGGGCGGTCTTCTTGGCAGCCGAGGTCTTGGCGCCTGCGGTCTTGGTGGCCATCTGGGGTCTCCGACTGAAGGGGCGCGAATTATCCGCGGCTACAGCGTCAGGCTGCCCACGCTGGTGCCGCCGCACACGTACAGCACCTGGCCGGTGACGAACCCGGCCTCCTCGGCGCAGAAGAAGCGCACCGCATGCGCAACATCGTCCGGCTGGCCCAGGCGCTTGACGGGGATGCCGGCGGCGATCTGTTCGACCTTGGGGTCGCCCACCGGAACGACGCCGTGGAACATGTCGGTCTGCACCGGCCCCGGCGCCACCACGTTGACGGTGATGCCGTGGGGCGCCAGCTCCAGCGCCCAGGTGCGCGCCATGCCCAGCATGCCGGCCTTGGTGGCGGCGTAGGCGGTGCGTGTGGCCAGGCCCAGCGCACCGCGCGAGGACAGCAGCACGATGCGACCGAAACCCGCGGCCTTCATCGCCGGCACGCAGGCCTGCGCCAGCAGGATCGCCGTGGACAGATGGATGTCGACCAGCGTGTCCAGGTCGTCCAGCTTCACATCGGCCAGCAGCGCGGGCAGGATGACGCCGGCGTTGTGAATGATGGTGTCGGGCGCGAAGCGGTGCGCGAGGTCTTCGGCCGCCTGCGCGGTGGCAACACGGTCGGCCAGGTCCACCTCGATCGAATGCAGGTGCTCGTGCGTGAAAGCCGGCGGCCGGCGGGCCATCGACACCACACCCCAGCCGTCGGCCAGCAGCTGACGGCAGATTTCGGCACCGATGCCGGCGCTGCCGCCGGTGACGACCGCCGTCCTCATGACGCCGCCACCAGGGCCAGCACCCGCAAGGGGCTGCCGCTGCCTTTTTCGATCTTCAGCGGCGGGCAGATCAGCAGCGCGCCGGTGGGCGGCAGCTTGTCCAGGTTGCTCAGGCACTGCAGCCCGTAGCGTCCCGCGCCATGCATGTAGTAGTGGCAGGGGTAGGGCGGGCGCAGGTGGTAGCCCTGGCCGGCGTCGGTGCCGATGGCCTCGCTGCCGAAGCCGAGCACGCCGCGCTGCTCGACCAGGAAGCGCGCCACCTCGGCATCGGGGCCGGGGGTGTGCTGGCCGGTCTCGTCGAAGTTCTGGTAGGCCTCGGGGTCGGTGCGCTTGGACCAGTCGGTGCGCATCAGCACCCAGCTGCCGGCGGCGATGCGGCCATGCGCCTTCTCCCATTCGAGCACCGCATTCACCGTGAGCAAGTGATCGGGATCGGCCGCAGCCTGCGCCGAGCAGTCGATGACCACTGCCGGCGCGACGAAGTGGCCCACCGGGATGGTGTCCACCGAGTTGTTCGGCAGGTCGCGGCCCGAGATCCAGTGGATCGGCGCGTCGAAGTGCGTGCCGGTGTGCTCGCCGCAGGAGAAGTTGTTCCAGTACCAGCCGGGGCCACGCTCGTCGTAGCGCGACACCTCCTCGATGCGGAAGGGCCAGCATTGGCCGAACTCCGGCGGAAGCGCGATCTGCGGGAATTCCGGCGTCAGCGTCTGCGTCAGGTCGATGACCTGGATCTGCCCGCCGCGCAGGGCCCCGGCCAGTGCGCTGAGGATCTGCGCGCTGTTCACAGGCCGCTCCCGGCGGCGAGTTCTCTTTCGAGCACTTTCGGGTTTTCGCGCCAGCGCGCCACCCATTCCTGCGCCACGTCGCCGGGGTACAGGTCTTCAATGCCGTCGCGCAGGCCCTTGACGATGGCCGAGGCCAGCGCGGTCGGCGCGATCTTCGGCGGGGGCATAAGCTGGTTCCACTCGTCGTCGATCGGGCCGGGGAACACGTTGAGCACGCGGATGCCGGCCGGCCGCATCTCGGCGCGCAGGCACTGCGCCAGCGAATAGGCCGCAGCCTTCGACGCAGAGAAGGTGCCGTGCGACGGGAAGTTGCTCAGTGCGAAGATCGACAGCAGGTTCACCCAGGCGATGGCGTTGCTCTGGCCGTCGGCGCCGCGGCCCTTCAGCGCGGGACCGAGCTCCTGCGCCAGTCGCAGCAGCCCGAAGTAGTTGATGTCCATTTCGGCACGTGCCACGTCGGTGCCGCGCCGGCTGGCCACGCCCTGCGTGCGGTGGACCTCGGCGTTGTTGATCACGATGTCCACCTTGCCGGCAATCGCCCCGGCCAGCTCGCTGACCGAGCGGCCGTTCGTCAGGTCCAGCGGCACCAGGCTCACCTGCGGCAACGCGGACAGTTCGGCGAAGCCAGGCAGCTTCTTCCACGGCTCGGCATGGCCGACCCAGATCAGGTCAGCGCCGGCCTGGGCCAGTGCCTTGACCAGCGCCTGGCCCACGGCGGACTTGCCGTCGGTGACCAGCACCTTGCGGAACCGGGGGTCGCAGCCCATCTCGCGCAGCATCGGGTCGTCGGCCATGTGGGGGGTCTCCTTGTCGGGGAAGGCGATCAGCACCGCCTGGCCGGCGCGGTCGAGCCGCGCGCCGACCTTGACGCGCGCCGGCGCGTCGGGCACGTCGCCATGCAGGTGCAGCATCAGCGTGGCGCCTGCGTCCAGCCGCACCAGGCCCAGCCGCCAGGGAAGGCGCTCGCGGAAGAACAGGTCGTTGCTGTGCGCCAGGGTGGTCTGGCTCAGCAGCTCGCCTTCGCCGCTTTGTTCGCGCCATTTCAAGGCGGTCGACAGGCAGCGGTGGCAGGCCTCGCGCGGCGGGTACTGCACCGCGCCGCAGTCGTCGCATCGCTGAAGCTCAAAGCGGCCTTCGGCCGCCGCGGCCGTCATGCCCAGCGCGACCCGGCCGCGCTGCCCCGGCGGCAGCGTCGGCAGCCGCGTGCGCAGGACCGGGTTCTTGCGCTTGGGGCGCATCAGGGGCATGGTCATTTGCGGCTCTCCGCCATGCCGATACCGCTGCGGCAGCACGCCGGCGTCACCCGCGTTCTCCGGCCCACGCTCGCGGGCCAACGGCTCTTGTTCGCGGCCTTCTCCTCGTCGCCACCCGCGAAGCCGGCCATGAGCCAGCGTACCGCGAATGGGGCCTGCGCCCGCGGGTGGCCACCGCCGCACTGCAACCACTGTCGGTGGCATGCCGCATGGTGAACACTAATGCAGGCGGCAGGGCGTGTGGAGCGGGTTCGCGGGCGCAGGCCCCGTTCGCGGCACGCTGATCCCGTCCCCGCTTGGTCGGTGGTGGCGAGGCAACCGGCGCGAACAGAAGCCGCTGGCCCGCGATGTGGGCCGGAGAACGCGGACCCGCACCGCGCGCCACGCTGAACCTCACGCACGCAAGTCATGAAGCACGCCCCAGCACCAACGCCCCAGTACAAAGGCAACGGTCGTAAGTGATCATCCCGAAGCCACTGACCAGCCCCACCTTCGCATCGGGCACCGCGGCACCCAAGGGCCGATCAGTCAGCTGCCGCACCGCCTCCACCAGCCCCAGATAGCCGCCGGCCGCCCCCGCTTGCCCCATCGACAACTGTCCGCCACTGGTGTTGGTGGGCATCGTGCCGCCGCAGTCGAGCGTGTGCGCCCGCACGAACTCCGCGCCCTCGCCGTCGGCGCACAGGCCGTGGCCTTCGTACTGCATCATCACGATCACCGGGTAGTCGTCGTAGAACTGCACGAAATCCAGGTCCTGCGGCTTCACGCCGGCCATGCCGAAGAGCTCGTCGCGGTCCACCGACCAGCCGCCGCGGATCATGATCGGGTCGTCGCGCCAGGCGTTGTGCCGCTCGGTGGCGGCCAGCAGCTGCACGAAGGGCAGGCCCAGATCGCGCGCGCGCGCCTCGCTCATCACCAGCACGCCGTCGCCGCCGGCGCAGGGCATCACGCAGTCGAACAGGTGGATCGGGTCGGCGATGACCCGCGCGCCCAGGTACTCGTCCAGCGTCAGCGGCTTCTTGAACATCGCGTGCGGGATGCCCAGCGCGTTCTGGCGCTGCGCGACGCAGATCCGGCCGAAGTCCTCGCGAGTGGCGCCGCGCGTGCGCATGGTGTGCGCGGTGATGAAGGCGAACATCGAGTTCGGCCCGCCCGAGCCATAGGGCCAGGTGGCGTCGCGCGCGAAGGCGCTGAAAGATCCCAGCATCAGCCGGAAGGAATCGACATGGTGGGTGTCGCCGCTGATGCAGGCCACGATGTCGGCATCGCCGGCCTGCACCGCGCGCGCGGCGCGCCGCACCGCCAC
>ERZ1645186.20-NODE-20-length-24974-cov-8.742084_pt1 | contig 24974 bp, 21 predicted proteins | sample MGYA00575349_ERZ1645186 | MGnify/ENA primary metagenome ERZ1645186 (study PRJEB40839, sample SAMN11282943) | freshwater sediment metagenome | isolation source: river sediment | host: Sediment | place: India: Nawabganj, Kanpur | collected 2015-12-17 ...
CGAGATAGGAATGTGACTGGAGTTCAGACGTGTGCTCTTCCGATCTGGCGCATCATCGGCAGCGGCGTCTGCCAGCGGATGATCTCCGGCACCAGGCTGTCGACCAGTGCCGGGTTGGCGCGCAGCTTGGCCCATTCTCCTGGGTAGCGACTCATCGCCAGCAGGCCGCCGGTCATCGAGTTGCGGGTGGTGTCGTTGCCACCGACGATCAGCAGCACCAGGTTGCCCATGTACTCCAGCGGCCCCATGTTGCGCGTGGCCGGGTTGTGCGCCAGCATCGACACCAGGTCGTTGCGCGGCGGCGCGTTGACGCGCTCGTTCCACAGCCGGGTGAAATAGGCGTGCATCTTGCCGAGCTCGGCCATGCGCGCCTCCTGCGACTCGACGATGTGGTCGACCTCGGGCACCGAGGTGGACACGTCCGACCACCAGGTCAGCAGCTTGCGGTCCTCGAAGGGGAAGTCGAACAGCGTGGCCAGCATCTGCGTGGTCAGTTCGATCGACACCCTCTGCACCCAGTTGAACTCCTCGTTGCGCGGCAGTTCGTCCAGCACCTTGGCGGTGCGCGCACGGATCGTGGATTCCATCGAGGCGAGGTTCTGCGGCGCGACGATCGGGCTCACCGCCTTGCGCTGCTCGTCGTGCTTCGGCGGGTCCATGGCGATGAACATGTGCAGCCGCTGCTTCACGTCCGGCGCGTTCCACAGCGCGATGCCGCCCTGCGTGTAGTCGGACGAGTAGATGCCGTGGTTGGTGTCCACGTGCATGATGTCGTGGTACTTCGTCACCGACCAGAAGCGGCCGTAGAACTGGTTCTCGGTGAAGTGCACCGGGTCGTCGCGCCGCAACCGTGCGAAGTAGTGACCCACGGTGTCTTCCTGGAACAGCCGCGGCTTGCTGACGTCGATCGCTTCGATCGGCAGAGAGAACGCGTCCTCGCGGGCCAGGGCCTGCAGTTCGGCGTCGTGGGCAGGTGCGTTCATTCGCTTCTCCAGCATGGGGACTGCAGCGGCCAGTGCGGTGCAGCGTCAAAGTTCTCAGGGCGGCCGCTGCGGAACCGGCTTTGCCGGGCCGCTGGCGACGCCCCTTCGAGGGGGCGCGCCGAAGGCGCTGCAGGGGTGGTCAATGCTGACCTTCGGGCAGGCGCAGAACGATGCCGTCGAGTGCATCGCTCATGTTGATCTGGCACGACAGGCGGGAGTTCTCCTGCGTGCCCGCGGCGAAGCTGAGCATGCTCTCTTCCATCTCGGTGCGCGCGCCAGTCCTGGCCAGCCAGTCCGGGTCGACATAGACATGGCAGGTGGCGCAGGCGCACGCGCCGCCGCAGTCGGCGTCGATGCCGGGCACGTTGTGGTCGACGGCGGCGCGCATCAGCGATACGCCATTGGTGGCGTCGACTTCGTGGCGGGCGCCGTGGTGTTCGATGAAGATGACTCTGGGCATGGGGTGTCCGGTTCGGGGTTGCGGCAGAGAGGCTGCGGCATCATAGAAAAATTCGAACGCGCGTTCAAGTTTCTTGCCGGCATCGTTGTGCGCCGCAACATGGCGACCAGACGAGAACCAGACGACGACCAGACGACGACCGGACGGCGATCTGATGGCGGGGCGGTCCTACACTGCGTCTCCAACCCGAACAGGAGAGCCCGGATGCATCCGTCGATCCATGCGCAGCAGACCCCGGAGAAGATCGCCTGGCTGATGGCCGGCAGCGGCCGCGCAGTCAGCTACCGTCAGCTCGAGGAGGGTTCCAACCGGCTGGCGCACCTGTTCCGCCGCCTCGGGCTGGACGCCGGCGAGCATATCGCGCTGATGCTGGAGAACCACCCGCGCTACTTTGAGATCTGCTGGGCGGCGCAGCGCGCCGGCCTGATCTACACCGCCATCAGCAGCCGGCTCACCGCGGGCGAGGCGGCCTACATCGTCGATGACTGCGGCGCCAAGGTCTTCATCAGCTCGCAGGCGCTGGCGCAGCAGGCAGGCGAACTGCTGGGTCAGACGCCCAAGGTGCAGACGCGGCTGATGCTCGACGGCACGATCGGCGGCTACCAGTCCTACGAACAGGCCGTCGCCGACTGCCCAGCCACGCCCATCGCCGACCAGACGGCCGGCGGCGACATGCTGTATTCGTCGGGCACCACCGGCCGCCCCAAGGGCGTGTTCCTGCCGCCGGAGTCCGCCGACATCGCCTTCGTCAGCTCGCTGGTCAAGGTGGCCGTGGGCGCCTACGGCATGGGCCAGGACACCGTGTACCTGTCGCCGGGGCCGCTGTACCACGCGGCGCCGCTGCGCTTTGCCATGGCCGTGATGCGCCTGGGCGGCACGGTGGTGGTGATGGAGCACTTCGACGCGGCCGAATTCCTGGCGCTTGTGGCGAAGCATCGCATCACGCACACCCAGGTGGTGCCGACGATGTTCGTGCGCATGCTCAAGCTGCCCGAGGCCCAGCGAACGGCGCACGATCTGTCGTCGCTGCGCGTCGCCATCCACGCCGCCGCACCCTGCCCGGTGCCGGTGAAGCAGCAGATGATCGACTGGTGGGGCCCGATCGTCTGGGAGTACTACGCCGGCACCGAGGGCATGGGCATGACGCTGGTGAACTCCGCCGACTGGCTGGCGCATCCGGGCACGGTGGGGCGCGCGGTGGTCGGCGTGCTGCACATCTGCGACGACGAGGGCAACGAGTTGCCGCCGGGCGAGAACGGTGGCGTGTATTTCTCCGACGGCAAGGCCTTCGAATACCACAACGATCCGCAGAAGACCGCCGCCGGCCGCAACGCCAAGGGCTGGACCACGCTGGGCGACATCGGCACCATGGACGCCGAGGGCTATCTGTACCTGACCGACCGCAAGGCGCACATGATCATCTCGGGCGGCGTGAACATCTATCCGCAGGAGGCCGAGAACCTGCTGGTCACCCACCCCAAGGTGCTGGACGTGGCGGTGTTCGGCGTGCCGAACGAGGAGTTCGGCGAGGAAGTCAAGGCCGTGGTGCAGCCGCGCGACATGGCCGAGGCCGGTAAGGCGCTGGAACAGGAGCTGATCGCGTTCTGCCGCGAGCAGTTGTCGCACCTCAAGTGCCCGCGTTCGGTGGACTTCCTGGCCGAGTTGCCGCGCCACCCCACCGGCAAGCTCTACAAGCGGCTGCTGCGCGACAAGTACTGGGCCGGCCATGCCAGCCGCATCGTCTGAGCCGCGCCGCCGCGTGGCGGTGATGGGTGCGGGTGCGGTCGGCAGCTTCTACGGCGCGATGCTGGCGCGCGCCGGGCATCCGGTGACGCTGATCGGCCGGCCGGCGCACGTGCAGGCCATCCAGCGCGACGGCCTGAAGCTGGAGATGGGCGGCACGACGCACACCGTGGCGCTGCAGGCGAGCAGCGACCCGGCCGCGCTGCGCGGCGCCGAACTGGTGCTGTGCTGCGTCAAGTCCGGCGACAGCGAAGCCGCGGCGCTGCAGATGGCGCCGCATCTGGACGCGTCGAGCTGGGTGATGAGCCTGCAGAACGGCGTGGACAACGCCGAGACCTTGGCCAAGCACCTGCCGTGCCGCGTGATCCCGACCGTGGTCTACGTGGCGGTGGCTCTGGGTGGCCCTGGCGTGGTGCGGCATTTCGGCCGCGGCGACCTGGCCATCGGCGCGATGCCGGGCGGCACCGCATCGTCGGTGCCCGAATGGCCGACGCTGGGGGCGCTGGTGGACCTGTTCGCCACCGCGCAGGTGCCGGTGCGCATCGTGCCCGACGTGGCCGTCGAGCTGTGGGCCAAGCTGCTGGTGAACTGCGCCTACAACGCCATCTCGGCGCTGGCGCAGATGCCCTATGCGCGGCTGGCGGCGCTGCCGCCGATCGTCGAGCTGCAGGAGCTGGTGGTACAGGAGGTCATCGCGGTGGCCGCGGCCAGCGGCGTGACGCTGCCGCTGCAGGCCTCGCGTGAGGCGGTGGCGAAGATCGCGCTGGGCATGCCGCAGCAACTGTCGTCCACCGCGCAGGACATGGCGCGGCACAAGCCCAGCGAGATCGACCACCTGAATGGCTTCGTCGCGCGCCGCGGCCGCGAGCTCGGCGTGCCCGCGCCGGTGAACCAGACGCTGCATGCGCTGGTGAAGCTGGTCGAGTCGGGCTACGCCGGCGCATGACCCGCATGAGCGAAGCCGTGCCCGAGCTGTTCGCGCAGGCGTTGCGCGAGTTGGGCCTGGCCGGCGACGAGCCGCTGCGCGGCGTGCCGTTGACCGGCGGCGTGTCCTCCGACATCTGGCGCATCGACACCGCCGCCGGGCCGGTGTGCGCGAAGCGCGCGCTGCCGAAGCTGCGCGTGGCCGCCGACTGGCGGGCGCCCATCGAACGCAACCTGTACGAGGCGCGCTGGATGCGCGTCGCCGACGCCGCGGTGCCGGGCTGCACGCCGCGGGTGCTGGGCCAGCATCCGCGCCTGGGCGTGCTGGTGATGGGCTGGCTGCCGGCGCACGTGCCGTGGAAGCAGCAACTGCGTGACGGTCTGGCCGACGAACGCACGGCCGCGGCGGTGGGCGGCACGCTGGCGCGCATCCACGCCCATGCGGCCGCGCGCCCGGCGCTGGCGGCGGAGTTCGACAGCCAGGCGATCTTCTTCGACATCCGGCTCGAGCCCTACCTGCTGGCCACGGCGCGCAAGCATGCCGACCTGGCGCCGCAGCTGCAGGCGCTGGTGTGCAGCACGCAGGCGCAGGCCAGGACGCTGGTGCACGGCGACGTCAGCCCGAAGAACATCCTGGTCGATGGCCACGCGCCGGTGCTTCTGGACGCCGAATGCGCGGTCTGGAGCGACCCGGCCTTCGACCTGGCCTTCTGCCTCAACCACCTGCTGCTGAAATGCCTGTGGACGCCGGCCGCGGCGGCCGGGTTCTTGCGCTGCTTCGACGCGCTGGCGCAGGCCTACCGCGACGGCATCGCGTGGGAGCCGGCCGACGCGCTGGAGCAGCGCGCGGCGCAGCTGCTGCCCGGGCTGCTGCTGGCACGCGCCGACGGCAAGTCGCCGGTGGAGTATCTGGACGAGCGCGGGCGCGATCGCGTGCGGCGCGTTGCGCGGCCGCTGCTGCAGCGCGGCCCGGCGCGGCTCGACGAGGTGGTGCAGGCCTGGCGGCAGGAGATCGGCACATGACACGGATCGAGTCCGTCTACGCCCGGCGGGTCTGGGACAGCCGCGGCCGGCCGACGGTGGAGGCCGAAGTGCGGCTGCAGGGCGGTGCAACCGGCCGCGCCATCGTGCCGGCCGGCGCGTCCACCGGCACGCGCGAGGCGCTGGAGCTGCGGGACGGCGGCGCGGCCTTCGGCGGCCTGGACGTGCAGCGCGCGCTGGCGCACGTGCGCGGCGAGATCGCCGCGGCGATGATCGGCTTCGACGCCGCCGACCAGGCCGGCCTGGACCGGCGCCTGATCGCTCTGGACGGCACGCCGGCCAAGTCGCGGCTGGGCGCGAATGCCACGCTGGCAGTGTCGATGGCCGCGGCGCATGCGGCCGCCGCGGCGGCCGGACTGCCGCTGTACCGCTATCTCGGCGACGAGCAGGCCACGCTGCTGCCCATGCCGCAGATCCAGATCTTCGGCGGCGGCGCGCATGCCGGGCGGCGTGTCGACGTGCAGGACTTCATGGTCGTGTGCCCGGCCGCGCAGAACTTCGCGCAGGCGCTGGAATGGACGGCCGAGGTCTACCGCGCCGCCGGGCAGCGCATGCAGCGCCGCGGCGTGCTGCACGGCGTGGCCGACGAGGGCGGCTGGTGGCCCGATTTCGACACCAACGAACAGGCGCTGGAAACGCTGCTGGCAGCGATCGAGGATGCCGGCTACGTGGCTGGTGAGCAGGTGGCGATCGCACTGGACGTCGCGGCGTCGGAGTTCGGCCGCGGCGGACGTTACCGTCTGGGCCTGGAGCAGCGCGAGCTCGACGCCGACGGGCTGATCGAGCTGCTGCTGCGCTGGATCGAGCGCTACCCGATCGTGTCGGTCGAGGACCCGCTGGCCGAAGACGACCTGCAGGCATTCGTGCGCTTCACGCAGGCGGCGGGCGACAAGTTGCAGATCGTCGGCGACGATCTGCTGGTGTCGTCGGCGCCGCTGGTGCAGCAGGCGGCGGCCGCCGGCGCCGCCAACTGCGTGCTGCTCAAGCCCAACCAGCGCGGCACGCTGAGCGAGACGCTGGACGGCTGGCGCGCGGCGCAGGCCGTGGGCTACGCCGGCATCGTCTCGGCCCGCTCCGGAGAAACCGAGGACACCACCATCGTGCACCTGGCCATCGGCTGGGGCGTAGGCCAGCTGAAGGTGGGCGCCTTCGCGCGCGGCGAGCGCATGGTTAAGTGGAACGAGGCGCTGCGCATCGAGCAGCGGCTGGGCGACAGTGCGCGCTTTGCCGGCGCGGCGGCGTTCGGCCGCTGTGCCTAGCGCCGGGGCTTGTCGCGGCGCAGCAGCCGGCTCAGCAGCGAGTGCTCTTCGCGCGCCGCCGGGTGGCTGCGCATGACCATCAGCCCCTGGTTCAGATACAGCGCGTTGAGCAACCGGCTGGCACGTTCGGTGCTCATGCCAGGCCAGGCGGCGATGTCGCGCAGCGACACCGATTCGCGCCGCAGCCGTTCGGCAGCCGGGCCCAGCGCACCCGAGGCGAACGGCAGCGCGTCGCGCGAAAGCGTGGCGCGGTACGCGGCGGTGCCGGCGATTTCGGCCAGCAACTCGCTGCGCGGACCCTGCAGCGCGACGATCCACAGCAAGGACTGCAGCGCACGGTAGTGCTCCAGCCGGCCGACGCGCTCGTGCATCCAGTGGCCGGGCGGACGCAGACCGGCCGCGTCGCAGGACAGCACCCGCAGCGTGGCCAGCGCGGCCGGCGCGGCCAGCGCGACGTCGCGCGGCGAGTGGTAGACGCCCTCGGACGGAAACACGGTCACCGGCCAGACCAGGTCTTCGTACTGCAGGCACAGCAGCGCCGCTTGGCGGTGCCGCACGCAGGCGGCAAGCACCTCCAGCACATCGCCGCTTTCGCGCCGCGCGTCCAGCTGGCGCAACTCGGCCACCAGCGTGGTCGGCAGCACCGTGTTCTCGCCCAGCTGGGCAAAGGCGCTGGAACTGCGCTCGAGCCGCATGCGTTCGTAGGCGCTGACGCGCCACAGCGTCGAGTCCTCGAATTCGTTCATGCGTTCTCCCCAGTCACCGCACCGCCACCGTCGATTCCATTCTGCCCGACTTGGCCGGAGCCACGCGATCCCCTGCTTCGCTGTCCGCTCGCCACGCACTGGGGGTCATGCCGGTCCACTGGCGAAAGGCGCGGGCGAAGCTCTTCTCGCTGCGAAAGCCCAACTGGTGAGCCACCTGCTTGACCGGCTGCCGGGTGCGGCGCAGCAGTTCCTGGGCGCGGCTGCAGTGGGCCTCGTCCTTCAGCGCCTGCACCGACGAACCCTGCTGGCGCAAGTGACGGTGCAGGCTGCGCAGCGACAGGTTCAGTGCCTGTGCCAGGCCCTGCGCATCGAGCGTGCCCCCAGTCGGCCGGTGCAGCAATTCGCGCACGCGCTGCACCAGAAGCCGGTCTCGCCGGTACTGCAGCACGGTCAATGGCAATGCGTGCTGCAGCATCGTGCGCAGGGCGCGCTCGTCGCGGCGCAGCGGCAGCCTCAAGTAGTGCGCGTCGAAGCTGAAGCCGGCGCGCGGCGCGGCAAAGCGCACGGGCCCGGGGAACAGCAGCGGGTACACCGATGCGTGCGGCGGTGCGGCAAAGGGGAAGGTAGCCTCGCGCAGGCCGATGCGCGAATCCACCGCCCAGCAGGCGTAGCCGTGCACATAGCGCAGGCTGGTGAGCAGGCAGAACTCGCGCAGCACGCCCAGATCGCGCACCTCGTCGATGGCCAACGTAGCCACTTCGCCGTCGTCGGACAACCGCAGCCCGATGTCGTCGACCAGCAAGCGATGGTGTCGGCACCAGCGCTTCAGTGCAACGCCCAAGGTCGGCGCACCCAGCGACGCGCGGCAAAGCAGCCCGTAGCTGCCCCAGGGCAGCCGGCGCGAGAACCAGCCGAGGGCTTCGTCGTCGAGCTGCTGCATCGCAGTGGCGCACAGCGCCTCGAACTGCGCCGCCGTCACCCGGGCTTCCGGGCGCTGCAGCAGTGCAGGCGCGATTTGCGCCCGTGCCAGGGCCTCCGAGGGATCGGCACCATGGCGCTCGAAGCCCTTCAGCACGGCCTGCACGAAAGCCATGGGGGTGGCGGCCCGGCGGGCAGGCTTCGCTGTGGACGCGCTGTGCGGCTTCGGCATACCCGGCAGTCTGACTACGCTTGGCACGATTTGCAACCAGTCTGGCGCCAAAGGCGGAGCCACCGGCCTTAAGCTTCGGACTCCCCGCCGGCGCCAAGACCGGCCGCAGCAGGAGACAGCCATGGCATCCGCAGAAGCGCCACAACCCGGCATCGCGCCCCGTGACGGCCTGTCGTACGTGCGTGGCGACACCCGCGAGGCCTTGTCGGAGCGCACCATTCCGGCGCTGCTGGCAGAGACTGTGGCCCGTTTCGGCGCGCGGCCCGCGGTGCTGTTCCGCGAGCAGGGCATCCGCTGGACCTGGCGCGAATTCGCCGCCGTGGTCGACGAACTTGCCGCGGGCTTGCTGGCGCTGGGCCTGCAGCGTGGCGACCGCGTCGGCATCTGGTCGCCGAACCGCGCCGAATGGCTGGTGACGCAGTTCGCCACCGCGCGCATCGGCCTGATCCTGGTGAACATCAACCCGGCCTACCGGTTGTCGGAGCTGGAGTACGCGCTCAACGTCTCGGGCTGCCGCGCCATCGTCGCTGCCGAACGCCTGAAAACCTCCATGTACCTGCAGATGCTGCAGACGCTGGCGCCGGAGCTGGCGCATGCCGAGCCCGGCGCGCTGCATGCGGCGAAGCTGCCGGCGCTGCGCTGGGTGATCCGACTGGGCGAGGAGCGCACTCCCGGCATGCTCAACTACGGCGATGTGCTGGAACGCGGCCGTGCGGCGGTGCAGCGTCAGCAGCTCGACGCGTTGACGTCGCAGCTGGGGTGCCACGATCCGATCAACATCCAGTTCACAAGCGGGACCACCGGCAACCCCAAGGGCGCGACGCTGACGCACCACAACGTGGTCAACAACGCGCGCTTCATCGCGCAGTGCATGCGCTTCACCGAGGCCGATTCGCTGTGCATCCCGGTGCCGCTGTACCACTGCTTCGGTATGGTGCTGGCCGTGCTGGCCTGCGCCTGCACCGGTGCGCGCATGGTCTTCCCTGGCGAGTCTTTCGAGCCGCTGGCCACGCTGCAGGCGGTGGCCGAGGAGCGCTGCACCGCGCTGCACGGCGTGCCGACGATGTTCATCGCCGAGCTCGACCACCCGCGTTTCGCCGAGTTCGACCTGTCGTGTCTGCGCACCGGCATCATGGCGGGCTCGCCCTGTCCGATCGAGACGATGAAGCGCGTGGTCGCGCAGATGCACATGCGCGAGGTGACCATCGCCTACGGCATGACCGAGACTTCGCCGGTGTCCTTCCAGAGCTCCACCGACGACCCGCTGGAGCGCCGCGTGTCCACCGTGGGCCGCATTCAGCCGCACCTGGAGGTGAAGATCGTCGACGGCCAAGGCCGCATCGTGCCCGTAGGCGAGAAGGGCGAGCTGTGCACCAAGGGCTATGCGGTGATGCAGGGTTACTGGGGCGACGCGGCGCGCACCGCCGAGGCCATCCGCGACGGCTGGATGCACACGGGAGATCTCGCGACGATCGATGCCGAGGGCTACTGCAACATCGTCGGACGGGTGAAGGACATGCTGATCCGCGGGGGCGAGAACGTCTACCCGCGCGAGGTGGAGGAGTTCCTGTTCCGCCACCCGAAGGTGCAGTCGGTGCAGGTCTTCGGCGTGCCCGATCCGAAATACGTCGAGGAGGTCTGCGCCTGGATCACGCTGAAGCCCGGCGAGACCTGCACTGAAGCCGAGATCCGCGATTTCTGCCGCGACCAGATCGCCCACTACAAGGTGCCGCGCTACATCCGCTTCGTAGCCGAGATGCCGATGACCATCACCGGCAAGGTGCAGAAGTTCGTGATGCGCGAGAAGATGATCGAAGAACTGGGTCTGTCCATCGCGAAGACCGCCTGAACCCGGAGCCCCCATGAGCACATTGACCACCGGCCTGCGCTTTGCGCTGGGCGAGACCCTCGACATGCTGCGCGACAGCGTGCAGGCATTCGCGGCCGAGCAGATCGCGCCGCGCGCGGCCGACATCGACCGTGACAACCAGTTCCCCTCCGACCTGTGGAAGAAGCTGGGCGCACTGGGCCTGCACGGCATGACGGTGGCCGAGGAATACGGCGGCAACCAGATGGGCTACCTGGCGCACATCCTCGCGATGGAGGAGGTGTCGCGTGCCTCGGCCGCGGTGGGTCTGAGCTACGGCGCGCATTCCAACCTGTGCGTCAACCAGATCCACCGTAACGGCACGGCGGCGCAGAAGGCGAAGTACCTGCCCAAGCTGGTCAGCGGCGAGCATGTAGGCGCGCTGGCGATGAGCGAACCCAATGCCGGCTCCGACGTGGTCAGCATGAAGCTGCGCGCCGACCGGGTTGGCGGAGATCGGGGCGACCGCTACGTGCTCAACGGCAGCAAGATGTGGATCACCAACGGTGGCGACGCGGACACGCTGGTCATCTATGCCAAGACCGACCTGAACGCCGGGGCCGGCGGCATGACGGCCTTCATCGTCGAAAAGGGCTTCAAGGGCCTGAGCTACGGCACCAAGCTGGACAAGCTGGGCATGCGCGGCAGCAACACCTTCCCGCTGTTCTTCGACGACTGCGAAGTGCCGGTGGAGAACGTGCTGGGCGGCGAGGGCAAGGGCGTCAAGGTGCTGATGAGCGGCCTGGACTACGAGCGCGCGGTGCTGTCCGGCGGGCCGCTGGGCATCATGGCCGCCTGCATGGACCTGGTGCTGCCCTACGTGCACGAACGCAAGCAGTTCGGCCAGAGCATCGGCGAATTCCAGCTGATGCAGGGCAAGCTGGCCGACATGTACAGCACCTGGTCGGCCACGCGCGCCTACGTCTACGCCGTGGGCCAGGCCTGCGACCGCGGCGACCATGCGCGCACGCTGCGCAAGGACGCCGCCGGCGCGATCCTGTACTCGGCCGAGAAGGCCACCTGGATGGCCGGCGAGGCGATCCAGACGCTGGGCGGCAACGGCTACATCAACGACTATCCGGCCGGCCGGCTGTGGCGCGATGCCAAGCTGTACGAAATTGGGGCGGGGACGTCGGAGATAAGGCGGATGCTGATCGGCCGCGAGCTCTACGCCGAGTCGATGTAAGCCGAAGGCCACCCATGTCGATCCTGAAATCGCAGATCAATCCGCGCTCGGAGGAGTTCCGGGCCAACGCCGACAGGCTGCGCGCCCAGGTCGATGACCTGCGCGCCCAGGCCGCCGCCGCGGCACTCGGCGGCGGCGAGGCGGCCCGCGCACGGCATGCTGCACGCGGCAAGCTGCTGCCGCGCGAGCGTGTCGAACACCTGCTCGACCCGGACACGCCATTCCTGGAGATCGGCCAACTGGCCGCGCACGGCATGTACGACGGCGAGGCGCCGTCGGCCGGCATCATCACCGGCATCGGCCGCGTGATGGGCCGCGAGTGCATGGTGGTGGCCAACGACGCCACCGTGAAGGGCGGTACCTACTATCCGATGACGGTGAAGAAGCACCTGCGCGCACAGGAGATCGCGCTGCAGAACCACCTGCCATGCCTTTACCTGGTGGATTCCGGCGGCGCCTTCCTGCCGCGCCAGGACGAGGTCTTCCCCGACCGCGAGCACTTCGGCCGCATCTTCTACAACCAGGCCAACATGTCGGCGCTGGGCATCCCGCAGGTGGCGGTGGTGATGGGTTCGTGCACGGCCGGTGGCGCCTACGTGCCGGCGATGAGCGACGAGACCGTCATCGTCAAGAACCAGGGCACGATCTTCCTCGGCGGGCCGCCGCTGGTGAAGGCGGCCATCGGCGAGGTGGTCAGCGCCGAGGACCTGGGCGGCGGCGACGTGCACACGCGGCTTTCCGGCGTGGCCGACCACCTGGCCGAGAACGACCGTCACGCGCTACTCATCGCGCGGCGCATCGTCGCCAGCTTCAACCGCCGCAAGCCCGAGCCGGTGACGCTGGAGCCGGTGGAAGAGCCGCTGTACGACCCGGCGGAGATCTACGGCGTGATTCCCGGCGACACGCGCAAGCCCTACGACGTGCGCGAGGTCATCGCGCGTATCGTCGACGGCTCGCGTCTGGACGAGTTCAAGGCCCGCTACGGCGCGACGCTGGTCACCGGCTTCGCGCGGCTGCACGGCATGCCGGTGGGCATCGTCGCCAACAACGGCATCCTGTTCGGCGAGAGCGCGCAGAAGGGCGCGCACTTCATCGAGTTGTGCGCGCAGCGCGGCATTCCGCTGCTGTTCCTGCAGAACATCACCGGCTTCATGGTCGGCCGCAAGTACGAGAACGCCGGCATCGCCAAGGACGGCGCGAAGATGGTCACTGCGGTGTCCACGGCCCAGGTGCCCAAGCTCACGGTGATCATCGGCGGCAGCTTCGGCGCCGGCAACTACGGCATGTGCGGTCGCGCCTACTCGCCGCGTTTGCTGTGGATGTGGCCCAATGCGCGCATCAGCGTCATGGGCGGCGAGCAGGCGGCCAGCGTGCTGGCCACCGTCAAGCGTGACGGCATCGAGGCCAAGGGCGGGCAGTGGTCGGCCGCCGACGAGGCCGCCTTCAAGCAGCCGATCCTGGACCAGTACGAGCACCAGGGACATCCGTACTACGCCACCGCGCGGCTGTGGGACGACGGCGTCATCGATCCGGCCGACACCCGCCGCGTGCTGGCGCTGAGCCTGTCGGCGACGCTGAATGCGCCGATCCCGCCGACGCCGCGCTTCGGCATCTTCCGCATGTGATGGACAGCGCCTACGCCCGCGTCGAGGACGAAGCGCTGCGCGAGCAGGTCGAGCGTTTCGTCGCGCGCGAGGTCGAACCGCAGGCCCTGGCTTGGGAGGCGGCCGGCGAGGTGCCGCGGGCAGTGCTGCGCAAGATGGGCGCGGCCGGCATGTTCGGCCTGATGTACGCACCGGCCTATGGCGGCGCCGGCGCCGACGCGCTGACCAACCTGGTGTTTGCCGAGGCGTTGTCGACCAGCACCTTCGGCGGCTTCGTCGTCACCGTGCTGGTGCACACCGACATGGCCAGCCCGCACCTGCACCACGCCGGCACGCCGGCGCAGCAGGCGCGCTGGATGCCCGGCATCGTGCGCGGAGAGACCATCACCGCCGTGGCCATCACCGAACCGGGCGCCGGCTCCGACGTTGCGGGGCTGCGCACCACCGCGCACCGCGAGGGCGACGCCTGGGTGCTGAACGGCTCGAAGCTGTTCATCACCAACGGCGTGCTCGCCGACCTGTACTTCGTCGCCGCGCGCACCGGCAGCGCGCGCCACGCGATCTCGATGTTCGCGGTGGAGAAGGGCACCCCGGGCTTCAGCGTCGGCCGGCGTCTGGACAAGACCGGCTGGCGCTCCTCGGACACCGCCGAGCTGCACTTCGACGACGTGCGCGTTCCCCACGACCAGCTGCTGGGCGAGGAGGGCCGCGGCTTCCACGCGGTGATGAAGAACTTCCAGACCGAGCGCATCGCGCTGGCGGCGATGGCGGTGGGCCACTGCCGGCAGGCGATCCGCTTGGCGCTGGATCATGTCCGGTCGCGCCAGGCCTTCGGCGCACCGCTGTGGGACAAGCAGACCGTGCGCCAGAAGCTCGCCATGCTCGACGCCCGCACGCGCGCCGCACGCCAGTACCTGTACCACTGCGCCTGGCGCGTGACGCAGGGGCACGACGTGGTGCAGGACGTGTCACTGCTGAAGGCGCTGACCGGCGAGCTGGTCAACGAGGTCACGCTGGGCTGCCAGCAGTTGCACGGCGGCATGGGCTACATGCAGGGCCTGCCAATCGAGCGCCTGTGGCGCGACGCGCGGGTGCTGGCCATCGGTGGCGGCGCCACCGAGGTCATGCTCGACGAGGCCGCCAAGCGCTATTGACCAGGAGCGGCCGATGAACAGCTCGCGACACCACAACCCGTTGCAGGCCCACCTGCTGCAGATGGCGCGCTACGGCCACTGGGCGACCGAGCGGCTCTTCGCCGTGGTCAATCGGCTGAGCGACGACGCCTACCACCGCGACATCGGGCTCTTCTTCAAGAGCGTGCATGGCACGCTGAACCACCTGCTGGTGACCGAGCTCGAGCTCTGGCAACGCCGCTTCCAACAGGGCGAGTCGCGCAGCCTCGCGCTCGATGCCGAGCTCGAGCCGCAGCGCACCCGACTGCGCCAGCGGCTGCTCGACGGCATGGCCGCGTGGGTGCCGTGGGTCGAAGCGCTCGACCCGGCGCGGCTCGACGGCCGGCTCGACTACGTCAACACCGAAGGCAAGCCGATGTCGGTGCCGTTCGCGGCGACGCTGGCGCATGTCTTCAACCACGGCACCCACCACCGCGGCCAGGCGAGTGCCGGCTTGACGGTGCTGGGCCAACAGGCGCCGGTGATGGATCTGTTGTGGATGCTGCGCGAGCAGGCGGCCGGCGCCGCCGGGGCGCTGCGATGAGCCGTACGCTCGACATCCGCCGGCCGTCGCCGCATGTGGCGCAGGTGTGGCTGAACCGGCCCGAGGTGCGCAACGCCTTCAACGACGGCGTGATCGGCGAACTCACCGAGGCCTTCGACGCGCTGGGGGCGGACCCCGTGCTGCGCGTCATCGTGCTCGGCGGCCATGGCAAGGCCTTCTGCGCCGGCGCCGATCTCGGCTGGATGCAGACAATGTCCGGCTACGACTGGGACCAGAACCGCGCCGACGCCGGGCGGCTGGCGCAGATGCTGTGGACGGTCTGGAGCTGCCCGCTGCCGGTGGTGGGCCGCATCCAGGGCGACTGCTACGCCGGTGGCATGGGCTTGGCGGCGGCCTGCGACGTGCTGGTCGCGGCCGAGGGCGTGCAGTTCTGTCTCAGCGAGGCCCGGCTCGGGCTGCTGCCGGCGACCATCGGCCCCTATGTGGTGCGCGCGCTCGGCGAGCAGGCCTCGCGCCGCTACTTCGTGACCGCCGAGCGCTTCGGCGCTGCCGAGGCGCGGCGCCTCGGCTTCGTGCACGAGGTGGTGGAGGCCGAGGCACTGGACGCCAAGGTGGACGAGATCGTCGACCTGTTGGTGGCCAATGGCCCGGCCGCCGTGAAGGCGTGCAAGCAGCTGGTCAAGGACGTTGCCGGCCGGCCGATCGACGCCGCGCTGCGCGACGAGACGGCGCGCCGCATCGCCGACATCCGTGCCAGCGCCGAGGGCCGCGAGGGCCTGCGGAGCTTCCTCGACAAGCGTGAGCCCGCCTGGCGCGGCTGAGACCGCACCGAACGACCTACCCAGCCACGAGTCCCAAAATGTTCAAGAAGATCCTCATCGCCAACCGCGGCGAAATCGCCATTCGCGTGGCCAGCACCGCGCGCCGCCTGGGCATCCAGACAGTGGCCGTGCACTCCGACGCCGATGCCGAGGCCCGCCACGTGCGCGCCTGCGACGAAGCGGTGCACGTCGGCGGCAATGCGCCGCGCGACAGTTACCTGCGCTGGGAGCGCATCATCGCCGCCGCCCAGGCCACCGGTGCGCAGGCCATCCATCCGGGCTACGGTTTCCTGTCCGAGAACGAAGACTTCGCGCAGGCCTGCGCCGATGCCGGACTGGTGTTCATCGGGCCACCGGCCGGCGCGATCCGCGACATGGGCAGCAAGTCGGCGGCCAAGGCCTTGATGGAGAAAGCCGGCGTGCCGCTGGTGCCGGGCTACCACGGCCAGGACAACGACCCGGCCCTGCTGGCCCGCGAAGCGGCGCGCATCGGCTACCCGGTGCTGATCAAGGCCAGCGCCGGTGGCGGGGGGCGCGGCATGCGTCGCGTCGAGCGCGCCGAGGATTTCGCTGCCGCGCTGGCCAGCTGCCAGCGCGAGGCCAAGGCCGCCTTCGGCGACGACCATGTGCTGGTCGAGCGCTACGTCACCCGGCCGCGGCACATCGAGATCCAGGTGTTCTGCGACAGCCACGGCCAGGCGGTGTACCTGTTCGAGCGCGACTGCTCGGTGCAGCGGCGCCACCAGAAGGTGCTGGAGGAAGCGCCCGCGCCGGGCCTGTCCGAGGTGCGCCGCGCCGAGATGGGTGCGGCGGCGGTGGCCGCGGCCCGCGCCGTCGGCTACGTCGGCGCCGGCACGGTGGAGTTCATCGCCGAGCCGCTCGACGACGGCGACCTGCGCTTCTACTTCATGGAGATGAACACCCGGCTGCAGGTCGAGCACCCGGTCACCGAGGCGATCACCGGTCACGACCTGGTCGAGTGGCAGCTGCGCGTGGCCAGCGGCGAGCGCCTGCCGGCGCTGCAGCACGAGCTTTCGATGCGCGGCCACGCGATCGAGGCACGCATCTGCGCCGAGAACGCCGAGGCGAACTTCCTGCCGGCCACGGGCCGGCTGCAGGTCATGCGCTGGCCGGCGCACGCGGCATTCGCGCGCAGCGACGAGCGGCCGCGCGTCGACACGGGCTTCGGCGAGGGCGATGCGATCAGCCCCTACTACGACTCGATGATCGCCAAGCTGATCGTCTGGGGCAGCGACCGGGCGCAGGCGCTGGCGCGGCTGGACGCGGCGCTGCGCGACACGCACATCGTCGGCCTGCACACCAACGTCGCCTTCCTGCGCCGGGTGGTGCAGTCGAAGGCCTTTGCCAGCGCCGACCTGGACACGGCGCTGATCGAGCGCGAGCGTGCGGCGCTGTTCGGCCAGCCCGGGCTGCCGCTGCCGCTGGCCGCGGCCGGCGTGGTCGCGCACCTGCTGGCCCAGGAAGCGGCGCAGGAGGGGGCGGACCCGTGGAGCCGGCGCGATGGCTGGCGGCTGACCGGCGGCGCGAGCCGGCGCTTCGAGCTCGACGCCGGCGGCACGCACCATGCGGTGACGCTGCAGCGGCTGCACGACGGCGGTACGGTGATGGTGCTCGGCAGCGAGCGCCTGGCCCTGGCCACGCATGCGCTGGGCGGCGATCGCTACGATGTGGTCCTGGGCGGCCATCGGCACACGCTGACGGTGTACGCGATGGGCGAACAAGTGGCCGTGTTCGGAGCCAGTGGCAGCGCGCTGATCGGCGAGTTCGACCTGATCGCGCATTCCGGCGATGGCACCGGCGGCTCGGGGCGGCTGGCCGCGCCGATGCCGGGCAAGGTGTTGTCGATCGCCGTCAAGGCCGGCGACAAGGTGCAGCGCGGACAGGCGCTGGCGGTGATGGAGGCGATGAAGATGGAGCACACGATCCACGCGCCGAGCGACGGCGTGGTTGCCGAACTGCTGTACGGCGTGGGCGACCAGGTCGCCGAAGGCGCCGAGCTGCTGCGGCTGGAGGTCGCAGCGTGAGCGCCCCGGGCCGCTGCCGGACGCTCGGCCCGCTGCGCAGCGCGCGCAGGTCCGTCCGATGAGCGCGTCGCCGCCCCGGGTCCGGCTGGTCGAGATGGGACCGCGCGACGGCCTGCAGAACGAGAAGCAGAGCATCCCGCTGCAGACCAAGCTGGAGCTGATCGGCCGCCTGGCCGACGCCGGCCTGCGCGAGATCGAGGCCACCTCCTTCGTTTCGCCCAAGTGGGTGCCGCAGATGGCCGACCACGACGCGCTGATGCGCGCGCTGCAGCGCCGCCCTGGCGTGGACTATCCGGTGCTGACGCCGAACCTGCAGGGCTTCGAGGCCGCGGTGGCCGCCGGCGCCGACCATGTGGCGGTGTTCGCCGCGGCGTCCGAGGCCTTCTCGCGCAAGAACATCAACTGCAGCATTGCCGAGTCGATCGAGCGCTTCGTGCCGGTGACAAGCGCGGCGCAGGCACGGGGCATCCGCGTGCGCGGCTACGTGTCCTGCGTCGTCGCCTGCCCCTACGAAGGCGCGGTGGCGCCGGCCCGGGTGGCCGAGGTGGCGCAGCGGCTGATCGACATCGGCTGCCACGAGGTGTCGCTGGGCGACACCATCGGCATGGGCACGCCCGCGTCGGTGACGCGCATGCTCGAGGCCTGCGCCAGGGTCGTGCCGGTGGATCGCCTGGCCGGCCACTACCACGACACCTACGGCATGGCGGTGGCCAACGTGCAGGCCTCGCTGCAGTTCGGGCTGCGCTGCTTCGATGCCTCGGTCGGCGGCCTGGGCGGATGCCCCTATGCCAGGGGCGCGACCGGCAACGTGGCCACCGAGGACGTGGTCTACCTGCTGCACGGCTCGGGCTTCGATACCGGCATCGACCTCGACCGCCTGGTGGACACGGCCGCCTGGATCAGCGCCCAGCTCGGCCGCGAGCCGGTCTCGCGCGTGGCGCGCGCGCTGCTGGCCAGGCGAAAGCCATGATCGCCCTGTATCACAGCCTGAGTGCGCGTTCCTTCCGGCCGCTTTGGATGCTGGAGGAACTCGGTCTGCGCTACGTGCTGCACATGCTTCCGTTCCCGCCGCGCGCGCTGAAGCGCGAGTACCTGCAGACCAACCCGTTGGGCACGATCCCGCTGCTGCTGGACGGCGAGTCGCGTCTCACCGAATCGGCGGCCATCTGCCAGTACCTGGCGCAGCGTCATTCGCCACGCGCGTTGAACGTCGAATCCGACGAGGTCGGATTTGCCGACTATCTGAACTTCCTGCACTTCGGCGAGGCCACGCTCACCTTCCCGCAGACGCTGGTGCTGCGCTACACCCAACTCGAACCGCCGGAGCGCCAGCAACCGCAGGTGGTGGAAGACTACAGCCGCTGGTTCCTGGCGCGTCTCCGCACGCTGGAGCCGCGGCTGGAGAAGGCGCCGTACCTGGCGGCCGGCCGCTTCACCGCCGCGGACGTGTCGGTGGGCTACGCCTTGATGCTGGCCCAGGTGCTGAAGCTGGACGGGCGTTTCACACCGTCGGTGGCCGCCTATTGGCAACGGTTGCAGCGGCGCGACGGGTATCAGCGCGCGCTGCGTGCGCAGGAGCGCGCGGCGCAAGAGCAGGGCATCCCACCGTCGCCCGTGGGCTGAGATCGGATGGACGCGGGCCGCGGCGTCAGCGGCTGCGCCGGACGGCCTCGCCGAGTTCGAGCACGGCCATGGCGTAGTAGCTCGAGCGGTTGTAGCGTGTCACGGCATAGAAGTTCTGCGTGCCGGCGACGAAGCTCGGGGCGGCGTTGCCATTCTGCAGCTCGACCAGCGCCAGCAAGCCCGTGTGCGCCCGGCCGGCGTCGTCGAGGCTGGCGCCCAGACCGATCATCTGCTCGGCGCTGAAGCTGGGAAGGATGTCCGGCTGCAGCAGCGTGGCGCGCGCGCCGGTGTCCACCGGCGGGGCCACGAAGAAGGTGGCGGGCATGTCGCGCTGCCAGCCGTGCTCGGCAAGGAAGCGGGCCACGCTGCCGATCACGTCGGGTGTGCTGCGCAGCAGGTCGACGCGGCCGTCGCCGTCGAAATCGACGGCCCACTTGTTCTGGCTGCTGGGCATGAACTGCGGCAGGCCCATCGCGCCGGCGAACGAACCCTTGGGTTGCGTCGCATCCAGTTCCTCGCGCTGGCACAGCACCAGGAACTCCTCGAGCTCGCTGCGGAAGAACGCGCTGCGGTCGCTGCGGCCGGCGGGAAAGTCGAAGGCCAGCGTGGCCAGCACGTCCAGCACGCGGAAGGTGCCGGTCACGCGACCGTAGAAGGTCTCGACGCCGACGATGCCCACCACGACCTCCGCCGGCACGCCGTACTTCGCCTCGGCGCGCTCCAGCCACTGCGCGTTGTCCTGCCAGAAGCGTTGCCCGGCGGCAATGCGCTGCGGCTCGACGAAGCGATCACGGTAGGCGGCCCAGTTCTTCGCCGTGCCGGGCGGCGGCGGCATCATCAGCCGCTGCGCGCCGGGCTGCAACCGCGCCTGCGACAGCTGCTCGAGCACCCACTTTGCGTCCAGCTGGCGGCGTTCGGCGACCTGCTGGGCAAATTCGCGGACCTCGGGGCGGGCGGCAAAACCCGCCGGTGATTCGACTGCAGCCTTGGTGCGGCTGCCCTGTGCGGCGGCCTGCATCGGCCACAGGCAAGCCAGCGCCAGCAGCAGGCACGGGGTCGTGGTTCTCATGCCCGGGATTATCGACGCGCGGCCTGCGTCGCCAGTGCACTGAACTGCTGCCACCAGCCGCGCTCGAACCCCGGCGGCCCCGGCCTGGCGTAGCGCGAGCGGTCCAGCGCCTCCAGCGCCGCGGCGATTTCCTCGCCCTTCGCCCCCAGCCGCTCGCGTACGCGCTGTGCGCGTGTGCGTGGCGGCTCGTGTGGCTGCACGCTCACCTGCAACAGCGACAGCCGCGCGCGGATGCGCTCCTGAAGCCGCTGCCAGGGGTCTTGCCGGTGGCGGTCCCACAGGGCCCAGCCGGCACCGGCGAGACTGCCGACGCACAGCAGCGCCAGCAAGGCATAGGCCAGGTCGTGCCAGGTCGGTGCCTGCACGCCAAGGTCTTCGAGCAGCCTGAACTGCTGCGCCCGCGAGTAGTTCATCACCCACTGGTTCCAGCGGTTGTTGACCACTTCGAACGCGCCGCGCAGCCGGGCCAGCAGTTGCGGACTGACGCTGCCGATGGCACCGGCCACCACGCCCGGGCGCGGGCTCAGGCTGACACCGCGCATGATGCGCTCCGGCGCCACGGCGGCCGTGGGGTCGGCGCGAATCCAGCCTTCGCCGGCCTGCCAGTACTCCACCCAGGCGTGGGCGTTGCTGTTGCGGACGATGTAGTAGCCGTCCTGCGGCCGCGGGTCGGTGCCCTGGTATCCGGTGACCACGCGCGCCGGCACGTCGAGCGCGCGCAGCACCACCACCATGCTGGCGGCGAAGTGCTCGCAGAAGCCAAGTTTGCGGTCGAGCCAGAACTCGTCCACCGCGTGCTTGCCGTAGGGACCCGGCTCGAGGGTGTAGACGAAGCCGGCGCGGCGCACATGGTCGAGCAGCGTGGCCGCCAGCGTGCGCGCGTCCGCCTGCGCCAGGCCTGGCTGGCGGCGCAGCGCCGCGGCCCACTCCAGCGTGCGCGGGTTGTGGTCGGGTGGCAACTCGACGTATTCGCGCAGCGCGAGGCTGGCATCTCGCGGGCCGTGACGGTGCAGAAGCCAGGCCGCCGTTTCGAAGCGCACACGCTCGGCGAGCGGTCGATCGGTCTGCCATTGCAGGTCGGCGCGCAGCCAGGCCGCCATGCCCTCGATGCGCGGCGCCGTGTCGGGCTGGTCCGGCGTCAACTCCAGTAGCGGCAGCAGGGCCAGACGACTGGGCTCCAGCGTGATCTCGTAACGCAGCGGCCGGCCGAACAGCTGGACGGGGGTGCCTTGCCGTGGCGCGAGGGCATTGGCCGCAGCCGCGCGCGTCCATTCCCGACCATCGAAGCGCGACAGCACGGGGCCGCGGAAGTACATCGCCTCTGGCGGCGGCACCCGGTCGGCGAAGCGGATGCGCAAGGCAATCTCGTCGTCGTTGGCCAGTTCGGCCACGCCGCCCAGGCGCATCGATCCGGACAGCCCGGTCTTGCCCGCGGCATCGTGCGGCATGCCCCACAGCGGCCCGAAGCGCGGGAACAGCAGGAACAGCACCACCATCAGCGGCACGCCCAGGGCGGCTGCGCGTGCGGCCACGGCGCCCGCCTGCCGCAGCGGCGGCTTGCCCACCGGCATGTGCGCCAGCACCAGCGCGGTCAGCAGCCCCCACACCGACAGCAGCATGGCCAGCGCGGCGGGCAACGACTGTGAATAGAGGAAGTTGGTGAGCACGAGGAAGAAGCCGAGGAAGAACACCACGATCGCGTCGCGGCGCGCGCGCAGCTCGAGCGTCTTCAGTGCCATCAGCACCACCAACATCGTCACGCCGGCCTCCTTGCCGAAGAGCGAGCGTTCCGTCCACAGCGTCAGCACCCCCGCGGTGACCAGCACGGCGGCCAGAGCCCAGCGGCTGGGCAGTGGTGCGTTGCCCAGCGCCAGCAGCGCGCGCCAGACCAGCATCAGCAGCGTCAGCGCAACGCACCAGCCCGGCAGGTGGGTGGCGTGCGGCAGCATCGTCCAGACGATCACCAGCAGCAGGAACAGCGTGTCGCGGCTGTCGCGCGGCAGATGGCGCCAGCCCGGCCAGCTCGGAAGGCTGCGCAGCAACGGAGTCGCTCGGATCAGCGCCACAACGCCAGCTCGCGCAGCAATTGGCGCGCGTGCAGCTCGCCCCGCTCGGGCGGGTGTTGAACGCCGGGCAGCCGCAGGCCATAGCGCAGCCCCTGGCTTTCGGCGGCAAGCACCCAGGCGGCCAGACGCGACAACCGCGACTCGGCGTCGCCGGCCGAAGCCGCGGCAGTCCATTCGAGCCACAACTCGCGGCTGTCCTCGGCGGTGGTCTCGCGGCTGACGAGCTCGCCCACACGCGCGGCCTTCTTCCACACCACCTGGCGCAGGCCGTCGCCGCGGCGCCAGGCACGCACGCCATCGAGTTCGCTGCCGCGGCCCTGACGCTGCTGGGCCACCGGGCCGGGCGCGCTGGCGGCCGTCGGCAGCGGTGGCGCCGGCGACTCGGGCTGCGGGTAGGCCAGCACCTGGCTCGCCGGCCGCCAGTGCGTCCAGGCGCGGAACAGGCCGAACGGGAAGCGGGTTTCGACCATCACCGCCGGCACCGCATGCCAACCGCGCGCGGTCGGCAGCATGCTCAGATGCGCCGTGGCCTGGCCGAGCGCGGGCACGTCGCACCACGCGTTCTGTTGTTCCTTGGGGTTGTGCTGGAAGCGCAGCCCGATGCCGTGTCGTGCGCTGCCGGGGTTGGTCATCACCACCTCCAGCAGCGCGGCCTCGCCGGCATGGACCGGTGCGGGCGGGCGCAGCCGAAGCGTCACGCCGCGCAGTGTGCCGTGCGTCAGGTGGATCGACACCAGACCGCAGCCGGCGAGCAGGAAGGTCAGCACATAGCCCAGGTTCAGCTGGTAGTTGATCGACGCGATCAGCATGGCCAGCAGCGTCACGCCGAAGGCCCATCCGCCCTTGGTGGGCAGGATGTAGATGTTGCGCTGGTTCAGCGTCCAGGTGTCGCTGACCGGGTGGCGCGCCAGCCACCAGTTGCGCATGCGCTGCCGCACGCCGCGGGCTGGCGCGGCATGGGGCTTGCGGCCGGGCGCCTGCAGGCCCTGCGGCGGTGCGTGAGCGGCCCGTGCCATGCTGCCGGTTGCGACGCCGCGCCCTAGGGGATCGGCGTGGCCTCGATCATCGCCCGCACCTGCTCGATGGCGCCGCGCCCGGCACCGGCAATCGGCTGCAACCGGTGGGCGATGGCCTGCGGCAGGATCGCCTGCAGGTCGTCGGGCGCCACGTAGTCGCGCTGCGCCATCAGCGCCCGCGCCTTGGCCACGCGCAGCACCGCGATGCCGGCACGCGGGCTCAGGCCCTCGACGAACCACTGCCCCGAGCGCGTGGCGGCGATCAGCGACTGCAGGTAGTCCAGCAGCGCCTCCGAGGCCAGCACCTCGCGCACCGCGGCCTGGGCCTGCTCCAGTTCGCCCGGCTGCATCACCGCCGGCAGCCGGGTGATGGCCGCTCGCCGGTCCTCGCCGACCAGCAGCGCCCGTTCGGCGACACGGTCCGGGTAGCCGAGCGTGATGCGCAGCAGGAAGCGGTCGAGCTGCGATTCGGGCAGCGGGTAGGTGCCGAGCTGGTCGGTCGGGTTCTGCGTGGCGATGACGAAGAAGGGCCGCGGCAGGTTGCGCGTCTCGTTCTCCACCGACACCTGCTGTTCCTCCATGGCCTCGAGCAGCGCGCTCTGCGTCTTCGGGCCGGCGCGGTTGATCTCGTCGGCCAGCAACACCTGCGTGAACACCGGGCCGGGGTGAAAGACGAAGGCCTCCTTGCTGCGCTCGAAGATGCTCACGCCCACCAGGTCGGAGGGCATCAGGTCGGCAGTGAACTGCACGCGCGAGAACTTCAGGCCCAGCGACACCGCCAGTGCATGGGCCAGCGTGGTCTTGCCGACACCGGGCACGTCCTCGATGAGCAGGTGGCCGCCGGCCAGCAGGCAGGCCACGCAGTCCTCGATCTGGGCGCGCTTGCCGACGATGACGGTGGAAATCTGCTCCACCAGGCGCGAAATCTGGCGCGCTACACTGGACTTCATCGCCGCCACGTTAACCCAAAAGCCACCGGGGCACGCCATGAGTACCGCGTATTACAGCCATCCCGAGTGCCGTTTGCACGATATGGGTGCAGGCCATCCAGAGTGCCCGCAGCGCCTGGACGCCATCGCCGACCACTTGCGTGCCATCGGCCTGGACATCGCGCTGGATTTCCACGAAGCGCCCGTGGTCCGCACCGAGCACCTGACGCGCGCCCACGGCAGCGGCTACGTGGCGGAGATCATGGACCAGATGGAGCGGGTCAGCACGCTGGGAGAGCACCATGCGGTCGACCCGGACACGACCATCGGCGCGGGCACGCTCAAGGCTGCGTTGCGCTCGGCTGGTGCGGCGGTGGCCGCCACCGACGAGGTGATCTCGGGTCGTGCCGCCAACGCCTTCTGCGCGGTGCGGCCGCCCGGGCACCATGCCACGCGCGACCAGGCGATGGGCTTCTGCTTCTTCAACAACGTGGCCGTGGCGGCCCGCCATGCGCTCGACGTGCACGGGCTGCAGCGCGTGGCCATCGTCGACTTCGACGTGCACCACGGCAACGGTACCGAGGACATCATCGCCGGCGACGAGCGGGTGCTGATGGTCAGCTTCTTCCAGCACCCGCTGTACCCGTTCAGCGGGGGTACACCGCTGGGCACCAACATGATCAACCTGCCGGTGCCGGCCTACAGCCGCGGCCCCGCGGTGCGTGAACTGATCGAGATGATGTGGATGCCTCGGCTGGAGGAGTTCAAGCCGCAGATGGTCTTCATTTCCGCCGGCTTCGACGC
>ERZ1645186.21-NODE-21-length-24932-cov-9.952406_pt1 | contig 24932 bp, 23 predicted proteins | sample MGYA00575349_ERZ1645186 | MGnify/ENA primary metagenome ERZ1645186 (study PRJEB40839, sample SAMN11282943) | freshwater sediment metagenome | isolation source: river sediment | host: Sediment | place: India: Nawabganj, Kanpur | collected 2015-12-17 ...
CCAGCATGCTGTCGCAGCGCGAGGAGGCGCCCGCCCTCGCCTGGCGGCGCCGCGACGAGCTCGGTCAGCTGGGCCAGCACCTGAACACGGTGCGCGCGCGCATCCAGGAGCTGTTTGCCGAGCTCGAGGCCAAGAACAAGCAGCTCAGCAAGATGGCGATGTACGACCACCTGACGGGGCTGCCGAACCGCACGCTGTTCCGCGAGCTGTTCCAGCACGAGGCCGCCGCCGCGCGCCGGCGCCACGAGAGCTGTGCGCTGCTGTTCATCGACCTGGATCGCTTCAAGGCGGTCAACGACAGCATGGGCCATGCCGCAGGCGACGAGTTGCTGCTCGGCATCAGCCAGCGCCTGGTGGGCACGCTGCGCGAAGCCGACATCGTCTGCCGCGTCAGCGGCGACGAGTTCCTGGTGCTGCTGCCGCGCGCCGGTGGCTGGGAGCAGGTGTCGGCCACCGCCGAGCGGCTGCTGCGCGCCATCCAGGTGCCGCTGCTTCTGCAGCGCGCCGCCGGCACGGCGCAGGTCAGCGCCAGCATCGGCATCGCGCTCTTCCCGTCCGACGGCGAGGACTTCGAGACGCTGGCGCGTTGCGCCGACCTGGCGATGTACAAGAGCAAGGAACAGGGCCAGGGGCGCTACAGCTTCTATCACGCCGAACTCGAGGCCGCGTTCCGCCAAAGACTGGAACTGGAGCAGGAGCTGCGGCGGGCGATCGCCCAGGACGAGTTGCGCCTGCACTACCAACCGGTGGTCGACATGCGCAGCGGCCGCCTCGTGGGCTGCGAGGCCCTGGTGCGCTGGATGCATCCGCAGCGCGGGCTGCTGATGCCGGGCAGCTTCATCCAGACCGCCGAGGAAACCGGCCTGATCCGCGAGCTCGGCCTGTGGACGCTGGAGGCCGCGTGCGCGCAGCTGGCGCAGTGGAAGGCGGCCGGCCTGCACCCGGGGCGCGTGGCGGTGAACGTCTCGGCGTTGCAGTTTCGCGACCAGCGGCTGCCGCAGGTGCTGCGCAGCGCGCTGCGCAAGCACGCCATTCAGCCTGGCGAGCTGGAGTTGGAGCTGACGGAAAGCACGCTGATGTCCGACACCGAGGCGGCGCAGGCCACGGTCGCCAGCCTGCGCGAACTGGGTGTGACGCTGGCCATCGACGACTTCGGCACTGGCTACTCGTCGCTGTCCTACATCAAGCGGCTGCGCCCTGACAAGCTGAAGATCGACCGCAGCTTCGTGCGTGACCTGCCTGCCGACGCCGACGACCGCGCGCTCACCGAAGCCATCGTGAGCATCGCGCAGGCGTTGTCGATCACCGTCGTGGCCGAAGGCGTGGAAACACCGGCCCAGCGCGACTACCTGCTCGGCCAGGGCTGCGCGCTGCAGCAGGGCTACCTGATCGGCAAGCCGATGCCGGCCGAGAGCCTGGCGCACCGGCTGGTCGAGCGCGAGTCCGAAGCGCTGGCCTGATCAGTCCAGCGCTGCGCGCAGCCGCTGCAGCGCCACGGCCACCGTCTGCGCGCGCACCGCGCTGCGGTCGCCGTCCAGCTGCAGCCGCTCTGCCCGCACCTGCGTCGCGCCGCCGGCCTCGCGCCGTGCGACCGCCAGCCACACCAGGCCCACCGGCTTGCCCGGCGTCGCCCCGCCGGGCCCGGCGATGCCGGTGACGGCCACGGCCAGATCGACGCCGGCACGCTGCAGCGCGCCGCCGGCCATTGCGCAGGCCACCGCTTCGCTGACGGCGCCGTGCGCCTGCAGCAGCTGCGGTGCGACGCCCAGCATGTCGGTCTTGGCGGCGTTGCTGTAGGTGACGAAGCCGCGCTCGAACCAGTCGCTGGATCCGGCCACCGCGGTGCAGGCGGCTGCGATCAGGCCGCCGGTGCAGCTCTCGGCCGTGGCCAGGTGCCAGCCGCGACGACGCAGCGCATCGGCCAGCGCATGCACCGCGGGCTCGAGCGAACTCAGGTCCACAGCCAACCCACGGCCGCCATCACCGCCAGCGTGCAGGCAGCCGCCACCAGGTCGTCGAAGAGGATGCCGAAGCCCTGCGCCCAGCCGATCGTGCCCCCGGGCGGCCGCTTGAACAGCCGGTCGGCCCAGCCCACCGGCCAGGGCTTGGCGGCATCGAAATATCGGAACAGGCCGAAGGCCAGCAACTGTGCCACCAGGCCGTGCGGCGCCACCCACCACAGCACCGCCCAGAAGGCGAGCACCTCGTCCCAGACGATGGCGCCGGGGTCGGCCATGCCCAGGTTCTGCGCGCAACGCGTGCAGGCCCAGACGCCGACGGCCAGGCCCAGCGCGAGCAGCGCCGGCCAGGGCAGCGGGCCGAAGCCGTGTTCGAGCAGCAGGAAGGCGGCCCAGGCCCACAGCGTGCCGGCCGTGCCCGGTGCGCGCGGCGACAGCCCGCTGCCGAAGCCCAGCGCGAGCATGTGCGACGGGTGGCGCAGCATGAAGTGCAGGCTGGGCCGCTCCACGGCCGCGGGTGTCGCGCCGGCAGGTGCGCTCATGTGCGGAAATGATCGAAGCCACGCGCCGCGACCGGCAGCGCCTGGCCGGCGGCGTCGACGACACGCAGCGCCGAGCCCGGTTCGATCAGGCCGATCCGCGTCACCGGCACGCCGGCCTCGCGCCCGGCCTCACGCACCGCGTCGCTCCGTGCGGCCGGCGCGGTGAAGAGCAGCTCGTAGTCGTCGCCGCCGTGCAGCAGGCACTCGCGTTGCAGCGCTTCGGGCAGCGCGCCGAGCGTTGCGCTGCGCGGCAGGGCGGTCAGTTCCACGCGCGCGCCCACGCCCGAGCGGCGCAGCACATGGCCCAGGTCGCCGAGCAGGCCGTCGCTGACGTCGATGGCCGCGCTGGCAATGCCGCGCAGCCGCTGTCCGAGCGCGACACGCGGTTCGGGCAACTCCATTGCCTCGCGCAGCCGCTCGAAGCTGCCTTCGGCAAGACCCTGCAGCGACAGGTTGCCGCGAAAGACCTCGAGTGCGGCGCGGGCATCGCCCAGTGTGCCGCTGACCCACAGCTCGTCGCCTGGCCGGGCGCCGCTGCGCAGCAGCGCCGTTCCCGCAGGCACCTGTCCCAGCGCGGTGATGCACAGGTTCAACGGCCCGGCCGTGGTGTCGCCTCCCACCAGTTCGATGCCGTGGCGCTCGGCCAGCGTCCACAGCCCGGCCGCGAACCCGGCCAGGAAGGCTTCGTCGGCACGCGGCAGCGACAGCGCCAGCGTGAAGGCCAGCGGCTCGGCCCCGCAAGCCGCCAGGTCGCTCAGGTTCACCGCCAGCGCCTTGTGCCCCAGGCGCCGTGGCGCCACGGTGCTGAGGAAATGCCGGCCCTCGACGAGCATGTCGCTGGTGATGCACAGCTGCATGCCCGGCGCGGGCGTGAGCAGCGCGCAATCGTCGCCGACGCCGAGCGTGGCCTTGCTCGCCGGCCGCGTGAAGAACCGCTCGATGAGTTCGAATTCGCCCAAGGCCATGGCGCACATTGTGGGTTTGCGTTCGCCGGCGCTCAGCCGCCTTGCTCGCGCAGCAGGTTGGCCAGCTCCACCGCCGACTTGACGTCCATCTTCTCGAACACCCGCGCCCGGTGCACTTCCACCGTGCGCACGCTGATGCCCAGCTCGTCGGCGATGCGCTTGTTGGCTTGCCCGGCGACGACGAGGCGCATGACCTCGACCTCGCGCTCGGTCAGCCCGGCGATGCGTTGCGCCAGCCGTCCACGGTCGCGCCGGTCCTGCAATGCGGCCGCGCTGCGCTGCAGCGCCTGCTCGATGCGGTCGACCAGCGCGTTGTTCGAGAACGGCTTCTCGACGAAGTCGAAGGCGCCGCGCTTGACCGCGGCCACCGCGGTGGGCACGTCGCCGTGGCCGGTGAGAAAGATCACCGGCAGCCGCGGCAGCACGCCGGCATCGGCCAGCCGCTCGAACAGCTCCAGCCCGCTGGTCCCCGGCATGCGCACGTCGAGCACCAGGCAGGAGGGCGCAGCCGGCCAGCCGGTTTCGCCCAGCGCCGCGCGCTGCGCCTGCAGGTGCTGCCAGAACGGCTCGGCGCCGCCGAAGCCTTCGGACAACAGGCGCCGCGTGCGCAGCAGCCAGGCCAGCGCGTCGCGCACCACCTCCTCGTCGTCGACCAGGTAGACGACCGGCAGGCCCAGGCTTGGATCCAGTGTCAGGCTCATGGGCGGGTGGGCTCAGGGATGTCCGGGGCGGTTTGCGGGTCGGCGCGCGCTCGCGCGGCCGGCAGCGTGAAGCTGAATTCTGTACCGCCCTGCGCGCCGGGTGCCGGCGAGCGGAACTCCAGCGCGCCGCCGTGCTGCTCGACAACGGTGCGGCACAGGCTCAGGCCCAGGCCCATGCCCTCGCGGCGCGTGGTGAAGAAGGGCGTGAACAGCCTCGCGCCGACTTCGCGGTCGATGCCCGGGCCGGTGTCGGTGACCTGGAAGCTGACCCGGCGCTCCTTCGTCTGGCGCACGCGGATGCGCAGCACGCGGCTGGCGGGGTCGGCGTTGCCCTCCATGGCCTGGATGGCGTTGCGCGCCAGGTTCAGCAGCACCTGCTCGACCATCGTGCGGTCGCAGACGACGCGCGGCGCCGGCTGCGGCAGGTCGGTCTCGACGCGGGTGCCGCTCTTGCGCGCCTGCATGCGCACCAGCGGCAGCACCGCCTCGATGAGCAGGTCCGCGCCCAGCGATTCCCGCAAGTGCTCGCGGCGACGCACGAAGTCGTGCACGCTCTTGATGACGCGGCCGGCGCGCTCGGCCTGCTGTTCGATGCGTTGCAGCGCCTCGCGCAGCAGTGCCGGCGTGTCCGCGTCGGCCTGCGCCATCAGGTTCAGCGAGCCGCTGGCATAGCTGGCGATGGCTGCCAGCGGCTGGTTCAGCTCGTGGCTCATCAGCGAGGCCATCTCGCCGACGGTCGCCAGCCGCGCGCTGGCCTGCAGGCGCTCCTGCTGCTGGCGCGACAGCTCCTCGGCCTGGCGCTGCGCGCTGATGTCCAGCACGGCGCTCATCCAGCCGGTGTGCCGCCCCTGGCCGTCAACCAGCGGGGCCTCGTAGATCATCACCGGGAAGCGTTCGCCGCTCTTGCGCACGAACAGTGTCTCGAAACCCTCCAGAGAGCGGTGCTGCGCCGCCGGGCCCTCCGCCTGCCGCTGGTCCTGGCGCCGCTGATAGGTCTCGGCCAGCTCGGCGGGCCAGTACGGTGGCGACGCGGCCTGGCGCAGCTCGTCGGCGCTGAAGCCCACCATGCGGCAGAAGGCCGGGTTGACATAGGTGATGCGCCCCTGCAGGTCGCGCGCGCGCAGCCCGGTGATCAGCGAATCCTCCATGGCCTTGCGGAAGGCCAGCGATTCGGCGAGGGCGTGCTCTGCGCGTGCGCGCCGGCCGGCGTCGCGCGCCAGCAGCAGCCACAGCGCGAGCAGTGCCAGCGACAAGCCGAAGACCAGCGCCGTGGGCAGGCTCGGCACCAGGCTCGGCGGTTCGGTGGCGCTGTCCAGGCGCAGGCGCAGCGTGGTGCCCGGCAGCTCCACCAGCGCGTCGCTGCGGTAGGCCCCCGTGCCACGACGCAGCCCGGCGCGTGCCAGCCGCGCACCGTCGCCATCGACGAACGACAGCTCGTGCCGCCGGGTCTGTTCGGGCGCCAGTGCATCGGCCAGCAGCGCCTCCAGCGAGAAGGTGGCCACCAGATAGCCGTCGTCGCGCGCGCCGTCGCTGAGCGGCAGGCACAGGTCCAGCACCTCGAGTCCGACGCCTTCGCTGCGCGGCACGAAATAGCTGCGCGAGAAGACCGGCGCCGCCGAGCGCCGCGCCACGCCGCAGGCGGCCGCGGCCTCGAGGTCGAAGTTCGCGCGCGCGACCTGCGCGAACAGCGGTAACCCGTAGGGCGAATCGGCGCTGCCTGTCAGGAGCCAGCCGTCCAGCCGCCGCTCGACGCGCAGCAGCTGGCCGTTGCGGCGCAGCAGTTCGAGCGCGTCGGCCTGCCAGCGCTCGCTCGCTGGCGCCTGCAAGGCCAGCGCCAGCAGGCTCTGCTGCGTGCCGAGCAGCTGGGCGCGCACCTGCGTCGCGGCGTCGGCGGCGAGCTGCTCGACCTTTTCCTGCTCGCGGCCGGCCTCGTGCCGCACTGTCAGCAGGAGCAGCAGGCCCAGTGCCACCAGCAGCAGCAGGAACGTGGCGCCCCAGGTCGCGACGTGGCGGCGCCGCTGGGCCGCTGCCGACGACGGCAGGTCGGTGGCGGGGCTCAAGGTTCGGTGCTTTCCGGTAGACGGTGGGCGGCGGGACCGGCCGCGCGCGGAGTATGGCCCGCCACACCGCGGCGGCCGTACGCAGTTTCGCGCATGGCCTGCGCCGGTCCTGGGCGCACACTGACTGCCGCGCCGGTGACGGCGTGCGGCGCCGGTTGCGCCGCGGACCCAAACCTAGAATGGCCTGCCCCTGGCCGACGCCGACCCTTCGGAGACCCCCGTGCAACAGAACGAGAACAAGGCTGCCGAGCTGCGCCAGGCGGCGCTGGAGTACCACGAGTTTCCCCAACCGGGCAAGCTGGCGATTGCGGCGACCAAGCAGATGGTCAACCAGCACGACCTGGCGCTGGCCTATTCGCCCGGCGTGGCCGCGGCCTGCGAGGAGATCGCCGCCGACCCGGCCACCGCCTTCCGCTACACCACGCGCGGCAACCTGGTGGCGGTGATCACCAACGGCACGGCCGTGCTGGGCCTGGGCGACATCGGGCCGCTGGCGGCCAAGCCGGTGATGGAGGGCAAGGCGGTCCTGTTCAAGAAGTTCGCCGGCATCGACGTCTTCGACATCGAGGTCAACGAGAAGAACGTCGACCGCCTGGTCGAGGTGATCGCCGCGCTGGAGCCCACCTTCGGCGGCATCAACCTCGAGGACATCAAGGCGCCGGACTGCTTCACGGTCGAGCGCCGGCTGCGCGAGCGGCTGAAGATTCCGGTCTTCCACGACGACCAGCATGGCACGGCCATCGTCGTCGGCGCCGCGCTGCTGAACGCGCTGAAGGTGGTGGGCAAGGACATCGGCAGCGTCAAGCTGGTGGCCAGCGGGGCCGGGGCCGCGGCGCTGGCCTGCCTGGGTCTGCTGCTGAAGCTGGGCGTCAGGCGCGAGAACATCTGGGTCACCGACCTGGCGGGGGTGGTCTATGCCGGCCGCACCGAACTGATGGACGAGGACAAGGCGCAGTTCGCGCAGGGGACGGCGCTGCGCACGCTGGCCGAGGTCATTCCCGGTGCGGACGTGTTCCTGGGCCTGTCGGCCGGTGGCGTGCTCAAGCCCGACATGGTGCGCGCGATGGCCGCGCGTCCGGTGATCTTCGCGCTGGCCAACCCCACGCCGGAGATCCTTCCCGACCAGGTGCGAGCGGTGCGCGACGACGCGGTGATCGCCACGGGGCGCAGCGACTACCCGAACCAGGTCAACAACGTGCTGTGCTTCCCGTACATCTTCCGCGGCGCGCTGGACAGCGGCGCGACCACCATCACCGACGAGATGGAGATCGCCGCGGTGCATGCCATCGCCAAGTTGGCGCAAGCCGAGCAGAGCGAGGTGGTGGCTGCGGCCTACGCCGGCGAGACGCTGGCCTTCGGCCCCGAGTACCTGATCCCCAAGCCCTTCGACCCGCGCCTGATGATCAACATCGCGCCGGCCGTGGCGCGCGCCGCCGCCGAGTCCGGCGTGGCCAGCCGGCCGATCGCCGACTGGGAGGCCTATGCCGAGAAGCTGCAGAGCTTCGTCTATGCCTCGGGCAACACCATGCGGCCGATCTTCGCGCTGGCCAAGCGCGCCAAGGCGCGGCGGGTGGCCTTCGCCGAGGGCGAGGACGAACGCGTGCTGCGCGCCACGCAGATCGTCGTCGACGAGGGCCTGGCGCGGCCGACGCTGATCGGCCGCCCGGCGGTGATCGCCGCGCGCATCGAGAAGTTCGGCCTGCGGCTGAAGCCGGGCGCCGACTACGACGTGGTCAACGTCGAGCAGGACGAGCGCTACCGCGACTTCTTCATGACCTACCACCGCATGACCGAGCGCAAGGGCGTGACGATCCAGGTGGCCAAGATCGAGATGCGCCGGCGGCTGACCTTGATCGGCTCGATGCTGCTGCACAAGGGCGATGTCGACGGCCTGCTGTGCGGCACCTGGGGCACCACCGCCAACCACCTGCACTACATCGATCAGGTGATCGGCCCGCGCGAGGGCGGCAGCCCGAGCACCGCTCAGGACGTGCGCGTCTACGCCTGCATGAACGGGCTGATGCTGCCCGGGCGCCAGGTGTTCCTCGTGGACACGCACGTCAATGCCGAACCGACCGCCGAGCAGCTTTGCGAAATCACGGTCATGGCCGCCGAGGAGATGCAGCGCTTCGGCATCGAGCCGAAGGCGGCGCTGCTGTCGCACAGCAACTTTGGCACCAGCGACCATCCCAGCGCGCTGAAGATGCGCCACACGCTGGCGCTGCTTCGCGAGCAGGCGCCCTGGCTCGAGGTCGACGGCGAGATGCACGGCGACGTGGCGCTGGATGCCGACGCGCGGCGCAAGCTGATGCCGCGCAGCACGCTGCATGGCGACGCCAACCTGCTGGTACTGCCGAACATCGATGCGGCCAACATCGCCTACAACCTGCTGAAGACAGCGGCCGGCGGCGGCATCGCCATCGGTCCGGTGCTGCTGGGTGCGGCCAAGCCGGTGCACATCCTGACACCCTCGGCCACCGTGCGGCGCATCGTCAACATGACAGCGCTGACGGTGGCCGACGCCAACGCCGGGCGCTGACGGCCCGAGGAGCCAGTCGCCACGCCACGGCAGCCGGCTACCGTGTCGGGCCATGTCGCCGATTGGCCTTTGCTGGCGCTGGCCTGAGCTCGACTTCTGGAGCTAAAAGCAATATGTGTGCGCACACTTGCTTACTTTTGGCAACGCCCCATTTTGAGGCTGATACTTGAGCTTTTTGGCGCTTTCCGGTAGCATTGCTGCTCCTTTGTCCAGGGTTTACCCGTGCTTTCGTGCCGTTTGCCGTCGCCAGGGCAATCAGTTGGGAAGTTGGCGCTTGCAATCGCGGCAGCAGGGTTCCTGGTCCTCGGAGGGGAAGCCAGCGGGCGCAGCCCGTACCCTCCGTCGGCTTCGGCGGTGCCGCCGATCTCGCTCTCGGCGCTGCCGGCAGAGGCCAGGCAGGTCGATGCGTTGATCCAGAAGGGCGGGCCTTTCCCGTATGCCAAGGACGGCAGCGTGTTCGGCAATCGCGAGAGACTGCTGCCGGCAGGCCCTCGTGGCTATTACCGCGAATACACGGTGAAGACGCCCGGTGCGTCCAACCGGGGCGCGCGGCGCATCGTCTGCGGCGGGAGTCAACCCACGCGGCCCGATGAGTGTTACTACACCGGCGACCACTATGCGAGCTTTGCCCGCATCGTGCGCTGAGCGAAGGTTCGAGTTTGTCGTGATTGATGGAGGTAGGTGACCATGCTGTTGCAAACAGTCCGTCCCAACATCGTGCAGGCGATACGCGCCTACAGGGTGGAAGATCTGATGCAGGCCGCCGAGGGCGGGGGCCAGCACTTCCTGTATGCCAACCTGGCCGACGCGCAGACCAAGCAGGACGTGCTCGAGCGCATCGCCGAGGCCTTCCTGTTCCCGTCGCACTTCGGCAAGAACCTGGACGCGTTGTACGACTGCATGACCGATCTGGTGCACAAGGCAGGCGCGCAGCCCGGCTTCGTTGTCGTGCTCGAGCAGCTTCCCGACAACCCGCGTTTTGACCGCGAGGCGCGCGAGCAACTTCTCGACGTCTTCCGCGACGCCGCCGACTTCTGGGGAGAACGACGAATACCGTTCAGGTGTTTCTATTCTTTTCGGTAGCCCGCTCCCTGGAAATCGGGTCAGGGGAGCGGGCGGAGATGACCCAGGTCGTGACGGACAAGCCGGCGCCCAAGGTGGCCGTGCCGAAGAACGGAACGAACCCCAACTTCGGCATGAACATGCCGCTGATGAGCAGCGCGTTCGACACTTCGATGTGGCTGACCGCGGCCTGAAGCGCGCGACGAGCACGGACAAACGGCCCCTCGGGGCCGTTTGTGTTTCCGGGTGGCAATTCGGGCTGCTTCAGGACGCTGCGACGCGCTGCGCAAGCGCCACGTACTGCGCCACCGGCACCTCCTCGGCGCGGCGCTGCAGGTCGAAGTCGCCGCCGAAGCCGCGCGCTTCGAGCCAGCGGCCGAGCGTGTGGCGCAGCAGCTTGCGGCGCTGCGAGAAGGCCACCGTCACCAATTCGCCCAGCAGTTGCGGCGACTGCAGCGGCGGCACCGGCAGCGGCAGCATGCGCACCACGGCCGACTGCACCTGAGGCGGCGGCTCGAAAGCCTGCGGCGGCACGTCGAGCACGCTGTCGATGCGATACCGCCACTGCAGCATCACCGACAGCCTCCCGTAGTCCCGCCCGCCGGGCTGCGCGGCCATGCGCTCGGCCACCTCGCGCTGAAGCATGAAGTGCTGGTCCTGCACCTGGTCGACCGCCGCCAGCAGGTGGAAGAGGATCGGCGTGGAGATGTTGTAGGGCAGGTTGCCGACGATGCGCAGCGCCTGGCCCCGCGCCTGCGCCAGCGCGCCGAAGTCCACCTGCAGCACGTCGCGCTCGATCACCTCCAGGCCGGCGCCGTGCCGGCGCAGCTTTGCCGCCAGGTCGCGGTCGAGCTCGACGACGGTCAGTGCGCCGCAGCGCTCGAGCACAGGCCAGGTCAAGGCGCCCAACCCAGGCCCGATTTCCACCAGCGACTGGCCGGGCTGCGGATCGATCAACTCGACGATGCGGCCGATGACGAACTCGTCGCGCAGGAAATGCTGACCGAAGCGCTTGCGCGCCACATGCTTCATCGGCAGCTCCGGCGGGGCTTCACTCGGCGCGGCGCATCGGGTCGGCCGCGCTAGGGCGGGTCGCGCATCTCGACATAGGCCCGCGCACGCAGTTCCTTGATCCACTCGGCGTAGGCTTCTTCGAATTTCTGTTCGCGCAGCGCCACGCGCGCCTGCTCGCGCAGCTGCTTCGCGTCCAGCGTGCTCTCGCGCCGGTCGACGACCTCGATCAGGTGCACGCCGAAGCGCGACACCACCGGTTGCGACAGCCCGCCCACGGTCAGCCGGTCCATCGCCGCCTCGAACTCCGGCACGAAGGCGCCCGGGTTTACCCAGCCCAGGTCGCCGCCTTGCGCGGCCGACCCGTCCTCGGAAAACTGCCGCGCCAGGCTCTCGAAATTGCTCGTGCCGCGCTCGATCTGCGCGCGCATGTCGGACAGGCGCTGCTTGGCCACCTCCTCGCTGAGCTGCGCCGACGGCCGCAGCAGGATGTGCCGCACGCGTGTCTGCGTGACCCGCACGCCGGCCGAGTCCTTGCGCTCCAGCAGCTTCAGCACGTGGAAACCTGCGCCCGAGCGCAGCAGCGTCGGCGACACCTCGCCGGCGCGCAGGCCGCTGACCTGCTGGACGAAGGCATCGGGCAGCCGCGCTGCAGGCCGCAGGCCCATTTCGCCGCCGCGCGCGCGGTTGGCATCCTCGGACACCTCGCGTGCCACGATCGCGAAGTCCTCGCCGCCACGGACGCGGGCCAGCGCCGCCTCGGCCCGGGCGCGCCGCTCTGCCACCACCTCCGGGCTCGCGCCTTCGGGCAGGATCACCAGGATCTGGGCGATGTTCAGCTCGCTGCTGCGTGCGCCGGTCGCGTTGCGCTCGGCAAGGAACTTCTCGACGTCCGCTTCCTGCACCCGCGTGCGCATGCCGACCTCGCGTTCGCGCAGGCGCTCGAACAGGATCTGGTCGCGCAGGCTGCTGCGAAAGCGGGCGAAGTCCATGCCTTCGGCGCGCAGCTGCTCGCGCAGCTGGTCGATCGTCAGGCGGTTCTGCGCGGCCACGCTCTGCACGGCACGGTCGACCTCGGCATCGTCGACGCGCAAGCCACTCTCGCGCGCGTAGGTCAGCAGCACACGCTCCTCGATCAGCGAATCCAGCGCCTGCTGGCGCAACTGGTCGGTGACCGGCGGACGCTGGCCGCCGCGGCCGGCCATCGCGGCGCGCATGCGTTCGATGCGCTGTTCCACCTCGGCGGCAGTGACGAGCTCGGTGTTGACCACGGCGACGATGTAGTCGCCGCTGTAGGACGGGGCGCGGATCAGCACCTGTGGCGTCGGGCTGCCGGCACTGCGCATCTGCAGCTGCGCGTGCACCGGCAACGCGCACAGCGCTGCCAGAAGCACCCAGCAGGGCCTGCGGAATCTGCGGAAGGAATCAGTCATAGAAGGCCGAAGCCGGGAACACACCGCGCTTCAGGCGCAGCGGCTGGTAACCGGGAATATTGTCCCTCAGGATGCCGATGGTATTGGAGCCCAGGCGGGACAGGCCCACCAGTTCCAGCTGCACCAGCACCTGGGTCGAGGCCTCGCTGACCCCGGTGGACCAGCGGCTGACGGCCACGCGCGCGATCCAGCAGCCGGCGTCGTACTCCAGGCCGATCACCGAATCGGTGAGCCGGTCGTCGGTCGCGCTGTAGATGAGACGGCCGACCGTGTACCAGGCCCCGCCGCAGCTGCCGCTGCCGCTCCACTCGCGCCGTTGCGGCGTGCCACCCGGCTGGTAGATCGGCCATTGCCACGAGGTCTCCCATTGCGTGCTGAGATCGCGTGCATAGCGGTAGGTCAGGTTCAGCGTGCGCTGCGGCCCCGGCGCGTACTGCATGTTGATGATGCTGCGCACCAGCCGGTCGACGCTCGGGCTGTAGCGCAGGTAGCCGTCGAGGTTGACCGGACCGAGCGCGCGCGTCGAGCCGCGCAGCAGCACGTCGGAGAAACCGCGGAACTCGGGGACGCCGCTCTCGGTGACGAGCTGGTCGTTGAACAGGTAGCGCTGCACGATGCCCAGCTGCAGCAGCTCCACGCCGCTGCCGGCATCGAGCACCCGGGTGGTCAGGCCGGCGGTCAGCGCGTTCGTGTCCGAGACCCGGTCGATGCCCGAGAACACGTTCTCCGAGAAGATCGACGCGAAGCTGTAGTCCTTCACCGCCGAATCGAAATTCGGATAGTTCGACTGGTCGACATAGGGCGTGTTCACGTAGAGCAGCCGGGGCTCCAGCGTCTGCCGCAGCGAGCGGCCCAGCCATTCGGTGCGGCGCTCGAACTCCGCACCGCTGTCCACGCTGAAGGTGGGTATGACGCGCCCGGCCGCGGTGCGGCCGTCGGGCATGGGCTGGTCGGTGTAGTAGTTCGCGGCATTGACCAGCGCCGCCGGCGTGACCCACCAGCCGGGCTCGCGCCAGGTCCGGCTCACCCAGCCCAGCGCATGCAGCCGCGAGCCGTCCGACGGCGTGCTGGCGGGCGGGTAGCCCGGGCTGCTGGGCAGCGTGAACTGGTTGGCCTCGGTCTCGAAGGCGTACTGCAGCCCGCCAACCAGCGGCCCGCGACTGCTCATGCCGAACTGCAGCGCACGGTTGAAGGGCGCCAGCATCGTGTTCGGGTCCTGCAGCAACTGCCAGCGCTGCGTGCGCAGGTAGACCTGCGTGGGGTACTCGGGCGAGCCCAGGTCCTGCTCGGCCAGCGCCGTCAGCGGCAGCAGGCGCGGCGTCAGCGAACGGTGGCGCCGCGGGAAATCGGTCCACCAGGCGTCGTCCGACACGCGTTCGGCCTGCAGCCCGTAGCGCAGCCCGTCGCCGAGCCGGCCCTCGTGGTTCAGCGTCAGCCACCAGCGCGTTTCCTCCGCCACCCGGTCGTGGGGCAGCAGGTTCAGATTCAGCTCGCCGGCGTACTCCGGCATCAGGTAGCGGAACTCGCCAGTCACCGCGAAGCCGCGCCGCGTCGAGACGGCGGGCGTGACGGTGGCGTCGCGGTTGGGCGCGATGTTCCAGTAGTAGGGCATGCCGAAGTCGAAACCGCTGCCCGAGGTGAAGTCCGCGCTCGGCGGCAGCCAGCCCGACTTGCGCTGGTCGCTGAGCGGGAAGCTCAGGCTGGGCAGCACCAGGATCGGCACGTCCAGGAAGCGCAGCTCGGCATCGTGGGCCACACCGACGCCCGCCTCCACGTCCAGGTCCAGCTGCCGGGCGCTCAGTATCCAGTCCGGGCCCTCGCTGCCGTCGCGCAGGCAGCTGGTGTAGTTGCCCTGGATCACCTGCGCACGGCCCTGGCCGAGCAGCTCGATGCGCTCGGCGCGGCCGCCGGCGCCGGTGACCGCCAGCTCGTAGACCGGCTCGCGCACGAAGCCCTCCTGCCGCTGCACCCGCAGCTGCACCTCGGGCCCGGTGAAGTGCGAGCCCTGGAAGCTGACCCGCACCCGACCCTGGGCCACCGCCAGGTCCTCGGCGAAGTCGTAGCGCAGCTGGTCGGCGCGCAGCACCACGCCGGCATGGCGCAATTCGACGCGGCCGTCGGCCTGCACCTGCACGCCCGGCTGGCCGCTCAGCTCGTCGGCGCGAAAGTACAGTGGCGCCTGCTGGCGAACCTCGTCGCCGGAAGGTGTGCCTTGCAGGCGCGGACTGGGCGCCAGCGCGGGCTGGTTTGCTGCCGGCGACTGTGCCAGCGCGGGCAGTGCGCAGCACGCCAGCAAGGGCAGCAGCAGGCGCAGCGGCAGGGCTGGGGATTGGGACGCGGGGGCAGGCACTGAAAGCGTCGCTCCGACCTGCACCGGCGCACCGTGCGCCGGCGCTGCGTCGAACGGCCGATTTGTAGAATCGATTATCCGATGAGAGCGCACGACCGCCGCGCCTGCCTCCGATGAGCCAATCCACCGAGGCGCCGCGTGCGCCGATTCCCTGGGCCGACGCCACGCGCCGCGCCGCCTTCGACCGCTGGCTGGACTCGATCGCATCGCGCCACGGCCTGCAGGCCTCCACGCTCGAGCCGGCCTCGGCCGATGCCAGCTTCCGGCGCTACCTGCGCATTGGCTCCGCGCAGGGCAGCCGCATCATCATGGACGCGCCGCCCCCGCAAGAGGACGTGCGCCCCTTCGTGCAGGTGGCCGAGGCCATCGGCGCGGCCGGTCTGATCGGCCCGCAGGTGCTGGAGTGCGACGCCGCGCAGGGCTTCCTGCTGCTCAGCGACCTGGGCAACGAGCTGTACCTGGGCGCGCTGCAAGCCGCCAGCCCGGCGCGCGCCGATGCGCTGATGCGCGAGGCCATTGCCGCGCTGCTGCAGTGGCAGCTGAAGGTGCCCGCGCAGGCCTTGCCGCCCTATGACGAGGCGTTGCTCGCGCGCGAACTGGCCCTTTTTCCCGACTGGTGCGTGCAGCGCGAGTTCGGCCTGCAGTGGAGCTCGGCGGAGCAGGCGCGCTGGCAGGCGGTGTGCCGGCTGCTGGTCGACAGCGCGCTGGCCCAGCCGACCGTGGCCGTGCACCGCGACTGGATGCCGCGCAACCTGATGGTGGCCACGCCCGGGCCCGGCATCCTCGACTTCCAGGACGCCGTGCGCGGGCCGGTGACCTACGACCTGGCCTCGCTGCTGCGCGACGCCTTCCTGTCCTGGGACGAGGAGCGCGAGATCGACTGGGCGGCGCGCTACTGGAGCGAGGCCCGGCGCGCCGGCGTGCCGCTGGGCGATGCGCTGGCGGCCGATTTCGGCGAGTTCTGGCGCGCGCTCGAATGGATGGGCCTGCAGCGGCATCTGAAGGTGCTGGGCATCTTCTGCCGGCTCAAGCACCGCGACGGCAAGCCGGCCTATGCCGAAGACCTGCCGCGCTTCTTCGCCTACGCCACCAAGGTGGCGACGCGCTACGCGCCGTTGAAGCCGCTGCTGAGCCTGCTCGAGCCGCTGAGCGGCTTCAAGCCGACGCAGGCCTTCTCGATGCGCTGAGCGGCGCGCCGCCGTCACTCGCCGCCACGCGTGCGCGAGAACAGCTGGATCACGACCACGCCGACGAGGATCAGCGCAATGCCGGCCAGCTGTCCGGCGTGCAGCTTCTGGCCGAAGGCATGCCAGCCGATCAGTGTCACCAGCGTGATGCCGATGCCCGACCAGATCGCGTAGGCGATGCCCACCGCGATGACCTGCAGCGCGCGCGTCAGCGCCAGGAAGCACACCAGATAGGCCACCGCCAGCACGGCGATCGGAAGCGCTCGCGTGAAGCCGTCGCTGACCGACAGGGCCGAGGTGCCGGTGACGCCGGCGACGATGGCCAGCAGCAGCCACGCGTAGGCAGTCGCGCGGGCGCGCCGGCGGCGCGGCGCGTGCAGCCGCTCGTCGATGCTCGCGCCGGCCGCGGCCGCCAGGTCGGCCAGCGGATCGTGAGCGCCCGGCTCGACGTCGAACACCTGGTTCAGCCGCTTGTCGTCGCCGGCCGCGGGCACGCGCGGGTTCATGCGCCGGCGACCGAGGACCAGTTCAGCACCACCACGCCGAGCACGATCAGCGCGATGCCTGCCAGTGCCGGGGCGTCCAGCGTCTGGCGGTAGGCCACCCAGCCGATCAGCGTGATCAGCGCGATGCCCACCCCCGACCAGACGGCATAGGCCACGCCGACCGGGATGACCTTCAGCGCCAACGCCAGGAAGTAGAACGCCACCGCGTAGCTCAGCACCACCACCAGCGACGGCAGGGGCCGCGTGAAGCCCCGCGTCGCCTTCAGCGCCGAGGTGCCGATGACCTCGGCCAGGATGGCGATCGCCAGGTGAAGGTACGGCATGCCGTCATTGTGCGACGCCTGCCGCCCGCCGCGGCGGCGGACCCGCGACGCCGTGCCGCGCGCTGCCCGCGGAGTTCAAGCGCAGGCGGCCACCACCTGGGCCACCGCCGCAGTGAGCTTCTTGCCGTAGGGCACGTGCAGGAACTCGTTGGGCCCGTGGGCGTTGCTCTTCGGGCCGAGCACGCCGCAGACCATCATCTGCGCCGCCGGGAAGCCCTGCTGCAGCATGCTCATCAGCGGAATCGTGCCACCCTGGCCGATGTAGCCGACCGGCGCGCCGAAGTGTGCTTGCGAGGCCTCGTTCAGCGCCCGCTCCAGCCAGGGCGCCAGGTCGGGCGCGTTCCAGCCCGTGGCGCCCAGCGCGCCGGCACGTCCGTCGGGGTGGAAGGTCACGCGCGCGTTGTAGGGTGCACCGTCCTCGAGCAGCGCCTGCAGCTTGAGCGAGGCCTGGTGCCCGTCCACCAGCGGCGGCAGGCGCAGGCTCAGCTTGAACGCGGTGTAGGGGCGCAGCACGTTGCCGGCGCTGGCCAGCGCCGGGAAGCCGTCGACGCCGGTGACGCTCAGCGTCGGCCGCCAGGTGCGGTTCAGCAGCACCTGCACCGGGTCGGTGGTGGTGGGCAGCACGCTGCCCCCGTCGGCGCCGCAGGCCCAGGGGAAGCGCTTGTAGACCTCGTCCTTCAGGATCGCCGCGGTGGCCCGTGCCTGGTCGACGCGCAGCGCCGGGATCTCGCAGTGGAACCAGCGGGGCAGCAGCTCGCCGCTGGCCGAGTCCTCGAGCCGGTCGAGCACGTGGCGCAGCACGCGGAAGCTCGACGGCACCACGCCGCTGGCGTCACCCGAATGGATGCCCTCGTCTAGCACCTCCACCTTGAGCACGCCCGAGACCATGCCGCGCAGGCTGGTGGTCAGCCACAGCTGCTCGTAGCTGCCCGCGCCGCTGTCCAGGCAGACCACCAGGCCCACGTCGCCCAGACGCGTGCGCAACGCATCCAGGTAGGGCGGCAGGTCCGGCGAGCCGCTTTCCTCGCTGGCCTCGATGAGGCCCACGCAACGCGGCCGGGCGATGCCCTGCGCGTCCAATGCCTCGATCGCGCTGATGGCGGCATAGACCGCATAGCCGTCGTCGGCGCCGCCGCGGCCATAGAGCTTGCCGTTCTCCAGCTTCGGCGTCCACGGCCCCAGGTCGTTGCGCCAGCCGTTGAACTCGGGCTGCTTGTCCAGGTGGCCGTAGAACACCACCGTGTGCGTGCTGCCCGCGCGCGTGGCCGGCACGTCGAAGAAGATCAGCGGCGTGCGCCCTTCCAGGCGCAGCACCTCCAGCTTCAGCCCGGCGACGCGGCGCGACTCGACCCAGCGCGCGGCATCCTGCACCACGCGCTCCAGGTAGCCATGCGCCTGCCAGTCGGCGTCGAACATCGGGCTCTTCGCCGGCACGCCGATGTACTCGGTCAGCGCCGGCAGGATGCGCCGCTCCCAGGCCTCGTCGGCATGGGCGGCCAGCGCGGTGGCCTCGTCGGCGGGCAGCGGCAGGTTCGGGTCGCGGGCGTTCATCGGGTTGCTCCAGCACGGGCGAATGCATTCAGTCTAGCCCGTGGCGCACTGCGCCGCAAATGTCCTATTGACAGGACATTAGGACTGGATCTACCGTTGTCGCCGTGAATCGCGCCCTGCCGCTGCCCAAGTACCACCAGATCTATCTGCTGTTGCGCGAGCAGCTGACCGACGGCAGCCTCGGTGCCGCGCTGCCCGGCGAAATTGCGCTGGCCACGCGTTTCGGCGTCGCCCGCGTCACGGTGCGCAAGGCCCTGGAGCAATTGGTGGCCGAGGGGCTGGTCGAGCGCATGCCCGGGCGCGGCACGGTCGCGCGCCGCCCGTCGCCGCCGTCGCGCAGCGCGGCCACGGCACCGGCGCCGTTGTCCGGCCTGCTCGAGAACCTGGTGTCCCACGGCCTGGCCACGCGGGTACGCGTGCTCGAGTGCGGTCTGGTCGGCGCCTCCGAAGCCGCCGCGCAGGTGCTGAAGCTGGCGCCGGGCGCCGCGGTGCACAAGGCCGTGCGCGTGCGCTCCACGCGCGAGGGCCCGCTGTCGCTGATCACGACTTACGTGCCGGCGCCGCTGGCAGTCGGAATCGACCGCCGCGCGCTGGCGAACGAGCCGCTGCTGGTGCTGCTCGAGCGCGCCGGCGTGCGCATCGGCCACGCGCAGCAGGCGATTTCGGCGCGGCTGGCCGACGACCGATGCGCCGCGGCGCTGGACGTGGCCGTCGGCTCGGCGCTGCTGTCCGTCAATCGCCTCGTGCACGACGAAGACGGCGCTCCGGTGCAATGGCTGCAGGGCCTGTACCGGCCCGACCGCTACGAATACCGCATGGACCTGTCGCGTGTCGGTGGCATCGACGCCCGTGTCTGGGTCAGCGACCCCTTTCCCCGCCCCACCTCCACCGCCCCAACCCCTCTGGGAGTATCCGCATGAGCAACCGCCGCCAGTTCCTGTCGCAATCCGCCGCCACGGCTTCCGCGCTCGCCTTCCCGATGATTGCCACGGCCCAGGGCTCGCCGTTGAAGATCGGCGTGCTGCATCCGGTGACCGGTGCGCTGGCCTTCTCCGGCCAGCAGTGCCGCGAAGGCGCGCTGCTGGCCATCGAGGACCTGAACAAGGCCGGTGGACTGAAGGGATTGCGCGGCGCGAAGATCGAGCCCGTGCTCGGCGACGCGCAATCGCAACCGCAGGTCGGCGCCGCCGAGATCGAGAAGATGAACGAGGCCGGCGTCTCCGCCGTCGTCGGCGCCTTCGCCTCGGCCATCTGCCTGGCCACCACGCAGGCCGCCGCCAAGCACAACCTGCCGCACGTGGTGGACGTGGGCGTGGCCGACCAGATCGTGCAGCGCGGGCTGAAGAACACCTTTCGCTTTGGCCCCGGCTACGGCAAGTGCGCCGAGGTCGCGGTGGTCAACCTGCACGTGCTGAACAGCGTGGCCGGCAAGCCCGCCAAGACGGTGATGATCATCCACGAGGAGAGCCTGTTCGGCACCGGCACCGCCAACCTGCTGGCGCGCGAGCTGCCCGGCTACGGCTTCGAGGTCAAGGAGGTCGTCAAGCATGCGAACCCGACGCGCGACTTCAACAACATCGTGCTGCGCATGAAGGCCTTGAACCCGGACATCGTCATCCCGGCCAACTACTACAACGAGTACGCGCTGCTGCTGCGCACGATGCAGCAGCAGAAGGTGCAGCCGAAGGCGGTCTATTCGGTGCTCGGTGGCGCGGCCTCGAGCTTCAAGTTCCTGAAGGAGTTCCCGGACGCGGCCAACGGCATCATCGACTGCAACCACTGGTTCAACCCGAAGGACAAGCGCGCGCTGGACCTGCGCAAGCGGGTCGAGGCCAAGGGCCTGTTCTTCACCTACGAGATCTTCAACACCTACACGGCCACGATGTACCTGGCCGACGCGATCAACCGCGCGGGTTCCACCGACCGCGCCGCGATCACCAGCGCGCTGGCCAATTCCACCTTCGCCGACCACTTCATGCCCTACGGGCCGACGAAGATGGTCAACGGCCAGAACCAGGGCGCGCAGCCGCTGATGACGCAGGTGCTGGGCGGCGACATCAAGGTGATCATCCCGCGCGAGTACCGCCAGGCCGAGCCGGTGTTCCCGATGAAGGCTTGAGCCTGGACATGAGACAAGGCCTGCGCCTTGGCGAATGCCCGGTCAAGAGCCGGTGCGTCCCGCACCGGCCCAAGCTGGAAGCCTGAGCACGGCAGCGCCGCGCGGCCGATGTTCGACCTGGGCATCCTCTACCCGGCCGTGCTCAACGGCCTGACCACCGGCGCCGTGTACGCGCTGATCGCGCTCGGCCTGACGCTGATCTACGGCGTGCTGCACATCATCAACTTCGCGCACGGCGCGGCGCTGATGGTGGCAATGTATGCGGTGTACCTGCTGCACCAGCGCTTCGGCTGGGACCCGTACGCGGTGCTGCCGCTGGTCGTGGCAGGCATGTTCGCCCTGGGCTACGCGCTGCAGCGCGGCGTGATCAACCGCGCGAGCCACGGCAAGGACGAGAACATCCTGCTCGTCACGCTGGGCCTGGCGATCGTGATGGAGAACCTGGCGCTGCTGGCCTTCCGCTCCGACACGCGCACCATCGAGACGGCCTACACGCTCAGCACCGTGGCCGTGCCCGGGCCCTTCGGCGTCGGCGCGATGATCTCGCTGCCCAAGCTGCTGGCCTTCGGTGGCGCACTGGCCACGGCCGCGGCGCTGCTGCTGCTGATGCGCGGCACCGACCTCGGCCGCGCGATACGCGCCGTCGCCAAGGAGAAGCAGGGCGCGCGGCTGATGGGCATCGACGTCGAACATGTCTATGCCGTCAGCTACGGCATCGGTCTGGCCTGCCTGGGCGCGGCGGCGTGCTTTCTGCTCCCGGCCTACTACGTGAACCCGCAGGTCGGCTCGGGCTTCGTGCTGGTGGCCTTCACCATCGTCGTGCTCGGCGGCATGGGCAGCTTCGGCGGGGCATTGCTCGGCGGGCTGCTGATCGGCGTGGTCGAATCGCTCGGCGGGCTGTTCTTCGGCGACTCGCTGGGCCAGGTGAGCATCTACCTGATCTTCATTGCGGTGCTGCTGGTGCGGCCGCAGGGCCTGTTCGGCGAGCGCGCCTGACGTTTAATGAAGGACCTGATCGCCATCGCCGCTTTCGTCGCCCTGGTGGCGGCCCTGCTGGCCGGCGCCGACTCGGGCGTGGTGCTGAACTTCGTCACCATGGCGCTGTATGCCACGCTGCTGGCCCAGGCCTGGAACCTGCTGGGCGGCTATGGTGGCCAGTTCTCCTTCGGCCACGCGCTGTTCTTCGGCACCGGCGCCTACGCGCAGGCGATTGCCCAACTGCAGACCGGCTTGCCGGCCTGGGTGGCGCTGCCGCTGGCCGTGCTGGCGGCCGCCGTCGTGGCCCTGTTCGTGGGTGCGCTCACCTTCCGCTATGGCTTGAAGGGTTCGTACTTCGCGCTGGTCACGCTGGCCTTTGCCGAGGTGTTCCGCATCGTCGCGCTGCAGCTGCCCATCACCGGTGCGGGCGTCGGGCTGATGCTGCCGTTGCAAGAATCGCTGGCGGCACTGCAGTTCGGGTCGCCGCGCGGCTACGGCTGGATGGCGCTGGCGCTGGTGGCGCTGGCGTTGCTGACCACCTCCTGGCTGCGCCATTCGCGCTTCGGCGCGCGGCTGCAGGCGGTGCGGGACAACGAGGACGCCGCGCGCGCGCTCGGCATCGACCCCTTCGCCACCAAGCTCGCCGCCTGCGTGCTGTCCGGCACCTTCATGGGTGCGGCCGGCGCGTTCTACGTGCAGATGTTCCACTACATCGATCCGGCCATCGCCTTCGGCCCGACGACCTCGGTCGAGGCCCTGCTCGGCGCGATCGTCGGCGGCATGGGCACGCTGTGGGGTCCGGTGCTCGGCGCCTTGGCGCTGCACGCGCTGTCGGACCTGACGCGCAACCTGTTCGGTGACCTGCCCGGACTGAACATGGTCATCTACGGCCTGGTGCTGGTGCTGATCGTCACCTTCATGCCGCGCGGGATTGCCGGGATCGGCCAGTCGGTGCGGCAGCGTTGGCAAGGAGGCGGCCGTGGCTGAGGCCCTGCTCGAACTGCGCGGCGTGGCCATCGCCTTTGGCGGGCTGCGCGCGGTGGACGACGTGAGCCTGGCCGTGGCGCCGGGCAGTCTGAGCGCGCTGATCGGCCCCAATGGCGCCGGCAAGACCACGCTCTTCGCCATCGCCTCCGGCTTCCTGCGCCCCGACCGCGGCACGGTGCGCTTCGAAGGCCGCGACATCACCGGCCGGCCACCGCACCTGAACGCACGCGCCGGCATGACGCGCACCTTCCAGATCGTGCAGCCCTTCGCCGGGCAGACGGTGCGCGACAACATCGCCGTTGGCGCGCATCTGCACCTGGCGGCGCGCCGGGCTGCGCTGGCCGAGGCCGAGCGTGTGGCCGCGCGCGTGGGCCTGGACACACAGCTGGACAAGCCGGCGGCCGATCTGACCGTGGCCGGCCGCAAGCGGCTGGAGCTGGCGCGCGCGCTGGCCACCGCGCCGAAGCTGCTGCTGCTGGACGAGGTGCTGGCCGGGCTCAACCCCCAGGAGATCGCCGAGATGCTGCCGGTGGTGCGCGGCATCGTCGCCGGCGGCGTCACGGTGCTGATGATCGAGCACGTGATGCAGGCGGTGATGAACCTGGCCGAGCAGGTGTGGGTGCTGTCGCAGGGCCGGCTGATCGCCCAGGGCACGCCGGCCGAGGTGACGCGCGACGAGGCCGTGGTCGAGGCCTACCTCGGCCATGGCACCGCGCGCCGGCTGCTGCAGGAGGCGGTGCCGTGAACGCCGCGGCACCGTTGCTCGACATCCGCGGCCTGCGTGGCGGCTACGGCGCGGTGGAGGTGCTGCGCGGCGTGGACCTGCAGGTGCGTGCCGGCGAGACCGTGGCGCTGCTGGGCAGCAACGGCGCCGGCAAGTCCACGCTGAACAACACGGTCTGCGGCCTGGTGCCGGCCTGGGGCGGCACGGTGCGCTTCGACGGTACGGAGCTGACGCGCGCGCGCAGCCGCGACGTGGTGCGTGCCGGGCTGATCCAGGTGCCGGAGGGGCGGCGCGTGTTTCCGAACCTGAACGTGCGCGAGAACCTGGAGCTCGGCTCTTACGCACGCGCCCGCGAGCGCCGGGCGGCGAACCTGGAACGCGTGTTTGAGATCTTTCCGCGGCTGCGCGAGCGCCAGCCGCAGCGTGCCGGCACGCTCAGCGGCGGCGAGCAGCAGATGTTGGCCATCGGCCGCGGGCTCATGGCCGAGCCCAAGCTGCTGATCCTGGACGAGCCCTCGCTCGGCCTGTCGCCCCGCCTGGTGGAGGAGCTGTTCGCGCTGATCGGCCGGCTGCACGCCGAGGGCCTGGCGGTGCTGCTGGTGGAACAGAACGTCGGCCTGTCGCTGGACATCGCCGACCGCGCCTACGTGCTGGAGAACGGCGCGGTGCGCTTTGCGGGCACGCCGGCCGAGCTGCTGCACAGTGCCGAACTGAAGCGCGCTTACCTCGGGCTCTGAGCGATGGCTGGCGCGCATCCCCCGACCACGCTGGCGCAGAAGCTGGTGGCGCGTGCCGCCGGCCGCGACCAGGTGACGCCCGGCGAGATCGTCAACTGCCGCGTCGACCTGGCGATGTTCCACGATTCCAGCGGCCCGCGCCGCCTGGCGCCGATGCTGGCCGAGCTGGGCGCGCCGATCTGGGACAAGCAGCGCGTGGTGCTGGTCATCGACCACTACGTGCCCGAGGCCGACGACGAGGCGCGCCGCATCGTGCGCATCGCGCGCGACTTCGCGCGGCGCGAGCGGCTGCTGCATGTCTACGACAGCCAGGGCATCTGCCACGTGGTGGTGCCGCAGCACGGCCACATCCGGCCCGGCCTGTTCTGCGTGGGTGGCGATTCGCATTCGCCCACCGGCGGGGCCTTCGGCGCCTACATGTTCGGCATCGGCGCCACCGAGATGCTGGGCGTGCTGGTCAGCGGCGAGATCTGGCTGAAGGTGCCGCAGACGATCTTCCTGCGTTTCAGCGGGCGGCTGGCCGACGGCGTCAGTGCCAAGGACATGATGCTGCAGCTGATCGGCCGGCTGGGGCTGAACGGCGGCCAGTACCAGGCGGTGGAGTACTGCGGCGAGGCGGTGGCCGCGCTGCCGATGGCCGAGCGCATGACCCTGTGCAACATGAGCGCCGAACTCGGCGCGCAGGTGGGTCTGGTGGCGCCAGATGCGGTGACGCGCGACTGGCTGGCCGCGCATGGCGCACCGGGTGTGGAGGTGGCACCGTGGCGCAGCGATGAAGACGCACCCGGCCTGCGCCACCACTTCGACGCCTCGGTGCTGGCACCGCAGGTGGCGCTGCCGCACAGCCCGGCCCAGGTGCGCGCGGTGGACGATCTGGAGCCCACGCGCATCGACGTCGCCTACATCGGCGCCTGCACCGGCGCCAAGCTGGACGACCTGCGCGCCGCTGCCCGCGTGCTGGCCGGCTACCGCATCGCGCCCGGGGTGCGGCTGCTGGTGGCCCCGGCCAGCGTGGCCGACCGCGAAGCGGCCGAGCGCGACGGCGTGATGCAGCGGCTGCGCGAGGCCGGCGCCGAGCTGCTGCCCAGCGCCTGCGGTGCCTGCGCCGGCTACGGTGGGGCCATCGGCGAGGGCCTGCGCGTCATCTCGTCCACCGCCCGCAACTTCCGCGGCCGCATGGGCTCGGCCTCGGCCGAGGT
>ERZ1645186.22-NODE-22-length-24408-cov-8.604813_pt1 | contig 24408 bp, 19 predicted proteins | sample MGYA00575349_ERZ1645186 | MGnify/ENA primary metagenome ERZ1645186 (study PRJEB40839, sample SAMN11282943) | freshwater sediment metagenome | isolation source: river sediment | host: Sediment | place: India: Nawabganj, Kanpur | collected 2015-12-17 ...
CGGCTGCCGGTGTCGATCAGCGCGGTGCCGATGATGGTGAGCGAGCCGCCTTCCTCGATGTTGCGCGCTGCGCCGAAGAAGCGCTTCGGCCGCTGCAGCGCGTTGGCGTCGACGCCGCCAGTCAACACCTTGCCGGAACTGGGCAGCACGTTGTTGTAGGCGCGCGCCAGGCGGGTGATCGAATCCAGCAGGATCACCACGTCCTTCTTCATCTCCACCAGGCGCTTGGCACGCTCGATGACCATCTCGGCCACCTGCACGTGGCGCGCGGCGGGCTCGTCGAAGGTCGAGCTGATGACCTCGCCGCGCACGGTGCGCTGCATCTCGGTCACTTCCTCGGGCCGTTCGTCCACCAACAGCACCATCAGGTGCACGTCGGGGTAGTTGGCGACGATGGCGTGCGCGAAGTGCTGCATCATCACCGTCTTGCCGCTCTTCGGCTGCGACACCAGCAGCGCGCGCTGGCCTTTGCCGATCGGCGCGATCAGGTCGATGATGCGGCTGGTGATGTTCTCCTCGCTCTTGATGTCGCGTTCGAGCTTGAACTGCTCCTTGGGGAACAAGGGCGTCAGGTTCTCGAACATGATCTTGTGCTTGTTCTCCTCGGGCGTCACGCCGTTGACGCGGTCGACCTTGACCAGCGCGAAGTAGCGCTCGCCGTCCTTGGGGACGCGCACCTCGCCTTCGATCATGTCGCCGGTGTGCAGGTTGAAGCGGCGGATCTGGCTGGGCGACAGGTAGATGTCGTCGGTGCTCGCCATGTAGCTGGTGTCGGGCGAGCGCAGGAAGCCGAAGCCGTCGGGCAGCACTTCGAGCACCCCGTCGCCGAAGACCTGCTCGCCGCCCTTGGCGCGCTTCTTCATGATCGCGAACATCAGCTCCTGCTTGCGCATGCGGCTGACGTTCTCGATCTCCAGCGCCTCGCCCATGGCAATGAGCTTCGAGACGTGCTGTGCCTTCAGTTCGGAAAGGTGCATGCGAGGAGTTCCAGGCAACGAGGAGCGCCCCGGGAGGGACGCGGCATTTGACCGATCCGTGTACCGAGCATCACCGCCGGGCGGCTTATCGAGCCGTGCGACAGACCCGGGACGGGGAGGTCAATTGGTTTCCACGCGATTCAGCAACTTCGCGACGGGCACACTAGCCCGTCGGCTGGAGCGTGGGAAATCAGGGGCCGCCCGGTCAACGCCAGCGCGGCAATACAACCCAAACTTTGCGGTCGATTATAGATGACCGTCGAGGAAGGCCGTCAACTGCGCCTTGGACAGCGCACCGACCTTCGTCGCGGCAAGCTCGCCGTTCTTGAACAGCATCAGCGTGGGGATGCCGCGAATCCCGAACTTGGCCGGCACGTCGCGGTTCTCGTCGACATTCAGTTTGGCGACCTGAACCCGGCCGTCGTAGTCCTTGGACGTCTCGTCCAGGATGGGCGCGATCATCTTGCACGGACCGCACCACTCCGCCCAGAAATCGACCAGCACGGGTTTGTCCGAGCGAAGGACATCGCTTTCGAAGGATGCGTCGGATACATGCTTGATCAGGTCGCTGCTCATGGGTGACTCTCCGGACTTCGCGGCGCGGCGCTTCTGCCGCCGCCCGGGAATTCTGTCACAAAGGCCGAAGCCGGTTCGGTCCACAGGTTCCCCGTGCGTGGATAGGCACAGGGGGCAACAGCGTGCGGTTTGCATCGTTGATCGCGGCATTGCCCATGCGGGCATCGCGGTCCAATGGCATTCGAATGAATCCGTCCGCGTCGCCGTTGCCCCACATGGCTGCCGCTCCGGGAACTGCCGGGATGCGCAAGCTCGGGCACTTCGGACTGCTCGGGCTCGCCGGTCGCAGTCGTCACAGCATGGTATGGCGCGTGCGCGATCTGCGCCAGCCAACTCGGCCGGGCGAATTGATGATGGTGATGCCGCGCCAGCAGCCGGCCGATGCCGCGCAGGGCCAGGCCTGGGAGGAGCGGGTGCGTCGCGCTGCGCGGCTGAGGCATCCGCAGCTGTCCGCGGCGTTGGACATCGGTCAATGCGAGCGCTGGCCCTTCGTCCTCTACGACGCGAGCGGCTGTGAGACGTTGGCGCAGCGCCTGCAACGCGAGCCGATGCCCGCAATCGAGATAGCAGGTCTGCTGTTCGGCGCGCTGGAGGCGCTGGCCTTCGCGCACGATGGCGGCGTGCTGCACGGCGACGTGCAGACCAGCATGCTGCTGCTGGGCGAGCAAGGCGCCGTGCGCTGGATCGGCCTCGAGGTCGCCGACCCTGTGGCGGCGGAACAGGCGGAGCAGGGCGACTCCGGTCCGGCGCGCACCAGCGTCGAGGCCTTGCAGTTGCATCGCCACCGAGAAGCCGCACGACGGGAGGTGTTGCGTGTCGGCCTCATGCTGCACCACGCGCTCGCTGGCCAGCCTGCGCTGGACGTTGGCGACCTGGGGCAAGCCGAAGACAGTCTGGCACCCATTGGGCGCAGCATCGTGCGCTTGCCCTGGAACACTCCCCGTCCCGTGCCGGAGGCGCTGCGGGCGATTGCCAACCGCGCCACCGATCGCCAGCCGCGTCAGCGCTACCGCAGCGCCCGTGCCCTGGCGCGGGCGCTCGATGGCTGGCTGCAGGTCGAGGGTCGCTCCGGTGGCGGGCCGATCGCGCTGCTGCTCGATCGCCTGCCCGGCGTCGGCACCTTGCCCGCGTCGCCTGGAAGTGCGGCGCGCGCAGCCAGGCTGGCCTTTATGGACCGTGAACGTACCCACGAGATCGCCGAGGTGGCGCTGCAGGACGTGGCGCTGGCGCTGGAACTGCTGCGCTGGGCGAACAGCGGCCAGGTGCGGGGTGCGCAGCCGGTGGGCAGCGCGGCGGTGCTGACCGTGCGCCGGGCAATCGCGATGCTCGGGCTTGAGGGTGTGCGCCGAGCGGCACTCGGCTTGCGCGAATGGCCGGGGCCTCTGTCCGAGCCGGCGGCGCAGGTGCTGGGGCGACTGCTGGCTGCCGCACGCCGCGCCGGCCGGCTGGCCCAGGCCCTGCGCCCCGCGGGCTATGACGCCGAGGTGGTAATGCTGGTGACCCTGCTGCAGCAACTGGGCCGCCTGGTCACGGCCTACCACTTTCCGGATGAATGGCAGCAGATCCAGCGCCTGATGCAGGCTGCCGCGTCGGAGCCGGGCGGCGAGGGTCCGGCCGAGCCCGGCATGGGCGAACAGGCAGCCTCCTACGCCGTGCTGGGCGCAGATGTCGAGGGCATGGGTGTGGCCGTGGCCAAGCACTGGGGTATGGACGACAGCGTGCTGCACCTGATGCGCCGCCTTCCGCTCGGCACGGTGCCGCGACAGGCGGACAACGACGACGACATGTTGCGCGTGGCGGCCAGCTGCGCGATCGAGGCCATGGATACGCTGTTGCTGCAGCCTGAAAGGCGCGAGGCCGCGCTGCGTCGCGTGGTGCAGCGTTATGCGCGCCTCTTGAAACTGAACCTGAACGACCTGCGCAACGCCATGTCGGAGGTGGCGGGCGCACAGGCCGTCGTGAAGCAGACGGCTGTGATAGCGGAAAGCACCGGCCGGCCCGTCGATGCCTGATGCCGCGCCGAGGGGCTTGCTGCATCTGCCGGCGGCATGGCCGCAAGGGCAAGGGCGTAGCGGGAGGGTGACGAGCCTTACCCCCGGCACTGGTCACAACGGTTAGGGCTGCTTCGTTCCCGACCTGACCCGGTTGGCCGCGCTTCCATGCGAGGAGGCCCGTCACGGCGCATTGTAGGACAGCGCCCCTGTGGGGCCGGCATGGCGGCCGGGGTGCTGCTCAGCGCAACTGCAGTTCGTCGCCGGCGAAGCGCAGCCCCAGGGGCTCGATCAGCAGTTCCTTCGGTCCTTCCTCGACCACGCCGGCCAGCGTCGCCGGCATGCCCTGATCGCGCGCCACCCGCAAAGTCTGCTCGACCTGTCCGGCGGGGATGAACAGCGCAAAGCCCGCACCCATGTTCAGCGTGCCGTAGGCCTCGTGATCGTCCTGTCGCGCGTGCTGCTGGATGAAGCGCAGCACCGACGGCACCGGAGGCAGGGTGTGCACGCGGTAGCGCAGCGCCTTGGGGTGGCGCAGCAACTTGCGCCAGCCATGCCCGGTGATGTTCGATGCATAGTGCGGCGTCACGCCGGCGCGATGCAGCGCCTCGGTCACCGGCGAATACAGCAGCGTGGGCGCAAGCAGGGCCGCGCCGTAACTGAGGCCCGGCTGCACTTCGGTCAGATAGCCCTGCGGCAGCCGCTCGACCAGCTTGCGCGCCAGGCTCAGGCCGTTGGCGTGGATGCCGCTGGACGGCAGCAGCACGATCGCATCGCCCGGCCCGAGCTTGTCGCCCAGCGTCAGACGCGATTTCGGGTTCACCAGCCCGGTGCAGGAGGCGGCAAGGTCGATGCGGCCGGCTTCGACGATGCCGGCCAGCGCGGGCGTCTCGCCGCCGCCCCAGGCCACGCCGCATTCATCGCAAGCCTGCTTCCAGCCCGCGACGAGCGACTGCGCGCGTGTCGCGTCGGCGAACCATTCCGAGCCGCCGGCAGCCCAGTAGGCCTGGACTACCAGTGGCGTGGCGCCCACGGTGATCAGGTCGTTGATGGCCATCGCGATGGTGTCCTGCGCGATCGCGTCGAAGTGACTGCGGCCAGTGAGCCTGCGCATCTCGTCGGCGACCAGCGCCTTCGAGCCGAGGCATTCGACGATGCTCGCCAGGTAGAACGGACCGACATCGACGACGTAGGCCGACTCCCCGCGTGAGGCCTGCACCTCGGAAAAACCGTGCCGAGCCAGGTTCGCGGCGGTGGCAGCTGCAGCCCGCTGCGCGGCCACCTTCAACGGGTCGATGAGGTCGTAGTCGACACCGGCCTGGCGGTAGCTGAGCATCGAATCCGCCGACGGGCTGGCAGGGCTGTTCATGCGGGCGCATTATCCGGCACGCTCATGGGCCGGATCGAAGGCCGCCCGTAGAATGAAGTGCATGTCCTATGTCGTGCTTGCCCGCAAGTACCGGCCCCGCAGCTTCGCGCAGATGGTGGGCCAGGAGCACGTGGTGCGCGCGTTGACGAACGCCTTGCAACAGCAACGACTGCACCATGCCTACCTGTTCACCGGCACGCGCGGCATCGGCAAGACCACGGTCTCGCGCATTCTCGCGAAGAGCCTGAACTGCACCGGGCCCGACGGCCACGGCGGCATCACTGCATCGCCCTGCGGCGTGTGCAGCGCCTGCGTGGAGATCGACGAGGACCGTTACATGGACTACGTGGAGCTCGACGCCGCTTCCAATCGCGGCATCGACGAGGCACGCGAGCTGCTCGAGCGCGCGGCCTACAAGCCCAGCGTGGGTCGCTTCAAGGTGTTCATGATCGACGAGGCGCACCAGCTCACGAAGGATGCCTTCAGCGCGCTGCTGAAGACACTGGAGGAGCCGCCGGAGTACCTGAAGTTCGTTCTCGCCACGACCGACCCGGAGCGCATGCTGCCAACGGTGCTGAGCCGCTGCCTGCAGTTCAACCTGCGACCGATGGCGCCGGAGGTGGTGCTGCAGCACCTTCAGCAGGTGCTGCGCAGCGAGGGCGTGGCCAGCGACGACGCGGCGCTGCGCCTGCTCGCGCGCGCGGCGCGCGGCTCGATGCGCGATGCGTTGTCGCTGACCGACCAGGCGATCGCCTATGGCGGCGGTCGGCTGGACGAGGCGGGCGTGCGCTCGATGCTGGGTGCGGTGGACCAGGGCCATGCCGCGGCGCTGGTCGAGGCGCTGGCGAGCCGCGACGGGCCGGCGTTACTGCAGCGCGTGGACACATTGCGCGAACTGGGGCTTTCGGCCGATGGGACGCTGGAGAGCATGGCCGTGCTGTTGCAGCGCATGGCCGTGGAGCAGGCCGTGGCTGGAGCGCTCGATGCGGCCGACCCCGACCTGGCCGACGCGGTGCGTCTGGCCCACGCGCTGCCAGCCGACGAGACGCAATTGCTCTACAGCATCGTGCTGCAGGGCCGAGGCGAGCTGCAGCTGATGGCGGATGAATACGCTGCGCTGACGATGGTGCTGCTGCGCATGCTTGCCTTCGCACCCGCGGATGCGCCTGCGAAGGCGAGCCCGGCTCGACAGGTGGTAGCAGGCACCCGGTCCGGGGCCGCCGAGCCCGTCGCCACGCCCTCTGCGCCAGCGCAACCGGCGCCAACGCGGCCGCAGGCCGCCCGGCCGACCGCTTCGCCTACACGCGCCGAAGGGTCCTCCGAGCCGCCGCCCTGGCTCGACGCACCGCCACCCGAAGGCGACGCCCCCGCGGTCGGCGCCGGCAGTGCCGCGTTGCGCGCCAGCGCGCCACCGTCCCTGGCGGTGGCTGCACCGCCGCCGCCTGCCAGCGCCGTACTGGTTCCCACCCGGCAGGGCGACCATTGGGCGCAGCTTGTCGGGCGGCTGGTGGCTGGCGGCGCCGTGGCGGCCCTGGTGCGCGAGCTGGCGCAGCAGGCAGGGCTGGACCAGGTCGACCAGGGTACCGAGCCGCCGACATGGCACCTGCTGGTGGAACGCGATTCACTGCGCACCGACGCGCTGCGCGACAAGCTGTGCCTGGCACTGTCGGCCGAACTGGGCCAACCGCTGCAACTGGTGTTGCACAACCGCGTGCCGCAGGATTCGCCCGCGCGCCGCGAGGCGGCCGAGCGCGAACGCCGTCAGCGCGAGGCCGAGGCGGCGATCCGTGGCGACCCGCTGGTGGTCGACCTGATGACACAGTTCAAGGGTGCGCGCATCGTGCCCGGCTCGATCAAACCGATCTGAAACGACAAGGAAGCGACCATGATGAAGAACCAGCTGGCCGGCTTGATGAAGCAGGCGCAGGCGATGCAGGAAAACATGAAGCGTGCCCAGGACGAGCTGGCGAACCTCGAGGTCGAGGGCCAGTCCGGCGCGGGCCTGGTGAAGGTGGTGATGACCTGCAAGCACGACGTGCGCCGCGTGGCCATCGACCCGAGCCTGCTCGGCGACGATCGCGACATGCTCGAGGACCTGGTGGCCGCGGCCTTCAACGACGCGGTGCGGCGCGCCGAGGCGGTCGGCCAGGAGAAGATGGGCAAGCTCACCGCGGGCTTGCCGCTGCCGCCGGGCATGAAGCTGCCGTTCTAGCGGCGCATGGCCGAGGCCTGCTTGCAGGGGCTGATCGACGCACTGCGTCGGCTGCCCGGCGTCGGCCAGAAATCGGCCCAGCGCATGGCATTTCATCTGCTGCAGCACGACCGCGGCGGCGCGGGTGTGCTGGCCGGCGCGCTGCAGCAGGCGTTGCAACGCATCGGCCATTGCACACGCTGCCACACCTTTACCGAGGAAACTGTCTGCGCCACATGTGCCGACACCGGGCGTGACGCGCGGCTGCTTTGCGTGGTGGAGACGCCGGCCGACCAGGCCGCCCTCGAGCGCAGCGGCAGCTACCGCGGGCTGTACTTCGTGCTCATGGGCCGGCTCAGTCCGATCGATGGTGTCGGCGTGCACGACATCGGGGTCATGCCGCTGATCGAGCGTGCCTGCGACGGCACGGTCGAGGAAGTGATCCTGGCCACCGGCTTCAGTGCAGAGGGCGAGGCCACCGCGCACGCGCTGGGCGAAGCGTTGCGCTCTCGCGGGCTGAAGGTCACGCGGCTGGCGCGCGGCGTCCCCGCTGGCAGCGAGCTGGAATACGTGGACCTGGGGACTCTCGCCCACGCACTCGTCGACAGGCACTGAGGAGCCACCGACCCCGGGGCGGCGCTCAGAGCTTGGAGCCTGACTTGGCGGCCGCCACCTTCGCCCCAGATGACGGCGCCGCGGTGCGCTGTGCCTGCGTGGTCGACTTCGCCTTGGCAGTGGCCTTCGAACTGCGCTGCGGTGCCTTTGCAGTCGATTTCGCGACCGAGGTGCCACTGGCCGACTTGCCCGATGACGATTTCGCCGGGGCTGCCTGCACCACCACGATGGTCTGGCCGGGTTTGAACTTCGCACCCGGCTCGACGTTGTTCCACGACGCGACCTGTTGCGCGCTGACACGGTAGCGCGACGCCACCGCGGCCACCGAATCGCCCTTCTTGCCGGCCTTGAAGCTGATGCGCTTGCCGGGCAGGCGCTCGGGCGTGAGCAGCATCACCGCGTTGTCCGCGACGGTCTCGGGCACGTTGGAGCTTTTCTGGGCGCTGCGCGGCACCAGCAACGTGGCGCCGGCCTTGACCAACATGCGCGGCGGGATGCGGTTCACTGCGCGCAGATCGGCTTCGCTCATGCCCACCTGTTGCGCCACGTCCGCCGGCTTCATCGTCGCCGGCGCGACCCAGGCCGTCCAACTGGCCAGCGGGCTCTTGTTGGACTGAAGGTTGCGGACGAACAGCGTGGCGTTGTCGTACGGCAGCAGTACCTGCGGCGTGCCGGCCGCCAGGATCACCGGCTTGTTCATCTGCGGGTTGAGCTGCTGGAACTCCTCGAGCGAGATGTCCGCCATGCGCGCCGCCACCGCAACGTCGATGTCGCTGGTGATCGGCACGACGAGGAAGTACGGATGGTTCTCCAGCGGCGGCAGCTTGATGGCGAAGGCCTGCGGGCGCGCCACGATATTCTTCACCGCTTGCAGCTTGGGCACGTAGTTGCGCGTCTCGTCGGGCATGCGCAAGGCCTCGTAGTCGACCGGCAAGCCGGCCTTTCGGTTGCGCTCGATGGCCCGTTGCACGCTGCCCTGGCCCCAGTTGTACGCCGCCAGCGCCAGTTGCCAGTCGTCGAACATCTTGTGCAGCATCTGCAGATAGTCGAGCGCGGCCCGGGTCGACGCGAGCACGTCGCGCCGATCGTCGCGGAAGAGGTTCTGCTTGAGGTCGAAATCCTTGCCGGTGGCGGGCATGAACTGCCACATCCCCGATGCGCGCGCCACCGAAAGCGCCTGCGGATTGAAGGCGCTCTCGATGAACGGCAGCAGCGCGAGTTCGGTCGGCATACCTCGCTTCTCGATCTCTTCGACCACGTAGAACAGGTAGCGCCCGCCGCGCTCGGTCATGCGCTGAACGTAGTCGGGCCGCGACGCGTACCACTGCTGCCACTTGATGACGAGCTCGTTCTCGAGGTCGGGCATGGCAAAGCCCTTGCGCACGCGCACCCAGAGGTCGGTGCGCGCGGCGGGGTCGTCGCCGTCGATGATCACCGAGGGCCGGAACGGATCGAGCGCGAAGAGATGCGGCTGCGCTTCGGACTGCTCCGTAGCGCGTGCCGCGGCGTCGGCTGCGCCCGGAGCGGGTGTCGCGGCGCCGGCCGAAGCGCTCGCGCTGCTGGACGCCGCGGGCGATGGCGCCACGGCCTGCTGCGGCTCGGGCACCGCGGCGCAGCCAGCCAGTACGGCGGCCGTGGCCAACGCGAGCAGTCGATGCATGCCGCCGCGCAGCGCTTTGCCGGCCCGGATCATCGTGCAGGCAAACACGAACACGCGGCCGCAATTGCGCCGTGCGCCAGCAACGAGTGGCCCAGGCCTATGATGCGCGTTGCTCCCGCACCGCGGGCATGACAGCGGGCCACCGGGCCGGAACAACCAGGCACTGTCGCCTGTCGCATGTACCGATACCCGAAGACGGGGTCAGCGTGGGAAACTCTGTTCATCATGGTTCGTGAGGCGTCGATTATAGAGTTGGCCTCCTGGCTGCGAACCGCACCGGGCCAGTGTCTGCTGCGTTGGGAACAGCAACAGATGGATCAGGCTGTGGCGGACGTGTTCGGCTACCACGCCTTGCAGCTCGGCCTGCCCGAGTTGCAGGCCCTGCGCACGAACCGCATGCCGCATCGCTGGGTGGCGAGCGACACCTTGCAAAGCCTGGCGCCGATGGAGGCGCTGCCGGCGGCCGAGGACGCACCGCCGAGCCTGCCCTTCGATGCGAGTGTGGCGCTGCATTGCGACTTCGACGCCTTGCCGTTCCCGAACCAGAGCCTGGACCTGGTGGTCCTGCCGCATGCACTGGAGCTTTCGCGCGATCCGCACCTGACACTGCGCGAAGTGGAGCGCGTGCTCGTGCCCGAGGGGCGCGTGATGATCCTCGGCTTCAACCCGGCCAGTATGTGGGGCCTGCGCCAGCGCATGGGCCACGCGCGCAGCGCTGCGGGGCTGGCCGGTCGGGGGGCGCTGTACCTGCCGCGGGCCGGGGAGTTCCTGGGCTACTGGCGGCTGCGCGACTGGTTGCGGCTGTTGAGCTTCGAGGTCGAGGGCGGCCGCTTCGGCTGCTTCCGGCCGCCGTATCGATCGCCACGCTGGCTCGAACGTAGCGCCTGGATGGAATCGGTGGGCGAGCGCTGGTGGCCGGTGTTCGGTGCCGCGTATTTCCTGACCGCCGTCAAGCGCGTGCGCGGCATGCGTCTGGTGGGCCTGGTGCGGCACGAGGCGCGCCGGCCGCGTGCTGCCGCGGCGACGGTGGCCAACCGGCATCGTCAACCCGAGGAAGTCTGCGAATGAAGGAAGTGGTGGTCTACACCGACGGCGCCTGCAAGGGCAACCCCGGACCGGGAGGCTGGGGCGCTTGGCTGCGCTCGGGCGAGCACACGAAGGAACTCTTCGGCGGCGAACGCCTGACGACGAACAACCGCATGGAACTCACGGCGCCGATCGAAGCCCTGTCCACGCTGAAGCAGCCCTGCCTGGTCACGATCTACACCGACAGCCAGTACCTACGCAACGGCATCAGCACCTGGATCCACAACTGGAAGGCCCGTGGCTGGAAGACCGCGGACCACAAGCCGGTGAAGAATGTCGACCTCTGGCAGCGGCTGGACACCCTGGTGCAGCAACACAAGGTGCAATGGCGCTGGATCAAGGCCCACGCCGGCGATCCGGGCAACGAGCGCGCCGACGCGCTGGCCAACCGCGGCGTGCCCGTTCGTTGAGGCCGGCCCACAGGCGCTGCGCCAAACCGCTACAGTGCGGTCACCAAACCCGGGCCACGCGTTGAACAAGCTGCACACATCGGTCGCCGTGATCGGCATTGCCGGCCTCGCGGCCGCCGGATGGTGGTGGCAACACCGGGCGGTGGGCCCGGCGGAACCGGCGCAGGCCGCCGCCGCGCCGGCTGCTGCGGCGTCGCCACAGGGCGGGCCGGCTGCCGCCGCGCCCGGCGGGCCGGTCGGTGTCGAGGTCGGCAAGGTCGAATCGATGCGCCTGGCCGACGAGGCACAAGCGGTGGGATCGCTGCGTGCGAAACAGGGCGTGATGTTGCGGCCCGAGGTCAGCGGCCGCGTCGCTGGCCTCGGCTTTCGCGATGGCGAGCGCGTGCGCCGCGGCCAGTTGCTGGTCCAGCTCGACGACACCCTGCAGCAGGCGCAGCTGAAGCAGGCGCAGGCGCAGGCCGGCATCGCGCGCACCAACCTGCAGCGCAACCGAGACCTGGTGGCGCAGAACTTCGTCAGCCAGAGCGCGGTGGACCAGAGCGCCGCCACGCTGGACGTGGCCGAGGCCCAGGTGGCGCTGGCGCAGGCCCAGCTGGCACGCATGCGCATCGTCGCCCCCTTCGACGGCGTGGCCGGCATCCGCAGCGTCAACCTCGGCGACTACGTCAAGGACGGGGCCGACCTGGTGAGCATTCAGGATCTGTCGCAGGTGCTGGTCGATTTTCGCTTGCCCGAGCGCTTCGTCGCACGCGTGAAGACCGGCCAGCCCGTGGAGGTGACGCTGGATGCGCTGCCCGGGCGTCGATTCGGCGGCCGAGTCGACGCGCTCGACTCGATCGTCGACGCCGACGGACGCTCGCTGCTGGTTCGGGCGCGGCTGGAGAACCCCGAAGGCGTGCTCAAGGCGGGGCTGTTCGCACGCGCGCGCATCGTGTTCGCAACGCGCGAGAACGCGATGGTCGTGCCGGAAGAGGCGCTGGTGCCGCTGGGCGGCAAGCAGTACCTGTACAAGGCGGTCGACGGCCCGAACGGAAAAGTCTCGCAGCGCATCGAAGCACGCATCGGTCTGCGGTTGCCCGGCAAGGTCGAGATCCTCGATGGCCTGGCGGCAGGCGACCTGGTGGTCACCGCGGGGCAGGCGCGGCTGGCACGCGGCGATGCGCTGCCGCTGCGCGTCGTCGACATCGCCCGCGCCGGTGGCGGTGGCCGGCCCGCAGGCGGCGCCGCCCGCCCGGCCAGCGCCGCGTCGGGCGCCAAGCCCGCGCCTTGACCGGGATCCGCGCATGCGACTGTCGGAGATTTCGATACGCCGTCCGGTGTTCGCCACCGTGATGTCGCTGATGATCCTGCTCATCGGCCTGGTGTCCTTCGACCGGCTGGCGGTGCGTGAATACCCGCGCATCGACGAGCCGGTGGTCACGGTGACCACGCGGCTGGTGGGCGCCTCGTCGGAGGTCATCGAATCGCAGGTGACCAAGCCGCTGGAGGATTCCATCGCCGGCATCGACGGCGTGGACATCATCAGCTCGATCTCGCGCTCCGAACAGAGCCAGATCACGGTGCGCTTCAAGCTCGAGAAGAACCCGGACGACGCCGCCGCCGACGTGCGCGACCGCGTCTCGCGCGTGCGCGGCCGGCTGCCCGATGCGGTCGACGAGCCGGTGATCGCCAAGGTCGAGGCCGATGCCACGCCGACCATCTGGCTGGCTTTCACCAGCGAGACCCTGAGCCCGCTGCAGGTCACCGACGTCATCAACCGCATCGTCAAGCCGCGCCTGCAGACGGTGCCCGGCGTATCCAACGTGCAGGTCAACGGCGACCGGCTGTTCGCCATGCGCATCTGGCTCGACCCGGACAAGCTCGCCGCCTACCGCCTGACCGTGCAGGACGTGGAGGAGGCGATCCGCCGGCAGAACCTCGAGGTGCCGGCCGGCCGGATCGAAAGCCAGCAGCGCGAGTTCAGCGTCACCGCGCGCACCGACCTGAACACCGTGCCCCAGTTCGCCGACATCGCGCTGAAGTCGGTCAACGGCTACACGGTGCGGCTGCGCGACGTGGCACGCATCGAGCAGGGCCCGGCCAGCGAGCGCAGCAGCGTGCGCCTGAACGGCGTGCCGTCGATCAGCACCGGCATCATCCGCAACGCCACGGCCAATCCGCTGGAGATCTCGGCCGCGGTGCGCAAGCTGATGCCGCAGATCCAGGCGGAACTGCCGCCGGGTCTGACCGTGCAGGTGGCCAACGACAACGCGGTGTTCATCGACCGCTCGGTCAAGTCGGTGTATCGCACCATTGCCGAGGCGGTGCTGCTGGTGGCGCTGGTGGTGTTCGTGTTCCTGCGCACCATCCGCGCGTCGATCATCCCGATGGTCACCATCCCGGTGAGCCTGGTCGGCGCCTTCGGCATCATGGCCGCGGCCGGGTTCACGATCAACACGCTGACGCTGCTGGCGCTGGTGCTGGCCATCGGGCTGGTGGTCGACGATGCCATCGTGGTGCTGGAGAACATCTTCCGCCACATCGAGGAGGGGCTGGAACCGTTCCAGGCGGCGCTGAAGGGCGCCAAGGAGATCAGCTTCGCGGTGGTGGCAATGACGCTGACGCTGGCCGCGGTGTACGCGCCGCTGGCCTTCACGCCGGGGCGCACCGGGCGGCTGTTCACCGAGTTCGCCCTGACGCTGGCGGGCGCGGTGATCGTCTCGGGTTTCGTCGCGCTGACGCTCACGCCAATGATGTGCAGCAAGCTGCTGCGCCACAACCCGTCGCCGAACGCCTTCGACCGCGGCATGGAGCGGGTGTTGGTGGCCTTGGGCAACGGCTACGGCCGGGCGCTGGGCGGGGTGCTCACGCAGCGTTGGATCGTGCTGTTGATCATCGCCGCAGCCGCTGGTGGCAGCTGGTGGCTGTTCAAGAACGCGAAGAGCGAGCTGGCGCCGATGGAGGACCGCGGCGTCATCCTGGCCACGGTGAATGCACCCGACGGGGCCACGTTGGAATACACCGCCCGCTACCTGCGCGCGATCGAGTCCATCGGCCGCAGCTTTCCGGAGTTCGACCGGGTCTTCGTCGTGGCCGGCAATCCGACGGTGTCGCAGGGTATTTCCTTCCTGCGCACGGTGGACTGGACGCAGCGCGAACGCAGCACGCTCGAGCTGGCGCAGCTGCTGCAGCCGCAGTTCATGGGGCTTCCCGGAGTCACCGCTTTTCCGGTCACCCCGCCCAGCCTGGGCCAGGGCTTCCGCGAGCGCTCGGTGAACTACGTCATCGTCACCAGCGACAGCTACGAGAACCTGGCGCGAATCTCGCAGCAGTTCATGGCCGAGATCGCCAAGAACCCAGGCTTCGTGCAGCCCGACTCCGACCTGCGGCTGAACAAACCGGAAATCTTCGTCGAGGTCGACCGCACCCGCGCCGCCGACATGGGCGTCAGCGTCGATGCCGTGGCACGCACCGTGGAAACGATGCTCGGCGGGCGCGTGGTCACGCGCTACAAGCGCGATGCCGACCAGTACGACGTGATCGTGCAGACGGAGGGGCGCGGACGCACCACGCCGGAGGACATCGAGCGGCTGTTCGTGCGCGGACGCGGCGAGGCGATGGTGCCGCTGAGCTCGCTCATCAAGGCCCGCGAGGCGGTGAGTCCGCGCGAGCTGAACCACTTCAATCAGCGCCGCTCGGTGTCCATCACCGCCAACCTGGCGCCGGGCTATGCGCTGGGCGAGGCGCTGCAGTTCATGGATTCGACCGCGGCGCGGTTGCTGCCCCCCGGGTACGCCACCGAACTGAACGGCGTGAGCCGCGAGTTCCGTTCGTCCGCGGGCGCGCTGGGCGTGGTGTTCGTGCTGGCGCTGCTGTTCATCTACCTGGTGCTGGCGGCGCAGTTCGAGAGCTTCGTCGACCCGTTCGTGATCCTGCTGGCGGTGCCGCTGTCCACCGTCGGCGCGTTGCTCGCGCTGCACTGGAGCGGCGGAACCTTGAATGTCTATTCGCAGATCGGCCTGATCACGCTGGTCGGCCTGATCAGCAAGCACGGCATCCTCATCGTCGAGTTCAGCAACCAGCTCCGCCAGCAGGGGCGCAGCGTGCGCGAGGCGGTGATCGAGGCCTCCAGCCTGCGGTTGCGTCCGATCCTGATGACCACCGGCGCCATGGTGCTCGGTGCGCTGCCGCTGGCACTGGCGTCCGGTGCCGGTGCCGAGAGCCGGCAGCAGATCGGCTGGGTGATCGTCGGCGGGCTGTCGCTGGGCACTGTGTTGACGCTCTTCGTCGTGCCGACGATGTACACGCTGTTCGCGCGCAAGGCCGTGCCCGGTGAGATCGTCACGCCGGCGGTCGATGCACCGTCGCAGGCGACGGCGGCGCCGCATTGAGCGGCTGCCGCTGATTGCAGAGTTCCACCGGCAGGCAAGACCGCCGCAGGGGATCAGACCAGCCCGTCGAAGGGCAGCACGTCGACCGCCTCACCAGCGGCCACGTTGCCCTGCTCGTGGTGCAGCACCACCATACCATTGGCCAGGCTCATGCTGCGCAGGATGCCGCTGCCCTGGGCACCGGTGATCGCCACCTGCCACTGCCCGTCGTTGCGCCTGCTGACGATGCCACGCTGGAACTCGGTGCGCCCCGGCTTCTTGCGGATGGGCGCCGTGCAGGACGCGCGTAGCATGGGCAGCGGCTGCGGTGTGGCGCCGGACATGCGCAGCAAGGCGTCGCGCACGAACGCATAGAAGGTCACCATCACCGCCACCGGATTGCCGGGCAGTCCGAAGAGCACGGCTTGCCGGTCGGAGCCGGCCACGCCGAGACGGCCGATGGCCATCGGGCGTCCGGGGCGCATGGCAATGCGCCAGAACAGCACTTCGCCCAGTTCGGCCATGATGCGTTTGGTGTGGTCGGCCTCACCCACGCTCACCCCGCCCGAGGTGATCACCGCGTCGGCCTCGGCCGCGGCGCGCAGGAAGGTGGCGCGCAGGGCGTGCGGCTCGTCACGCACGACGCCCAGGTCGATGGCCTGCACGCCCAGCCGTTGCAGCATGCCCCACACCGTGTAGCGGTTGCTGTCGTAGACCGAGCCGGCGTCGAGCGCCTCGCCAATCGAGCGGATCTCGTCACCGGTGGAGAAGAAGGCCACGCGCAAAGGGCGTCGCACCGACACCGTGGGCAGTCCGAGCGAGGCCAGCAGGCCAAGGTCGGCCGGGCGCAGCAGGCGGCCGCTGGCCAACGCCACCTCGCCGCGCGCCAGATCCTCGCCGGCAAGGCGGCGGTTGTCGCCGGGTTGCAGCAACCCCGGCGGCACCAGCAGACGACCGTCGGCGTCGAACTTTGCGAATTCCTGCGGCAGCACGGTGTCCAGCTCTGCGGGCATGACGGCGCCGGTGGTGATGCGCACGGCGCACAGCGGCGGCACCTGGCCCTCGAAGGCCTGCCCGGCCAGCCCGCTGCCGACGATGCGCAGCGCCGCTGGCGCGTCGCTGCGCAGGTCGCTTCCGCGCAGCGCAAAGCCATCCATCGCCGAGTTGTCGTGCGGCGGCACGTCGATGCCCGAAATCACGTCGGTCGCGAGCACGCGCCCCAGCGCGTCGCGCAATGCGCAGTCCTCGGTGCCGGTCACCGGCGTCGCCACGCGCGCGATGAACTCCTGCGCCTGCGGGACGGGCAACGCGTCGGGGTCGTAGCCGGCGACGCGGGCGGCGATTTCCTGCAGGGACAATGCGGCCCGGGCGCTGCCCACCGGAGGAGCCGATCCCGTCATCGCTGCCAACCGGTGGGGGGCAGGGGGAAGCGCCACCCAGCTTGCCTCGAGGCGGCGCAGCAGCGGCGGTACCGATCGCTCTCGGGCATGGCCACCGCCTCAGCCACCGATGTAGTGCATCTCGACACGGCGCGCACCATCTGCCGGCTGGGCGCTGCCGCGCAGCTCGGAGTAGCGATCGGCACGACGGCTCCAGATGCCTGCGATGGTGGCTTGCAACTGAGCATCGCTGGCGCCACCGCGCAACAGCCCGCGCAGGTCGTGTCCGGCGGCGGCAAAGAGGCAGAGGAACAAGCGTCCCTCGGTGGACAGGCGCGCGCGGTTGCAGTCGCCGCAGAAGGCCTGCGTCACGCTGGAAATCACGCCGATCTCGCCAGCGCCGTCGGCATAGCGCCAGCGCTCGGCTGTCTCGCCCTCGACCAGCGGCTGCACAGGCTGCAGCGGGAAGACCTGCTGCAGCCGCTGCAGCAGCTGCGCGGAGGGCAGCACCTCGTCCATGCGCCAGCCGTTGGTCGCCCCCACGTCCATGTACTCGATGAAACGCAGCACGATGCCGCTGCCGCGGAAGTGCCGCGCCATCGGCAGCGCTTCGTGGTCGTTGGTGCCGCGCTTGACCACCATGTTCACCTTGATCGGCGCCAGTCCCACCGCCTGGGCCTGCTCGATGCCCTGGAGCACGTCCGCCACCGGGAAGTCGACGTCGTTCATGCGCCGGAACACGGCATCGTCCAGCGCGTCCAGGCTGACGGTGACGCGCTGCAGACCGGCGTCCTTGAGCGCGCGCGCCTTGCGTGCCAGCAGCGAGCCGTTGGTGGTCAGCGTGATGTCCAGCGGCTCGCCGTCGGGCGTGCGCAGCCTGGCCAGCATCTCGATCAGGCGTTCCAGGTTCTTGCGCAGCAGCGGTTCGCCGCCGGTCAGCCGCAGCTTGCGCACGCCCAGTGCGACGAAGGCGCGGGCGGTGCGGGTGATCTCCTCGAAGCTGAGCAGTTCGCTGTGCGGCAGGAAGGTGTGGGTCTTGTCGAAGATCTCCTTCGGCATGCAGTAGCTGCAGCGGAAGTTGCACCGGTCGGTGACCGAGATGCGCAGGTCGTGCAGCGGCCGCCCGCGCCGATCGCGCGGCGGGTGACCGTCCCAGGGCGCTTCGGGGGGCGTGGGTGCCGCCGGCGTCAACCGAGTGCGCAGATCGTGCAAAGGGATCACTTGCTCGCCCATGGCCGGTATTGTGCCGCGCGGCGCCCAGTCAGCGTGGCGCAAGGGCGAAATTGAAAACTGTCGCCAGCCTGCGCCGCAGCTTGCGGCGCATCAAACGAGCGACGGCAGGATGCGGGCATGCTGCGCGACGCACGCAAACAAGGGCACCGTTGCAGGAGACAAACATGAATTTCGGGCAGTTCCATCAGCGCTCCGTTGCGGAGCGCGAATCCTTCTGGCGCGAACAGGCGGGCCTGATCGACTGGCACAAGCCGTTCGACAGGGTTTGCGACTACAGCCGGCCGCCTTTCGTCGACTGGTTCGTCGGCGGCCAGACCAACCTGTGTCACAACGCCGTCGACCGGCACTTGAAGACGCAGCCCGACGCGAACGCGCTGATCTGGGTCTCGACCGAGGTCGACAAGGAGGTGGTCTACAGCTTCCGCGAGCTGCACGCCGAGGTGCAGCGCATGGCCGCCATGCTGCTCGAACTGGGCGTGAACACGGGCGACCGCGTGCTGATCTACATGCCGATGATCGCCGAAGCCTGCTTCGCGATGCTGGCCTGCGCGCGCATCGGTGCGATCCATTCGGTGGTGTTCGGCGGCTTCGCCAGCCACAGCCTGGCCAGCCGCATCGACAACGCCACGCCGAAGCTGATCATCAGCGCAGATGCCGGCAGCCGCGGCGGCAAGAGCGTGCCCTACAAGGGCCTGCTCGACGAGGCGATCCAGCTCGCCCAGCACAAGCCGGCCAAGGTGCTGATGGTCAACCGCGGGCTGTCGGCCTACACCGTGGTGGCCGGTCGTGACGAGGACTACGCCGCGTTGCGCGCCAAGCACATGAACACCCCGGTCCCGTGCACCTGGGTCGATGCGACGCATCCGAGCTACACGCTCTACACCAGCGGCACCACCGGCGTGCCCAAGGGCGTGCAGCGCGACACCGGCGGCTATGCGGTGGCGCTGGCCGCGAGCATGAAGCACATCTTTCTCGGCAAGCCGGGCGAGACCTACTTCTCCACCAGCGACATCGGCTGGGTGGTGGGCCACAGCTACATCATCTACGGCCCGCTGATCGCCGGCATGGCGACCATCATGTACGAGGGCCTGCCGACCCGGCCGGACGCCGGCATCTGGTGGAGCCTGGTCGAGAAGTACAAGGTGACCTCGATGTTCAGTGCGCCGACGGCGGTGCGCGTGCTGAAAAAGCAGGATCCGGCCTACCTGAAGAAGTACGACCTGTCCAGTCTGCGCGCGTTGTTCCTGGCCGGCGAGCCGCTGGACGAGCCGACGGCCAAGTGGATCGCCGAAGCGCTGGGCCGGCCGATCATCGACAACTACTGGCAGACCGAAACGGGCTGGCCGATCCTGACGATCTGCAACGGCATCGAGCAGGCACCGAGCAAGTTCGGCTCGCCGGGCAAGGCGGTCTACGGCTACGACGTCAAGCTGGTCAACGAATCCACCGGCGAAGAGGTCAAGGGCGCCGATGAGAAGGGCGTGGTGATGATCGAAGGGCCGTTGCCGCCGGGCTGCATGCAGACGGTCTGGCAGGACGACGCGCGCTTCGTCAAGACCTACTGGACGCAATCTGGTGGGCGCTGGCTATACAGCACCTTCGACTGGGGCGTGCGCGACAAGGACGGCTACTACTTCATCCTCGGCCGCACCGACGACGTGATCAACGTCGCCGGCCACCGCCTGGGCACGCGCGAGATCGAGGAGAGCATCTCCAGCCACCCCAACGTGGCCGAGGTGGCGGTGGTGGGCGTGGCCGATCAGTTGAAGGGCCAGGTCGCAATGGCTTTTGCCATCGCCAAGGACGCGACCGGGCTGGACGATGCGGCGACGCGCCTCAAGCTCGAGGGCGAGGTCATGAAGGTCGTCGACAGCCAGCTCGGTGCGGTGGCGCGGCCGTCGCGTGTGCACTTCGTGACGGCGCTGCCGAAGACTCGTTCGGGCAAGCTGCTGCGTCGTGCGCTGCAGGCCGTGGCCGAGGGCCGCGACCCGGGCGACCTGACGACGATCGAGGACCCGACGGCGTTGCAGCAGGTGAAGGATCTGGTAACGGCGAAGTAGCGCCGCCGGCCAGCCTGCTACCTGCAGGCTGGCGTCAGAGAACTTCCGAGGCGTAGTCGGCCAGCCGCGAGCGCTCGCCGCGTGCCAGCGTCACGTGCCCGCCGTGGGGCCAGCCCTTGAAGCGGTCGACCGCGTAGGTCAGGCCCGACGAGCCTTCGGTCAGATAGGGCGTGTCGATCTGCGCCAGGTTGCCCAGGCAGACGATCTTGGTGCCCGGCCCGGCACGCGTGATCAGCGTCTTCATCTGCTTCGGGCTCAGGTTCTGCGCCTCGTCGATGAGCACGAACTTGTTCAGGAAGGTGCGCCCGCGCATGAAGTTCAGGCTCTTGATCTTGATCTTGCTGCGCACCAGGTCGTTGGTGGCCGCGCGGCCCCATTCGCCGGCGCTGGTGTCGGTGCGCGCCAGCACTTCCAGGTTGTCGTCCAGCGCGCCCATCCACGGGCCCATCTTCTCCTGCTCGTCACCGGGCAGGAAGCCGATGTCCTCGCCCACCGGCACGGTGACGCGGGTGACGATGATCTCGCTGTAGCGGCGCTCGTCCAGCACCTGGCTCAGCCCTGCAGCCAGCGTCATCAGTGTCTTGCCCGACCCGGCCGTGCCGGTCAGGGTGATGAAGTCGCACTCCGGGTCCATCAGCAGGTTCAGCGCGAAGTTCTGCTCGCGGTTGCGCGAGGTCACGCCCCACACCGCGTTCTTCGCGTGGCTGTAGTCGCGCAGCGTCTTCAGCACCGCAGTCTTGCCGGTGATCTCGGTGACGCGCGCGTACAGCGGCGCGGCGCCGGGCGTCTCGAGGTAGACGAACTGGTTGATCAGCAGCGCCGGCACCAGCGGGCCGCTGATGCGATAGTAGGTGTGGCCGCCCTGCTGCCAGCTCTCCATCGTCTTGCCGTGCCGCTCCCAGAAGTCGGCCGGCAGGACCATCACGCCGGTGTACAGCAGGTCGCCGTCGTCGAGCGTCTTGTCGTTGAAGTAGTCCTCGGCCGGCAGGCCCAGTGCGCGAGCCTTGACGCGCATGTTGATGTCCTTGGACACCAGCACCACGTCGCGGCCGGGCTGCTGCTCGCGCAGCGCACGCACCACGCCCAGGATCTGGTTGTCGGCCTTGCCCTGCGGCAGCCCGGCGGGCAGGTCGACGTCGAGCAGCGTGGTCTGGAAGAACAGCTTGCCGCCGGCGTCCTTGTGGCCGGTCTTGTTCAGCGGGATGCCGGCCTTGGCGTCGATGTTGCCCTGGGCGTCGGTGAACGAGGCCAGCGCGTCCAGGTTGCGGCTGACCTGGCGCGCGTTGCGGGCCACCTCGCTCAGGCCCTTCTTGTGGTTGTCCAGTTCCTCCAGCGTGATCATCGGCAGGAACACGTCGTGCTCGTCGAAGCGGAACAGCGACATCGGGTCGTGCATCAGCACGTTGGTGTCGAGCACGAAGAGCCTGGCCGGCCCGCCGCGACGCTGCGGCTTGGCGCGCGGCTTGGCCACCGGAGCCGTGGTCTTCGGCATCCCCTCCTGGGACACGGGCTGCGCCGGGGCCATCACGGCGGCCGCCACGCGGCTGTCAAGCAGTTCGAGAGGCTGCGGCGCCACCTCGGCGGTGGCCACCGGCTTGTTCGCGCGCCGCTCGTGCCTTGGGGCAGCCTGGGCTTCGTATTCGTCTGCGGAGAGCAGGGAGGCTTTCTTGGCGGGAGGCTTGGGCAATGGCATGGGGGAGGATTCGATCAGAACAAACGCCGGCACGGGGCCGGCGTCGGACTTGGAAGCGGGGCAGGCGAATTCTTCAAGCCGCCTTTTTCAGCAGTTTGACGGCCTTCAGCACTTCGTCGACGTGGCCGGCCACCTTGATGCCGCGCCATTCGGCGCGAAGCACGCCCTGCGGGTCGATCAGGAAGGTGCTGCGCTCGATGCCCTTGACCTTCTTGCCGTACATGATCTTGTTCTTGACCACGCCGAACATGTGGCACAGCTTTTCTTCCGTGTCGGCGATCAACTCGAAAGGCAACTCGAGGTTGCTCTTGAACTTGTCGTGCGAATTCATGTTGTCGCGCGACACGCCGAACACGACGGCGCCGGCTTTGACGAAATCCTTGTGGCGGTCGCGGAACTGCATGGCCTCGGTCGTGCACCCCGGAGTGCCGTCCTTCGGATAGAAGTACAACACCACGGTGCGGCCCAGATAGGCCTGCGGCGTGAACTTCACGCCGCCGGTGGCGACTGCTTCGAAATCCGGAAGGGCTTTGTTGACGGCTGGGGTCATGTGGAGCGGCTCTCGAAAGCGGGGCCCGTGGTGGCACAACCAATAATTATAAAGTCATGTGATGGCGCCCCCTCCGGCCCCGCCAGGGGCCTCAGCCTGCCGCGGCGGGTGGAGCACTCAGCAGCAGCGCGGCCAACACGGCACGCCCCTCGCTGGCCAGCACGTTGTAGGTGCGGCAGGCGGCGGCGGTGTCCATCGTCTCGCAGCCGATGCGGGCCTCGATCAGGCTGCGCATCAGCGCCGGGTGGGCAAAGCGGTGGCGCGGTCCGCTGCCGAAGATCACCAGTTCCGGCCGCAGCGCCAGCATCTGTTCGAAGTGTTCGGCGCGCAATTGTTCGATCTCCGCCGGCTCCCATCGCTGCACTTCGCCTTGCCACGGCACGAGCACGCTGTGCGCATAGGCCCGCGGCCCCACCCAGATGGCCGAGGCCTCCTGGCGCGTGACGATGTTGACGCCTTCAGAACGGTCGGGCTGAATCTTCAAGGGTCTGCGCCGTGGGTGGGCCGCTGCCGGACCCTGTGCGTAAAATTATAGGTTTTTGCATTGCAGCAAGCCGCTGCGCCAAGACCAGCGGCCCTCGAGGGAGCCACCGTGTTTAAGCCCATCCTGAAGTCGAGCAAGCTGCACGACGTGTGCTACGACATCCGCGGCCCTGTGCTGGACAAGGCCCGCGAGATGGAGGACGAGGGCCACAAGATCATCAAGCTGAACATCGGCAACCTGGCGGTGTTCGGCCTGGAGCCGCCGGACGAGATCGTGCAGGACATGATCCGCAACCTGCCGCACTCGGCCGGCTACACCGACAGCAAGGGCCTGTTCGCGCCGCGCAAGGCGGTGGTGCACTACACGCAGGAGAAGCGCATCGCCGGCGTCGGTGTCGACGACGTCTATCTTGGCAACGGCGCGTCCGAGCTGATCGTGATGAGCCTGAACGCGCTGCTCGACGCCGGCGACGAAGTGCTGGTGCCGGCGCCGGACTACCCGCTGTGGACGGCAGCGGTGTCGCTTTCGGGCGGTCGCCCGGTGCACTACCTGTGCGACGAGCAAGCCGACTGGTTCCCGGACATCGCAGACATCCGCCGCAAGATTACGGCCAAGACACGCGGCATCGTGGTCATCAACCCGAACAACCCGACCGGTGCGCTGTATCCGCCGGAGCTTCTGCAGCAGATCGTCGAGCTGGCGCGCCAGCACCAGCTGATCGTGTTCGCCGACGAGATCTACGACAAGACGCTCTACGACGGCAACACGCACACCAGCATCGCCTCGCTGGCCGACGACGTGCTGTTCGTCACCTTCAACGGGCTGAGCAAGAACTACCGCTCCTGCGGCTACCGCGCCGGCTGGATGGTGGTTTCGGGCGAGAAGCGCCACGCCCGCGACTACATCGAGGGCCTGAACATGCTGGCCTCGATGCGGCTGTGTGCGAACACGCCGGGCCAGCTGGCCATCCAGACCGCGCTGGGCGGCTACCAGAGCATCAAGGACCTGGTGGCGCCGGGCGGACGCCTGTGCCGGCAGCGCGATCTGGCCTACGAGCTGCTCTCGCAGATCCCGGGCGTCAGCGTGGTCAAGCCCAAAGCGGCGCTGTACATGTTCCCGCGGCTGGACCCGAAGATGTATCCGATCAGCGACGACCAGCAGTTCGCCTACGAGCTGCTGGCCGAGGAGAAGGTGCTGGTCGTGCAGGGCACCGGCTTCAACTGGCCGGCTCCGGACCACTTCCGCCTGGTCTTCCTGCCCAACAGCGACGACCTGCACGATGCCATCGGCCGCATCGCCCGCTTTCTCGGCCACTACCGCAAACGACACTCCCAGTGAACACGATGATCAAACCCATCCAGGTCGGCCTGCTCGGCATCGGCACCGTCGGTAGCGGCACCTTCAAGGTGCTGCAACGCAACCAGGCCGAGATCCGCCGCCGCGCCGGCCGCGGCATCGAGATCACGATGGTGGCCGACCTCGACGTGGCCCGCGCGCGCGCGATCGTCGGCCCCGAGGTGACGGTGGTCGACGACGCGCGGCGCGTCATCGCCAACCCGGACATCGACATCGTCATCGAGCTGATCGGGGGCTACGGCATCGCGCGCACGCTGGTGTTGGAGGCGATTGCCGCCGGCAAGCACGTGGTCACCGCCAACAAGGCGCTGCTGGCCGTGCACGGCACCGAGATCTTCGACGCCGCCAGCGCACGGGGCGTGGTCGTGGGCTTCGAGGCGGCGGTGGCCGGCGGCATCCCGATCATCAAGGCGCTGCGCGAGGGCCTGA
>ERZ1645186.23-NODE-23-length-24376-cov-7.905267_pt1 | contig 24376 bp, 23 predicted proteins | sample MGYA00575349_ERZ1645186 | MGnify/ENA primary metagenome ERZ1645186 (study PRJEB40839, sample SAMN11282943) | freshwater sediment metagenome | isolation source: river sediment | host: Sediment | place: India: Nawabganj, Kanpur | collected 2015-12-17 ...
TCGGAATCGACCTGGCCGTCGCCATTGCTGTCGTAGTCGGCGCCCATGTACTGCGCGAAGCTGTCCGCGCACTGGAAGCCCTTCAGCCGCGCGAACTCGCACATCCAGTAGTTCATCCTCACGATCCTGGGCAGAAGCACGTCGCGCACGTTGACCTTGGCGCCAGTGCCTGCGTCCGTGCACGAACTCTGCACGTTGTCGGCGTTGTAGCCAGGGTAATAGAGGTTGCTGATGATCTTCAGCTTCACGCCGGCATAGGCGTTGGCGTTGATGTAGTCCATCGCCGCGGCCACGTAGGTCTTGCAGTTGTTCACCGCCGTTTCCAGTCCGGCGTAGTTGCAAGTGCCGGTCTGGCTCTTGAAGCTGGAGCGCGCCTGCAGGCCGTCGTTGCCGCACATCTCGAAGGTCACCACGCGGGTCGAGGCAGCCTGCATGTACGAGCGCTCGGCGACGATCTTGTTGTTGTAGATGTCCGAGGCCACGGCACCCGACTTGGCACGCCGCACGCTCTCGATGTCGGCGTTCCACAGCGCGGACAGGTACTCCGCGTCGACCGTCGGCGCGGCGTACTTGGCCGCGCTGGTGGTCGAGCCGTTGTAGCCGGCGTAGATCGAATCGCCGTAGGCCACGATGCGGTACTTGGCGGTGGTACCGGCCCGGTCGATGGTCCAGGACACGTTCTGCGTCAAGGTGTTGGCCGAGGCCGTCGAACCCAGGACCAGCAGCGGCAGCGCCGCAAGCAGCCAGCGCAGCGATACACGGAAGCGGGAAATCATCTCTGCTCTCCTCGATACAACAAAGGACCTGTTCCTGTCTTCACTGGCGCGGCCCGTGGCGCGCATGGCACCTATGCCACGACGGGCGTGGCCTCGGCTCGCCAACGGCCATCAGTGTGTACCAAAACGCCCGTTGCCGGCCAAGGGTGCACGCTAGGCGAAAACCCTGGTTCGTGGCCGACCGGCGGCGAAGCGTTGCGTATTCATGCTCTCCGATATTCGATTCCGGTGCGCGGGTCTTGCGCACCGTCCCAACGGCGATCGAGTGGAGCATGGCGCCGTGATCCCCGCAACGCTCGTTCCGGGGGGTGGGTAACGCTGCGCGCACAACCAAACGGCTCGATGCGACATCCGGAACGCCACCGAGCGCAGCGCGGCGTCGGAAAGGCGACCGGTGAGCACGATCAACCCATCGACACGACGCGCGCGCAGGATCTCGATGCACCGGGCCTCCAGGTCGCCGCGCCAATGCCCGCTCATGAAGAGCGGGCTATAGCCGGCGTCGCTCAGTTCGGACTCGATGCCGCGCAAGGCGGAACCATAGAACGGGCTGTCGATCGCCTGCGTGACGACGCCGATGCTCAGGGTGCGGCCACCGGCCAGCCCTCGCGCCACCGGGTTCGGAACGAATCCCAGCGCGGCAATGGCCCGGTCCACGGCAGCGCGCTTTTCATCGCTGACGACGGCCGTGCCGTTGAGGATGCGCGACACCGTGCTCGGCGAGACGCCGGCCCGTTCGGCAACCATCTCCAGAGTCACCTTTTCCGAGGAATCGCTTCGGTTCTTGCGAATCGCTTTGTGCATGCTCTTGGCGCAGATCGCAATGTGTTTGGTTGTTCGACCCGAGTCTCGCGGCTCCGGCTGTCGTCGAGCTTGCTACCGCGCTACGGTGGCCGATGGCCTAGACAGGACGCCGGAGCGGCAGCGCCAACGAAATGCCCGTGGTGCCGCATGCCTGCTGGAAGGCGTGGTGATGTAGCGCCGCGCTGAACGCCTGCACCCTGTGCAGCGCCTCATGGGTGATACCCGCCCACCCGGGCGCCCCGTGAGACTGGCCGGACGCGATGGGCACCTCACTATGGTGGCATCGGACTACAGGATGGATCATCACCTCGTCAACCTCGATTCGTGTGGGCAAACTCGGTCGCTCGCCCGGTCTGCAAAACGACCGGCCTTTAAGCGCGACGCATGCGGCCCACGTACTGGCGTCGGACTCAACGATCCGACGAACCAGAGCGCAACCGTCCGCGGCACGAAGCGCGCGCGACTCTCGCCCCAAACTCAGATGCTAAGCCGACAGCGGGCTTCAACGGAGATCCGACGCGCCGCGATGACCGCTTTCGAACAGGTTGACTTGAACACGGGTCACAGGCACCGGCTCATGGCCGGGCAGGCGTCCCTTCGGCACCTGTGGCGGCAGCCGCCCGGTTTCGACCCCGCATCGTGCGTGCGCAGCCTGCGCTTTTCAGTCGGGATGCCTGGATGGTCCGTCCACGTAAACGTGGCTTCATGGCACGCGCGACACGCTGACCTCCTCGCCCAGCAGCCCGCGCGGGCGCATGACCAGCATCACGGCGATGAGCACCCCGATCAGCACCACCTGCAGCGCCGCGGCGCGCGCCTGCTCGGCTTGCGGGATCCAGCCGCGCAGCAGACCGCCGGCCGCGGTCCAGAAACCCCAGACGACGAAGGCGCCGAGCAGCGCACCGCGGTTGTTGCCGGAGCCGCCGACGATCAGCATCGCCCAGAGCTGGAAGGTCAGGATCGGCAGGAAGTCCTCCGGCGCGATGTAGCCGACGAAGTGCGCATAGACCGCCCCGCCCAGGCCCATCAGCGCGCTGCCGATGACGAAGCTCTGCAGCCGGAAGAAGAACGCCCGCTTGCCCAGTGATGCCGCCGCATCTTCGTCCTCGCGGATGGCACGCAGCACGCGGCCCCAGGGACTGCGCACCAGGCGTTCGAGCGCCACGTAGGCCACCGCCAGCAGCGCCATCGTCAGCGCCAGGTAGCCCAACGTCCAGGGCAGGCCGGTGCCCAGCCAGCCCTGCAGCGGCTTGGGTATGAACTGCACGCCGAAGGGCCCGCCGGTCAGCGACTGGGCGTTGGTGGCCACTAGCTGGATCGTCACCGCCACGCCGAAGGTGGTGATGGCCAGGTAGTCGTCACGCAGGCGCAGCGCCACGGCGCCGATCAGCAGCCCAGTCAAGCCGGCGGCGGCCATCGCAGCCACCCAGCCCGCCGCCACCGGCCAGCCGAAGCCGCCAATCCGGTCGGCCGTCTCGGGCGTGGTCAGGATGGCCGAGGTATAGGCGCCCACCGCCACGAAGCCGGCCACGCCGACGTTGAACAGCCCGGTGTAGCCCCATTGCAGGTTCAGGCCCAGCACGATGATTGCGAAGCTGCTGGCGAAGACCAGGAAGAAGCTGCCGTAGGACAACCAGCCACTCCACTGCGATGCGATCTCCGCCATCAGGCACGCTCCCCGAACAGGCCGTTCGGGCGGATCAGCAGGATCGCGATCAGCACCGCGAAGGCGGCCGCGGCGCGGTACTCGGCGCCCACCACCGACACCGCCGCGCTCTCGGCCAGGCCGACGATCAGCCCACCCAGCACCGCGCCCCAGACCGAGCCGATGCCGCCCAGGATGACGGCGGCAAACAGCGGCAGCAGCAGGTCCAGCCCGAGGGTCGGGCGCAGCTGCACGGTGAGGCCCGCGAACACGCCCGCCACCGCGGCGAGCATGCCGCCGATGACCCAGGTGGCGCGCAGCACGCGCTCCGGGTCGATGCCGGCCACGCGCGCCAGCTGCGGGTTCAGCGACGTGGCGCGCATGGCCCGGCCGAGCGTGCTGAGCTTCAGGAACAGATGCAGCGCGACCACGGTGACGGCCGTGAGCCCGAGCACGAACAGCTGGTCGGGCGTGATGCGCATGCCGCCCCACACGCTGCGCGGCAGCAGCGCGATGGCGATCTGCAGCTCCTGCGAGTAGTACTGCGGGATGCCGCCATAGACGAACAGCAGCAGGTTGCGCAGCGCCAGCGCGGCACCGAAACTGGCAATGACCAGCGTGATCGCGCCCTGCCGGCGCAGCCGCTTGAACAGCAGCCAATCCAGCGCCAGCACGCCCAGCGCGACCAGCAGCGCCGCGACCCCCATCGCCGCCAGCAGCGGCCAGCCGAAGGAAAAAGGCGCCATCGGCGCCGCCGCGACGCCGCCGACGGCGGCGAACATCGCCAGCGCCGTCAGCGCCAGGTACGCGCCCCAGGCCAGCAGCTCGCCATGGCCGAAGTTGGAAAAGCGCAGGATCGAGAAGGTCAGGCTCAGGCCGATCGCCCCCAGCGACACTACCGAGCCGATGACCAGGCCGTCGGTCAGGATCTGCAGCATCAGGCGACCGCGGCCGGCGCGCCAGCGTGACGGCCCAGATAGAGCTCGGCGATGCGCGCATCGCTGCGCAACTCGTCGCTGGCAGCGACGATGCGCTCCCTGCCTTCGACCAGCACCGCCACGCGGTCGGCCACGGCCAGCGCAGCCTTGACGTTCTGCTCCACCAGCAACACGGTGACGCCGGCGTCGCGCACGCTGCGCAGCATGTCCAGCACCTGGCCGACCAGTTTGGGGCTGAGGCCGGCCGACGGCTCGTCGAGCATCAGCACGCGCGGGCGCGCGATCAGCGCGCGCGCTACCGCCAGCATCTGCCGCTGCCCGCCCGACAGCCGACCGGCGAGCAGCGTGCGCTGGCGCGCCAGGTCGGGGAACATCGCATACACCGGCTCGAGCCTTTGGGCACGCTCGGCCCGGCCGTGCTTGAGCAGCGCGGCGGCCAGTTCCAGGTTCTCGGCGATCGTCAGGTTGGCAAACACGTTTTCGGTCTGGGGCACGAAAGCCAGCCCCTGGTGCACCATCTGGTGCGCCGGCAATCGGGTGATGTCCTGTTCGCCCAGCATCACGCGGCCGGCGCCGATCGGCACCAACCCGGCCACGGCCTTGACCAGTGTCGACTTGCCCGCGCCGTTGGGGCCGATGATGGCGACGATCTCGCCAGCCTGCACGCAAAGCGATGCGCCGCGCACGATCGGCAGGCCCGGTTCGTAACCGGCTTCCAGCTGCTCGACCGACAGCGCCACCGTCATGCCGCCTCGCCCAGATAGGCCTCGATCACGCGCGCATCGCACAGCACCGCCGCCGGTTCGCCCGACACCAGCAGCCGACCCTGCGCCATGACCATCACCGGGTTGCAGAGCGTCATCACCAGGTCCATGTTGTGCTCGATGATCAGGAAGCTCACGCCTTGGCGGTTGAGTGCGGCCACCTTGTCGACGATCTGGTCGAGCAACGCCGGGTTGACGCCGGCACCGGGTTCGTCCAGCAGCACCAGCTTGGGCTCGGCCACCATCACGCGCGCCAGCTCCAGCAGCTTGCGCTGGCCACCGGAAAGCACCCGCGCCGGCTGCAACTCCAGTGCGGACAAGCCGACGAAATCGAGCCAGTGCCGCGCCTTGTCGCGCGTGACGCGTTCTTCGGCGGCCACCGCCCGCGGGCGCAGCCAGTTCGCCCAGAAGCGCTCGCCCAGCTGGCCGGTGGGCGCGAGCATCACGTTCTCCAGCACCGTCATCTCGGGAAAGGGCCGCGGGATCTGGAAGGTGCGCGCCAGGCCGGCGGCGAAAACGCGGCTCGGCGACTCGCCGGCAATGGGCCGGCCGTCCAGCCAGACCTGGCCCGACGTGGGCTTGAGGAAGCCGGTCAGGCAGTTGAAGAGCGTGGTCTTGCCAGCACCGTTCGGGCCGATCAGCCCGCCGATCGCACCACGCGCCAGTGTCAGCGACACGTCCTCGACGGCATGCTGGCCGCCGAAGACTTTGCTAACCTTCGCCGCCACCAGCAGATCGTCGCTCTTCATCGCGGCGTGGAGAATAGCCCATGGCCGACGATGCGTTCGAGCTCTACGACCTGCGAGTCGAAGTGGTGGCACCGCCCGGTGCCAGGATCCTGTGCAATGCCAAAGCGGGTGACAGCTTCGAGGTGCGCGGCGAGATGCTGCACTTTCCGCCCGGGCAGGGCTTCTCGATGTACTCGCTGGCCGCGCTCTTGCCGCTGCTGCCGGCCAAGCAGCGCGCCACCGAGCCGAACGACTGGATGAGCACCGACGCCGAAGTCGCCTGCCCCGACCCGCATTGCCCGACGCGCTTTCGCATCACGCGCCTGGGCAAGCGCGTGTTCCGGCACAGCGAGACCACGGCCGTGCCCCTGCCGCCGAAGGATTGAATGAACAGCACCGTCGAGCGCTTCGAGCTGGCCCCCGGCTACCGCATCCCGCGCATCATCCGCGGCGGCTGGCAGCTGGCCGGGGACCATGGCGCAGTGGACCGTGCGCGCGCCGTGGCCGAGATCGGCGCCTTCGTCGATGCCGGGCTCGACACCGTGGACGGTGCCGACATCTACACCGGCGTCGAGGCGATCTACGGCGAATTCAACGCGCAGCGACGCGCGGCCGGCCAGGCGCCGCTGCAGGTGCACACCAAGTGCGTCCCCGACTTCGACGACCTGCCGCGTGTGGATGCCGCCTATGTCCGGCGCATCGTCGAACGCTCGCTGCAGCGGCTGCAGGTCGACCGGCTGGACCTGGTGCAGTTCCACTGGTGGGACTACCACGTGCCGGGACTGGTGGATGCGGCACTGGCGCTGACCGAGATGCAGCGCGAAGGCCTTATCCGCCTGGTGGGCGGCACCAACTTCGACACGCCGCACAGCGCCGCCATGCGCGCCGCGGGCGTGCCGCTGGCCAGCATGCAGGTGCAGTATTCGCTGCTCGACCGCCGGCCCGAGCACGCGCTGGTGGGCTTGGGCGTTCCGCTGCTGTGCTACGGCACGCTGGCCGGCGGCTTCTTCTCGGAGCGCTGGCTCGGCGCTCCCGAGCCCGGTCCGGAGCTGACGAACCGCTCGCTCATCAAATACAAGCTGGTGATCGACGACTTCGGCGGCTGGGCGGCGTTCCAGCAGCTGCTGGGTACTTGCAAGCTCATTGCCGACAGGCACGGCGTGGGCATTGCCAGCGTGGCCACGCGCTGGGTCCTCGACCGGCCGGGTGTGGCCGCGGCCATCGTCGGCGCCCGCTACGCAGACCATCTGCGCGACACGCTGTCGGTGTTCGGCCTGCGGCTGGACGCTGCCGACCATGCGTTGTTGGCACCGATCCTGGCCGCGCACCCCGGGCCCGAGGGCGACACCTACAGCCTGGAGCGCGACAAGGCCGGGCGCCACGGCCGCATCATGAAGTACAACCTCAACAAGACCTGATCCTCAACCCCGACACAGAAAGACCCGACGTCATGCGCCTACTGTCCACCCCCACTGCCCTCGCCCTGGCTGCCGCCGCACTGAGTGCGCCATTCCATGCCGCCGCGCAGGCGCCGAGCTGCACGCACACCGTGGGCATGGTGGTGTCGCTGACCGGCGCGGCCGGCCGCTTTGGCCAGGCGGCATCGAAGTCGGTGGAGCTTGCCTTCAACGAACTCAACAAGGCCGGCGGCGCCGGCGGCATCGCCGGCTGCCGGCTGGCCTTCGACCTGCGCGATGCGCAGAGCCAGGGCACGGTGGCGGTGGACCAGGCGCGCCAGCTGGTGGACCTGAAGAAGGCGCCGGCCATCATCGGCGGCATCATCAGCTCGGTGTCTATCCCGGTGGTCACCAGCGTCACCGCGCCGGCGGGCGTGGTGCAGATCTCGCCGGCCTCGACCTCGCCGACACTGACGAAACTGGGCAACGAAGGCAAGACCGGCGGCTGGTTCTTCCGCACCATCACCAGCGATGCGCTGCAAGGGACGGCCGCGGCCAAGTTCGCGATGGACCAGGGCATGACCAGCGTGGCCGTCATCAACGTCAACAACGACTTCGGCGTGAACATGCTGGCCGAGTTCCGCCGCGCCTACGAGGCGCTGGGCGGCAAGATCCTCAGTGCCACGCCCTACAACCCGCAGCAGCCGTCCTACGCCGCAGAGGTGACGAATGCGCTGAAGGGCGACCCGCCGGCGCTGTACTTCATCGGCTACCCCGGCGACGGCACCAGCATCGTGCGCACCTGGATCCAGCAGGGCGGGCCGCAGCGCTTCCTGCTGAACGACGGCATGAACGCGGCCGACTTCATCAAGGGCGTGGGCCCGCAGTTCCTGAACAATGCCTTCGGCACCTCGTCGGGCACCACCAAGACGGCGTCGACCGAGTTCTTCGCGCAGGCCTATCCGGCGATGAGCGGCGGCTTCGATGCCGGCGCACCGGCGGCCGACCGCGCCTTCGATGCCGGCGCGATCCTCGGGCTGGCGATCGCGCATGCCGGCAAGTTCGAGGCCGCCGCCATCCGCGATTCGATCCGCAAGGTCACCGAGCCCGGCGGCGAGGTGGTGTACGCCGGACCGCAGGGCTTTGCGCGCGCACTGCAGCTCATCAAGGAGAAGAAGCCGGTGCGCTATGTCGGCGTGATCGGCCCGGTGCAGTTCGACAAGAACGGTGACATCGTCGGCCCGTTCCGCACCTGGCGCATCAACAACGGCGAGGTGGTCACCGTCGGTCAGATGTCGCTGGAGGACGTGCAGGCGGTGCAGGCGCGCCTGCCGAAGTGACGAGCGTGACGGTCCGCCCGGCGCGCACGCTGCTGGCGCCTGGGCTGGAGATCTCGCGCATCGTCACCGGCCTGTGGCAGGTGGCGGACATGGAGCGCGGCGGAACCACGCTCGACCCGGTGCGCGGCGCAGCCCACCTGGCCGAGTACGCAGCAGCCGGTTTCGACACTTTCGACATGGCCGATCACTACGGCTCGGCCGAGGTCATCGCCGGCACGCTGTTGGCGTCGCCGCAGGGCCGCGGGGTGCGCGCCTTCACCAAATGGTGTCCGGAGCCGGGGCCGATGAGCGCCGCCACGGTGCGCGCAGGCGTGATGCGCGCGCTGGATCGGCTGCGCGTCGAACGCATTGACCTGATGCAGTTCCATTGGTGGAGCTTCGACCATCCGGGCTACCTGGACGCCATGCTCGAACTGGCCCGGCTGCGTGAAGAAGGCCTGATCGCGCACCTGGGCCTGACCAACTTCGACACCGCGCACCTGCGCGTGCTGCTGGCGCAGGGCATCCCGATCGCCAGCAACCAGGTCTGCCTGTCGCTGCTGGACCGCCGCGCCACCGCGGAAATGTCGCAGCTGTGCCTGGAGCGCGGCGTCAAGCTTCTGGCCTACGGCACGCTGGGTGGCGGCTTCCTGAGCGAGCGCTGGCTGGGCGCGGCCGAGCCCGCGCTGGTGGCCGACTGGAGCAAGATGAAGTACCGCCGCTTCATCGACGCCGTGGGCGGCTGGGACGCGCTGCAGGGCGTGTTGCGCGCCGCCCAGGACGTCGCGACGAAACATGGCGTGTCGCTGTCCAACGTCGCCACGCGCTGGGTGCTGGATCAGCCCGCGGTGGCGGCGGCGATCGTCGGTGCGCGGCTGGGTGAGTCGCAGCACCGCGACGACAACCTGCGCCTCTTCGACTTCGCGCTCGACGCTGCCGACCTGGCGCGGCTGGAGGCGGCCTTCGCGGCCACGAAGCCGATCCCCGGCGACTGTGGCGACGAGTATCGGCGGCCGCCCTTCCTGACCGCCTCGGGCGACCTGAGCCACCATCTGGCCTCGCTGCCGCCGGTATGGCCGCGACAGCCGGTGCCTGGCCGCACCGGGCGCTGGCGCGTCGACAGTGGCAGCGTCTGGGAGCCGCTGGCCGGCTATGCGCGCGCCATGCGCGTCGGCAACCGCATCCTGGTGTCCGGCACCACCGCCACCCATGGCGCGGGTCAGCTGATCGGTCCGGGCGATGCCGCGGCGCAGGCGGTGTACATCCTCGACAAGATTGCCGCCAGCCTGGGCGCGTTGGGGGGCAGCCTGCAGGATGTCGTGCGCACGCGCGTGTACCTGCAGGAGCTTGGCGATTGGCAGGCGGTGAGCGCCGTGCACGGGCGCTACTTCGGCGACATCCGCCCGGCGAACACGCTGCTGCAGGTGGCGGCGCTGGTGGGCCAGGGTTATCTGGTGGAAATCGAGGCCGAGGCCGAGCTGGTCGCGGAGGGCTGAGATTGCGGTACCCGGCGCAGACCCCGGCTCCCCGCTTGCAGGCGGCGTGATGCCCCGCCTTGCCATCAACACCTCGGTGTGGCTGACGCTCGCGCTGATTCTGCCGGGCACGACCTTGCCCCTCGAGGGCCATGCTGCCGAGGCGCAAGCCGCCAAGGCCGGCGAACACCAGGTCCTGCGGGTCGGGCCGAATCAGCCGTACGCGCTGCCCAGTCAGGCAGCGCGGGTGGCTCGCGACGGCGCCCTGGTGGAGATCCATCCCGGGGAATACGAGGCCGACGTGGCGGTCTGGCGCCAGAACGACCTGATCCTTCGTGGCGTCGGTGGCCGCCCGCACCTGCGCGCGGGCGGCCGGGCTGCCGAGGGCAAGGCGATCTGGGTCATCAAGGGCAATCGGGTCACCGTGGAGAACCTGGAGATGTCGGGCACACGTGTTCCCTCGCGCAACGGCGCGGCCATTCGCGCCGAAGGCGCCCACCTGACGATCCGCAACTGCCGCTTGCACCACAACGAGATGGGCCTGCTCACCAACCCGAGCCCGGACAGCGTGGTCACCATCGAAGACTCTGAGATCGACCGCAACACGACCGACACCGAAGCCCATGGCCGGCTCGGACACAACATCTATGTCCACCGCGTGCGCCTCTTCGTCCTCAGGAACAGCCACGTGCACGGCGCGCGCACGGGGCATCAGGTGAAGACGCGGGCGCGGCACAACGAGATCCACGACAACGACATCGAGGACGGTGACGGCTGGGGCAGCCTGCTGCTGGACATCTCGGAAGGAGGGCAAGCCGTGGTCGTGAACAACCGCTTCCAGAAGAGTGCGCGGGCCGCAAACCGCACCGCCATCGGATTTGCGGGAGAGGCCAGCGATCGTTCCGCGCCGGATCACGCCTTGCGCGTCGAAGCCAACCGCTTCGTCAGCGAAGGTGGCGCCGCCACCTTCGTGCGCAACCACAGCAGTGCGCCGGCATGGCTCAAGGGTAATCGGCTGCCGGCGCGCGGCGTCACGCCCCTGCGGGGGCCGGGTCAAGTGGACTGAGAGCCGCTGCCCACGCATTGGCAGCGTCGCGCAGCGTTCGACCGATCGCCAGGCGGGGCCGGGGAATTCCTTGACGTCACCGGGCCTCATGTTCGTCCGCAGGCTGGCCGTCGCTGCGCTCGCGCTCGCAGGCCTCGGCGCAGCCCTGGCCATCGTGGCCGGCGAGATGCTGACCCGCCCGGCGCGCGCGCAGGCGCCCGCCGTGCCGCCCGGCCTGCAGGCCCGTCCCGTGACGATCCCGGTTCCCGGCGGCACTGTCGCCGGCTGGCTTGCCGCCGGTGCACCCGGCCAAGGCGCCGTGCTTCTGCTGCACGGCGTGCGTGCCAGCCGCCTGCAAATGGTCGGGCGCGCGAAGTTCCTGCAAGCCGCGGGCTACACAGTGCTGCTTATCGACCTGCCCGCCCATGGCGAAAGCACGGGCGATCGCATCACCTTCGGGGCCGTCGAATCCGCGGCGATACGGGCCACGCTCGGCTACCTGCAGCAATCCGCTCCTGGTGAGCGCGTCGCCGTCGTCGGCGTCTCGCTGGGTGCGGCATCGCTCATCCTCGGTGGCGCTGGGCCGGTGCCTGCGGCGGTGGTGGTCGAGTCGATGTATCCCACCTTGCGCGAAGCCGTCACCAACCGGCTCGAGCTGCGCCTCGGGCCACCGGGTCGTCTCTTGGCCGGCCCGCTGCTGTGGCAGCTCCCGCTGCGTCTGGGGCTGAGCGAGAGCGACTTGCGGCCGATCGACCGCATCGCCGCGCTGACGGTGCCCATCGCCGTGGCCGCCGGGACGCTGGACCGGCACACGACCTGGCCGGAGACGCTGCGCCTGTTCGAGGCGGCTGGCGCTCCGAAGGAGCTCTGGCCCTTCGAAGGCGCCGCGCATGTGGACCTCCATCGTCACGCGCCGGACTTGTACGAACAGCGTCTGCTTGGGTTCCTTTCGCGGCACCTGGGCAACGGCACGTAGCGTCAGGGACCCCTCGGCCGAACCAGCAGGCCCACACCGGCATGCGACTGCGACACTGCAATGGGCAGCCCGCGCGATCGACCGGCAAGGCAAGTCATGGCGTCGGACGGGATGATGATGCCCTCCCGCTGTGTTCCGCACGGACCTGCTGGGGTATGGCCATGGCCGGCACGATGGCTGTCGGCCGCAGTCCGGGCGGCCACGCAGCGCGGGACCTGCCCACGGGTGAGCGCCTCGCGGCACTCCGGAGAACTCCGTGCCCATCGTCTCGAGCATCCGACACCGCGAGCACCTGTTCCGAGGACTTCATGCCGCATTCACGCGTAGCACCCCACAGCGTGAATAACTGCACGCACGTCGCAACTTGATTGCCGGTGCACTTCACCATACTGCGCAATCGGTGGACTGCATCGCCCCGCCCAGACGGAGTATCGAGTCATGTTCAAGGCGATCTTTGGCGTTCTCGGCCTGCTCATCGCGCTGGCGATTGTCAGCTCGTTGGCGAAGACCCAGCTCGCAGCCATCGGGCAGATTGGCGAGACGGCAACTCGGGTGCTCAATCCCTCGGGCTCCGGTGCCAAAGCAGCGGACCCCAGCGCGGGGCGCGCCTCTGGCCGCGCCGTCGGCGAGGCTCGCCTCGACGGTCTCGCCGCCACGGCCAGCAGCGGTGCACCGACCGCCCAGCAGCAGGCACAAGGCGCCGATCAATCGGTATTTGGCCGCACGAACGAGGCCTGGCGGCAAAGTGAGCAGCGCTACAAGCGCGCCGACCCTTGAGGGCTCGAACGTCTTGCAGCTGAGGCTGTCTGCGCGATCGTCGGCTCGCGCGTCGCCAGCGAGGGGTTCGGCATCACGCTGCGTGCAGCAAGGACTCCACCTTCACTGACTCGCACGGGAACACAACTTGACCTGTTCCGGCCCGGTCAAGTACGGCTGAATTCAAGAGCGCCGTCCGGTGCGTGTGTACCGACTTGACATCGCGTTCAACACACTGGGAGATCTCCCGAACGGTCAAGGCTCCGGCGTCGCACATCGCCTTCAGGATCTCCTGGCGCTTGGCAGTGAGCACCTTCCAAAGCAGCTCGGGCGTGGCGAAGCAAAATGCGCGCAGGGCTTTGCCACTTTGTGGTCAGGTCGAGCCTTGGCAGTTGCATGACCACGAGCTTGGCGGTCCGGCCGATGCCGCGCATCCGGGCCAATCAGGTTCGAGGCTGCATAGAACTACGCAGGGGAAAGCCAACGGTTGCGCACCACCCAGCCATGCAGCTCGGCGGCATTGGCCACGGCCAGCTTCTCGAACACCTTGGCACGGTAGCCCTCGACCACGCGGAACCCGCATTCGGGCACCAGTTGGCGCGCAATTTCCTTGCTCGACAGGCCCTGCGCCAGCAGCGGCGCAACTTCCCTCTCACGCGCGGTCAGCAGTTCCCAGTGGCGGTGGTCGCGCGCGCGCTGCGCGGCCAGTTCCAACGCCGGGCCGAGCTTGGCCAGCACCTGTGGCGTGCTCGGCTTGGTGATCCAGTCGCAAGCGCCCTTCTTCACCTGTTCCAACGCCAGCGGAATGTCGCCGTGACCGGAAAGGAAAAGCACGACCAGCGGGCTGCGCCGAGCCAACAGCTGGTCGAAGACTTCGATGCCGCTTATGCCGTTCATGCGCAGGTCCAGCACGACGCAGCCGGGCTGGCGCGCCACATCCACCTGCGCCAGGAAGGCCTCGCCCGAGTCGAAGGCCTGCAGCGCATGGCCCTGCGCGTGCAGCAGCATCACCAGGGAGCGGCGCACGTCCTCGTCGTCGTCGACGATGTAGATGTTCAGGTGAGAGTGCTTCATGGTGCGATTGGCAGCGTGAAGAAGAACACTGCGCCGCCGTCGGCGCGGTTCTCGTGGCCGAGGTGCCCGCCATGGCCCTCGATGATGGTGCGGCAGATGTTCAGGCCAAGGCCCAGGCCGTCGGCCTTGCTGGTGAAGAAGGGTTCGAAGAGCTGCGCTTCGACTTCCGGGCTGAGTCCGGGGCCGCAATCGGCCACGCGCACGACCAGCAGATCACCCTCGCGCGCCGCCTCGATCTGCACCAGCCGGCGCGCAGCGCCCAGGTGCTGCGCTGCCTGCAGGCTGTTCAGCACCAGATTCAGCAGCACCTGCTCGAGCAGCACACGGTCGCCGCGCACCGGGGGCAGATCCGGCGCCAGTGCCACTTCCAGCCGCGCCTTGCGCGAGCGGCGCTCCGGCTCGATCAGCGACTGCACCGAGCCGATCACCTCGGCCAGCGAGCACAGTTCTACCTGGCCGCTGCGTTGGCGCACGAAGCCGCGGATGCGCGCAACGATTTCGCCGGCGCGAGTGGCCTGGGCGCTGATGTCGCCCAGGCTGGCCACCAGCAGTTCCTTCGGCCCTTGTTCGGCAAAGGCCCTTGCCGCGGCAGCAAAGTTGGACAACGCCATCAGCGGCTGGTTCAGCTCGTGCGCCAGCGTGGACGCCATCTCGCCCAGGCTCAGCAGGCGCGTTGCCTTCTGCAGTTGCGCCTGCTGCGAGCGCTGGCGTTCCTCGGCCTGCTTCTGCGCCGTGATGTCGACCACCGAGCTCATCCAGCCGCTCTGCTTGCCGCTGGCATCGAGCAGCGGCGCGGTGTAGACCATCGTGTAGACGTCGTGGCCGTTGCGGTGGCGCACGCGCGACTCGAAGCCGTTGAGCGCAGCTTTGCCGGTGACCACCGCCTCGTTGTCGCGCCAGTGCTTATCGAGGTCTTCGGGGTGCCAGTAGGGATAAGGTGGCATGCGCCCGACCAGTTCCTCGGCGGTGTAGCCGAGCATCTCGCACAGCGCGGGGTTGACGTAGACGATGCGGCCCTCTAAATCACGCGCGCGCAAGCCGACAAGCAGCGAATCCTCCATCGCCTGCCAGTAGCCGCGCGCGTCTTGCAGTTCGCGCGTGCGCTCGTGCACCCGGCGCTCCAACTCGACGCTGGCCTGGCGCTGTTCGGCGAAGCGGCGTTCGCGCTGGCGCCAGACCAGCGTGCCCAGCAGCAGCGCCAGCAGCATCAGCGCCGAAAGCGCCCAGGCGATGCGGCGGGCCACGACCACCGGCTGATGGTCGGCGGTGACAGTCAGCGTCCAGCCGAACTCGGGCAACGGTTCCTCGAGCGCCAGGAAGCTGCGTGGCCGCGGGCCCGACGTGCTGTGCAGCAGCACGCCCGGGCTGCCGTCGCCACGCTCCAGCGACCACGGCACCGGTTCGAAGTGGCTACGCTCGCCATATTGCTTGAAGTAGCGCAGCCATTCGAGCTCCATCGCTGTCAACGGTCGCGTGCTGCGGTACTGCCAATCCGGCACGTTGCCAAGGAAGACGATGCCGCGGGTGTCTTGCAGCAAGATGGGGTCGCGCTGCAGCGACCAAGCCATTTCGATCGACTCGAGGCTCAGCTTCGCGGCCACCACACCGACAATGTCTCCGCGTTCTTGACGCACCGGCGCGGCGATGAAGTAGCCGGGGATGCCGGTGGTCAGCCCGACGCCGTAGAAGCTGCCGGTGCGCCCGTTGCGGGCGTCGACGAAATAGGGCCGGTCGCGATAGGAGTGGCCAACGAACGAAGTCAACGAATCCCAGTTGCTGGACGCCAGCGTGCTGCCGCGCTCGTCCATCACGTACAACGCCGAAAGCGCAGCACGCTGCGCCACGCCTGCGAGGAAACGGTTGGCACGTTCGCGCGCGGCGGCGTCCTTCGGTGCCGCCAGCACGGCCAGCACATCCTGGTGCTGGGCAATGGCATGCGGCAGGTACTCGAAACGGGTCGCCGCGGCACGCAACCCCAGCACCTGAATCTCGGCAGAACGGCGCAGAGCATCCAGTTGCTGCCGGGATTCGCGTGCCGCCGCCCACTCGCCCGCAGCCAGCACCAGACCCACACCGATCAGCGGCACCAGCAACCACGCCGCCGCGCGCGCAAGCGGCGGCGATCGGCCCGTGACGACAGCGGCAGTCATTGTTGTTCGTGGTGTGCGCCTGCCATGCATTGTCGGTGCAGCGCGGCCTCGGCTACTTGCGCCGCGCCGGCGCCGTTGCGGCGGCGGTCTGTGCCGCCGCGCCGGGGAACATCTGTACGCCAAAGGTCTGGTCGGCTTCGCGCACCTCCTTCCAGCCGGGGTGGAACCCCCCTTCCTGAAGCGAGTCGAGGTGTTTCACCAGGCAGCTCTGCAGCGTGGCGACGCGCTTGAAGTAGGTGCCGCCGGCCTTATAGGGCGGGCTCAACAGCAGGTTCGGCACGGCCAGGAAGGGGTGGTTCAGCGCCCCAAGGTTCTGGTAGTTGCGCTTGATCACCTGGTAGGGCGGTGGCGGCTTCTGCTCGAAGCGCACCAGCGTGAAGGCATCGTCGCGCAGCCGGGAGATCGCCGGGCTGGGCCAGCCGACCGTGGTGAAGACGGCCTGCACCTTGCCGGCACGCAGCATCTCCAATGCCTGTTCGTCGCTGTCGGCGTTGTCGAACTCGATCTTGTAGCCGAACTGCCTGTCGAGGGTGCGGCCCATCAGCTGCGCCGAGCCGACCGCGGCCACACGCAGGCCGCGCAGGTCCTCGTAGTTGCGTACCAGCACCGTACGGCTGGTGCCGGGCACCGGCTTGCCGAAGAGCATCGTGGCCCCGACCTGCGAGCCGGCGGTCAGGCTCAGCACATGCAGCAGGTTGGCATGCAGCGGTATCACCGCTTGCAGCCGGCGTACGCTCTCGTCGCCGTCCTTCATGGTGTCGACGGTGTCCAGCTGCGCCAGCCCCACGTCGGCCTGGCTGGCCGCCAACAACGACAGGTTCTGCAGCCCGCCTTCGCTGGGCACGGCGCAGAGCGCGACTTGGTCGCCGCAGACGCTGCGCATGTCGGCAAAGAGCTTCTCGTACACCTTGCCGCGCGGGCCGGTGGCCACACGCAGCTCGCAGCGGCCTTCTTCGGCGGGTGGGGCGGCTTGGGAGGACAAGACGGCCAGCAGCGCGAACAGGGTCAGCGTGGCGGCGGCGATAGGACGAAGGCTGGTCATGGTGTGTGCTCCGGTCAGAAGGTGAAGTTGCGGGTCAGGCTGGGCGGGTCGCTCGATGGGACGGTGTCACCGGCCCACCAGCTCCACAGCAGCAGCGCGGCGAAGGCGGCGCTGGCGATCCAGCGCAGGCGGGTCCAGAACTTCATGTCGAGCTCCCGAGGGCTGCGGGCGCGGGCATGCGCAGCTGTTCCATGCCGTCGAGCTGACTGCGGTCGAGCAGGCGGCGCGTTGGTGCGTCCAGCGCGCGCATCTCCATGTCGAGCTCGGCGAAGACCTCGTTGAAGTGCGATTGCACCGAGCGCAATGCCTCGTCACTGAGCAGGTCCTGCATCAGGTCTGCGAGTTCGCCCGGGCGCAGCGCCTCCATCACCACCTGTCCGGCCTGGGCGAACTGCCACTCGAAGAGCTTCTGTTGTACCTGCTGGCGGAAGGCCTGAAGCGCAGCATGCGCCTGCTCCAGACGGCCGACATTGACGTCGTGGAACTGCGCCATCTTCTGCAGAGCGCGCTCCTGCTTGTCGAGCAGATGGGCGGGGTCGAGGTGACGCCGCTCGTCGACCATCTGACGCATGTTCTCGATCTGCGCGCCGATCTCTACCAGCGCGCGACGGAACGAGGCCAGCCGCAGTTCTCGGCGCACGCAATCGTTCTGCAGCTGTTCGATCGGGTTGGCACGCGCCTCGGCCTTGCGCCAGCGCAGCAGCCGGTTCTCCAGCCGCTGCATCAGCAGTGGCAGCGCCTGGAACAGCAGCACGCCGCAGAGCGAGAACGCGGCCAGGGTCAGCAGACCTGCGCCCGCGGCGACGGCGCCCCAGATCAGCGGTGCCGAGAGCGCCAGCCCCAACGAGACGGCGGCAAGCGCCGCCAGACGCGGCAACCAGGGCAGCAGGTCGCGCAGCGCCTCGCGGCGGGGCAGTATCGGTGAGGTTTTCATCGGGTGACTCCATCGGAAGTGGCGATGGGGTCAGTCTGCGCAACCCAGCCGCGCGCCGCACCTGCGGGTACACGGGTCGACCGCCTGTAGAACTACGCTGGGGTTTGCCCTGAACCTCGCTGCGTATCTCTACGCACACCGGCAACGTGCAGCCACGGACGACAGTCGAGCTGCGAATGCCAAGAACTCTTCCATCGCAGCCCTGGACAGGGAGGCCCACCTTGACGCGCTTCGCAAGGATGCCGCGCGGGCGAGCCAAGCCCAAGCCGAGATAACCGAGAAGCAGCTCCTCGAGAAGCTGTTCGGCAAGCTAGCACCCGAGCTGGTAGCCAAGCTGAAAGCATCTGGGCTGGCCCGCCGGGACCAGGCGACAGCGCTGGTGGCGCTTGGTCCCGGTTAAGAATGCGTACCGACCCAAGAACTGAAGTGCGACCCGGCGGCGCTGTCCGCGCTGCGAAGCGTTAGCTTTCGAGGCGGGCTTTTCAGCACTGCTCCAGCATCGAATGCGGGAACGGCGCCGAAGGCGCCAAAGTACGTGCTTTTCTTCGTGTTTCTTGGTGAGCGGTGCAGGGCTCGAACCTGCGACCGCTGCCGTGTGAAGGTCGCGCACCGTAAGGGTGGCAGCAAATGAACCGCGACGCGGTCAACCCACCACAGGCTGTTCCGTACCGATCTGATCGAACGTAGTGCAGCGGGCGGCTTACTCGACTCGACCCGCTGGTGTGTGTCGCCCCTGCGCCCGATCGCTGCCTTCGCCCTCGTATTGGCACCTCAAGGCTGCGGTGCGGCCATGACTTCAGGGTGCAATGACTTCCAGCGTCGGGAAGTAGGTTCCGAACCGACTGGCATCCCGAGTCAGCAAGGGCCAGCCCTCCACCGCCGCATGCGCACCGATGAAAAAGTCGGGCAGCACCTGCAGCTTGTTGCCTCCGCGTCTTCGGTACTGGACAAAAGCCTTCGCCGCCAGGAACAGAGCTGGCCGCGGAATCTCACGCAGTTCCAGCGCCAGTGTGGACACAGCGCTGTCCAGTCCTTCGAGCGTCGAGAACGACAACGACATCTCGGCGTAGATGACCGGGTTGATGGTCAGCTGATGTACGCTGGCCTGCGCACGCAACTGACCGATCGACCAGTTCGCCCACTGCGGATCGTCCTGCAGCACATCCACCAAGACGTTCGTGTCGACCAGCAGCATCAGTCATCCGTGCGCAGCAACTTCATCAATTCATCCGTTCGCCAGCGCACATCTGCGCGGCCCCGCACGGCGTCGAACCGGTCCCGGGGTGATCGATGTGCGCCTTCGGTTGGACGTGGCCGGTGCAAGACCACCTCCCCGGCAGCGTTTACAGAGAACTCCACAGGCGCTCCGGGCAACAGTTGCAATTCATCGCGAATCCGCTTGGGGATGGTGACCTGGCCTTTGCTGGTCAACGTCGTCGACATAGCAATCTCTCGAGGTGTTACCGAAGCGAAGTATGGTAATACAGTGCGCCGCAGGATGCGCCCCGGGCGCCCGGCCAATGCGCTGGCGACGGTCTGCTGAGGTGGCGTACCAACCCGAGAACTGAAGTGCGACCCGGCGGCGCTGTCCGCACTGCGACGCGGCAGCTTTCGAGGCGGGCTTTCCAGCACTCTTCCAGCACCGAGAACAAAAAACGGCGCCGATGGCGCCGCTACGTTGTTGATTTTCTTTGCTTTTCTTGGTGGGCGGTGCAGGGTTCGAACCTGCGACCCCTGCCGTGTGAAGGCAGTGCTCTACCGCTGAGCTAACCGCCCGAAGTCTCGATGCCGATACTCCGGATAACTTTCAATTATGCCAGATCGGTCTGCCAAAGCAGTTTGCCGCGGCTGGCCTTGTCGATGTCGGCCAGCACGGCACGATGTGCCTGCAGTTCACTATCGCTGGGCTCCAGCACCACCAGTCGCAGTGCACCGAAGTCCGCCGCCTCCACCGAAGCGCCTGCGTCGGCAGACTCCGCCTCGTCGATGACCAGCGTGCCCTGCCCGCGCGTCATCTGGATATAGACTTCGGCCAGCAGGCCGGCATCGAGCAGCGCGCCGTGCAGCGTGCGGCCGGAGTTGTCCACCTCGAAGCGCCTGCACAGCGCGTCCAGCGAGTTGCTCTTGCCCGGGAACATCTCCCTGGCCATCAGCAGGCTGTCGGAGATCTGGGCCACGTGTGCCGTCAGCGACTCGCGCTTGCAGCGCTCCAGTTCCTTGTCCAGGAAGCCCAGGTCGAAAGCCGCGTTGTGGATGATGACCTCGGCGCCAGACAGGAAGGTCAGCAGTTCATCGGCCACCGCATCGAACAGCGGCTTGTCGGCCAGGAACTCGTCGCTAAGGCCGTGCACCTTCAGCGCGTCGGGATGGCTGGGCCGTTGCGGGTTCAGGTAGTAATGACGGTTGTTGCCCGTCAAGCGCCGCCCGATCATTTCCACGCAGCCAATTTCGACGATGCGGTCGCCGCCCTCGGCATTCAGGCCGGTGGTCTCGGTGTCGAGGAAGATCTGTCTCATCATGCCCATTTTCCACGGCCGGCCTGCCACCACATCCACGCACCGATGGCGATCATCGGCAAGCTGAGCCACTGGCCCTGGCTCAGGTCGAAGGCGCGCAGGCCGAGGAAGCTGTCGGGCTCGCGGAAGTACTCGGCGATGAAGCGGAACACCCCGTAGCCCACCAGGAAGGCACCCGACACCTGCCCGGTCGCCCGCGGCTTGCCGGCATACCACCAGAGCAGCACGAAAAGCAGCATCCCCTCGAGGGCGAACTGGTACAGCTGCGAAGGGTGGCGCGCGATGCCCGTGCCAGATTGGGGAAACACCATCGCCCAGGGCAGCGACGGATCGGCAGCGCGCCCCCACAGCTCGCCATTGATGAAGTTGCCGATGCGCCCCGCCGCCAGTCCGGTGGGCACACAGGGTGCGATGACATCGGTCACCTGCAAGAAGGTGCGGCCGCGGCGGCGCCCGAACAGCGCCATTGCCACCAGCACGCCGAGCAAGCCACCGTGAAAGGACATGCCGCCCTGCCACACGGCCAGCACCTCCAGCGGGTGCGCTGCGAAGTGCGCCGGCTTGTAGAAGAGCGCATAGCCGAGGCGCCCGCCGACGATCACGCCGACCACGCCGTAGAACAACAGGTCCTCCACGTCACGCCGGGTCCAGCCAGCTTCGGCCAGCCATGGATTGCGCACCCGCCGCGCCGCCAGCCACAGGAAAAGGCCGAAGGCAACCAGGTAGGTCAAGCCATACCAGTGGATCTGGACGGGCCCGAGCGCGATGGCGACCGGGTCAAACTGGGGGTGCACGAGCATGCGGTGTTCTGCTGGCTGAATCCTGGCGCCGCATTGTCGCCGCAGCTTGCTGCGGCCCGGCCAGCGGCGATACTTGAGCCTTTGCCCGACCCGGAGACCGGAACATGAGTTTCAACCGCCGCTCGAAGAACATCACCGAAGGCGTGGCCCGCGCGCCCAACCGCAGCATGTACTACGCAATGGGCTACACCGAAGGAGACTTCGGCAAGCCGATGATCGGCGTGGCCAACGGGCACAGCACCATCACGCCCTGCAACTCCGGACTGCAGCGCCTGGCCGACGCGGCCGTCATCGGCTTGCGGCAAGCTGGCGCCAACCCGCAGATCTTCGGCACGCCCACCATCAGCGATGGCATGGCCATGGGCACCGAGGGCATGAAGTACAGCCTGGTGTCGCGGGAGGTCATCGCCGACTGCGTGGAGACCTGCGTCGGCGGCCAGTGGATGGACGGCGTGATGGTCATCGGCGGCTGCGACAAGAACATGCCCGGAGGCATGATGGGCATGCTGCGCGCCAACGTGCCTTCGATCTACATCTACGGCGGCACCATCCTCCCCGGCAAGTACAAGGGGCAGGATCTGAACATCGTCAGCGTGTTCGAGGCGGTAGGCCAATTCAGCGCCGGCAAGATGAGCGAGGAGGACTTCTGCCAGATCGAGCGCCATGCGATCCCAGGCAGTGGCTCCTGCGGCGGGATGTACACCGCCAACACGATGAGTTCGGCCTTCGAGGCGCTGGGCCTGAGCCTGCCCTATGCGTCGACGATGGCCAACGTCGAAGGCGAGATCGTCTCGATGGTCGAGCAGGCGGCCAAGGTGCTGGTCGAGGCGGTGAAGGCCGACCTGAAGCCGCGCGACATCGTCACCAGGAAGGCGGTGGAGAACGCGGTGGCGGTGATCATGGCCACCGGCGGCTCCACCAACGCGGTGCTGCACTTCCTGGCCATCACCCATGCGGCGGGGCTGGACTGGAGCATCGACGACTTCGAGCGCGTGCGCCAGCGCACGCCGGTGCTGTGCGACCTGAAGCCCAGCGGCCAGTACCTGGCAGTGGACCTGCACCGTGCCGGCGGCATCCCCGCGGTGATGAAGGAGTTGCTGAAGGCCGGCCTGCTGCACGGCGACTGCATGACCATCACTGGCAAGACGGTGGCACAGAACCTGGCCGAGGTGCCCGAGCTGCAGCCCGGCAACCCGGTGATCCGGCCGGTGAGCAACCCGATCTACGCGCACGGCCACCTGGCCATCCTGAAGGGCAACCTGAGCCCCGAAGGCTGCGTGGCCAAGATCACCGGCCTGAAGAACCCGGTCATCACCGGCCCGGCGCGCGTGTTCGACGACGAGCAGAGCGCGCTGGCGGCGATCATGGCGCAGAAGATCAAGCCCGGCGACGTTATGGTGCTGCGCTACCTGGGCCCCAAAGGCGGCCCCGGCATGCCGGAGATGCTGGCGCCCACCGGCGCGCTGATCGGCCAGGGCCTGGGCGAGAGCGTGGGCCTGATCACCGACGGGCGCTTCTCCGGCGGCACCTGGGGCATGGTGGTCGGCCACGTCGCGCCCGAGGCCTACGAGGGCGGCAACATCGCGCTGATCCAGGAAGGCGATTCGATCACCATCGACGCGACAAAGCTGCTGCTGCAGCTGAACGTGAACGATGCCGAACTGGCGCGCCGCCGCGCGGGCTGGAAGAAGCCGGCGCCGCGCTACACCCGCGGCGTGCTCGCCAAGTTCGCGATGAACGCCAGCAGCGCCAGCAGCGGCGCAGTGCTCGACAAGTTCGACTGAGACCCAGGGCAGCTAAGCGCTGCCCTTTGGGCCCTTGGCTGCGCGACGCCCGGCACCGCTGGCCGAGAGTTCGCGTGCGCTTCGCCGCCGGTCGTGACGCAGCGTGCTCAGGCCCAGCGCTTCCAGGTTGCGATTCCGCCGCTCCAGCTTCTTCTCTTCCATCTGCCGCATGGCTCGGCGCTGCGTGAGCCCGATCGAGTCGGAGAAGACCCACCACAGAACGGCCAATCCGAACGGGGCCAATACGATCCACCACGGCCAGACGGCGACCGAACCGAGTTCGGCCATCTTCATCGCCAGCAGCAGGATGCCCAGTATCAGGAACGCCATTCGCAACTCTCCAACGCGCCGCATCCAGAAATATCAGCAAAGGGACGCGCAGGGCAGCCCTTTTACAATGAATCTCGGGCCGCACCCCTGATTGGCCTGTTGTCAAACGAAAAAGATGTCATGAAAGCCACGCTTGCCCTGCCCGTCCTGGCCGTTCTTCTCGCTGCGCCTGCCGCTTGGGCCAGCCCCGAGCTTGCCCAGAAGAGAGCTTGCCTGGCGTGCCATTCCGCGGACAAGAAGATCGTCGGCCCGTCGTACAAGGACATCGCCGCGAAGTACGCCGGTCAGAAGGACGCCGCCGACAAGCTGGCCGAAAAGATCGTCAAGGGCGGCGTCGGCGTCTGGGGTCAGGTGCCGATGCCCGCGAACCCGAGCGTCAGCCCCGCCGAGGCCAAACAATTGGCGACCTGGGTTCTGGGCATCAAGTGACGCGACACGGACTGAACGTCGGACGGCGCTGAGCGCGGCCTACGCTCGACGCAAATGGGCGCCTCGTGGCGGCGATGGTGCAGCGTATTCCCGTAGCCTCTACATGCGGCGCCGCCTCGATCAGTTGGTCTGCACCAACTGATCCAGGATGACAGGATTCTGGTGTTCGCCCACGTCGCTGCGCGATATGAGCGAACCCCGAACCCGGCGTCGCGGCTGGCGCCGCGCGGCGCCTTGCGGCGCCGCCTCGATCAGTTGGTCTGCGCCAACTGATCCAGGATCGCCGGGTTCTCCAGCGTGCTGGTGTCCTGCGTGATCGTCTCGCCCTTGGCCAGCGAGCGCAGCAGGCGGCGCATGATCTTGCCGCTGCGCGTCTTGGGCAGGTTATCGCCGAAGCGAATGTCCTTCGGCTTGGCGATCGGGCCGATCTCCTTGGCCACCCAGTTGCGCAACTCGTTCGCGATCTTCTTCGCCTCGTCGCCGGTCGGGCGCGAACGCTTCAGCACCACGAAGGCGCAGATCGCCTCGCCGGTGGTCTCGTCCGGACGGCCCACGACCGCGGCCTCGGCCACCAGTTCGGTGCAGCTGACCAGCGCCGACTCGATCTCCATCGTGCCCATGCGGTGACCCGAGACGTTGAGCACGTCGTCGATGCGGCCGGTGATGGTGAAGTAGCCGGTCTTGGCGTCGCGGA
>ERZ1645186.24-NODE-24-length-23958-cov-9.365059_pt1 | contig 23958 bp, 23 predicted proteins | sample MGYA00575349_ERZ1645186 | MGnify/ENA primary metagenome ERZ1645186 (study PRJEB40839, sample SAMN11282943) | freshwater sediment metagenome | isolation source: river sediment | host: Sediment | place: India: Nawabganj, Kanpur | collected 2015-12-17 ...
TGGCAGATCGTCGCCGTGCCCGGGCTGATCCCCGAGGAAGCCTTCTTCGCGCTGCTGGCGAAGCGCAAGTTCCCGGTCACCGAATGGTTGCGCAAGCCGGAGGAGTTCGACTATGTAGTCGAGCCCGACGTCTTCCATGACCTGTACGGCCACGTCCCGCTGCTCTTCAATCCGGTGTTCGCCGACTACATGCAGGCCTATGGCGAAGGCGGGCTCAAGGCCAGCCGGCTCGATGCCTGCGAGCTGCTGGCGCGGCTGTACTGGTACACGGTGGAGTTCGGCCTGATCGCCACGCCACAGGGCCTGCGCGCCTACGGCGCGGGCATCCTGTCCTCGGCCGGCGAGCTGCGCCACAGTGTGCGCAGTGGCGAACCCCGGCGCGTGGCCTTCGACCTGCAGCGGCTGATGCGCACCCGCTACCGCATCGACAGCTACCAGGCCACCTACTTCGTCATCGACGCCTTCCAGCAGCTGTTCGACGCCACCGCGCCCGACTTCACGCCGGTCTACGCGGCGGTGCGCGCTCAGGCCGAGATCGAGGCCGGCGCGGTGCTGCCCGGCGAGCGCGAGTTCGCCGCCGGCTGAACCTCGTCCTCGGCCAGCCGCTGCAGCACCGTGGCCAGCACCTGCGGGTGCTGCAGCAGGTGCACGTGCGCATGGCCGCGCAGGTGGCGGTTGTCGGCGCCCGGCAGCGTGGCGGTGGAGGCCGGAAAGACGATGTTGTCGCAGTGCCCCCAGAAGCAGGTGAAGCGCCGATAGCGCGCCGCGGGTTCGGCCGCGGCCAGCTGCAGCAGCCAGGGGCTCTGCCAGCGCATCTGCTGTGCATTGGGCGCAAAGCCGAAACGGCCGAGCCAGGTGCCGTGGTGCGGCGAACCGACGGTCACCACGCCATGCACCCGCGCGTCGGCGTCATGGTCGCGCAGCCAGGCGCGAACCGCCAGACCACCCATGCTGTGGCCCACCAGCAGCGGCGGCCGGCCGGTGGCCTCGGTCATGCGCCGCACCGCCGACTCGATCTGCGGCGGGTAGCTGTCGATCGAGCCGAACACCGGCTCCAGGTTGACGGCGATGCAGGGCACACCGGCCTGGCGCAGCCGCGGCCACCACGCGTTCCACAGCCCGCGGTTGCAGACGAAGCCATGCACCAGGATCAGGCCACGCCGACCCTGGGCGTCGGGCGGCCACTGGTCGGCGAACCGGCGCCAGCGCCAGGGCTGCTGCCAGCCGAAGACACGCAGCGCACCCAGCGCCTCGGCCGCCCAGGCGCGCAGCAACTCCCCCGGGGTGGCCGGCGGCGCCGGATCGGCGCGGTTGATCCAGCGCAGCAGCAGGAACTCCAGCGCCATCACCGGCACGTGCAGCAGCGCCACGCCCAGCGCCAGCAGCACGAAGACGAAGGCCGTGCCCGCCAGCAGCCACAGCGCCAACGCACCGATCACGCCGGCGAGCAGCGCCAGCGTCAGAGCCTGCAGCAGGCGCGCGAGCATCATCGGCGGATTGTCCGTCGGGCGCCGGCGGCGCGACTGGAGCCAAGGCTCTACGCGGGCGCGCCGGCTCTTGTTAGCCTTGCCGAATGAATGCCCAGGTCGAATCCATCCTGGAACTGCTGCGCCGTGTGGACGAACAGCGCGCGCTGCGCGCCGCCGATGCGGTGCTGGCCGCACGCGTGCACGCCGTCAAGCACTATCAGCACGAACGCTTCAAGCACACCTACGCCGACCTGCTGGCGCAGCCACGCTACGTCAAGGCCACCCGCTTCTTCCTGGAGGAGTTGTACGGCCCGGTCGACTTCACGCGCCGCGACACGCAGTTCAAACGGGTCGTGCCCGGCCTGGTGCGTTTGTTCCCGCGCGAGGTGGTGATGACGGTGCAGACGCTGGGCGAACTGCACGCGTTGTCGGAGGAGCTGGATACCGAGATGGGCCGCCATGTGCCCAGCGGGCCGGTCGACCTGGCGGGCTACGTCGGTGCCTGGCAGGCCGTCGGTCGGCCTGCCGATCGCGAGGCGCAGATCGTTCTGATGCGCCGTGTGGCCGATGCGCTCGACGTCTACACGCGCAACCCGCTGCTGCGCCACAGCCTGCGGCTGATGCGCACGCCGGCGCGGCTGGCCGGGCTGCCGGAGCTGCAGGCCTTCCTCGAGACCGGCTTCGACACCTTCGGCGCGATGGGCGGCGCCAAGGATTTCCTGGACACGGTGGTGCGGCGCGAGCGTGCACTGGCGGCCTGGCTGTTCGCGTCCCGCCTCCCGCCCAAGCTGGGCAGCCCATTCCCGCTGGCCGGCGAATAGCGCGCTCAATGCGCCGACGGGCGCCGCGGCAGCGCCTGCGCCCGCTCGCCCAGGTCCCAGAACAGCCCCGTCATGATCTGCAGCGCCTGGCGCGCCACCGGCGCCAGCAGGTGCTCGTCCGGCGCGTGCTGCGAGCAGCCCGGATAGCTGTGCGGAATCCACACCGTGGGCAGCCCCAGGCCGTCGGCGAACACGTCGTTGGGCAGCGAGCCACCCAGGTTCGGCAGCAGCACGGGCTTGCAGCCGGTGCTGTGCTCAATGGACTGCAGCGCAAACCGCACCCACGCGTTGTCCGGGTCCAGCCGTGTCGCCTGCATGACCACCGGCTCGCCGACCTCGATGTCACCGAAGCCGTGAGCCACCAGGTGCGCATGCACGTGCTCGCGCAGCCCGGCGATGTCGGTGCCGACGACGAAGCGCAGCTGCAGGTGGGCCTGCGCATGGGCGGGAATGGCGTTGACCGGGAAGTCCGGGTTGCCGGTGCGCATGGCCAGCACCTCCAGCGCGTTCCAGGCCAGCACGCGCTCGATCGGCGTCAGCCCGGGCTCGCCCCAGTCGCGGTCGATGGCCGGGTCGTCGGGGCCGCCGCCAGGCTCCAGCCCGGCCAGCGCCGCGCGCACATTGGCCGGCACGGGCGGCGGCCGCAGACCGGCCACCAGGATGCGGCCGCGGCCGTCGACCAGGCTGGCGACGGCTGCGGCCAGCACCGTGCCGGGGTTGCGCAGCAGTCCGCCCCAGTTGCCGGAGTGGTGCGCGCCGTCGCGCAGCTTGAGCCGCAGGTCGAAGTTGGCCACGCCGCGCGTGCCCAGGAACAACGTCGGCGCGTCGGCACGCAGGCGCGGCCCGTCGGAGGCGATCAGCACGTCGGCGGCGAGCAGCGCGCGCTGCATCGCGCAGAACTCCGCCAGCCCTGGCGAGCCGGTTTCCTCGCCGGTCTCGATCAGCCAGGTGGCGTTGAAGCCGAGCCGGCCGCCCCGCGCAGCGATGACCTGCGCCAGCGCGGCGATGTTGATGCTGTGCTGCCCCTTGTTGTCGGCGGTGCCGCGACCGTAGAGCCGGCCGCCTTCCTCGGCCAGCGTCCACGGGCCCCGGCCGCGCGTCCACGACGCATCCTGGCCGCGGATGACGTCGCCGTGGCCGTACATCAGCACGGTGGGCAGGGCGGCGTCCTCGTGCCGCGTGGCGATCAGGAAGGGCCCGCAGCCGGTGCCCTGCAGCGGGTTGTTGAAGACGCTGCAGTCGAAGCCCAGTGGCGCCAGCGAGCGGCTCATCTCGTCGACCACATAGGCGCGCAGCGAGGCGGCCTGCGCCGCATCCTGGCTTTCGCTGCGAATCGCCACGCGGCGCGCCAGGTCGCGCAGGAAGCCACCGTCGTCGAAATGCGCCGCCGCGGCGGCCAGCGCCGCCTCGCGGGTGCTCACTCGGACTTGCCCAGCAGCGTGAAGTGCTCGACCACCGGCGGCGCGGCGAAGAAGGGGCCGACGATGGCGCGCCATTCGGCGAACAGCGGGCCGCCGCGGAAGGCCACGGTGTGGTCTTCCAGCGTGTCCCAGAAGATCATCAACAGGTAACGCTCGGGGCTCTCGACGCCCTTGTTGACCTTCCAGCCCTTAAAGCCCTTCGCGCGGCTGATGACGGTCTTCAGCCCGCGCTGGATGGCCTCGTCGAAGGCGGCCTGCTGGCCCGGTTGAATGCGGATGTCGGCCACTTCGAGAATCATTTGGCTCCCCTTTCAAACGCCCAGGTATCGGTGCAGCACTTCGGGCTGCGACCGCAACGCTTCGCTGCCGCCCTGCCAGACGACTTTGCCCTTCTCCAGGATGTAGTGCCGGTCGGCCAGGTTCAGCAGCGGGCCGATGTGCTTGTCGATGACGATCATCGACAGCCCCGTGCTGCGCAACCGTCCCAGGCAGGACCAGATCTCGGCGCGGATCAGCGGCGCCAGGCCCTCGGTGGCCTCGTCCAGGATCAGCAGCTTCGGGTTGGTCATCAGCGCGCGGCCGATGGCCAGCATCTGCTGCTCGCCGCCGGACAAGTTGGCACCGAGGTTGCGCTCGCGCTCCTTCAGGCGCGGGAACATCGTGTACACCGTGTCCAGCGTCCAGGCCTGCTCGCGCTGGTGGCGGTTGCCGGCAGTGGCCACCAGGTTCTCGCGCACGCTCAGGTTCGGGAAGATCTGCCGGCCCTCGGGCACCAGGCCCAGGCCGGTGCGCGCCGCGCGCCAGCTGGCCTGGCCGAGCAGCGGCTGGCCGTCCATCTGGATCTGCCCGGCCCGCGGCCGCAGCAGGCCCATGATCGACTTGACGGTCGTCGTCTTGCCCATGCCGTTGCGGCCGATCAGCGTGACGCATTCGCCCGGCTGCACCGCCAGGCTGACGCCGAACAGCACCTGGCTGCTGCCATAGGCCGTCTCGATGCCCTGCACCTCGAGCTGTCCGCCGCGGTTCATAGGTGCTCGGCCTCGCCCAGGTACGCCTCGCGCACTTCGGGCTGGTTGCGGATCTGCTCGGGCGTGCCGGTGGCGATCGGCCGGCCATAAACCAGCACCGTCAGCCGGTCGGCCAGCGCGAACACCGCGTCCATGTCGTGCTCCACCAGCAGGATCGTGTGCTCGCCCTTCAGCCGGCGCAGCAGTGCCACCACCGCCTCGGATTCGGCCGGGCTCATCCCGGCCATCGGCTCGTCCAGCAGCAGACATTTGGCGCCGGTGGCCAGCACCATGGCGATTTCCAGCTGCCGGCGCTCGCCGTGCGCCAGCGCCGCCACCGGCGTGTGCGCGCGCGCCGTCAGCCCCACCTGTTCCAGCGCGGCCATCGCCGGCTGCGTCAGCGCGGCCTCAACGGCTGCCGGCCGCCAGAAGCGGAAGCTGTGCCCCGCATGCGCCTGGACCGCGAGCGCGGCGTTCTGCAGCACGGTGAAATCGTTGAACACCGAGGTAATCTGGAACGAGCGGCCCAGCCCGGCCATCGCGCGTCGGTGCGGCGGCTCGCGCGTCAGGTCCTGCCCGTCGAAGACGATTCGACCCTCGTCGGGAATGATCTCGCCGCTGAGCTGGTTGATCAGCGTGGTCTTGCCGGCGCCATTGGGGCCGATCACCGCATGCAGCTCGCCGCGGGCCAGGTCCAGGTCCACATGATCGGTGGCCAGCAGGCCGCCGAAGCGCTTGACCAGGCCGCGCACTTCCAGGTGGTTCATGCCTTCCTCGCGGCCAGCCAGCCGTAGATGCCCTGCTTCAGCACCAGCACCACCAGCACGATGAAGATGCCGATCAGCGCCAGCCAGTGCTGGTTGACCAACGTGTCCAGCCAGGGGATGCCCAGCTTCAGCGAGGACAGGCCCTCTTCCACCAGCAGCAGCGCGGTGGCGCCGGCGATCGGGCCGATCAGCGTGCCCAGGCCGCCGAGCACGATCATCACGATCAGCTCGCCGGATACCGTCCAAGCCATGTACGAAGGCGCGACGAAGCGCGTCAGGTTGGCCATCAGCATGCCGGCCAGCACGCACACCAGCGCCGAGATGACATAGGCGCTGAGCTTGTAGCGCAGCGTCGGGAAGCCCATCGAGCCCATGCGCCGCTCGTTGCTGCGGCAGCCCCGCAGCACCATGCCGAAGCGCGAATGCACCAGCCGCCAGAAGCCGTAAAGCACCGCCAGCAGCAGTGCATAGGCCACGTAGTACAGCAGCGTGGCGTTGTTTAGGTCCAGCAGCCCGAACTGGCTGCGCGCCTTCAACTGCATGCCGTCGTCGCCGCCGTACTCGCGCAGGCTCACCGCCAGGAAGAACAGCATCTGCGCGAAGGCCAGCGTGATCATGATGAAGGCCATGCCGCTGGTGCGCAGGCAGATCGCACCCACGGCCAGCGCCACCAGCGCGCCCACCCCCAGCGCCACCGCCAGCTGCACGAAGCCGCTGTCGATGCCGTGGTAGGACAGGATGCCCACCGCATAGGCGCCGATGCCGATGTACATCGCATGGCCGAAGCTGACCATCGCGCCGAAGCCCAGCACCAGGTTCAGCCCCATCGCCGCCAGCGAGAAGATCAGGATGCGGGTGAACAGCGTTACCCAGAACGGCTGGCCCAGCAGGCTGGCGAGCACCGGCACCAGCGCCAGCCCAACCAGCAGCAGGCCGGCGAACAGTCGCGCGGCACGGGGCGCGGCGGGCTCAGCCATGCTTCACCGGAAACAGGCCCTGGGGCTTAAGCGCCAGCACCGCGGCCATCAGCAGGTAGATCAGCATCGACGCGATGGCCGGGCCCACGGCCTGGGCCACCGAGCGGTCGAGCAGTTCGCGCAGCAGCGTGGGCAGGAAGGCGCGGCCGACGGTGTCGACGATGCCGACGATCAGCGCGCCGTAGAAGGCGCCGCGGATCGAGCCGATGCCGCCGGTGACGATGACCACCAGCGTCAGGATCAGCACCGGCTCGCCCATGCCGGCCTGCACCGAGACGATCGGCCCGGCCATCAACCCGGCCAGCCCGGCCAGCGCCGCGCCCAGACCGAAGACCAGCGTGTTCAGCCCGCGGATGTTGACGCCCAGCGCAGACACCATGTCGGGGTTGGAGGCGCCGGCGCGGATCAGCATGCCCACGCGGGTGCGGTTGATCAGCGCATAGAGCCCCAGACCCACGAGCAGGCCGACGGCAATGATCGCGAAGCGGTAGGCCGGGTAGGGCAGGCCGAACAGGTTGATCGTGCCCGACAGCCACTGCGGCACGTTCATGTACACCGAGGCCGGGCCCCAGACGAAGCGCACCACCTCGTTGAAGAACAGGATCAGACCGAAGGTGGCCAGCACCTGGTCCAGGTGGTCGCGCTGGTACAGGTTGGCCAACACGATGCGCTCGATCAGCAGTCCGAGCAGCAGCGTTCCAGGCACGGCCACCAGCGCGGCCGCCAGGAAGGAGCCGTCGAAGGCGTTGAAGGCCGCCGCCGCGAAGTACGCGCCCATCATGTACAGCGAACCGTGCGCCAGGTTCACCACGTTCATGATGCCGAACACCAGCGTCAGACCGGCCGACAACAGGAACAGCAGCACGCCGAGCTGCAGTCCGTTGAGCAACTGGGTGAAGAACAGGCCGGTGGTCATGGCGTGCGTGTGAAAAGGGCCGGTCGAGCCGGCCCGTGTGCCTCAATGAAGCGGCCTCACATCTTGCATTGTGAGGCGTAGGCATCGCCGTGCGCCTTCAGCGGCGTGGCGATGGTCTTCAGGCTGACGCGGCCCTTGGCGTCCTTGGCCACTTCGAAGATGTGCTGGTCCTGGATCGGGAAGTTGTTGGTGTTGAACTTGAAGTCGCCGCGCACCGACTTGAAGTCGGCCGCCTTCAGCGCCGCGGCGAAGGCCTTCTTGTCGGCGACGTTGCCCTTGACCTTGGCGATGGCCGAGTCGAGCAGCAGTGCCGCGTCGTAGCTCTGCGCCGCGTACTGGCTGGGGATGCGGTTGTACTTCTTCTCGAACTCCTCGACGAACTGCTTGTTTGCCGGGTTGTTGAAGTCCGGGCCCCAGAAGGTGCCGCTGATCACGCCCAGCGCGGTCTCCTTCTGCGCCGGCAGCGTCGAGCCGTCGGCCGTGCTGCTGGACAGCAGAGGGATCTTGCCCAGCAGGCCGGCCTGCTGGTACTGGCGCACGAAGTTCACACCCAGGCCGCCGGGGTAGAAAACGTAGACCGCATCCGGGTTCTTGGCTGCCACCTGGGCCAGCTCGGCGCTGAAGTCGGGCTGGTTCAGCGGCGTGTAGATCTCGTCGATGACCTCGCCCTTGTAGAAGCGCTTGAAGCCGGCGACGAAGTCCTTGCCTGCCTGGTAGTTGGGCGCCATGCCGATGACGCGCTTGTAGCCCTTGTCGGTGGCGTACTTGCCTACCACCTCGGCCTGGTTGTCGTTCTGCCAGGACACGATGTACTGGAAGGGGCTGCACTGCGCGCCGGCGATCGGCGCCGGGCCGGCGTTGCTGCCGATCAGGAACACGCCCTTCTCGGTGATCGGCTTGTGCACCGCCATCATCACATTGGAGAAGGTGATGCCGGTGATGATCGGCACGTTCTCCTTCTCGATCAGCTTCTGCACGATCTGCGTGGCCACGTCGGGCTTGAGCTGGCTGTCCTCGCGCAGCACCTGCACCGGCACGCCTCCGAGCTTGCCGCCGTTGCGCTCGACCACCATCATGAACGCGTCGTACTGGTCCTGGCCCAGCGCGCCCTGTGGGCCGGACAGTTCGGCCATGAAGCCGATTTTGATCGGCGCCTGGGCAAGGGCGACGGTGGCGGCGCCGCCCAGGACGAGGGCGGCAGCGAAGCGGGTCAGGCGTGCGGTCATGGCGTTGGATCCCTTCGGTTGAAAGCTCAAACTAGTTTAGATCTAAAGTATTCGGGCCGTGTCCTAGGGTAAGCCCGAAGAACTCCGCGGCGTTGCCGCGAAGTATCGCGGCGCGAGCGGCTTCGTCCAGGAACGGAGCCTCGCTCACCAGGCTGCCGATGCGCTGCTCGCCCAACGGAAAGGGGCTGTCCGAGCCGAGCATCACACGCTCGTTGCCCATCACCTCGGTCAGCAGGCGCAGCGCGCCGGGGTCGAAAACCGCGCTGTCGACGAAGAAGCGCCGCGCATAGCTCGACGGCAAATGCGGGCAATTCTGTCGCACGATGTCGCGATGCCGCCAGGCGTTGTCCACCCGGCCCAGCAGCCAGGCGAAGCTGCCGCCTCCATGCGCGAAGCAGATCTTCAGCGAAGCCGGGATGCGCTCCAGCGCGCCGGAAAGGATCAGCGACACCATGCCCAGCTGTGTCTCGGCCGGCATCGCCACCAGCCAGGGCAGCATCCACTGCTTCATGCGAGCGCCGCCCATCATGTCCCAGGGGTGCACCAGCACGGGAATGCCCTGCCGAGCGCAATGGATCAGGAACTGCACCAGCCCTTCGTCGTCCAGGTCGCGCTCTGCCACGTGGTTGCCGATCTGCACGCCGATGCAGCCGGCGGCCATGGCCCGGTCGGCCTCGCGGCAGGCCAGGTCGGTGTCCTGCAACGGCACCTGGGCCAGCGCCTTCAGCCGCTGCGGTGCGTGCGCGCAGTAGGCCAGCACATGCTCGTTCATGCGCCGCGCCCATTCGGCGGTCTTGCGAGCCGGCCAGGCGTAGCCAAACATCACCGGCGTGGCGCAGACCACCTGCAGCGCGACGCCTTGTTCGTCCAGCTCGGCCACGCGCACCGCTGGGTCCCACAGCGAGTCGGTCACCGGCCGGAAGCGCTTGTCGCCGAGCATGATGTGGCCGCGCCGGCCGCCCGGCTCCACCTCGAGCCAGGGCGCGCGCTCGGCATCGACGGCGAAGGCCTCGTCGCGCGCGATGCGCGGCAGGCAGTGGGCGTGCATGTCGATCATCATGTGCGGTCGTCCAGCAGGCCCGAGGCCGCCAGCGCCGCATGCCAGGCCCGGTGGTCGCGCCCCGGGTGCACGCTGCCGCAGTGCGGGCAGCGGCGCTCGGCCTCGGCGGATTCGTAGAAGCGGGTGTAGGTGGCCGGCAGGTCGGCGACGATGTCGCCCAGCTGCACTTCGATGCGCTTGACCAGCCTACCGCAGCCCGCGCAATGCCACTGGAAGGCGTCCATCAGCCCGTTGGGCCGCTGCCGCTCGATCACCAGGCAGCGGCTGTCGGGTTCGGGCCGCTGCGGCGAATGCAGCAGGTGCGGCTGCATCAGGAAGATGTCGCCTTCCTTCAGGTGCACGCGCTCGTAGCGGTCGCGGTCCCACACCAGCAGATGGGCATTGCCCTTGAACTGCCAGAAGAACTCCTCCAGCGGGTCGTCGTGGAAATCGCTGCGCGCGTTGGGCCCGCCAACCACGGTGACCATGAAATCCGCGTCGGCCCAGATCTGCCGGTTGCCCACAGGCGGCTTCAGCAGGTGGGCATGTTCGTCCAGCCAGCGCGGGAAGTTGAAGGGGCGGCCGTAGCGGAAATCGGTCATGGTCGCCTCAGGGTTTGTAGGCCACGCACTTGATCTCGATCAGCAGCTGCGGATGCGGCAGCTGGTGAACGGCCACTGTGGTGCGCGCCGGCCCCCCGGGACCGAAGAACTCGGCATAGACCTCGTTGTAGCCGGCGAAGTCGTTCATGTTGACCAGAAAACTGCTGACCTCGACCACGTCTTCCAGGCCGGCGCCGGCGCTGGCCAGGATGTCACGGATGTTGTTCAGCACCGTGCGCGTCTGCTCGCGGATGTCCAGGCGCATCGTGCCCATGGCGTCGACTTCGGCGCCGGCGATGGTGTTGTCCGGCCGGCGGCTGCTGATGCCGGCGGTGAACAGGAACGGGCCGGCACGCTTGACGTGCGAGTAGTTGCCTCGCGGCCTGGCCTTGCCCGGCAGCACGCCGTCGGTGGGTGGATTCAATTCGGGTCCTTCCTGAACTCGGCGATGTCGGGCAGCGAACCCCACATGCAGAACGACGACGGCACGGCCGGGAACTGCCGCGGCCGGTAGCTGGCCTCGTCCTCGGGCGCGATGGTGCGCACACCCGTGGAGTACTCGAAGACCATGCCGTCGGGCCCCTCGAAGTACAGGAACACCGCGCCCGACGTGGGGTGGCGGCCCGGGCCGAAGACGATCTTCACGCCGCGCTCGCGCAGCTGGTACCAAGCGCGCATCACGTCGTCGATGGCGGCCACCTGGTGGTTGACGTGCTGGATGCCCGAGCGCGTGGTCGGGAACAGCGCCACCTTGTGGTGCACCGAGTCGATGCGCAGCAGCGCCGCATCGCCGATGCGGTCGCTGACGCGCGCGCCGAGCATGTCGCACCAGAAGGCCTCGTCGCGCGCCGCATCGGTGCTGCACAGGCCGATGTGGCTGAAGCCGGTGATGCCGGCATCGCGCGACGGGAAGTGCCGGCGCCCGCTATGCTGCGGCCGCACCACCAGCTCGATGCGGTTGCCGCTCGGGTCGCGGAAGCTGATGAAATCGTGCACGCGCCGCTGTTCCCGGGCTTCGGTACTGCCCTGCTGCACCTCGAAGCCCCGGTTGGACAGGGCCGCCGCGGCGGATTGCAGCGCATCGCCATCGCGCAACTCGAAGCCGGCGCAGTGGTCGCCCGGAGCGCCTTCGAAGTAGACGAACGTATGGTCGCGGTCATCGCTGCGGTAGTAGCGCGCGCCGGCTTCCACCCGTGCCAGCTCCAGGCCCACCACCTCGCGCGCGAAGCGGTCTGCCGCGACCAGGTCACGTGTGCCCAGGCGCACATAGCGGATGTCCAGCAGATCGATCATGCGAGATCCTCGCCGCGAGGCCGGCCAATATAACTGCCGCGCTGCGGCGCGGGAATCGGGGCCGCTACTCCCAGCCGAAGTGCGCCCGCACCGCGCGCGCCGTGTGGTTGATCGGCGCCACCGGTGCCTGCGGAAAGGGCATCAGGCTCGGTGAGCGCACGCCACCGCCGTTCTGACCGAGCACGGCGATGGCGCAGATGCGCCATCCGGCGGCCTTGAATGCGGCCAGGTAGGCGGCCGCGTCGGGGCAGCGGTCGCCGTGGTCGGGATGGGCCTCGGGCGACAGGCAGCACAGCAGCGCATTGCAGCGCACGCGCGACACTTCGGCGACGAAATCGTCCGGCGTGGTGCGTGCGTCCTGCAGCGCGCCGACGCGTGCATACAGCCGCAGCGGCTGCCGCCCGCCAAGCGGCTGGATGTCGCGCACGCTGCGGTTGAAGCAGCCTGTCAGGCTGCGCACGATCGAGGCCTTCCGCGTGTTGGGATTGCCGATGATGATGTAGGCGTCCATGGTCGATCAGAACTTGGGCTGCGTCGGCCGGCGCGACAGCCCGTAGCGTAGCAAGCCGCGGCCCGGCCGCCTCAGAACAGCGGTGGCGGCCAGGCGGCAGGCGGCGGGGGAGCCGGCGTGCTGCCGGTCAGCCGGTCGGCCTCGGTGACCCAGCCGCCGCCCATGGCCTTGTAGATGTTCACGGCCGACCCGAACACCTGCGCGCGCAGCGACACCAGGTTCAGCTCGGCGGGGAACAGCGCCTGCTCAGCCTGAAGCACGGTGCTGTAGCTGGTGTAGCCGCCGTCGAACTGCATGCGCGCCAGGTCGCTGTACTGCTGCAATGCCGCCACCAGCTTGAGCTGCGCGTCCAGCTGCTCGCGCAGCTTCTGGTTGGCGACGAGGGCGTTGTCGACATCGGCGAAGGCGTTGCGGATCGCGAGCTGGTAGTTCAGCAGCGCCGCCTGCTGGCCGGCTTCGGCCTGCGCCACCTGGCCGCTGACCGCGCCGAACGTGAAGATCGGCCCGGCCAGCGAACCTGCGTAGCTCCACACCTTGGCCGGCCCGCTGAACAGCTTGGACAGCTCGGCGCTGGCGTTGCCGTAGGCGCCGGTGAGCGAGATGGTCGGGAAGTACAGCGCCCTGGCCGCGCCGATCTGCGCGTTGGCGGCGACAAGCTGTTGCTCGGACTGCAGCAGGTCGGGCCGGCGTTCAAGCAGTTGCGAAGGCACACCCTCCGGCACCTGCGGCAGCTTCAGGTCGTAGACCGACTTGCCGCGCACGATCGGCCCCGGATCGCGGCCGATCAGCACCGCCAGCGAGTTCTGCGTCTGGGCGATCTGCGACTGCAGCAGCGGGATCTGTGCCGCTGCGGTCTCGAACTGCGATTGCGCCTGCGCCACGTTCATCAGCGACACCTGGCCGTACTGGAACTGCAGGTTGAACAGGTCCACCGATTCCTTGTAGGTCTGCAGCGTCTTCTTCGCCACGTCCAGCTGCGCATCCAGCCCGCGCAACTGCAGGTAGCTGCCGGCCACCTGTGCCACCAGCGTCAGGATCACGCCGCGCCGAGCCTCCTCGGTGGCCAGCACGTTGGCGAAAGCCGCCTCCGACTGGCGGCGGATGCGGCCCCACAGGTCGATCTCCCAGCTGGCCTGAAGGGCGGCCTGGTACACCGAGCTCGGGTTCGGGTAGTTGGGGATCTGCGCGGCGAAGGCCGGCTCGCGTGCGCGCTCGCGCCCGGCGCCGGCACCGTAGCCGACGGCCGGGAACAGCTGCGAGCGCGTCTGCAGCAGCACCGCGGCAGCTTGCTCGACGTTGGCCGCGGCGATCTGCACGTTGCTGTTGTGCGCCAGCGCCTCGGCGATCAACTGGTCGAGCACCGGGTCACCGAACTGCTTCCACCAGTGCGTGTCCGCGGTGGCGGCGGCTTCCTTCGGCTCGTACTGGAACGTGGCCGGCGCCTTGATCTCGGGGCGCCGGTAGTCCGGCCCCAGCGTGCAGCCCGACAGCAGCGTGGCGAGCAGGCCGCAGGCCAGCAAGCATTGCCCGGCGGCACGCATGTCAGTGGCCCTCCGCTTCAGGCGTCTTCGTCGCGGCCGGGGTTTCCGGGTTCTTGCCCTTCTTGCGCTCGCCCAGCCGGTCGAAGATGTAGAAGAACAGCGGCACGTACAGCATGGCCAGCGTGGTCTCGCCGATCATGCCGCCGATGATGCCGGTGCCGATGCTGTGGCGCGCATTGGCGCCGGCCCCCACCGCAATGGCCAGCGGCAGGCAGCCCACCGCGAAAGCCAGCGAGGTCATGATGATCGGCCGCAGCCGCTGCTCGCCGGCCAGCCTTGTCGCGTCCATGATGCTGTAGCCCTGCTGGCGAAAGTCCACCGCCGCCGACACGCGCAGCACCGCGTTCTTCGCACCCAGGCCGATCAGCACCAGCAGGCCGATCTGGAAGTACACGTCATTCTCCAGGCCGCGAACATGGTTGACGGCCAGCGCGCCGAGCACGCCGAAGGGGATGGCCGTCATCACCGCTCCTGGCAGCGTCCAGCTCTCGTACTGCGCCGCCAGCACCAGGAAGACGATCAGCAGCCCGAAGACGAAGGCCAAGGACGAGGTGCCTCCGGACTGTTTCTCCTCGAAGGCCAGACCCGACCAGGCGAAGGTGTAGCTGGACGGCAGCTCGCGCGCCAGTTCCTCCATCACGGCGATGGCCTGACCGGAGCTGTAGCCGGCACCCGGGTTGCCGATGATCTTGGCTGCCGGGAAGCCATTGAAATGCGGCAGCAAGTCGGGCCCCGCGGTCCATTCGGTGCTGACCACCGCCGACAGCGGCACCATCTTGCCCTGGTTGGATCGCGTGTGCAGCCTTGTCAGGTCTCCCGGGGTCTGCCGGAAGGGCGCGTCCGACTGCACGATCACCCACCAAACACGGCTGTACTGGCTGAACTGACTGGCGGTCAAAGAGCCGAACTGCGCCTGGATGGCGCTGTACACGTCCTGCACCGGCACCTGCAGCAGCATCGCCTTCTCGCGGTCGACGTCGGCACGCAACTGCTGCGAGTTGGCGTTGAAGGTCGTGTTCAGCCCGGCCAGCTCCGGTCGCTGGCGCGCCTTGGCCAGGAAAGCCTGCACGTTGTTGCCCAGTTCGACCGGCGAGCCGGCGGCGGTGTCCTGGATCCAGAACTCGAATCCACCGGTGGTGCCGATGCCGGGGATCGCGGGCGGCGCGATCGGCAGTACCACCGCCTCGCGGATGTGCTTGGCCTCGTCGTAGAAGCGTGTCAGGATGGCGCGCGCGTTCTGCTCCTTGGCAGTGGCGATGTCGGCGTAGCGTTCCTTGAAGTCGGTGAAGGTGATGAAGAAGGTGGCGGAATTGGTCTTGAATCCTGCGTCCACCAGGCTGTAGCCGGTGACCATCGAGCGCGTGGCCACGCCGGGGATCCTGGCCAGGATCGCGTCGGCGCGCTCGGCCACGGCCTGCGTACGCTCCAGGCTGGCCGACTGCGGCATGACGATCGCCACCATCGCGTAGCCCTGGTCCTCCTGCGGCACGAAGCTGGTGGGCAGCGTATGGAACAGGTGCCAGATGGCGTAGAGGAACACGCCCAGCAGCACGAAGGCCACCACCATGCGCTTGATGACGAACTCCACCGCGTGGCCGAAGCCACGCGTCAGCGCGTCCACCTGCCGGTTGAACCAAGCGAAGAAGCCGCGCGTCGGCGGCGGGTTGTGCTTCAGCAGCAGCGCGCACATCGCCGGCGTCAATGTCAGCGCGACGAAGCCGGAGATGATCACCGAGACCACGATGGTGATCGCGAACTGCTTGTAAAGCTGCCCGGTGGTGCCGGGCAGGAAGGCCGCCGGCACGAACACCGAGGCCATCACCAGCACCACTGCCACCAGCGAGCTGCCGATTTCGCCCATCGAGCGGATCGTCGCGTCCTTAGGCGACAGGTGGTGCTGCACCATGTTGCGCTCGACGTTCTCGCAGACCACGATCGCGTCGTCGACCACCATGCCGATGGCTAGGATCAGCCCGAAGAGCGTGAGCAGGTTGATCGAGAAGCCCAGCGCCAGCATGCCGCTGAAGGTGGCCACCAGCGAGACGATGATCGCCACCGCGCAGATCAGCGTGGTGCGGAAAGACTGCAGGAACAGGTAGACCACCAGCACCACCAGCACCAGCGCCTCGGCCAGCGTGTGGATCACCTCCTCGATCGACAGGCGCACGAAGTCGTTGGTGTCCAGCGATATGCTGAGCTCCAACCCCTCGGGCAGCCGCGACTTCATCTCGGCCATCGTCTTGCGCACCGCGTCGGAGACCTGCAGCCCATTGGCGCCGGGCTGCTGGTAGATGGCGATGAAGGTCGCCGGCTCGCGGTTGAGCTGGCTGTCGACGATGTACTGGCGCAGGCCCACCTCGGCGCGCGCCACGTCGCCCAGCCGCACGATGGCGCTGCCGTCGGCATTGGCGCGCAGGATGATGCGCTCGTACTGGCGCGGGTCGGTGAACTGGCTCTGCGTGACCACCGGGAAGGTCAGCTGCACATCGCCTGGGCTCGGCTGCTGGCCGATCTGGCCGGCGCCGAACAGCGCGTTCTGCTGGTTGACCGCATTGGCGATGTCGCTGGTGGTGATGCCCAGCGAGGCCATGCGGTCCGGATTCATCCAGATGCGCATCGCCTGGTCGGGCACGCCCATGATCTGCGCCTGGCCGGCGCCGGGCACGCGCTTGAGCGCATCCAGCACGTAGACGTTGGCGTAGTTGGCCACGTACTCGGCGCTGTAGCGCCCGCCCTTGCCGGTCACCGCCACCAGCATCATGATCGACGAACTCTTCTTCTGCACGGAGACGCCCTGCTGCTGCACCGCCTCGGGCAACGTTGGCAGTGCCAGGTTGACGCGGTTCTGCACCTGCACCTGGGCGATATCGGGATCGGTGTCGAGAGAGAAGTACACGGTCAGCACCAACTGGCCGTTGGCCGAGCTGGTGCTGCTCATGTAGAGCATGTTGTCCACGCCGTTGATCTGCGCTTCGATCGGCGAGGCCACGCTGTCGGCCAGCGTCTTGCTATCGGCGCCGGGATAGGTGGCCTGCACCGTCACCTGCACCGGCGTGATGGCCGGGTACTGCTGCACCGGCAGCTGCGTCATCGCCACCAGTCCGGCCAGGCACAGCAGGATCGCGACCACCGCCGCGAAGATCGGCCGCTCGATGAAGAATCGCGAGAACATGCGGGGACGGCCGTCTGGCTAGCGGCTCGCGCTGGCGGCACTGGCTGCGGGTGCGGCAGCCCCGGTCGCCGGAATGCCGTCCACCTGCGCGATCACCACGGTCGCGCCCGGAGACAGTCGCTGGCCGCCGTCGACCACCACCCGGTCGCCGCTTGCCAGGCCCTCATTGATGAACCAGTGGTCGCCGTACCAGTCGCCCACCACCAGTGGACGCAACTCGACCTTTCCCTGCGGGTTGACCACCCAGGCGAAGTGGCCCTTCGCGCCCTGCTGCACGGCACGCTGCGGCAGCAAGATCGCGTTCGGCCGCACGCCGCCCTTCAGGCGGGCACGTACGTACTGGTTCGGGCGCAACACACCCTTCGGGTTGTCGACCGTGGCACGGATCAAGAAAGTGCCAGTCTGTGCGTTGTAAGACGGATCGGCGAAGGTGATCTTGCCGGTGAAGGGGAATACGCTGCCGTCGGGCTGCACGATCTCCACCACCATGTTCATGTCCGGCGGCAGCTTCAGCCGACCGTCGCGGATGTCGTTCTGGATGCGCAGGAACTCGTTCTCGGACAGGCTGAAGTTCACCCACATCGGCGATAGCACCGACACCGTCGTCAACTGCGCGTTCTGCGGGCTCAGGTAGGTGCCGTCGGCCACCGCCGCGTAGCTGCTGACGCCGGTGACCGGCGAGGTGATGACGGTGTAGCTCAGGTCCAGCTCCGCCGAAGTGACCTGCGCCTTGGACTGCTCGACCGCTGCGGCCGACTGCTCGTACTGGCCCTGCGCGTCGTCCAGGTCCTTCTGCGACAGCGCGTTCTTCGCGGCCAGCGGCTTCGTGCGATCGAGGTTCGCCTTGGCCACCTGCATCGCCGCCTGGTTGCGCTGCAACGCGGCCTTGGCGGCGTCCAGCTGTGCCAGAAACGGCTTCTGGTCCATCCGGAACAACACCTGACCGGCCTTGACCACCGAGCCCTCGGCGTAGACACGCTTGTCGAGGAAACCCGAGACGCGCGCCTGGATGTTCACGGCCTGCGAGCTCTGCGTCTGCGCGACGTACTCGCGCGAGATGTCGACGTCGCGCGGCTTGACAGTGATGAGGCTCACCTCCAGCGGCGGTGGCGCGGGCTTCGGCGCCTCCTTGCCGCACGCGGCGAGCAGGATCGCGCCAATGGCGGCGGCAAGCAGGAGGCTGCGACGAGGCATGACGTGCATGATGCGGGGCACAAAGCAGCCGGAGGCCGGTCGTTGGGGATTCTGATTGAGCCTGGTCAACGACTCAAACCCGCTCGATCACCAGAGCGATGCCCTGACCGACGCCGATGCACATCGTGCACAGGCCATAGCGCCCGCCAATCGATTCCAGCTGGTTCAGCGCAGTGGTGGCCAGCCGCGCGCCGCTGGCGCCCAGCGGGTGGCCCAGCGCGATGGCCCCGCCGTTGGGGTTGACGCGCGCATCGTCGTCGGCGATGCCCAGATCGCGCAGCACCGCCAACCCCTGCGCGGCGAAGGCCTCGTTCAACTCGATCACGTCGATCTGCTTCAGGCTTAGGCCGGTCAGCTCCAGCACCTTGCGCACCGCCGGCGCCGGGCCGAAGCCCATGATGCGCGGTGCCACGCCGGCGGTGGCCATGCCGACCACCCGCGCCCGCGGCTTCAGGCCATGGCGCGCGGCAGCGGTCTCGCTGGCGAGCAGCAGTGCGCAGGCTCCGTCGTTGACACCGCTGGCGTTGCCTGCGGTGACCGTGCCCTCGGGTTTGACCACGCCTTTCAGCTTGGCCAGCGCCTCCATCGAGGTCTCGCGCGGGTGTTCGTCCTTGCTGACGATCAGCGGATCGCCCTTCTTCTGCGCGATGCTCACCGGGGTGATCTCGCGCTCGAAGAAGCCGCTCTTCTGGCCGGCCACCGCCTTCAGCTGGCTGGCCAGCGCCATGCGGTCCTGCGCCCCGCGCTCGATCTTGAACTGCTCGGCCACGTTCTCGGCCGTCTCGGGCATCGAATCGACGCCGTACTGCGCCTTCATCAGCTTGTTGACGAAGCGCCAGCCGATAGTGGTGTCGTACACCGCATTGGCGCGCGAGAACGCGGTCTCCGCCTTGGGCATGACGAAGGGTGCGCGGCTCATGCTTTCCACGCCGCCGGCAATCGCCAGCTGCAGCTCGCCGCTGCGGATGCCGCGCGCGGCCGAGCCCACCGCATCCAGCCCCGAGCCGCACAGCCGGTTGATCGTCGCGCCGGGCACCTCCACCGGCAGCCCGGCCAGCAGCGCGGCCATGCGCGCGACGTTGCGGTTGTCCTCGCCGGCCTGGTTGGCGCAGCCATAGAGCACGTCGTCCACCGCCTGCCAGTCGACCTTGGGGTTGCGCTGCATCAGCGCGCGGATCGGGACCGCGCCCAGGTCGTCGGTGCGCACCGACGACAGCGCACCGCCGTAGCGGCCGAAGGGGGTGCGGATGGCGTCGCAAATGTAGGCGTGGGTCATGGCGGGCTCCTCGGTGTGCGTGGCAGTTTAGGGGGTGGCCGGCGGCGCTCAGCCTCCCACCGGTTCCAGGATGTGGATGGTGCGCTTGGCCACCCATTCCTTCACCTTGGCCGAGTAGGCCTTCATGTGGGGCGTCGCGGCATGGGCCTGCAGCGCGGCCAGGCTGGCCCATTTCTCGACGACAACGAAGCTGTCCGGACCCACGCTGCCCGGCCCGGCCGGCATGCCGGCGGCGTCGACGGTGGCGGTGTATTCGATGCAGCCGTCCTCGGCGCGCACCGCGGCGGTGTTGGCCAGGAAGGCTTCCAACACCTGGGCGCGCTGGCCGGAGTGGGCGGTGATGATGGCGACAACGTGGATCATGCGGCCTCGGAAGTTGAAAAGGGATCCGTGGATTCTGCGCCCGCCCTGCGCCGCGGGCCGGCCCGGGGCTTCGCCGCATGGCCGCGGCCCGGCGGCCGTGCTAGCGTGAAGCCCACCCTGCTTCACGGAAGCTCGATGATGAACCTGACGCTGTCCCATGCCACCGGCCCCATCGACCCGCCGCTGCGCGAGCTGACGCTGGACCAGCTGCTCGCCTGGGCGGCCGAGACCACCCCAGACCGCGTGGCGCTGATCGAGGGCCTGCCCGACCCGGCCGCGCGCCGGCAGTGGACCTATGCCGCGCTGTACCGTGACGTGCAGCGCACGGCGCGGGCGCTGCGCGCGCGCTTCCAGCCCGGCGAGCGGGTGGCGGTGTGGGCGCCCAACCGGCCGGAATGGGTGATGCTGGAGTTTGGCTGCGCGATGGCCGGGCTGGTGCTGGTCACCGTCAATCCGGCCTTCCGAGCGCACGAGCTGGAGTACGTGCTGAAGCAGTCGCGCTCATCGGGCGTGTTCGTCGTCGACGGCTTCCGCGGCAACCCGATGCACGAGACGGTGCGCCAGGTGGCGCCCAACTGCCTCGAGCTGCGCGAGGTGATCGTCTTCGGCGAGTGGGACGCCTTCCTGGCCGGCGGCGAAGACCCGGCGATCACACTGCCAGCGGTGAAGCCCGGCGATCCGGTGATGATCCAGTACACCTCGGGCACCACCGGCTTCCCGAAAGGGGCGCTGCTGCACCACCGTGGCCTGGCCAACAACGGCGCGCACACCGCGCAGCGCATGGGCATCCGCGATGGCGCGGTATGGATCACCACGATGCCGCTCTTTCACACCGGCGGCTGCGTGTGCTGCGTGCTCGGCGCGGTGTCGGTGCGGGCCACGCAGGTGCTGGTCGAGGCCTTCGAGCCCGGCCTGGTGCTGGAGCTGTTCGACACCTACGGCGGCGCGGCCATGGTCGGCGTGCCGACGATGCTGATCGCGATGATGGAGCACCCGGCGTTCGCCGCCACCGACATGTCGAAAGTGCAGGGCATCTGCTCCGGCGGCTCGCTGGTGCCCGAGGCGCTGGTGCGGCGCTTCGAGGAGCAGCTGCGCGCGCCCTTCACCATCGTCTTCGGCCAGACCGAATGTTCGCCGGTGGCCTCGATGACGCGGCCCGACGACCGCGTCGAGGACAAGGCCGGCACCATCGGCACGCCGATGCCGCATGTCGAGGTGAAGATCATCGACCCGGCCACGGGCGCCACGCTGCCGGTGGGCCAGATCGGCGAATACTGCACCCGCGGCTATCACGTCATGCACGGCTACTTCGAGAACCCCGAGGCCACCGCCGCGGCCATCGACGCCGACGGCTGGCTGCACACCGGCGACCTGTGCGCGATGGACGAGCGCGGCTACTGCACGGTGGAAGGCCGGCTCAAGGACATGATCATCCGCGGCGGCGAGAACATCTATCCGAAGGAGCTGGAAGAGCTGCTGTTCAAGCACCCGATGGTCGGCGAGGTGGCCGTGGTCGGCCTGCCCGACCCGAAATGGGGCGAGGTGATCGCCGCCTTCGTGCGGCTGGCGCCTGGGCATGCCTTCGACAAGGAGGTGCTGGTGGCCTACATGCGCGAGCAGCTGTCGCCGCACAAGACGCCGAAGCACTGGTTCGTGCTCGACGCCTTCCCGTTGACCGGCTCGGGCAAGATCCAGAAGTTCAAGCTGCGCGAGCGCTGGCAGGCGGGGGAGTTCAGCGAGGCCTGATGGCGCGGGGCGATTGAGCCTACCGCGGCACCTCCGGCGCAGCCGCAGCAGCCGGCCGCTGCCGTGCCTCAGGGTGTCACCGGCGTCGATGCCGGAAGCGGCAGGCCGCGCCGGCGCATCTCCTCGCGCAGCAGGTCCGGCCGGTCGGTGACGATGCCATCGACGCCCATGTCCATTACCTGGGCCATGCGCGCCGGGTCGTTCACGGTCCAGGCCAGTACCGTCAAGCCGAGCGACTTCGCTTCCTTCACCTGCGCGGCATCCAGGTCGCCGTGGAAGCTGGACCAGATGCGCCCGCCGGCGGCCTTGATCATCTTCGGTACCGAGCCGTGGTCGGTATGCTGGATGCCCGCCGTCCAGGTCGAACCCTCGGGACGGCCGGCGCCGATGTTGTCGAAATTGCGCTGCCGGATCGACAGGTAGACGGTGCCGATCTCTGGCGCGATCTTCTGCACCGCCTGCAGCGCACGCCAGTCGAAGGACAGGATCGTCGTGCGCTGGGCAACGCCGGCGGCGCGCACGGCCTCGACCAGTTTGCGCGCGAAGGGCTCGGGCGCCAGGGTCTCGTCCGCGGCATCCGGCCGCACCTTGATCTCCAGCGCGAAGCGCACCTGTTCGTTGCCCGACTTCTTCACCAGTGCGAACAGCTCTTCCAGCCGCGGCAGGCGCGCGCCGTCGGCCGGCTGCTGCGCCGGGTACTGTTGCGCATAGCGCGTGCCGGGCTTGAGCCGGCCGACGTCGTAGCGCTGCAGCTCGGCGAAGTCGGTATGCCAGATCACCGGCCCGCGGCCGGCCAGGAACTGGCCGTCCTGCCCGCGCGTGATGTCCGGGTTCAGTGCCGGGTCGTGCGAGATCACCAGCACGCCGTCGCGGCTGACGGCCAGGTCGGTCTCCAGCGTGCTCACGCCGATGCCCAGCGTGAGCGCGAAGCCGGGCAACGTGTTCTCCGGCGCCAGGCCGCGCGCGCCACGGTGGCCTTGCAGGTCGAAGGCGGCGGCCTGCAGGGCCGTGAACAGCAGCATGATCGGGATCCAGGCCTTCATCGGCGCTCCTGCGACGGTGGACTGCCATTGTCGCCGGCCTATGATGGTCCAGCCCGGAGACGCCAAGATGCTCGAGTTGCTGCAGTTCCGCCACTCACCCTACAACGAAAAGGTGCGTTGGGCGCTGGACCTCAAGCGGGTGCCCCACCGCCGGCGCAGCCTGCTGCCCGGGCCGCATTTCGGCACGGTGCGCGCACTCACCGGCCGCACCCACACGCCCGTGCTTCGCATCGACGACCGCACGGCACTCGACGGCTCGGCGCGTATCCTGGAATGGCTCGAGGCGCGCTGGCCGCAACCGGCATTGTTCCCGGCGGATGCTGCCGAACGCGCCGAGGCGCTGCGCATCCAGCAGTGGTTCGACGACGATCTGACGCCACGCATCAGGCGCGCAGTGTTGGACGCGTTGCTGCGCCAGCCGATGGCCTTTGCCAACGTATTCGGCGACGGCCGGCCGCTGCTGCAGCGCCGTGCCTATGCCTTGGCGGTGCCGATGGCCGCGCCGCTGATCCGCAAAGGCAACGGCATCGATGGCCCGGCCAGCGTGGCAGACGGACTGCGCGCGGCCGAACAGGCACTGGACTTCGTTGCCGCACGTGCCGGCCACGACGGCCTGCTGGCCGGACCGGCCTTCAGCCTGGCCGACCTGACCGCGGCCTCCACCCTGGCCGTGCTGGCCCAGCCTCCGCATTCGCCGATGGCCGGCCCACGGTCCTGCGGCAAGGATTTCGCGGCCCTGCTCGGGCGTTTCGACGCGCACCCGGCGATCGCCTGGACGCGCCGGCTGTACATGCGGTACCGCGGCGCCGTATCCGATTTCGATGGCCCCAGCGAAGGAGCGGCACGATGAGCACGTGGAAGAAGGTTCCCGCCGAACTGGTCGCGGCATTCGACGCCGCGCTCCCTGCAGCGGTGGAGGTGGAGCGGCGCAAGATGTTCGGCTGCCCGGCGGCCTTCGTGAACGGCCATCTCTTCGCTGGTCTGCACGAGGACCGGCTGATGATCCGCCTGCCTTCCGAGGCGGCCGCACGGCCCTGCGTGCTGATGGGCCGCACGATGCGTGAGTACGCACTCTTTGCCGAGGCGCTGCAGATGCCTCCGCGCGAGATGGCGGCCTGGATCCGCAAGGCCTGCGACTTCACGCGCGCGCTGCCGGCCAAGGCGAAGGCTCAGCGCAGCTCGGCGAAGTCCTCTTCCCAGAATTCCAGCGCCCCGCGTTCGCCGCGGGCCCGGCGCTCGTCCTCGGCCTGACGCAGCTGCACGCGGCGGATCTTGCCGGAGATGGTCTTCGGCAGTTCGGCGAACTCGATGCGCCGCACGCGCTTGAAGGGGCTGAGCCGCCCGCGCAGAAAGCGCAGGATGTCCAGCGCCATGTCGCGCGTTGGCGCCTGGCCGGGCTTGAGCACGACCACCGCCTTCGGCACCGCCAGCTTGATCGGGTCGGGGCTCGGTACCACCGCGGCCTCGGCCACGGCCGGGTGTTCGAGCAGCGCGCTTTCCAGTTCGAAGGGGCTGATGCGGTAGTCGCTGGCCTTGAACACGTCGTCGGCGCGGCCCACGTACCACAGGTAGCC
>ERZ1645186.25-NODE-25-length-23876-cov-9.620419_pt1 | contig 23876 bp, 23 predicted proteins | sample MGYA00575349_ERZ1645186 | MGnify/ENA primary metagenome ERZ1645186 (study PRJEB40839, sample SAMN11282943) | freshwater sediment metagenome | isolation source: river sediment | host: Sediment | place: India: Nawabganj, Kanpur | collected 2015-12-17 ...
CCGTCGTGCGCGAGGCCTACCTCGGCGCCGCCGAATCCGACACCACCACCGCGGCCGATGCGGCGCAGCGCCGCAAGGCCGCCGTGGCGGTCTGAACACCGAAGGAGAACCCCATGTCCGACCTGTCAATGCTGATCAACGGCCTGAAGGTGACGGCCGAGCGAAACGCCACCTTCGAACGCCGCAACCCGCTCGACGGCACTGTCGCCACGCGCGCGCCGGCCTGCTCGCCGGCCGATGCGGTGATGGCGGTGGAGGCCGCGGCCGAGGCCTTCAAGACCTGGAGCGAGACCGGCCCGAACGAACGCCGCATGCTGCTGCTGAAGGCTGCCGATGCGCTGGAAGCCAAGGCGCCGGCTTTCGTCGAAGCGGTGCCAGCCGAGACAGGTGCCACCGGCATGTGGGCCGGGTTCAACGTGATGCTGGCGGCCGGCATGATCCGCGAGGCCGCCGCGCTGACCACGCAGGTGGCCGGCGAGGTGATCCCCTCCGACGTGCCGGGCAGCCTGGCGATGGGTGTGCGCGTGCCGGCCGGCGTGGTGCTCGGCATCGCGCCGTGGAACGCGCCGGTGATCCTGGGCGTGCGCGCCATCGCCACGCCGCTGGCCTGCGGCAACACCGTCATCCTGAAAGGCAGCGAGAACTGCCCGCGCACCCATGCGCTGATCATCGAGGCCTTCGCCGATGCCGGCTTCCCGCCGGGCGTCGTCAACTACATCACCAACGCCCCGGCCGATGCCGGCGTGGTGGTGGAGGCGATGGTCGCCCACCCGGCGGTGCGGCGCGTCAACTTCACCGGCAGCACGCGCGTGGGCAAGATCATCGCGATGACCTGCGCCAGGCACCTGAAGCCGGTGGTGCTGGAGCTGGGCGGCAAGGCGCCGATGGTGGTGCTGGACGATGCCGACCTCGACGACGCGGTCAACGGCGCGGCCTTCGGCTGCTTTGCCAACAGCGGGCAGATCTGCATGAGCACCGAGCGGCTGATCGTCGACAACAAGGTGGCCGACGCCTTCGTCAAGAAGTTCGCCGACAAGGCCAAGAGCCTGCCGCTCGGCGACCCGCGCAAGCCCGAGCCGGTGGTGTTGGGCTCGGTGATCGGCATGAGCACGGTCGAGCACTGCAACGCGCTGATCGACGATGCCGTCTCCAAGGGCGCCAAGCTGGTCTGCGGCGAGAAGGCCACGACCACGCTGATGCCGGCCACCGTGCTCGACCATGTGACGCCGGCGATGCGAATCTACCGCGAGGAAACCTTCGGCCCGGTGAAGTGCGTCGTGCGCGTGGCCGGCATCGAGGAAGCCGTGGCCTGCGCCAACGACAACGAGTACGGCCTGTCGGCCAGCGTCTTCGGCCGTGACCTCGCGCGCGCCTTCCGCGTGGCGCGGCGCATCGACAGCGGCATCTGCCACGTCAACGGCCCCACCGTGCACGACGAGGCGCAGATGCCCTTCGGCGGCGTCAAGGGCTCAGGCTTCGGCCGCTTCGGCGGCAAGGCCGGCATCGCCGAGTTCACCGAGCTGCGCTGGATCACGATGCAGACCACGCCGCGGCACTATCCGTTCTGAGCACCCCCACAGCACAGAGGTTGAGACCATGTACACACTCTTCGATTTGAGCGGCCACGGTGCTGTGGTCACCGGCGGCAACGGCGGCATCGGCCTGGGCATGGCGCGCGCGCTGCTTGCCTCGGGCGCCAAGGTGGCGATCTGGGGCTCCAACGCGGACAAGACCGAACGCGCCCGCGCCCAACTGGCGGCCGAATGCGGCGACGCCGCGCGCGTGCATGCCTTCGTCTGCGACGTTGGCGACGAGGCCCAGGTGGAGGCGGCCTTTGGCGCATCGGCCGCGGCGCTGGGCCGCGTCGACAGCTGCTTCGCCAACGCCGGCGTGTCCAGCAAGGGCACGCTGATGACCGAGATGACGCTGGAGGAGTTCCGCCGCGTGCAGCGCATCAACGTGGAAGGCGTGTTCCTCACCTTCCGCGCCGCGGCGCGGCACATGGCGGCGCACGGCCAGGGCGGCTCGCTGGTGGCCACCGCCAGCACCGCGGCCGTCGAGGGCGCGGCGCGCAACAGCCACTACGGCGCGTCGAAGGGCGCGGTGACGGCCTACGTGCGCGCGCTGGCGGTGGAGCTGGCGCGGCACAAGATCCGCGTCAACTCGATCCTGCCGGGCTGGATCGAGACCGACATGACCGCGCGCAGCTTCAGCAACCCGAAGTTCGCCGAGGCGGTGATGCCGCGCATCCCGGCCCGGCGCTGGGGCGGCATAGACGATTTCGGCGGCATCGCCGTCTACCTGGCCAGCCGGGCGGCGGCCTACACCACCGGCGAGCAGTTCGTCATCGACGGCGGGTACACCAAGTTCTAGCGCCGGCCCTCAACGGAACAGCGGCATGGCGTTCAGCCGGGCCTCGATCTGCGCCTCCAGACGCAGGTAGCCCGCACCGCCGACGCCGCCGAAACGGGCCATGAACTCGGGCTCGGGCAGGTTCTCCGGCAGGTCGCTCACCTCGGGTAGCAGGTCGGCATCGCCCAGGCCCGTGGCGACGCGCTGCTGCAGGCGTGCGGCGTCGTGCACGGCCAGTTCACCGAAACGCGTGCCGGCGCGGTCGGCTGCCAGGTCGTTGAAGCTGAACCCGCTTCCGCCGCGTCGGGCGTCGGCCAGTTCCTTCCACAGGCCCACCGCGTCCGCCAGCGGTGTGCCGTCCTCGGCGGCGATGGCGGCCGACACCAGAAAATGCAGCGCGGTGTCATGGCGCTGGCGCAGCGTGACCACCATCGGCACCGGCTTCGGCCACTGATAGGCCGCCGGCACCAGCATGCCCAGCGGCCGCTGGCTGGCGTAAAGCGCAAGCGTCAACAGCGCGGCACGGTTCTCCTCAACCGCCTGCCCACCCGCGGCGCTGCGTTGCGCGGCGAGCGCGAACATGGGCACCAGCAGTTCGGCCAGCTCGACGGAGCGGTGTTGCTGGGCGAGTGTCCAGTCTGCCAGGTGCTGCTGGTACGCCCGCAGGCGCTGCTGTTCAGCCGGCGCGACCAGCGCGGCACGCAGCCGCGGCAGGGTCTGCGGATCGATGCGGTAGCGCAGCGTGAGCATGCCGGGCGCAATCGCGAGTTTCTCGACCCAGCCTGTGGCAAGCCAGGCATCCGGTTGCACGCCGTGCCTCGCCGCATAGCCTCGCAGCAGCGGCATCGCCAGCACCGTGGGCAGCGGCAGCCGGCCGATGCGGACCGATTCGAGCTCGGGCGCGTTGCGAGCCTGTCCGAACACCAGTTCGAGGTTCAGCCAGCGTCCCAGCGGCGCCTTGACGCTGGCCTGCAAGACCAAGTGGCCGGGCTTCAGTTGCAGCTGCGTGTCCGCGCCGAAACGGCGTGCCGCGTGCAGCAGCAGCAAGTCGGCATCGCGCTCACTCATCGACAACGTGCGCGCCTGCCCCATCGGCACGCGGCGTGGGTCGTGCCGGCGCGCCAAGGCCACGGCGCGGTCGATGTCGGCCGGCGACACCGTGTCGCGCCGCGGCACGCGACGCTCGTCCTCGAGGGCCAGTGCCAGCAACAGCCCCGCCAGCACGCCAAGAGCGAGCAGCGCAACCACCAGCCGGAGTGCCATTCTTCGCATGCGTGAAGTCTGCCAGCGACGCCCGGCCGGCGCTCGCACCAACACCTCGACCCTGAGCCCGTCGCGGCCGGAGGCTGGGGGCGACCGCCGCGACCGGGTCGTGCGAGAGCCCGCCGTGTCCGCCAGGCTTCATACGCAAACGCGTTCAAGAGTCAATGAGCCTTTGGCTGATACCGCATAGCAGCCACTGCGACTAGCTGTTGCTGTTGGCTGAGTCAGGCGTGCCAAGTCGGCTGCGGTAGCGCGCTTGCGTCACCCGCGTTCTCCGGCCCACGCTCGCGGGCGACCGGATTCTTTGCTTGACCGTTTCCTCATCAACACCGACCAGGCGGGTCACCAGCCAGCGTACCGCGAATGGGGCCTGCGCCCGCGGGTGGCCACCACCGCACTACAACGAGCGCTCGTTGTGTTCGGCAACGAACACCACCGCGGTACCCCGCCGAGGATGGCGGGGAAGCGAATCCGGGAAGTAAAGGAGGAGCACGGTCGAAGACCGGGCGGGGGACATGGACGGATTCGCTTCCCCGCCGTCCTCGGCCCGCGCGATTGCACGAATGACTGCCTGCATTGCGCCGTGAGACGCCCCCTGCCTCTACCCTATTGAGCGCACCTGCATATCAAAGCTGCCCGGCAGAGCCCCCCGAACCGCGCGACGACGCCGGCAAGCTGCTCCGTGCACAGACGACCCGCTTTACGCGTCCCCGAAGAGCCCCGCATAGGCTTGCCGCAGCTGCCGCTTGAGCAGCTTGCCGCTCGGGTTCTTCGGCAGCGCATCCACGAAGACCACGGCCTTCGGCGCCTTGAAGCCGGCCATCTGAGCATGGCAGTGCGCAAGCACCTCGGCATCGGTGAGCGCATGGCCGGCCTTGGGCACGATCACCGCCACCACCGCCTCCACCCAGCGCGGGTGCGGCAGGCCCACCACCGCCACCTCCGACACCTGCGGCAGCCGGTAGATGGCCTCCTCAACCTCGCGGCTGGCGACGTTCTCGCCGCCGGTCTTGATCATGTCCTTCTTGCGGTCGACGACGCTGATGTAGCCCTCGTCGTCGATGGTAGCCAGGTCGCCGCTGTGGAACCAGCCGCCTTCGAACGCCGCCGCCGTGCGCTCGTCGTCGTGGAAGTAGCCGAGCATCACGTGCGGGCTGCGGTGCACGATCTCGCCCACCTGCCCGGGCTGCACGTCACGCATCGCGTCGTCGACCACGCGCGTCTGCACGTTCAGCACCGCGCGGCCGCAGGAGCCCGGCTTGCGCAGTTGGTCCTCGGGGCCGAGCATCGTCGCCAACGGCGCGATCTCGGTCTGGCCGTACAGGTTCCACAGCCGCAGCTGCGGAATGCGCTGCAGGATCTCCTGCATCACCGCCACCGGCATGATCGACGCGCCGTAGTAGCCCTTCTTCAGACTGGACAGATCGGTCTGGTCGAACAGCGGCGAACGCAGCAGCGCGATCCACACCGTGGGCGGTGCGAAGAAGCTCGTGATGCGGTGCTTCTGAATCAGCGGCAGCAGGTTCTCCGGCGTCGGCGCGGCAGTGATGATGTTGCTGGCGCCGCAGTAGATCGACGGGCCGAGGAACACGTCGAGCTGCGCGCAGTGGTACAGCGGCAGCGCATGCAAGGCCAGGTCGTCGGACGCGATGCCGGCATCGACCAGGCAGCTGACGTACTGCCACAGCACCGCGTCGTGGGTCAGCATCGCGCCCTTCGGGCTGGACTCGGTGCCGCTGGTGTAGACGATCTGCAGCAGGTCGCTGGCCGACAGCTCCGCTTCGGGCAAAGCGTCGGTGCAGGCGGCGATGTCGTCGAAGGCCAGCATGCCCTCCTGCGGCGCGCTCGCGCCTTCCGAAGGCAGCCAGAGGAACTGCTGCACCTTGGTGTCCAACGCCGCCGCGGCGCGTGCCAACGCGGCCAGCCCGCTGTCGGTGGCCAGCAGCGTCGCGCCGGCGTGGCGCAGGATGTAGGCCACCTCGTCCGCCTTGAGCATGAAGTTGATCGGCACCAGCACCGCACCCAGCCGTGCCAGGCCGAAGCGCAGTGCCGCAAAGGCGTGCGAGTTGCGCGCCAGCACCGCCACGCGCGTGCCCTTGGCTACGCCCTGCCGCACCAGGCCCGCCGCCAAGCGAGTGCACAGCGCATCGAAATCGGCGTAGCTCCACCGTACGTCGCCGCAGGCGATGGCCAGCTTGTGCGGCGCTCGGGCGGCGCTGCGCTGCAGCAGGTCGCCCAGGGTCTGGCGGCGGATGGCGGGGTGCATGGAAAAGGTCTCCTGTGTCGTGCCGGTCGGCATGGAGCTTATAGCGGATGGCATCGGCTTGGTCGCCATGAAGCTGCCCACTTGCTATGCCGCTGCGGGCAGCGTCAGGGCAGCGTCGCCCTGGCGCGTTCGACCACGAGCGTGGCCGGCGACTGCCGCGCCTGCGTAAGGGTCGTCGCGCGCGCCGACGGCCGCCGCCGGGCCACCGAGCGCCGCCTGCCTAGAATCGCCGCCTTCCGCCGATGCGCCCCGCACTCTCCGACCCCGAACCGCAGCTGCACACGCTGGCCAACGGCGTGCGCGTGGCCGTCTACCCCCTTCCCGGCCGCCCGACGGTGGACGTGAGCGTGTTCGTGCACACCGGCAGCCAGCACGAGGCGGCGCGCGACAACGGCATCAGCCACGTGGTCGAGCACATGGCCTTCAAGGGCACGGCGCTGCGCGACTGCCAGCGCATCAACCTGGACGCAGAAGCGCTCGGCGCGCAGGTCAACGCGCACACCGACAAGGACCATAGCGCCTTCCACATGTTCGGCCTGGCGGGCGATGCCGAGGCCTTCGTCGAGCTGCTGGCCGACATCGTGCAGCACGGCAGCTTCCCTGCCGACGAGCTGGAGCGCGAGCGCCAGGTGATCCTGCACGAGTACGTGGAGGACGAGGACGACGCGCTGTCGGTGGCCTTCCGCGCGTTCGACAAGCTCAGCTACGGCAGCCACCCGCTGGGGCAGCCGGTGATCGGCCAGCGCCGGCATATCGAGCGCTTCACGCGCGAGGAGCTGCTGGCCTACGTGCAGCGCCAGTACAGCGCGGCCAACACCGTCGTGGCCGTGGCCGGCGACGTGGACCCCGAGGCCATCGTGCGCGCCGTGGAGCGCCACTTCGGCGCGATGCCGCGTGGCAGCGACAACCGCGTGGCGCCGCCGCAGTGGCTGGGCGGGCTGCGCACGCGCGCGCTGGCCGGCAGCCCGCAGACCCACGTGGTGCTGGGCTTCCCGCTGCCGGCGCTGAGCGGCCCGCACCAGGCCGGCGTGATGGCCGCGGCGCTGCTGGGCGAAGGCATGAGCTCGCCGCTGATGGACCAGCTGCGCGAGCGCCGCGGCCTGGTCTATTACGCCGCCTGCTCGGCCGACGTGCTGGAGCTGGCCGGGCAGTTCGTCATCGAGGCCTCGACCTCGCCGCAGCAGCTGCCCGAGTTCTTTGCCGAGGTGGTGCGGCTGCTGCAGCAGCAGGCCGAGGGCAGCGACCCGGTGGCGCTGGAGCGCGCGCGCCGGCAGATCGCGGTGCGCGAGCTGCGCGCGCTGGAGCGACCGTCGCGCCGGCTGGAAGCGGCGGCGCTGGACCTGTTTGCACTGGGCCGCGTGCGCAGCCGAGCCGAGACCATGGCCGAGCTGGCCGACGTGAGCGCCGCGCAGGTGCGCGACTGCTTTGCCGAGATGCTGAACGCGGGCGCGGCCATCGCGGTGGCCGGCAAGCTGCGGCGCGGGCCGGATGACCGGGTGCGTACGCTGGTGGCGCCGATCTTGAAGGGGCGGCGCTGAGGCCGGGGCATATCGGCGCAGCCTGCCAACCGCGGTTGGGGACAGGGATGCCGGCAGCTGCTGCCCGAGTGGCCGTCCAAGGCGGGAAGGTCAGTGACGCAGCCCAGAACGGCTGCTTGATCGCTCCGACCCATCGCGAGCGGCCGTCAGTGCGCCCCAGCCGTACGCTTCTGCAGCTGCGGCAGGGTCAGCGCACCAGACCCGCGCGTTGGCGGATCTGCCTCTTCGATGCCTTGTGCCCGTCGGCGATGTAGCCGCGCAGCCAGCGGATCACCTATACGAGCAAGCATCTCCAGAAGGTCCCCAAAGCATCCGGCAGTAGCCGCACTGTTGAACCGAATGCGCCGCAGGGGATCTATCCGCGGCCGCGCCACACGCCATCGTGTAGGCTCCGTGCCTCGCGCACGCATCGCCCGCCCTCGCCTGCCATGACCCGTCGCCGCAACCTGCTCGCGTTTGCCCTGGCCGCCCCGCTGTGCGGGGTGCCCGCATGGGCCTCTGCGCCCAAGGAGACCTCCTGGGACGAACTGATGCCCAAGGACTGGGACCCGATGAAGGACCTGCGCCAGCTGGGCGACATCGGCCTCGTACAGGAAGGCAGCGTCAAGGAGCGCAACCTGATGCGGCAGATGCGCGAGCTGTGGGACAACGCGCCCACCAACCCGAAGATGGACGGCGCGCGCGTGCGCCTGCCCGGCTACGTGGTGCCGCTGGAAGAGGTCAAGGGCGAGCTGAAGGAGTTCCTGCTGGTGCCCTACTTCGGCGCCTGCATCCATTCGCCGCCGCCGCCTGCCAACCAGATCGTGCACGTGGTGTCGCCGCAGCCGCTGAAGGGCTGGCGCACGATGGACGCGGTGTGGGTCAACGGCACGCTGAAGGCGGCACGCACCGATTCGGCGATGGGTACCAGCGGCTACACCATTGCCGACCCGACCGTCGAACGCTACGTGCCCCGGCCGCGGCCCTGAACCGGTGAGCCAACGCTGCAACCCCGGGCTGCGGCGGCTGCTGCTGTGGGGCTTGTGCGCGCTGCTGCTGACGGCGCAGCACGAGGCCCGGCAACACGCGCTGTCGCACCTGGACCTGCAGGCACACGAGGAGACAGTGCCGCATCACGAGTCCGGGGCCGGCTGCACGCTGTGCCTGGCCTCGGCCGCAGCCATGCACCTGGCAGCACCCTTGGCCCACGCGGCGCCGGCACTGCAACCAGGGTCGGCGCTGGCGGCGGCGCCGCAGATCGTTGCCACGTCGATGCGCGCGTCGGAGCACGCGCGCAACCGCGGGCCGCCGTCCTGGGGCTGACGCCTTCGCAAGCATTTACAGGTGCCGGCGGCACGCCAGGCGCCTGCCATCATCTCTCAGGACACCGACATGAAGATTCAACTCCGAAGTGCCGCGGCGCTGCTGCTGGCCGCGCCGCTGGCCGTGCTAGCCGGCGGCGCCCACCAGCACGGCGTGGCCGCAATGGACATTGCTGTCGATGCAAAGCGCATCGTCGTGCAGTTCGACACCCCGCTGGACAACCTGGTCGGCTTCGAGCGCGCGCCGCGCACCGAAGCCGAACGCAAGCGTGTCGACGAGGCCGTGGCGCGGCTGAAGAACGGCGACCAGCTGTTCAAGTTCGACGCCGCCGCTGGCTGCAAGCTGGCGCGCAGCAGCCTGGAAAGCCCGGTGCTGGGCCTGGGAAGCACCGGCCAGGCCAAGGACGGCCACGCCGACCTGCGCGCGAGCTGGGAGTTCGATTGCGCCGACACCACCAAGGCGGCGCAGGTCGAGGTGGGGCTGTTCGCCTTCAATCAGCTCAAGCGCGTGAATGTGCAGCTGGCGCTGCCGAAGGGCCAGGCCAAGCGCGAACTGAAGCGGCCCAACGGCAAGCTCTCGCTCGCTCCATGACACCCGCCCGATGATCGACGCCACCGACCTGCGCTACCGCTGGCCGGGCAGCCGCGAGGACTGCCTGGCCATCGACCGGCTGCAGCTCGAAGCCGGCCGCAGCGTGTTCCTGCACGGCCCCAGCGGCAGCGGCAAGAGCACGCTGCTGGGGCTGATGGCCGGCGTGCTGCTGCCGCGCGCCGGCCGCCTGAGCCTGCTGGGGCAGGACTGGGCCGCGCTGTCCGGCGCCCGTCGTGACGCGTTCCGCGCCGACCACGTGGGCTACATCTTCCAGCAGTTCAACCTGCTGCCCTACCTGAGCGTGCTGGACAACGTGCTGCTGCCCTGCCGCTTCTCGGCGCTGCGCCGGCAGCGTGCCGACGCGGCCGCCGGCTCGGCGCGCGCCGGCGCGCAGACGCTGCTGCAGCAGGTGGGCTTAAGCAGCGCGCTGTGGCCGCGGCCGGCGGCGCAGCTGTCGGTGGGGCAGCAGCAGCGCGTGGCCGCGGCGCGCGCGTTGATCGGCCGGCCGGAACTGGTGATTGCCGACGAGCCGACCTCGGCGCTGGACGCAGCTTTGCGCGACAGCTTCATGGCGCTGCTGCTGCTGCAGTGCCGCGAGGCCGGCAGCACGCTGGTCTTCGTCAGCCACGACGAGCGGCTGGCGGCGCAGTTCGACAGCACGCTGGCGCTGGCGCAGGTCAACCGCGCGATGACGGAGACCTGCACATGAGCGAGCCCGCGCAAGCGCGGGCCGAGCGCCGGGCCGCTCCCAAGCCGGCCCGCGTCCCCTCGGGGGACCGGACGGTGTACTCGCCGGACGAGGGGCTGTCATGACCGCCATCCTGGGCATCGCGCTGCACAGCGCCTGGAGCCGGCGTGGCACGCTGGCGCTGGTGCTGCTGTCGGTGGCGCTGTCCAGCTTTCTGCTGCTGGGCGTGGAGCGGCTGCGCCAGGACGTGCGCCAGAACTTCGCGCAGTCGGTCAGCGGCACCGACCTGATCGTCGGCGCGCGCGGCGGCTCGCTACAGCTGCTGCTGTACGCGGTGTTCCGCGTCGGCGGCGCCACCAACAACGTGCGACTGAGCAGCCTGGAAGAGGTGGCGAAGCACCGCGCCGTGGCCTGGATGGTGCCGCTGTCGCTGGGCGATTCGCACCGCGGCTTCCCGGTGCTGGCCACGACCACCGGCTACTTCGAGCATTTCCGCTGGGGCGACCGGCAGCCGCTGCAGTTCGCCGCCGGCCGCGCCTTCAGCGGCGACCTGGACGGTCTGTACGAGGTGGTGCTGGGAGCCGAGGTGGCCGAGCGCCTGGGCTACCGGCTGGGCGACCCGCTCACGCTCAGCCACGGCGGCGGCGAGATGCCGGGTGCCGAACACGCCGACAAGCCCTTCAGCGTCATCGGCATCCTGCAGCGCACCGGCACGCCTGTGGACCGCACGCTGCACATCAGCCTGCAGGCGATGGAGGCGATCCACCTGGACTGGGTGGCCGGCGTGCCGATACCGGGGCAGCGCATCAGCGCCGAGCAGGCGCGCGCCGCCGACCTGACGCCCAAGCAGGTGACGGCGGCGCTGATCGGCCTGAAGAACCGCGCCGCGGTGTTCTCGGTGCAGCGCGACGTGGCCGACTTCGAAGCCGAACCGCTGATGGCGGTGCTGCCCGGTGTGGCCTTGGACGAACTGTGGGACGTGGTCGGCGCGGCCGAGCGCGCGCTGCTGGCGATGTCGGCAATGGTGGCGGTGGTCAGCCTGGCGGGGCTGGTGGCGGTGGTGCTGGCCGGGTTGAACGAGCGCCGGCGCGAACTGGCGGTGCTGCGCGCGGTGGGCGCGGCGCCGCGCCATGTGCTGCTGATGCTGGCGCTCGAGGGTGCGCTGGTCACCTTGGCCGGTGTGCTGCTGGGCATCGCGCTGCTGGCGCTGGCCATCGCCGCGCTGGCGCCATGGCTGCAGGTGCACTACGGCATCGGGCTGACACTGGCCGCGCCGAGCGCCACGCAGTGGACGCTGCTGGGCGCGGTGCTCGCCGCCGGCCTGCTGGCCAGCCTGGTGCCGGGCTGGCGCGCGTACCGGCTGTCACTGGCGGATGGGTTGTCGCCGCGGGCTTGACCGGAGCCTGCGCCCGGACGCGATGCGCGGCCCGACTTCGGCGTGCGGCAGCGCCGGCAGGACGCCGAATCTCGAGCCCGCAGCGGCGACGCTCGATGGGCCCGCCTCGTCGCTGCGTCTCGCCACGCGCTCGTGTGCGTGATTCAATTGCGACAGGAACACCGCATGGCCAGCCGAAGCTCCTCCTCCGTGTCGCCGCTCTACCTGCTGGAGCGCTCCGACGTCGGCATCGTGCAGCTCGACGCCCGGCGTTACGTGGTCGGCATGAACGACTTCGCGCGCCGCGTGCTGCCGGTCGACGAGACACAGCCTTTCGACCGCTTCGTGCTGTCGTTCCACCCGGAACGGTCGCAGCCCAAGGTCGAGTTCATGCTCGACCAGGCCGGCCAGTGCCCGGTGTCGGCGCCACCGCCGATGACGATGATCATCAACATTCCCGAGCGGGTGTTGTTGATCAAGGTCTCCCGCATGAGCGGCAGCCGCGGCGACACCACGGGCTACACGCTGGTGTTCTACGACATCACCGATCTGGTGGCGGGCGACGAGGCGCCCGCCGCAGCGGACAGCGCCCAACCCGGGGCTGCGGCCGTTCACCGCCGCTTGCTGAAAGTGCCCACCGTCAGCGGCCAGCACATCGTGCTGGTGGACGCAGCCGACATCGCGTGCATCCGCTCCGAGGGCCACTACACCCGGGTGTGCACGCAGGCCGGCAACCGCTTCTGCAACCTGGCGATCTCCGATCTCGAGTCGCGCCTGGACGCCGAGCAGTTCATGCGGGTGCACCGCAGCCACATCGTCAACCTGTCTGCCGTCACCCAGGTGCTGCGCGCCGATGGTCGGGTGTCGCTCGAACTGGCCGGTGGCGTCAGCGACGCGATTCCGGTTTCGCGCAGCAGTGCGCCCGAAGTGCTCCGGCGCCTCGGCGTGGCCATGAGCTCCGGCTCGCCGGCGCGCGCGACCTAGGGTTTGCCTGACCTATCGTTTACCCTGATCGGGGTGCGGCCCGAATCGCGTCGTCCTGCCATTCGTGCGCGCAAACGCACCGTTCGTGCACGTAACCGCGCAGTCTGTGAGGCGACCGAATAGTTTCGTGTGGCGTCGGGGTTATGGCTCGGCCGCTGCACGCCGGAGGGATCTGCGTCACCATGCTGGCGTCCTGGAGAAGCCACAAAGGAGACCCCCGCATGATCCCACCCGCCTTCGACTATCACGCTCCGCGCTCCGTCAATGAGGCCATCGGCCTGTTGGGCAGCCTGGGCGCCGACGCCAAGCTGCTGGCCGGCGGCCACAGCCTGCTGCCGATGATGAAGCTGCGTTTCGCGCAGCCCGCGCACCTGATCGACCTGAACCGCATCGCCGAGCTGCGCGGCATCTGCGAGGACGGTGGCGACGTGGTGATCGGTGCGATGACGGTCGAGAACGATCTCATCGGCAACGCCCTCCTGCGGGCCAAGGTGCCGCTGCTGGCCGAGGCGCCGAAGCTGATCGCCGATCCGCAGGTGCGCAACCGCGGCACCATCGGCGGCGACATCGCCCACGGCGATCCCGCCAACGACCACCCGGCGCTCAGCCTGGCCGTCGATGCCACTTTCGTGCTGCAAGGGCCCAAAGGCACGCGCCAGGTCAAGGCCGAGGACTTCTACCTGGCGACCTACATGACCGCCCTGGCCGAGGACGAGATCCTGGTCAGCATCCGCGTGCCGGCGTTTGCCGCGGGCACCGGCTGGGCCTACGAGAAGCTCAAGCGCAAGACCGGCGACTGGGCCACCGCCGGCGCCGCGGTGGTGATGCGCATGGCCGCCGGCAAGGTGACGCATGCGCGCATCGCGCTGACCAACGTCGCCCCGACCGCGCTGCGCGCCACCGATGCCGAGAACGCGCTGCTCGGCCAGCCGCTGAACGACGCCACGGTCGACGCCGCCGCGCAGGCGGCACGCGCCATCTGCGACCCCGCCGAAGACCTGCGCGGCGACCGCGACTACAAGACCGCAATGGCCGGCCACATGGTCAAGCGCGCCATCCGTGCCGCCGCCGCCCGTTGCGCCTGAGGAGAAACACCATGCCCAAGAAGATCATCAACGTCACCGTCAATGGCCGTGCGCACGAAGAGGCGGTGGAGCCGCGCACGCTGCTCGTGCACTTCCTGCGCGAGCAACTCAACCTCACCGGCGCGCACATCGGCTGCGAGACCAGCCACTGCGGCGCCTGCACGGTGGACATCGACGGCAAGAGCGTGAAGAGCTGTACCCACCTGGCGGTGCAGTGCGACGGCTCGGAGGTGCTTACCGTGGAAGGCCTGGCGTCATTGTCCAAAGAGGCCGGCGTGCTGCACGCGGTGCAGGAGGGCTTCTACAAGGAGCACGGCCTGCAGTGCGGCTTCTGCACGCCGGGCATGCTGGTGCGCAGCTACCGGCTGCTGATCGACAACCCGAATCCGAGCGAGGACGAGATCCGTGCCGGCATCAGCGGCAACCTGTGCCGCTGCACCGGCTACCAGAACATCGTCAAGGCGATCCAGTACGCCGCCAACAAGCTGCAACAAGCCCAGAAGGTGACCGCATGAACGCACCCACCGACCCCAAGCTGCTCGAGCGCAAGGACGCCCTGCAGGGCATGGGCGACAGCCGCCTGCGCAAGGAAGACGCCCGCTTCATCCAGGGCAAGGGCAACTACGTCGACGACATCAAGCTGCCCGGCATGATGCACATGGACATCGTGCGCAGCCCGTATGCGCATGCACGCATCAAGTCCATCGACAAGTCCGAGGCGCTGAAGGTGCCCGGCGTGGTCGCGGTGCTGACGGCCGAAGACCTGAAGCCGCTGAAGCTGCACTGGATGCCGACGCTCGCCGGTGACGTGGCCGCGGTGCTGGCCGACGGCAAGGTGCACTTCCAGATGCAGGAGGTGGCGGTGGTCATCGCCACCGACCGCTACGCCGCCGCCGACGGCGTCGAGGCGGTGCAGGTCGAGTACGAGGAGCTGCCGGTCGTGCTCGACCCCTACGAGGCGCTGAAGCCGGACGCCCCGGTGCTGCGCGAGGACCTCGCCGGCAAGACCAGCGGCGCGCACGGCCCGCGCGAGCACCACAACCACATCTTCACCTGGACCGCCGGCGACAAGGCCGCCGCAGACGCCGCCTTTGCCAGCGCACCGGTGACGGTGAGCCAGCATATGTTCTACCCGCGCGTTCACCCCTGTCCGCTGGAGACCTGCGGCTGCGTGGCCAGCTTCGACCCGGTGCGCGGCGAACTCACCACCTTCATGACCAGCCAGGCGCCGCACGTGGTGCGCACGGTGGTGAGCTTGCTGTCGGGCATCCCCGAGAGCAAGGTGCGCATTGTCTCGCCCGACATCGGCGGCGGCTTCGGCAACAAGGTCGGCGTCTACCCGGGCTATGTCTGCGCCATCGTCGCGTCCATCGTGCTCGGCAAGCCGGTGAAGTGGATCGAGGACCGCGTGGAGAACATCAGCTCCACCGCCTTCGCCCGCGATTACCACATGGACGGCGAACTTGCCGCCACGCCCGACGGCAAGATCCTCGGCCTGCGCGTCGACGTGGTGGCCGACCACGGCGCCTTCGACGCCTGCGCCGACCCCACCAAGTTCCCGGCCGGGCTGTTCCACATCTGCAGCGGCAGCTACGACATCCCCGCCGCGCACTGCAGCGTCAAGGGCGTGTACACCAACAAGGCGCCGGGCGGCGTGGCCTACCGCTGCAGCTTCCGCGTCACCGAGGCGGTCTACCTGATCGAGCGCATGGTCGACGTGCTGGCGCAGAAGCTCGGCATGGACAAGGCCGAGATCCGTGCCAAGAACTTCATCCGCAAGGAGCAGTTCCCCTACACCAGCGCCTTCGGCTTCGAATACGACAGCGGCGACTACCACACCGCGCTGAACAAGGTGCTCGACGCGGTGGGCTACAAGGCGCTGCGCGCCGAGCAGGCGGCCCGTCGTGCCGATCCCAACGCCACGCACCTGATGGGCATCGGCCTGGTCACCTTCACCGAAGTGGTCGGCGCTGGGCCGAGCAAGATGTGCGACATCCTCGGCGTGGGCATGTTCGACTCTTGCGAGATCCGCATCCACCCCACTGGCAGCGCGATCGCCCGCATGGGTACCATCACCCAAGGCCAGGGGCACCAGACCACCTACGCACAGATCCTGGCCACCGAGCTGGGCATCCCCAGCGAGGTGATCCAGGTCGAGGAAGGCGACACCAGCACCGCACCCTACGGCCTGGGCACCTACGGCAGCCGCTCGACGCCGGTGGCGGGTGCGGCCATCGCCATGGCGGCGCGGAAGATCCATGCCAAGGCGCGCAAGATCGCCGCGCACCTGCTGGAAGTGGGCGAGAACGACCTCGACTGGGAGATCGACCGCTTCAACGTCAAGGGCGACCCGGCGCGCCACAAGACGATGAAGGACATCGCCTGGGCGGCCTACAACAATGTGCCCGCCGGCCTGGAGATGGGGCTGGAGGCGGTGCACTACTACGACCCGCCCAACTTCACCTACCCCTTCGGCATCTACCTGTGCGTGGTCGACATCGACCGCGCCACCGGCGAGACGAAGGTGCGGCGTTTCTACGCGCTGGACGACTGCGGCACGCGCATCAACCCAATGATCATCGAGGGCCAGATCCATGGCGGCCTGACCGAAGGCTTCGCGGTGGCCATGGGCCAGCAGATGCCGTTCGACGCGCAGGGCAACCTGCTGGGCAACACCTTGATGGACTACTTCCTGCCCACCGCGGTGGAAACGCCGCACTGGGAGACCGACCACACCGTGACGCCCAGCCCGCACCACCCGATCGGCGCCAAGGGCGTGGCCGAGTCGCCGCACGTCGGCTCGATCCCGACCTTCACAGCGGCCGTGGTCGATGCCTTCGCGCACCTGGGTGTGACCGACATGACCATGCCCCACACCAGCTACCGGGTGTGGCAGCAGCTGGTGAAGAGCGGCGTGGCCCTTTGATCCGGTGCGGCCCACGGGCCGCGCCCTCTTGAGAAAAAGCGAACCCCATGGAAGTCAAGCTCGACAAGCGCTACCCGCTCGAGGTGAGCATCGAACAGGCCTGGGCGGTGCTGTCCGACATCCGCGCCACCGCCGCCTGCATGCCCGGCGCAGCCGTCACCGAGCAGGTGGACGACACGCACTACAAGGGCACGGTGCGCTCGAAGATCGGCCCCGCGGTCATGCAGTTCGGTGGCGACATCGAGGTCAAGGCGCTCGACCCCGCCACCAAGTCGATGCAGATGATGGCCAAGGGCGCCGACAAGAGCGGCTCGTCGGCATCGATGGACCTGGCGGCCACGCTCGAGCCGGGCGAAACGGCGGGCACGTCGGTGCTGGTCGGCGCGGCCACGGTGCTGGTCAGCGGCAAGCTGGCGCAGTTCGGCAACCGTCTGCTGGTGCCGGTGAGCGACGCCATGCTGGCGCAGTTCGCCGACAACTTCCGCGCGGCCGCGGCGGCCGTGCCGGTGGCCGCCCCGGCGCAGTCCGCAACGACGGCGCCGACCGCCGAGGGCACGAGCCACGCGCCGACGGCCCCTGCAGCCCCTGCCGCGGTGTCCGCGCCCGCGCCCCGCCCGGCTCCGGCGCCGGTGAAGGAGCTCAACGCCATCGCGCTGATGTGGACCGTGTTCAAGAACTGGATCGCCGGGCTGTTCGGCAAGAGGGCCTGAATTCATGAACGCCGGCGGCGAACAGGCACTGCGCGAGCAGCTGGAGTCGGCGGGCTACATCGCCGACGAGGATCTCGCCACCACGCTGTGGCTGGCGGGCGAGTTGCAGCGCCCGCTGCTGCTGGAAGGCGATGCCGGCGTCGGCAAGACCGCGTTGGCCACCGCGCTGGCCCGGGCCCAGGGCCGCCGTCTGGTGCGGCTGCAGTGCCATGAAGGGCTGGACCTGTCGCAAGCCGCCTACGAGTGGAACTACGGCCGCCAGCTGCTGGCCATCCGCTTGTCCGAGACTGGCGCCGAACGGCTGCGCGAGGCGGACCTCTTCGGCCGCGACTACCTGCTGCAGCGGCCGCTGCTGCAGGCGCTGCTCAGCGAAGACCCTTGCGTGCTGCTGATCGACGAGGTCGACCGCGCCGACGAGGCCTTCGAGGCCTTCCTGCTCGAGATGCTGGCCGACCACCAGATCACCGTGCCCGAGCTGGGCACGCTGCAGGCCCGCCATGTGCCGCTGACCGTGCTGACCAGCAACGGCACGCGCGAACTGTCCGACGCGCTGCGCCGCCGCTGCCTGTACCACCACCTGGACTACCCGACGCTGGCGCGCGAGATGGCCATCGTCAAGCGCACGCTGCCGCAGACCGAGAGCGCGCTGGTCGAGCAGGCGGTGGCTTTCGTGCAGCGCCTGCGCCGCGAAGACCTGGACAAGGTGCCCGGCGTCGCCGAGACGCTGGACTGGGTGCGCGCATTGCACCGCCTGCAGTTCAAGGCGTTGCCCGAGGACCCGCAGGGCCTGATGCAGACGCTGGGCTGTCTGCTGAAGACACGCGACGACCGCTTCCAGATCGGACCCGACCGCGTGCGCAACCTGATCGAAGGCCGGCGCAGCGTGGGCGTGGCCGAGAAAGCGGCCGCCTGAGCGCGTCTGCGCAATCGCCATGCCTGTCGCCATGCCCGTCGCCCCAGCCCGCGCGCAGCCCCTCGAAGCCATTGCGGGCTTTGCGGCGCTTCTGCGCGAACACGGCCTGAAGGTCGGCGTCGCCGAGCACCAGGCCATGGTGCAGGCCGCGCTGGCCCTGCCGTTGTCGGGCGGCGCCGCACCTGGTGGGCCGACGTCTGGGCCGGTGTGGCGCGAGAGCCGCATCAGCGCCGCCTGGCGTGCCGTGGCCTGCCACGACCTGCGCGACTGGCGCCGCTGGCCCGATCTCTTCGAGCGCTACTGGTATCCCGAGCGGCTGAAGGGCACGGTCAAGGTCAGCGGCCAGACGCGGCCTTCGCGCGACCTGCGCGAGGTGGTGCAGCAACTGCAGCAGTCGCTGGACAGTGGCGGCGCGCAACCGCCACGGCCTGGCGGCGCGGCCGCCGACGCCGCGCTCGAAGACCGCCCCGCCGACGGCGACGACCCCGGCCTGCGTCGCGCCCAAGGGGGCGCCAGCCGCACCGAGGCGCTGCACGACCGCAGCCTGTCGATGTGGCTGCCGCAGGATCTGGCGCAGCTCGAACACCTGGCCGAGCGCATCGCCGCGCGGCTGCGCCGGCGCCTGACCCGGCGCTGGCACGACGATGTCCACGGCCGGCGCCTGGACCTGCGCCGCACACTGCGCGCCAGCCTGCGCACCGGCGGCGTGCCGGTGCAACCGGCCTGGCGCACGCCGCGGCGCGAACGGCCCCGGCTCTTCATCCTGGTCGACGTCAGCCGCTCGATGGAAACGCATGCACAGCTGTTCCTGCGCATCGCGCGCGCCTTCGTGCAGGCCGCGGGCGCCAGGGTCTTCGTCTTCCACACCCGGCTGGCCGAGGTAACGCCGCTATTGCAACGGGACTCGGCCGCGGTGCAGGAGAAGGTCAACGCCGTGACGGCCGGTTTCGGCGGCGGCACGCGCATCGCCACCAGCCTGGCCGATTTCGTGGGCGTGCACGCGCGCGCCCAGCTCGGCCGCAGCGCGCGCGTATGGGTGCTGTCCGACGGCTTCGATGCCGACGAGCCGCACCGCCTGGCCGAGCAGCTGCTGCGGGTGCGTGGCCGCGGCGGCCGCATCACCTGGTTCCATCCCAACCCGGCCAGACCAGCCTCGGCGGCGATGCAGGCCTGCGACGGCCTGATCGAGCGCTTCATTCCGCTGCACCGCCTGCGCGACCTGGCGCTGGCCGTGCCCTTGCTCCACTGAAGGAGGACCCCTCGTGAACACCACTTCGCTCGACGTGCTGGCCGCCGCCCAGCGCCTGCAGCAGCAGGATGAAGCCTGCGCACTGGTCACCGTGCTGCGCGTGCAAGCACCCGCCTCGGCGCGGCCGGGCGACAAGGCCGTGGTCACCGCCGACGGCATCGCCGCCGGCTGGATCGGCGGCGGCTGCGCGCAGCCGGCGGTGGTCAAGACCGTGCGCCAGGCGCTGGCCGACGGCCGCGCACGCTTGATCCGCATCGCCCCGTCCGAGGAGGGCGACGTGCGCGAACTGGAGGACGTGCTCGAGTTCGGCATGGCTTGCCACAGCGGCGGCACGCTCGAGCTCTTCGTCGACCCGCTGCTGCCGCGCGCGCGGCTGGTGATCGTCGGTGATTCGCCGGTGGCGGTGTCGCTGGCCGGGCTGGCGCCGCGCGTCGGGTTGCAGGTCAGCGTGGTGGCGCACGGCGCCGACGCCACCCGCTTCCCCGACGCCGCGCAGGTCGTGGCCAGCGACGACGAAGACACGCTGGCGGCGAGCATTGCGCCCGGCGCCTTCGTCGTCGTCGCCACCCAGGGCCGACGCGACCTGCAGGGCCTGCGTGCGGCGCTGGCGCTGCGCGCGCGCCAGGTCAGCTTCGTGGCCAGCGAACGCAAGGCGCAGGTGCTGCGCGCCGCGCTGGTCGAGGCCGGGCAGGATGCGGCGGCCGTGGCTGCCATCGTCGCACCGGCCGGCCAGGCCATCGGCGCGCAGACGCCGGAAGAGATCGCGTTGTCGGTGCTGGCGGCCGTGGTCGCGGCGCGGCGCGGCTCCACAGCGCCGGTCAAGGCTCCTGCCGCCGTAGCCCGGCAGCGGCCGCGGCCGCTGCCCGAGCTGCCGCCGATGGCCGGCTCTTGCTGCGACGCGGGTATGGCGCCTTCCGCGGCACGGCCCGAACCCGCCCCGGTCGCCGTCGTCGAGTCCAAGGGCAGTTGCTGCGGTGGCCGTTGAGATGGGTTGCATCCTGAAAGGCGGCGGCGGCCTGTACAGCCGGCTGGTGGTGGGCGCGGTGCTGCTGGCCGCCGGCGCCGGCTCGCGCATGGGTGGGCGGCCGAAGGCGCTGCTGGAACTCGGCGGCGTGCCGCTGATCCGCCGCCAGTTGATCGCGCTGTCGGGCGCCGGTGTCGACGAAGTGGTGGTGGTGCTCGGCCACCACGCCGAACTGATCGAACCCGTGGTCCAGGCCTTCCCGGTGACGGTGGTGCGCAACCCGCATCCCGACGACGGCCAGGTGTCTTCGCAGCGCCTGGGTCTGCAGGCGCTGACGGGCAAGCTCGACGCGGTCGTGGTGGCACTGGCCGACCAGCCGCTGATCAACGCGCAGGACCTCACGGCGCTGATCGGTGCCTACAAGAAGCGGCCCGCGGGCAGCTCGGTCGTTTTTCCGCAGGTGAATGGCGAGCCCGGCAACCCGGTGATCTTCGGCGCCGAGGTGCGCGAGCAGATCCTCGCCGGCGATGCCCGCATCGGCTGCCGTCAATGGCGCCAGGCGCATCCGGAGGCCGTGTACGCCTTCGAGAGTGATAACCGCCGCTATCGCGTCGATGTCGACACTGCCGAGGATGTCGCCCGCTTCGAACGCGAGACCGGCCACGCGCTGCGCTGGCCGGCGGTGCTGGCGCAGGCCTGAGGCGATGTGGGCGCCGGGCCTGCACGGACTGTGGCCGACGCCCATCGGCGTGCACCGGCTGCCCGGCGCCGACGATATGAACCCGCTGCTCGTGCGCGTCTTCGGTGCGCTGCGAGCGCAGCTCGGCGACGGCGTGCCCCGCCCCTTCTTCGCCAGCAGCGATGACCTGCTGCAGCGCATCCGCCTGCCCGAGTGGCAGGTCTTCGTGCGCTTCGTCGTCGAATCGCTGCGCGACACCGTCACGCAGGCCAACCGGTCCGCCTGGCCGGCCGAGGGTGCGGCCCAGGGGCTGCCGCTGCAGCTGAGCATCGACGGCATGTGGTTCCAGGTGAGCAACCGCGGCGCCTTCCACGACGTGCACACGCATGGCAACTGCTCGTGGTCGGCGGTGTACTGCGTGCAGGTCGACCCGGAGCCGCGGCGCGTGCAGCACCCGACCTATGGCGCCGCCAACGGCGTGACACGCTTCTTCGGCCCGCACTTCGAACGGCTCGGCGGCGCCCATGTCGACCTCGGCAATGCCTACCTGCAGCCGCCGCATGTCGACGTGGCGCCGGTTCCCGGACAGTTGGTGTTGTTCCCCGCCTGGCTGGCGCACCAGGCACTGCCCTACGACGGCGAGCTCGACCGCGTGATCGTGTCCTTCAACGCCAGCGTGCACGCCGCCCAGGGCAGCGACCGCCTGCACACCTACGCAGCCACCTGACGATGGACCGCCGCGCCCTGCCGAACCCGCTGCGACTGGTGATGGCGCGCACGCTGGCCTGGGCGCTGTGGTTCGGTGGCTGGCTGGTGCTGGGCGAAGCCGGCCACCGACATATGCCGTTGTGGGCCGGCGGCCTGCTGCCGCTGGCGCTGTGGCTGGCCGGCGTGGGCCTGTTGCTGCTCGGGCTGCAGCGGCGGCGCGTGTCGATGGGCGTGCTGCGCGCTGCGCTGATGGCGTCGGCAACGGTGCTCGCCGGCCTGGGTGTGGCCGTCGGCACCCCGGCGCTGCTGCTGGCGTCGGCGTTGGCCTGGTCGATGCTGCTGGTGGCGGCCTCGCTGACGGTGCAGGCCTTGCGCCGCCAGGCACCCTCGCGCCCTCCGGCACCCCTGGTGCCGGCCACGGGGGGCGCGCTGCTGGCCTGGAGCCTGGTAGCAGTGTCGGACATGTCCACCGCTCATGGCGCGGCGGTCGCGGTGGCGGCCCTGGCCATGGCGCTGCTGGTGCCGCGCAGTGCCTCGCCGGTGCCGGCTTGCCGCGGTGGCCTGTTCGACTGCTCGTTGCCCGCGCCCGATCCGGCCCGGTGGCGCCACCCTTCCGACTGGCCGCAGCAGGCGGCGCTGCTGGCCATGCTGCCGATGATGGCCACGCTGCCGGCCATGGCCGTCTGGTGCCGCAGCGACTGGGGCCTGTCGCCGGCCACGGGGTTGCTGTGGCACCTGGCCGCGATGCTGCTGCCGGCGCTGCTGCTGCGTCACGCGCTGGCGCGTGCCCCGGCGCAGGTTCGAAACGTGATGGTGGTCGCGTTGATGGGCGCCAGCGCTGTGGCGATGTGGGCGCGTCCAGGGCTGGACGGCCTGATGTGGGTGGCGCTGCTGCAGGCGGCGGCCTGGAGCCTGGCGTGGGCCGGGCCGATGCTGCGTCCGCCGGCCGAGACAAACCGGGCGCAGCATGCGCCGGAAGCCGGATCGGCGAGCCGCCTGCTGGCACCGCCGCTGCTGGTGCTGGCGTTGGGGGTCTTCACAGCGGATTTCGGGCCCGACGCGTTGCGCGCCGTGCAGGCACTGCTGGCCGCACTGGCGCTGGCCGGCGCTGCAGCCGGCGCGATCGGCTGGCTGACAAACTCTTTGCTTTCGGAGAAACGCACATGAACAGCATCGACGTCGACGTCCTGCGCACCGCCATCGACTGGACGGACCGCGGCCACCGCGTGATCCTGGGCACCGTGGTGCGCACCTGGGGCTCGGCGCCCCGGCCACCGGGCTCGCTGATGATCATCCGCGACGACGGTCAAGTGGCGGGGTCGGTGTCCGGCGGCTGTATCGAGGACGACCTCATCGGGCGCGTCGCGCACGGAGAGCTGGCAGCACACTTGCCCCAGGTGACGACCTACGGCGCCACGGCCGAGGAGTCCCGCCGGTTCGGCCTGCCTTGCGGCGGCAGCGTGCAGGTGGTGCTGGAGCCGCTGTCGGCCCGGTCGATGTTGCGCGAGTTGCTCGCCGCCATCGAGTCGCATGAGCGGGTGGCGCGTCGGCTGGACCTGCCCACCGGCGTGGTGCAGCTGAGCCCGGCCGAGAGCGGCGCCACGCTGGCCTTCGACGGGGGCACACTGACCACGGTGCACGGGCCGCGCCTGCGCCTGATGATCGTCGGCGGCGGGCAGCTGTCGCGTTACCTGGCCGCGATGGCGGTGATGCTGGACTACCGCGTGACGATCTGCGAGCCGCGCGAGGAGTACCACGAAGGCTGGCAGGCGATGGAAGGCGTCACGCTGTCGCGCACCATGCCCGACGACCTGGTCTTGGCCATGCGGCTGGATGCAAACAGCGCCGTGGTCGCCGTCACGCACGACCCCAAGCTCGACGACCTGGCGTTGATGGAAGCCTTGCGCACACCGGCGTTCTATGTCGGTGCCCTGGGTTCACGGCGCAACAACGACGTGCGCCGCGAACGGCTGCAGCAGTTCGACCTGCTGCCCGAGGAAGTGGCGCGGCTGCGTGGCCCGGTGGGACTGAATCTGGGTGCGCTGACACCGCCCGAGATCGCGATGGCCATCGTCGCCGAGATGACGGCGATCCGCCGCGGCGTCGACCTGGGCCGGCCGCTGGCCGACTGGAGCGGCTCGACCACCGTCTGCGCGGTCAGCGAAGAAACCGCCCCGGGCCGTTGACCGCCTGGACCGCGTGGCGCGCCCAGCGTGCGCGTGGGCCCATGGCGATAACGTTGGCCATGGCGGGCCGTCGCGGGCCTGCAGCGGCGGGAGGGAT
>ERZ1645186.26-NODE-26-length-23647-cov-9.904247_pt1 | contig 23647 bp, 24 predicted proteins | sample MGYA00575349_ERZ1645186 | MGnify/ENA primary metagenome ERZ1645186 (study PRJEB40839, sample SAMN11282943) | freshwater sediment metagenome | isolation source: river sediment | host: Sediment | place: India: Nawabganj, Kanpur | collected 2015-12-17 ...
GCGCCGCCAGCCAGTCGATCTGCGCGTCGCAGTGCACCACGTGCCACAGGTTCAGCCGCGAACACGCCTCCAGGTCGCGGGGCTCGAAGCAGCCTTCGAGCAGCAGGATCGGCCCGCGCCAGCCCAGGCGCCGCAGGCGCTCGGCCTCGTCCAGGTCGAGCAACGCGAAGCCGTCGGCGCCGCGCAGTCCCGCGAAGACCCGTTCGATGCCGTGGCCGTAGGCATTGGCCTTGACCACCGCCCACACCCGCGCGTCCGGCGCCGCCTGCCGCGCGCGCAGCAGGTTGGCCGCCAGGGCCTCGGTGTGGATCAGGGCTTCGATCGGGCGCGGCACCGCAACTCCTTTGCGGCGCGCGGCCATCGTGCGTCGCGCAGGCATTCTGCCAGTGCGCATCAGGTGGCTGCGGCGCGCCCGAGCGCCGCAGGTCGCGTGCTATAACCCGCTGCCCTTCAAGGAGACAAGCGCGCGCCGGGGCTGGCGGCGCGCTGCATCGAGAACTGCGCTGCCGATGAAAAAAGGCTTCTCCACCATCATGTCGGCGCAGTTCTTCAGCTCGCTGGCCGACAACGCGCTGTTCGTCGCGGCGGTCGAGTTGCTGCGCAACGGGGGCGCGCCGGAGTGGCAGCGTGCCGCGCTGGTGCCGATGTTCGCGCTGTTCTACGTGGTCCTGGCTCCCTTCGTCGGCGCGTTCGCCGACGCCATCCCCAAGGGCAAGGTGATGTTCGTGTCGAACGGCATCAAGGTCGTCGGCTGCCTGATGATGCTGGTCGGCGTGCATCCGCTGCTGGCCTATGCGGTGGTCGGGCTCGGCGCGGCGGCCTACTCGCCGGCCAAGTACGGCATCCTGACCGAACTGCTGCCGCCTTCGCAGCTGGTCAAGGCCAACGGCTGGATCGAGGGGCTCACGATCGCGTCGATCATCCTCGGCGTGCTGCTCGGCGGCCAGCTGATCGGACCGAAGATCGCGCCGCTGCTGCTCGGCTTCGACATGCCCGGCTTCCAAACCGGTGTCGACACGCCGCCCGAGTCCGCCATCGCCGCCATCGTCCTGATCTACGCCGTCGCCGCGGGCTTCAACCTGTACATCCCGCGCACCGAGGCGCCGCTGCAGCCGATGCTGGCCCTCGGCGAACTGGTGCGCGACTTCGCGCGCTGCAACTCGCGGCTGTGGGCCGACAAGCTGGGCCAGATCTCGCTGGCCACCACCACGCTGTTCTGGGGCGTGGCCGGCAACCTGCGCTACATCGTGCTCGCCTGGGCGGCGGCCGCGCTCGGCTACAGCACCACGCAGGCTTCGGCACTGGTCGGCGTCGTGGCGATCGGCACTGGCGTCGGCGCGGTGGTCGCGTCGGTGATGATGCGGCTCGACCGGGCCACCTCGGTCATCCCGCTGGGCATCGCCATGGGCCTGCTGGTCATCGGCATGGTCGTGATCCGCGACGTCTGGGTGGCCGCGCCCTTCCTGATGGTGCTCGGCGGGCTCGGCGGCTTCCTGGTCGTGCCGATGAACGCGCTGCTGCAGCACCGCGGCCACAACCTGATGGGCGCCGGCCGCTCGATCGCGGTGCAGAACTTCAACGAGCAAGCGTGCATCCTGGGCCTGGGCGCGTTCTACGTCGGCATGACCAAGTTCGGCCTGTCGGCCTTCGGTGCCATAACCGCCTTTGGCCTGGTGGTCGCCGGCACGATGGAGCTGATCCGCCGCTGGCATGCGCGCAACGTGGTGCTGCATCTCGACGAGGTCGAGCGGCTGCTGGCCATCGCGCGCAGCGACAAGCACTGAAGCACGGTGGAGCGTGCCCTCTTGCCCGCGCCGGCCGGCCCGGCCTGGCTGCCGGTGTCGGGGCTGCTGTTCAACGCCTTCACCTGGGGGGTGTCCTGGTGGCCGTTTCGCCGGCTCGAGGCGCTGGGCCTGCACCCGCTTTGGGCCACTGCGTTGATCTACCTGATGGCGGTGCTGTTCATCAGCGCGTGGCGCCCGGCCAGCTGGGCGCAGCTGCTGCGCGCGCCGACGCTGTGGGTGCTGGTGCTGGCTTCGGGCACCACCAATGCCGCCTTCAACTGGGGCGTGACCATCGGCGACGTGGTGCGCGTCGTGCTGCTCTTCTACCTGATGCCGCTGTGGGCGGTGCTGCTGGCGCGGCTGCTGCTGCACGAGCGGCTGAAACCGCTGGCCTTGCTGCGCGTGGCGCTGGCACTGGTCGGCGCCGCGGTCGTGCTCTGGCCGCCGGGCGGCGGCCTGCCGTGGCCGTCCACGCTGGCCGAGGCGCTGGGGGTGCTCGGCGGTTTTGCCTTCGCGCTGAACAACGTGATGCTGCGGCGCGAGGCGCACCAGCCGGAGATGGCGCGTGCGCTGGCCATGTTCCTGGGCGGCGCGGTGGTGGCGGGCACGCTGGCCGCGGTGCTCGGCACGCAGGGCCTGGTGCCTGCGCCGCCGCCGCCGGCGCTGCCGTGGCTGGCCGGGGCGCTGGCGCTCGGCGCGCTGTTCCTGGCCAGCAACCTGAGCTTGCAGTACGGCGCGGCACGTCTGAGCGCCAACGTCACTGCGGTGGTCATGGTCACCGAGGTGCTGTTTGCCAGTGTCTCGGCGGTGATGCTGGGCGCCGGCACGCTGAGCCCGCAGCTGCTGGTCGGGGGCGCGCTGATCGTCGGCGCGGCGCTGCTGTCGGTGGCCGAGCGCCCGAACGCCTGACCGCGCCCGCCCGGCACCCGGAACCCGGCGCCCGAGCCCGTGCCAGGCGAGCGACACCACGACCAGCGGCGTGGCCGCAACATGCCCGGCGCCGACGCGGAAACGACGCTACAGATATGATCCGCAGCCCTTCCGGGCGCTGCGCCCGGCCCGCTGTGCCGGCCATCGGCCGTCGCCGCCCCAACCCCCGCCACGCCATGAGCAGCCTCTACGATTTCGAAGCCCTGTCCATCGACGGCAAGCCCGCGCACTTCGGCTCGCAGCGCGGCAAGGTGCTGCTCATCGTCAACACCGCCAGCCAGTGCGGCTTCACGCCGCAGTTCTCCGGGCTGGAGGCGTTGTGGACGGCCTACCGCGACCGCGGCCTGGTGGTGGTGGGCTTTCCGTGCAACCAGTTCGGCGCCCAGGATCCGGGCGCCAACGAGGACATCGCCTCTTTCTGCTCGCTGAACTACGGGGTCAGCTTCCCGATGATGGCCAAGGTCGATGTCAACGGCGAAGCGGCCCATCCGCTGTGGCAGTGGCTGTGCGCCGAGGCGCCGGGGCTGCTGGGCAGCAAGGCGGTGAAGTGGAACTTCACCAAGTTCCTGGTCGGCCGCGACGGCCAGGTCATCAAGCGCTACGCGCCGACCGATGCTCCGGCATCGCTGAAGAAGGACATCGAGGCCGCGCTGGCGGCCAAGGCCTGAGGGAGCCGCCATGTTCGAGCATGTCGAGCCTTTCGGGGGCGACCCGATCCTCGCGCTGGTCGAGGTCTTCAACGCCGACCCGCGTGCGCACAAGGTCAACCTGTCGATCGGCATCTACTTCGACGAGCAGGGGCGCATCCCGGTGATGCGCGCGGTGCAGCTGGCCGAGGCGCGCGTCGTCGCGCAGGGCGGGCCGAAGCCCTACCTGCCGATCGAGGGCGCGGCCAACTTCCGGCAGGCGGTGCAGCAGCTGCTTTTCGGTGCCGGGCACGAGGTGCTGGCCTCCGGGCGCGTGGCCACGATCCAGTCGGTGGGCTCCTCCGGCGGGCTGAAGGTCGGCGCCGATTTCATCAAGCGCTGGTTCCCGCGCAGCGAGGTCTGGGTCAGCGATCCGACCTGGGACAACCACCGCTCGATGTTCGAGGGCGCCGGCATCGGCGTGCACAGCTACCCGTACTACGGCGGTGCGGATGGCGGCGTGCGCTTCGATGCCATGATGGACACGCTGAAGACGCTGCCCTCTGGCAGCGTCGTGCTGCTGCATGCCTGCTGCCACAACCCCACCGGCGTGGACCTGACCCGCGCGCAATGGGACGCGCTGATCCCGCTGCTCGTGCAGCGCGGACTGGTCCCTTACCTGGACCTGGCCTACCAGGGCTTCGGCGACGGCATCGTGGAGGACGCCTACGCGGTGCGCAAGCTGGCCGATGCCGGCGCGAGCTTCTTCGTCGCCAACTCGTTCAGCAAGAGCATGAGCGTGTACGGCGAGCGCTGCGGCGCGCTCAGCGTGGTCTGCCCGGATACGCGGCAGGCCGAGAACGTGCTCGGCCAGCTGAAGTTCACGGTGCGCCGCAACTACTCCAGCCCGCCGATCCACGGCGGCCAGATCGTCGCCCATGTGCTGGCCGACGCCGACCTGCGGCCGATGTGGGAGACCGAGCTGGCGTCGATGCGCCAGCGCATTCTGGCCATGCGCCGGGTGCTGCACGACGTCATCAGCGCCAAGTTGCCGGGTCGCGACTTCGGCTACTTCCTCAGCCAGCGGGGCATGTTCAGCTACACCGGGCTGAGCGCCGCGCAGGTCGACCGGCTGCGCGAGCAGTACGCGGTGTACCTGGTGCGCAGCGGCCGCATCTGCGTGGCTGGGTTGAACGAGGGCAACGTCGAGCGCAGCGCGCAGGCCATGGCCGAGGTGATGGCGGCCTGAGGCTCAGGCCGCCCGGGCGACTTCGGCCGGTCTGGCCAGCAGTTGCCGCAGCCGCTCGGCCGGCACCGGGCGGCCGAGCAGGTAGCCCTGGGCCTGGTCGCAGCCCAACTGGCGCAGGAAGTCCAGCTGGGCGGGCTGCTCGACCCCTTCGGCCACCACCTCCAGCCCCAGACTGTGGGCCATGGCGATCACCGCCTGCGTGATGGCTGCGTCGTCCCGGTCCTGCGGCAGACCGTTGACGAAGGAACGGTCGATCTTCACCGTCTGTGCCGGGAAGCGCTTCAGGTAGGCCAGCGACGAGTACCCGGTGCCGAAGTCGTCAATGGCGATGTGCACCCCCAGCGCGTGCAGTGCCTGCAGCGTGCGGCTGGCGCGCTGCGGATCGGCCATCAGCACGCTCTCGGTGATCTCCACCTCCAGTGCGTCGGCGCCCAGGCCATGTTCGGCGAGGGCCTGCTGCACCTCGCCGACCAGCGAATCGGTGACGAACTGGCGTGCCGACAGGTTGATCGCGCAGCGCGGCACCTGCAGCCCGGCATCGCGCCAGGCGCGCACCTGCCGGCAGGCCGCCTGCAGCACCCACTGGCCGATCGGCAGGATCAACCCGCTGTCCTCGGCCAGCGTGATGAAGGCGCCCGGTGCCAGCAGCCCGCGTTGCGGGTGCTGCCAGCGCAGCAGCGCCTCCATGCCGACGATCGCGCCGCTGTCGATGCCCACCTTGGGCTGGAAATGCAGCTGCAGTTCATCGTGCTGCAGCGCGGCGCGCAGGTCCGCTTCCAGCGCAAACTGCTGCGCCGAATGCTCGGCCAGCTGTGCCGTGTAGAACTGGTAGTTGTTCTTGCCGCGGTCCTTGGCCAGGTACATCGCCGCATCGGCGTTCTTCAGCAGCGTGGCCGCGTCCGCGCCGTCGTCCGGGTACAGGCTGATGCCGATGCTGCCGGTGACCTGGAAGCTGCGCGACTCGATCGGCACCGGCTCGCCGATCGCCGCCAGCGCCTTGCGGGCCACGTGCGCCAGGTCGTCGGCATCGACCGTGCCGTCGAGCAGCACCACGAACTCGTCGCCACCCAGCCGCGCCACCAGGTCGCTGTCGCGCAGCAGCGCGCGCAGCCGCGTGGCCATGACCTTCAGCAGCTGGTCGCCGGCACCGTGGCCGAGGCTGTCGTTGATGTTCTTGAAGCGGTCCAAGTCGATGAAGAACAGCGCGCAGCGCTCGCCGTGCCGGCGCGCCCGCGCCAGCGTGCGCTCCAGCTCGTCCATGAACATGTTGCGGTTGGGCAACCCAGTCAGGCCGTCGTAGCGTGCCAGCTTCAGCACCTGCTGCTCGGCCAGGCGCTGGTGGGTGACGTCGCGGCCCACGCCGCGGTAGCCCTTGAAGCGCCCGTCGGCGTCGAAGATCGGCTCGCCGCTGACGCTGATGTACACGCCGCGGCTGCCCGGCGCGCCCAGGCAGTAGACCAGGTCGCGAAACGGCAGCCGCGCGGCGAGGCGGCGCTCGTAGTCGGCGATCACGTCCGGGGGCACGTCGACCACGTTGTCCAGCAGCCGCCGCTTGCCGAGCAGCTGCGACGGGTGCACGCCCGTGGCCTGCTGCAGCCCGTCGGAGAAGTAGGTGAAGCGCAGCGCCTCGTCCTGCTCCCAGATCCAGTCCGAGGACAGCGACACCAGGCTCGCCAGCCGCGCCTGGCTGACCTGGAGCGCTTCGGTGCGCTCGTGCACGCGCGACTCCAGCTGGTCGCGCTCGGCCTGCAGCGCGCGATACAGATCGGCCATCTCGGCGGAGGCGATCTCCTGCGAGCGCTCCAGAAGATAGCGGTCCTGCTCCGTTTCGGTGTAGGCGCGGCTGACGCGGCCGAGCAGCCGCTCCCAGGCGGCCGCATCGACCGGCGGCGCGGCCGCCTGCAGACCCAGCCGGCGCAATTGCCGCTGCAGCAGCGGATGGATGGGCTCGGTCATCAGGCGGGCGCACTCGCTTCGGTCGACTCGCTGAACACCGTCACCGTCATCGTCTGGTTGTGCAGGTCGCTGTGGCCGCCGGCCAATGCCGGCGAGATCTCGCCGTAGCTGTAGAAGCCGACGTGACCGATCGGGCAGGGCGCGCCATCGACCACCGTCTCGACCTCCTCCTCGGTGCGCTCGCCCAGCACCAGGCGGCGCCCGACGCAGCTCACCGACACCACCAGCGCCGGTTCGGCGGCCTGCAGCCCTTGCGTGGCACGCGATGCCGCAAGGCCGGCACTGTCGATCAGGCGGTCGTTGTGGGTGCGCATCAGCCGCGCGATGCCGCCTTGCGGCATGTCGCCGGCGAAGGTCAGCGAACGGCGCTCCTCGTCGATGCCGAGGATGGTGCGCACCACCGGCTCGCCGCTGCTGCCCTCGCGGCGCAACGACAGCGGGAAGAGCAGCGCCGTGCCCGGCAGTCCGGCCGCGCGCTCGCCCAGATAGGCCTTGTACAGGTCCAGCGCCGGCTTGCCGTCCAGCTCGTACAGCACGTTGCCTTCGGAGCGCGTGATGCGTCGCTCGGGCCCGAAGTCCGACCAGCCGCCGTCGTGGCCATGGCCCAGGCGCAGCCGGTCGCCGTAGAAGCCGACCGCGCAGATGCGCTGCTGCGCCGGCGTCGCACCGTCGAGCACCCAGGTGCGCTGGAAGCGGCTGCCGTCGCCGGCCAGCCCGCCGGAGACACTCACGTCCTGCGGCAGGTTCTGCGTCAGGCCGGCCACCAGCGGCGTGCCATTGACGTGCAGGCCGTCGCTGAGTACGAACACCGCTCGCAGCCCCGGCGCCACGAGTTGCTGGGCCAGGCGGGCGCCGGCGGCCCAGGAATCCGTCGCGCCCTGCACTTCGGTCACGGCGTGGCGCAGCGTGGAGTGCTCGAAGCGGGCGATGGCCACGCTGATGCTGGCGTCGTGCACCTGCGTGCCGGCGATCTCGCCGGAGGTGGAGCAACCCACCAGCACCGCGTCGGGCAGCGCCCGGGCCAGCTCGGCGAAAGGCCGGGGATCGTCGATGAACTCGCTCGCGCCGAAAGCCAGCACCAGCGTCTGGCGGCTGTTCAGTTCGGCAGGCAGCGGCGACTGCCAGCCTTGGGTGGTCTGGTAGCTCAGGGTCTTCAGCTGCATAGCGGGCTCCGGCGGGCAAGCTCTGGGTGCAACCGGCTTCTCGGCAGTTGGCACGGCGACTTGAGGCGCCGGAGCGCCGGCTCCGCCCAAAACGGGGAGGGCTGCGCGGCGCTGCTGAGCCGGGTTGAGCGGCCCGGCGTCCCGGCCCGCCTGCCGGTCGACCGAGCGGCGGCGCGTGTCAGGCCGCCGGCAAGGCCAGCGACGACAGCGGCGGCAGCGCCGTGCCCCGTGCCGCGTTGACTGCCGCGGCGGCGGCGTCCAGTTCGGCCAGCGTGCCGGCATCCACCGGCATGCGTTCGGCACGCGCCCGGCGCGAGGCGCGCTCCGGATCGCCGGGCATCAGGATCGGCTCGGCGGCGTCGCGCAGCCGGGCCGACTGCACCCAGTCGACGAAGGCCCGTACCTCGGCGCCGAAGAGCTGCTGGTCGCCCAGGCGCGCCGGGTCGAAGACCATCGCCAGCATGTTGTTCCACACCGCGTGTCGGTATCGGAGGTTGTCCGGCCGCGTGGTCTCGCCGCCAGTGAGCGCGGCGGCCAGCACCTCCACCACCATGGCCAGCGCATAGCCCTTGTGCTCGGCGAAGGGCACCAGCGCACCGCCCGGCTGGCCGGCGGGCGGGAACAGCGCCGCCGGGTCGTCGGTGTAGCGGCCGGCGGCGTCCATCAGCATACCCGGCGCCACCCGCTTGCCGCTGTTGAAGGCCACGCGCACCTTGCCCATGGCGATGGCGCTGGTGGCGTAGTCCAGCAGCAGCGGCTCGCGTCCGGGCACCGGGATGCCTACGGTGAACGGGTTGGTGACGTAGCGCGCCTCGCTGCCGCGAAACGGCGCCACCACCGGCGTGCTCATGGCGTTGACGAAGTGCACCGACACCATGCCCGCGGCTACGGCCTGCTCGGCCCAGTGGCCGATGCGGCCGATGTGGTGCGCGTCACGCAGGCCGAGGACGCACACGCCGTGCCGCTGCGCGCGCTCGATCCCCAGGTTCATGGCCTCGTAGGCCAGGCTCTGGCCCATGCCGCGCCGGGCGTCCAGGCTGAGCATCGTGCCGTGGTCGGTGACGATGCGCACATGCTGGTTCAGTTGCAGCTCGTCGGCCAGCCAGCTGTTCACGTAGCGCGGCACCATGCCCACGCCGTGTGAATCGTGCCCCGCCAGGTTCGCGCCCACCAGGTGTTCGGCGGTGAGCCGCGCTTCTTCGGCGCTGCAGCCTGCGGCGAGCCAGAGCCCGTCGACCCAGCGCTGCAGCGCCGGCGTGGGAAGGAGGTGGTCGGCCATGCGCGGCATTGTGACGCTTGGCGCAGTACCTACAGCTAGGGCTGTACCCCAGCCGCGCGTTGCACGCGCAGTCGCAGCCAGCGGTGCGCCGGCTCGGCGTCGCGGCGCATGTGCCAGACCATGCACACCTGCATCGCCCCCAGATCGAACGGCAGCTCGCGCACCACCAACGCCGACGCGTGCCCCGTGGCCGGTAGAAAGGCCCGCGGCAGCACGGTCAGCAGATCGGACTGCGTCACCACCAGGCCCGCGGTGTAGTACTGGTTGACGCTCATCACCACATGGCGCTGCCGGCCCAGCGCCGTCAGCGCCTGGTCCACGTAGCCTTGCGCCCGTCCGGTGCTGCTGGCCAGCAGGTGGTGCGCCGCGCAGTAGGCGTCCAGTGTCAGCGGCTGCCCCGCCAGCGGGTGGCCTTGGCGCATCACGCACACATAGCGCGTGTCGTACAGCTGCGCGTGGCGCAACGTGGCGTCGCGCCCGGCGGCGCGCAGTGCGGTGACCGTGTCGGGAAAATGGCCCACCGCCAGATCCACCTCACCTTGCTGCAGCAAGCGGCGCGGATCGCTTGTCGTCAGTGGATGAAAGCGCAATTTGCAGAGTGCGCGCTCACGTTCGCTTTCCGCCACCAGTGCCGGCGCCAGCAGCACGGCGGTGGCATCGGTCATCGCCAGCCTGAAGCTCACGGCCTGGGTCTGCGGGTCGAAACTGTCGGGCGCCAGTGCCAGTTGCAGTTCGGCCAAGGCATTGCGCACCTGCGGCCAAAGGGCTTCGGCCTTCGGGGTCGGCGTCATGCCAAACGCGTTGCGAATGAACAACGGCTCGCCAAGGGCACCGTGCAAACGCTTCAGCGCCTGGCTGGCCGCTGGCTGAGTGATTGCCAACACCTGCGCAGCGCGAGTCAGGCTGCGCTCCGACATCACCGCATCGAAGACGCGTAGCAAGTTCAGATCAAGGGTGCGGAAGTTCATCAGGGCTCATAATATTCATATAGCTAATAACACTTATATAAAGATTTAAATTGAACGTATACAGGGTTAACCCTAAATTCCAGTCATCGATCCACAGTTCGTTGTCGCGTCCAGGACGCGCGCAGAGGCCTAAAGATGACTGCAATCAGAAACTTTCCGGATGCGCCGATGGCGCGACGCAAGGCGGCGCCGCTGCAGTGGCAGGTGCCGGCCTTCGCGATGGCGATCTGGCAGGCGCTGTACCGCTACGGCCAACGCCGTGCGGCGCGGGAACTGTCCCTGCTGGCCGATCGCCGCGCGCTGGGCGATCCGGCTAGGGTGCGCGAACTGCGCCTGGCCGCCGCGGCATGCCGCCGCGAGGCCGATGCGAATCGCGCCTAGATATCGAAGGAGAAGGACATGACGACGATCCATCTGCAAGTTGCACCGCGCATCGGGCCGGAAGTGCCGCGTGGCGCCGAGCTGGCGGCTGCGTTGGCCGTTTCGTTCCTGCAGGGCTGGCGGGCGCTGAAGCATTCGCTGCAGGCGCCCGGCGCCGCCGCGTCGCACGACGTGCAGGCGGTTCGCGAAGCCGCGTGGCGCATGCTCGACGCCGACCCGCGCCTGGCGGCCGACCTGCTGGCCGCCGCCGACCGCCACGAGCAGATGCGCGGCGCTCGCGCGAACTGATCAACGCTTCTGCCTCGCTGACGCGCCACTGGTGCGCATGCGCGCACGGGTCAGCGACGAGCGGCCCGCCGCGCGGCCCTTCAGCCGGGACAGCGCTCCAGCGCCGCGCCCGTCGCGGCCGAGGGCAGCCCTCCGGACTGCGTGATGCGCAGCTTCGCGCCCTCGAGGCGAGCCTCGAAGCCGCCGGCCGCCCGCAGACGCGTTCCGTCGATGCGGCCGGCGAGCACTTCGGCGGCCTGGCCCAAGCTCAACGTACCGTCGAAGACCTGATGGCGCTGCGCCAGCGTCAGCCGCAGCGCGCCCTGCGGCCCGTCGCCGCACCAGCGGCCTTGGAGCCTTGCCGGCACCACCCACAGATGCAGCCGGCTGAGCTTTTCGCGGCCCACGGGCTTGTCGGGGGCATCCACCGTCAGGCTGCGGTCGGGCCGCCAATCGCCCATGTCCCAGTCGTGCGAGACGATGCGCGTGCCCGGCTCGAGCGCCAGCAAGGAGGGTCGCAGCTGCAGGTTGACCTCCTGCAGCAGGTACATCGTGATCACCGTGGCCTGCGAGAGATCGGTCTTGAACAGGTCCTGCTCGGCGAAGCGGGCACGATCGGCGACGCCGGCCTGGGCAGCATTGCGGCGGCTGCGTTCCACCAACTCGGGCACGATCTCCACGCCCAGGCCGCGCGCACCGAAGCGCCGCGCCGCCAGGATGACAATGCGCCCGTCGCCCGAGCCCAGGTCGAGCACGACGTCCTGCGGCCCCACCTGCGCCAGTTGCAGCATGGCCAGCGTGACGTTGTCGGGCGTGACGACGAAAGGCACCTCTTCGCTCGCGTGCAGCGTCGCCGTCGCGGCCACGCTCAGCGCCAGCGCCGCCAGCAGACTGCGCATCAGATGCACCGCCCGCCGTCGACTTCCATGGCCACGCCGGTGATCATCGACGCCTCGTCGCTGCACAGGAAACAGGCCGCGTTGCCCAGGTCCTCTGGCTGCGAGAAACGCCCGATCGGGATGGTGGCCAGAAACTTGGCGCGCATCTCGGGCGTGTCCTCGCCCATGAAGGTCTTGAGCAGCGGCGTCTCGCCGGCCACCGGGTTCAGCGCCAACACGCGAATGCCGAAGGGCGCCAGCTCTACCGCCAGCGCACGCGTGGCGGTGATCACCCAGCCCTTGCTGGCGTTGTACCAGCTCAGGCGCGGGCGCGGGCTCACGCCGGCGGTACTGGCCATGTTCAGGATCACGCCGCGCCGGCGCGCCTTGAAGCGCGGCACCACCACCCGCGCGGCCAGGTAGATGGCCTTCATGTTGACCGCGACGATGCGGTCGAAGTCGTCCTCGGCGATGTCCTCGGTGGGCCCCGGCAGGTGCGACACGCCGGCGTTGTTGACCAGGATGTCCAGCGGGCCGAAGCGAGCCTCGGCGGCATCGATCATCGCCAGCGTGTCGTCCCTGCGGCTGACGTCGGCGAGGTGCGCCACGGCCTGCGGCCCCAGCGCGGTGGCCACGCGCTGCGCCGCTTCGAGGTTGCGGTCGACGACCAGCACCTTCGCGCCCTCGGCGACGAACTTGGCGCAGATGCCCTCACCGAAGCCGGAGCCTCCGCCGGTGACCAGTGCCACCTTGTCTTTCAGTCTCATGGGGGTTCCTTCAGCCGTGGTGGATGGCCACCGTCTTCAGTGTCGAGAAGCCGTAGAGCGCCTCGAAGCCCTTTTCGCGCCCGTGGCCGCTCGCCTTGACGCCGCCGAAGGGCAGCTCGACGCCGCCGCCGGCACCGTAGTTGTTGACGAACACCTGCCCGCACTTCAGGCGGCGCGCCATGCGCAGCGCGCGGCTGCCGTCGCGTGTCCACACGCCGGCCACCAGGCCGAAGGCGGTGCCGTTGGCGATGTGCAGCGCCTCGGCCTCGCCGTCGAAGGGAATCAGCACCTGCACCGGGCCGAAGATCTCCTCCTGCGCCAGGCGGTGCGTGGCGGGTACGTGCGCCACCAGTGTCGGCAACACGTAGTAGCCGGCGGCCGGCGCACCGGCGGCGCGCGCAGCCTGTGCCACCACCTGCAGCCCGCCCTCGCGCGCCAGCGCCAGGTAGCCTTCGACGACGTCTCGCTGCCGCGCCGAGATCACCGGGCCGACGTCCAGATCCTGCAGCGCCGGGCCGACGCGCAACGCGCGATAGCGTTCGGCCATGCGCGCTTGCACGTCCGCGAAGACGCTGCGCTCCACCAGGATGCGCGACGCGGCCGAGCAGGTCTGTCCGGCGTTCTGGATGCCGGCGTTCACCAGGAAGGGCAGCGCCGCGTCCAGATCGGCATCGGCGAAGACGATCTGCGGGCTCTTGCCGCCCAGCTCCAGCGTCACCGGCACGGTGTGCTTCGCGGCCGCAGACTGGATCAGCGCACCCACGGTGGCCGAGCCGGTGAACGACAGGTGCTGCACGCCGCCGTGGCCCGACAGCGCCGCGCCTGCCTCCTCGCCCAGGCCGGGCACCACGTTCAGCGCGCCGCCAGGCAGCCCTGCCTCGTCGGCGATGCGCGCAAGCGCCAGCGCGGTCAGGCAGGCTTCCTCCGCCGGCTTGAGCACGCAGGCATTGCCCATGGCCAGCGCCGCGCCGACCGAACGGCCGATGATCTGCATCGGGTAGTTCCACGGCACGATGTGGCCGGTGACGCCGTGCGGCTCGCGCAGCGTGAAAGCGGTGTAGCCGTTGGCGAAGGGGATGGTCTCGCCCATCAGCTTGTCGGCCGCGCCGCCGTAGAACTCCAGGTAGCGCGCCAGCGCCAGCGCATCGGCGCGGCCCTGCTTCAGCGGCTTGCCCACGTCCAGCGCCTCCAGCCGCGCCAGCTCGTCGGCCTGCGCCAGCACCATCGCCGACATGCGCATCAGCAGCCGGCCGCGTTCCGCCGCGCTCAGCCGGCCCCATTCGCCTTCGAGCGCGGCCTGCGCGGCTGCTACGGCGGCATCGATGTCGGCCACGCCGCCGCGCGCGATCTGCGTCAGCAGCGTGCCGTCCGAAGGGTTGAACAGCGGCAGCGTCTCACCGCTGGCGCAGGGCTGCCAGCGGCCGCCGATGAACACGCCGCGGCTGTCGAAGGGGACGGTGGACATGGCTGCAACTCCTCGCGCGCAAAGCCGTAGGGCATCATAGAACGCCATGGGCCTGTTCCTGCTGAAGCGCTGCGCCACCTTCGTCGTCACGCTGGTCGTGGCCTCGATGGTGGTCTTCGCGGTGCTCGAGATGCTGCCCGGCGACGCGGCGCAGATCATCCTCGGCGACAGTGCCACGCCCGAGGCGCTGTCGGCGCTGCAGAAGAAGCTGGGGCTGGACCGGCCGCATCTGGAGCGCTACGGCGAATGGATCAGCGGCCTGCTGCAGGGCCGCTCGGCGATGAGCATCTCCTACGACACGCCCACCGGCACGCTGATCCGCGAGCGGCTGGCGGTGACGCTGCCGCTGGCGGCGATGTCGATGGCGCTGACCGTGGTCGTGGCGCTGGTGCTGGGTGTGTACGCCGCGTCGCGCCACAACCGGCTCGGCGACGTGGGCGTGATGGCCGCCAGCCAGCTGGGCATCGCCATCCCGAGCTTCTGGTTCGCGATCCTGCTGATCCTGCTGTTCGCGGTGAAGCTGCAATGGGTCAGCGCCGGCGGCTTTCCGGGCTGGAGCGAGGACGACGGCGGCGGCCTATGGGAAGGCCTGAAGGCGCTGCTGCTGCCGGCCGTGGCGCTGGCGGTGGTGCAGGCCTCGGTGCTGACGCGCTGGACGCGCTCGGCCGTGCTCGAGGTGATGCGCGAGGACTTCGTGCGTACCGCGCGCGCCAAGGGTCTGTCGCGCCGTCAGGCGCTGTGGGGCCACGTGCTGCGCAACGCGATGATCCCGGTGCTGACCATCATGGGACTGCAGTTCGCCTTCCTGATCAGCGGCACCGTGGTGGTGGAGCAGGTGTTCGTGCTGCCCGGCGTGGGCCGGCTGGTGTTCCAGGCCATCGCCAACCGCGACCTGGTGGTGGTGCGCGACGTGGTGCTGCTGCTGGTGGCGCTGGTGGTCATCGTCAACTTCGTCGTCGACGTGCTGTATGCGGTGATCGACCCGCGGCTGAAGACGAGCGATGCCTGAGCCCACCTTCTGGACGCGCGCGCGGCGCAACCCCAACTTCGTTCTCGGCAGCGTGCTCACCGCGCTGTTCGTCGGCAGCGCGCTGCTGTCGCTGCTGTGGACGCCCTGGCCGGCCACCGAGATCGACATTCCCAACAAGCTGGCGCCGCCGAGTGCAGCGCATTGGCTGGGCACCGACAGCCTGGGGCGCGACATCGTCTCGCAGTTGCTGGTGGGTGCGCGCACCTCGATCCTGGTCGGCGTGGTGGCGGTGCTCATCGGTCTGGGTCTGGGGCTGGCGCTCGGCGCACTGGCCTCCGCCCGGCGCGGCTGGGTCGAAGAGGCGGTGATGCGGCTGTCGGACTTCACCTTCGCCTTCCCGGCGCTGCTGTCGGCGATCATGCTCGGAGCCATCTACGGCCCCGGCCTGGTCACCGGCATCGTGGCCATCGGCATCTTCAACATCCCGGTGTTCGCGCGCACCACGCGTGCCGCGGCCAATGCCGTGTGGGCGCGTGAATACGTGCTGGCCGCGCGCGCCGCCGGTGCGGGACCCTGGCGCATCACGCTGGACCATGTGCTGCCCAACATCGCCAGCGTGCTGATCGTGCAGGCCACGGTGCAGTTCGCCACGGCCATCATCGCCGAGGCCGCGCTGAGCTACCTGGGCCTGGGCACGCAGCCGCCCACGCCGAGCTGGGGGCGCATGCTCAACGAGGCGCAGACGCAGATGTTCCAGGCACCGCAACTGGCCATCTGGCCGGGTGCGGCGATTGCGCTGGCCGTGCTCGGCCTGAATCTGGTGGGCGACGGCCTGCGCGACCTGCTCGATCCGAAGCTGGCGCGCAGGCGCTGAAAGCCTGTGACACGGGGTTAGGATGCAGGTCGACCGGCCCCGCTCACCCAGACACAGGAGACAAGCAAGATGCACCGCCGCACCCTGATCCGCACCCTGGCCGCCGCCGCGGCCGCTCCGCTGGCGCTGCCGGCCTTCAGCCAGAACACCAAGATCGTGCTCGGCTACACCGCGGTCACCGACTTCGCGTCGGCCTTCGTCGCCGCCGAGCAGGGCTACTTCGCCAAGCGCAAGCTGGACGTGGAGCTGAAGTTCATCCCGCTGAACTCCACCATCCCCGCGGCGCTGCAGTCCGATTCTCTGCAGATCGGCGGGCCCACGCCGTCGGTGTTCCTGCAGGCGGTGGACGGCGGGCTGGACCTGGTGGTGCTGGCCGGCGCGGGCGTCACTTCAAAGTCGATCACCGGCTTCGGCGTGGTGGCGCGCGCCGGTTCGAACATCAAGACACCGCAGGACTTCGTCGGTAAGAAGGTGGGTGTGCCGGGGCTCGGCGCGTTCCTGCAGGTGACCTTCCGCGCCTGGCTCAAGGCCAACGGCGTCGACTACAAGAAGGTCAACTTCGTCGAGGCGCCGTTCCCGCAGCATGGCGACCTGCTGCGCGGCGGCTCGATCGACGCCGTGGTGACGGCCGACCCGTTCATGGCGCGTATCACCGACAGTGGTGTCGGCTATGTCGCCTCGTTCTATTCCACCTTCCTGCCCGACGGCAACCCGACCATCGTCTATGCGTCCACACGCGCCTGGGCCAAGGCCAATGCCGGTGCGGCGAAAGCCTTCCGCGAAGCGATCGTGGAAGGCGCGAACTTCATGAAGGATCCGAAGAACGACGCCGCCGTGCGCGCAGCGATCGGCAAGTTCATCAAGCTGCCGCCCGAGGTGCTGGCCAAGGCGCAGATATCGCCGCCGGGGCCGATCGTCAGCGAAAAGCAGCTGGCCTACTGGGTGGGCCTGATGAAGGAGCAGGACATGCTCAAGGGCAGCCCGGAACTGGCCACGCTGATCGTCAAGTAGCACCGCGCCCGTGGCGGCGCCGCTGCTCGAATTCGACCGCGTCGCGATCACGCTCGGCGGGCGCGAGATCCTCTCGCCCACCAGTTTCGAGGTCGGCCGCGGCGAGTTCGTCTGCATCGTAGGCCCGAGCGGCTGCGGCAAGACCACGCTGCTGCGCGCGGCCAGCGCGCTGGTGGCACCCAGCGGCGGCACGGTGCGGCGCAACGGCCAGACGGTGACGCAGCCTTCGCGCGAGGTGGCCTTCGTCTTCCAGGACTACGGCCGCGCGCTGCTGCCTTGGCGTACGGTGGCCGGCAACATCGGCCTGGCGCTGGAGGCGGCCGGCGTGCCCAAGGTTGAACGCCCCGCGCGCATCGACGCGGTGCTGGCCAAGGTGGGTTTGAGCGCGCACGCGCACAAGTTCCCGGCGCAGCTGTCCGGCGGCATGCAGCAGCGCGTGCAGATCGCGCGCTGCCTGGCGCAGGCGCCGCAGCTGCTGCTGATGGACGAGCCCTTCGGCGCACTGGACGCGCTGACGCGCCACGGCCTGCAGGACGAGGTGGCGCGACTGGTGCGCGACGACGGGCTGACGGTGCTCTTCGTGACGCACGATCTGGAAGAGGCGATCTACCTCGGCGACCGCGTGATTGCGCTGCAGGCCGACCCCGGCCCCGGCCGGCCCAGTCTGGCGCGCATGCTCGACGTGCCGATTCCGCGGCCCCGCGACCAGCTGACGACCAAGGAGCATCCGGACTTCCTGCGCTTGCGGCGCGAGCTGTTCGGCTTCATCGAGCAGGGCCATGGCTGAGTGGGGCGCCCGCCTGCGTCCCTGGGCCGTGCCGCTGCTGCTGCTGGGCGCACTGGAGATCTACGCGCGCACCGTCGCCGCCGGCAGCGACGCGATCGCGCCACCGAGCGCGGCGCTGCGCGCCTGGTTCGGTGCGCTGCTCGACGGCTCGCTATGGCAGGCCACACTGTTCACGATGGGCTCGGCGGCATTGGGGCTGCTGATAGCCGCGCTGCTGGGCGTCGCCGGCGGACTGCTGCTCGGCCTGTCGCGGCGTGCCGATGCCAGCAGCCTGCTCACCATCGAGTTGCTGCGGCCCATCCCGTCGGTGGCGCTGATCCCGCTGGCGATGCTGGTCTTCGGCTTCGGGCTGCGCATGGAAACCGCCGTCATCGCCTTTGCGGCGTTCTGGCCGATGCTGATCCTGACGCGCAGCGCCGTGCGCCAGGTGGAGCCGCGGCTGCTCGAGGTGAGCCGCGTGCTGGGCCTGAGCGCCTGGCAGCGCGGCATCAAGATCGTGCTGCCGGCCTGCGTGCCGCGGCTCTTCGTCGCCTTGCGCCTGGGCGTGGCCATCGCGCTGGTGGTGGCGGTGACGGTGGAGATCGCCGCCAACCCGCACGGCATGGGCTACGCGATGATGGTCGCGCAGCAGAGCCTGGACCCGGCGCTGATGCTCGCCTGGCTGGGCTGGATCGGCGTGGTCGGGTACGTCATCAACGCGTTGGCGCTGCGGCTGCAGCAGCGCGTGGCGCGGGCGATGGGCGAGGTGGCATGAAGGGCGCACGCCTGCCGCTGGCCGAAGCCGCCGCCTCGGTGGGGTTGCTGGCGGCCGTGCTGGCGCTGTGGTGGGCGGCCAGCCACGGCGGCTGGATCAGCCGCGTCTTCCTGCCCACGCCCGAGGCCACGCTGGCCAGCCTGCGCGAAGGCCTGAACCAGGGCGAGCTGGCGGCCTTCACCGCGGCCACCACCTGGCGCATGGTGCTGGGCTGGCTGCTGGCGTCGGCGCTGGGCGTGGCCCTCGGCGTGGCCGTCGGCCTGTCGGCCACGGTGCGCGCCTGGTTGCAGCCGATGCTGGAATTCATCCGCCCGCTGCCGGCCTCGGCGCTGCTGCCGCTGGCCATCGCCATCTTCGGCCTGAGCCCGGCGATGGTGCTGTCGGTGGTGGCCTTCGGCGCGATGTGGCCGGTGCTGCTGGGCACGATTCACGGCCTGGTCTCGGTGGAGCCGCGGCTGCAAGAGGTGGCGCGCTGCCTGAGCCTGAGCCGCGCCGCCTATGTGTGGAAGATCGGCCTGCCGAACGCGCTGCCCGACATCCTGGCCGGCATGCGGCTGGCGCTCACCGTGGCGTTGATCGTCTCGGTGGTCGGCGAGATGATCGCCTCGCAGCCCGGGCTCGGGCAGGCGATCCTGCTGGCGGCGCGGGCCTTCCGTGCCAGCGAGTTGTTCGCCGGCATCGTGCTGCTGGGGCTGATCGGGCTGGCCAGCAACGCGTTGCTGGCGCTGGCCGAAAGACAATGGCTGAAATGGCAACGACCCTGAAGGAGACCCACCCATGACGCGCAAGTTCGTCGACCTGTCGATCTACCTGGAAAACGACGTCCTCAGCGATCCGCCGGCCTTCGCGCCGAAGATCCAGTACTTCACGCACGACAACACCTTCGAGCAGATCGAGCCCTTCTTCCCGGGTCTGAAGAAGGAAGACCTACCCGACGGCGAGGGCTGGGCGGTGGAGATGATCCAGCTGTCGACCCACAACGGCACGCACCTGGACGCGCCCTACCACTTCCACAGCACGATGAACAAGGCGCTCGGCCACAAGGAGCGCGCGATCGCCATCCACGAGGTGCCGCTGGAATGGTGCTTCCAGCCCGGCGTGAAGCTGGACTTCCGCCACTTCGGCGACGGCTACGTGGTCACTGCGGCCGACGTGGAAGCGGAGCTGAAGCGCATCGGCCATACGTTGCAGCCGCTGGAGATCGTGGTGGTGAACACCCGCGCCGGCTCGCGCTATGGTCAGCCGGATTACGTGGCTTCCGGCTGCGGCATGGGCTACGAGGCGACGATGTACCTGCTGGAGCGCGGCGTGCGCCTGACCGGCACCGACGCCTGGAGCTGGGACGCGCCCTTCGTGCACACCGCCAAGAAGTACGGCGAGACGCACGACGCGTCGTTGATCTGGGAAGGCCATAAGGCCGGCCGCGACATCGGCTACTGCCACCTGGAGAAGCTGCACAACCTGGAGTCGCTGCCGGCGGACGGCTTCTACATCAGCTGCTTCCCGCACAAGATCCGCGGCGCGTCGGCCGGCTGGACGCGCGCGGTGGCGATCTTCGACGAACGGTTGACCGCCGCATAGCGTAAGCGGCTGCCTGTTCAGCGTTGCAAGTTGCCGGCAGCCGGTGACGCGCGACCGAGCACGTCCAGTACCGTGGCGAGCAGTTGCTCGCGGCTGGCCATCACGTCCAGAGCGCCGCGCTGCATCAGCGCAGCACGCTGCGCGACCGCCCATTGGCCGGCGTAGACGATGACCGGCGGACCGCCTTCACGCACCACCGGCTGATCGAGGAAGGCGGCGCCGGCGGTCGCCGAGCGGTCGGAGGACCCCTGGCGGCCGAGGTCGGTGATCACCAGGTCGTAGGACTCCATGGCGAGCTGCTCCAGCGCTTCGGCCGTGGAGACGACGTTGTCGAAGACGATGCCATGGGGGCGCAGAAGCTGGCGCTCGAGCTCGTTGTTCGCCGGCCTGTCGTCGACCCACAGCACGCGTGCCGCGCGCCTGGGTGCTCGAGCCAGCGCCGGAATCGCGCCGACGAGGGCGTCCAGATCTGCGCTCGACGAGGCACGCCGCAGCGGTAGGGCGTTGTGGCGCGTGAACCAGCGCAGCCCGGGCGGCAAGGCTTCGTCGGCCGGCATCCTGGCGTCGTCCACCAGCACCGGCACGGCCGCAATGTCCTGGAAGCGCGCGCGCTGCCACTCGAAACCGACGACGCTCGTGGGCTCGTGCAGCCGTGCCACGTCGAAGCCTGGCCCGATCAGCGCCAGCAACAGGTTCGAGCGCTCGATGGTGTTGGCGATTGCCCGCCGGAATGCCTCGCCTGCGCCGATGCTGCCGGTGTCCAGGAACACCTCGTGCCCGGCTGCGCGTGCGGCATGACTCAGCGCCAATGCGGCGAAAGCTGTGTCGCTGCGTTGATAGGAGACGAATACGACCATGGCCCCTCCTGCACCGCGCGTCGACGGCACGGTGCCTTGCGCCTGCGGCACCGCGGCCCAGCGATGGACTATTGGTCGTCCATCGCCGCCTGGTGGCGCTTGATGAATTCCTGGTAGGTGTCGATGCCGCGCAACTGCAGCACGGTGTTGCGCACCGCGGCCTCGACCAGCACCGCCAGGTTGCGGCCGGCGTCCACCGCGATCACCACCTTGCGCACGGGAATGTCCAGGATGTCCTCGTACAGCGGCTCGTAGGGCAGGCGCTCGAAATCGCGCTCCATCGTCTCCTTACGCACCAGATGGACGATGAGCTTCAGCCGCATCTTGCGGCGCACGGCCGTCTCGCCGAAGATGGCCTTGATATCCAGCAGGCCGATGCCGCGCACTTCCAGCAGGTTCAGCAGCAGGTCGGGGCAGCGGCCATCCAGCGCAGTCTGCGACACGCGGTACAGGTCCACCGCATCGTCGGCCACCAGGCCGTGGCCGCGGCTGATCAGCTCCAGGCCGAGCTCGCTCTTGCCCAGGCCCGATTCGCCGGTGATCAGCACGCCCAGGCCCAGGATGTCCATGAACACGCCGTGGCGCGTGGTGCGCTCGGCGAACAGCTGGGCCAGGTAGGTGCGCACCACGTCGATCACATGGCCGGCCGATTCGGCCGTCTGGAACAGCGGAATGTCGGCGCGGTCGCACATCGCCACCAGCCGCGGCGGCGCGATCTCGCCGTCGGCGACGATCAGCACCGGCGGCTCCAGCGTGACGATGCGCGAGATGCGGCGCTCCTGGTCCTCGGGCGCCGAGGCCTGCAAGTAGGCCGCCTCGCGCCGGCCGACGATCTGCACCCGGTAGGGGTGGATGTAGTTCAGGTAGCCGACCAGGTCGGCCGCGGAACGCGCATCGCGCACGGCGTTCTCGTCGAAGTGCCGCTCCGGATGCGCGTGGCCGGCGATCCAGTCCCAGCGCATCGCCGTGCGGTGCGCCTCGAACAGCGCTTCGGCGCTGATGGTGGCGTGTTTCATCGGTGCGCGGTGGACGACGGCCTGCGCGGGGCCCGGGCGGGCATCAGGCGGCGGACTTCTGCGGTTGCCAGTCGGCGATCAGCTTGTGCACCGAGGCAGCCTCCGGTTCGGCCAGCAGGCGCTCGCGCAACTCCCGGTCGGACAGCATCTCGGCGATTTCGGAAAGAATCTCCAGGTGCCGTTGTGTGGCCGCCTCCGGCACCAGCAGGAAGATCAACAGGCTGACCGGCTCGTCGTCCGGCGAATCGAAGCCGATCGGCGCCTGCGTGCGCAGCACCGCGGCCAACGGGTTCTTCAAGCCCTTGATGCGCCCGTGCGGGATGGCCACCCCATGGCCCAGGCCGGTGGAGCCCAGCCGCTCGCGCGCAAAAAGGTTGTCGGTGACGGTGCCGCGGGCGATGGCGTGCTGGTTCTCGAACAGCAGACCGGCCTGCTCGAAGACGCGCTTCTTGCTCGTGGCATCGACATCGACCAGCACGTCGCTCGGCGGCAAGATGGCAGCAAGACGGTTCATGTCGATGTGGGGGCCGAGTGCGCCATCGGGGCTAAGGACGGCACTGCAGGCACATTGCAAGATGATGAATTATAGAAAGCCGCCTCGGCCACATTGATGGGCGATACGCCGGGCTGGGGTATCGGCAGCCGGTCTGCTGCGCCGCAACAACGGAAATCGGGGGGTCTTGCGAATCAGCCAGCAAAACGCACCGAATCGGTGCGTTTATTGCCGGCAAGTCGAACCACAAGCTCAGGAGGCGCCCACGTCCATGCGCTTGGCGGCGACGTGGTGATGGTGTTGCGTTCGGTCCTTGTGGCGGACCACCTGGCGATCGAGCTTGTCCATCAACTGGTCGATCGCGGCATAGAGATCCTCGTGGGCCTGCTCGACGAAGATATCTCGGCCCTTGACGTGCAGCGTGACCTCGCAACGCTGCCTTCGCTCCTTCTCCTTCTGCTTCTCGACGGTCAGCAGCACATGGACATCCACCACCTGGTCGAAATGGCGCGTGACGCGCTCTAGTTTTGTGAGCACATACTCTCTCAATGCGCTCGTCACTTCAAGGTGATGTCCGCTGATCGTGAGGTTCATCAAGGCCTCCTTTGCAAGGCTGTGGGGAAAGAGGGGGGGTAGGGAACGGAAGGAGCGGGATGGGGCACCAGGATACGGCGCGTGCGGCCAGTGTGCTACCGAACGAAGGCGCTGGCAAGTGACCGATTCGGCATCACCCATCCGGCAGGGCTGCGAGGCTGGCGAAGCCTGCCCAGCCTCTTTTTCCGCTGTCATAATCTGCAGGTTTGATGTCTGTCGAGGCTTTTTTGGACCAGAGTCACCCTCGGTGACCGTCCGCTCCGGTTGACGGCTTCCCGCCCCTGTGGCGGGGGAACTGCGCGGGGCGAGGCGGTTGCCCCGTTTCAATCCGCTGTCGCCTTCGCGCTGGCAGGGCCATGGCCCGAGCGCGCCGGAGTTGCCGATGCTGAACCTCTTCACCCTGGAGCATGGCCGTCTGGCCGGTCGCGCCGCACAGCATGATTTCGAGCGGGCCGGATTGCCCGTCGCGCAGCCGCCGGTATGGGTGGACATGGAAGCGCCCACGCCCGACGAGAAGGCCTGGGTGGCGCGCGAGTTCGGCCTGCAGATTCCGGACAACATCGTCGATGACGACCTCGAGGAATCGGCCCGCTTCTATGAAGAGGACAACGGCGAGCTGCACATCCGTTCCGACTTCCTGATCGACGACGACGTCACGCCGCGCAACGTGCGCGTGGCCTTCATCCTGTGGCGGCAGACGCTGTTCTCGGTGCATGCCGAGGATCTGCCGGTGTTCCGACTGCTGCGCCTGCGCGCGCGGCGCATCCCGGCGTTGATCGAGGACGCCAAGGACGTGCTGCTGAAGCTCTACGACGCCGACGCCGAGTACTCGGCCGACGCGCTGGAGGGCATCTACGACAGCCTGGAACTGGTCAGCGCCCAGGTGCTGAAGAAGGAGGTGGACGACCAGGCCGCCGGCGAGGCGCTTTCGGCCATCGCCAAGGAGGAGGACCTGAACGGCCGCATCCGCCGCAACGTGATGGACACGCGGCGCGCG
>ERZ1645186.28-NODE-28-length-23297-cov-8.548189_pt1 | contig 23297 bp, 23 predicted proteins | sample MGYA00575349_ERZ1645186 | MGnify/ENA primary metagenome ERZ1645186 (study PRJEB40839, sample SAMN11282943) | freshwater sediment metagenome | isolation source: river sediment | host: Sediment | place: India: Nawabganj, Kanpur | collected 2015-12-17 ...
CTAGGGCCCGCCAGCGAGCGGGCCCTGACTTTTTGGGCACTCCATGGGCACGGATGGGCACCGTGCCCATCCGTGCCCGCGGTTGGCCGGTTGTTCGTCATGTGACCATCGCACAACCGGACACGCGGCCGCCGCGGGCACTGAAGCTCAGCCTCCATCGACCTGTGTGCTCGGCCAATCTCAGGCACTTGGCTATTTCATCTGCGCTTGGCTTGATTCGGTTGCGTGGTCACTTCAGACTGGGTGCGGCCGGTCGCCTCGCGAAGGCGAGTAGCGGGGCCGCCGGAACCGGCCATCCGACATCTGCCCCGACGTGTGCCTGCGGTGCCGGCAATGGGTCGCACGCCGCAAATCCCGGCTTCGCCACCCCGATCAGAGCCGGTATTTCTTGACCGCTTTCTCGTTCCAGGTCATGCCCAGACCCGGCCGCAGCGAGGGCATGGCGAAGCCCTTCTCGATGCGCAGCGGCTCCTCCAGCACCGGATCGACCCAGTCAACGTACTCCAGCCAGTGGCCCGTCGGCGTCACCGGCAGCAGCTGTGCGCTGGCCTCCGCGAACAGGTGGCTCGACATCTCGATGCCCGCACCCTGGGCGAGCGCGGCGGCGCGCATCCAACCCGTGACTCCGCCGATGCGCTCCAGGTCGGGCATCACGTAGTCGCAGGCGCCCGCCGACAGCGCCTGCGCCATCTGCTCCGGGCCCATGAAGTTCTCGCCAATCTGGATCGGTGTGCGGATGGCCTGCGCGACCCTGGCGCAGCCCGCGAAGTCGTCGGCGCGCACCGGCTCCTCGATCCAGTGCACCCCGCCTTCGGCGTCGATCAGGTGGCCGCGGCGGATGGCCTCTGCCACGGTCAGGCCCTGGTTGAAGTCGACCATCAGCGTGAGCTCCTCACCGATGGCCTTCTTGACCACGCGCAGCGCCTCCAGGTCCGCGCGCGCGTCGCTGCGCCCGAGGCGCAGCTTGACCGCATCGAAGCCGCCCTCGTCGACCAGTTGCCGGGCCTGGCGCTCCAGCGCGGGCAACGGCATGATCCCCAGGCCCTTGGAGTTGTAGGCCCGCACCGGGCGCGGCGTGCCGCCGAGCAGCGTGGTCAAGGGCCGGTCCAGCGTCTGGCCCACCACGTCCCAGGCGCACAGGTCGATGCCCGACAGGGCAAACAGCACGATGTTGTGCACGCCCAGCAGCTTGTGCCGGGCGCGCAGCTTCTGCTCGATCTCGAAAGGCGCGACCGGGTCGCCCGCCAGCATCTCGCTCATCGCGTCGACCAGCGCGACGATCGGCGCCAGGTGCGCCACCGACGGAGCGAACAGGTAAGCCCGGCCGGTGAGGCCGGCGGTGGTCTGCAGGTCCAGCAGCACGAGCGCAGCCCGGTCGATGGCGCCGCTGGCGGTGTGCAGCGGCAGCTTCATCGGCACCAGCACCGGCCGCGCGCGGACTCGGTGGATGACGAGACTGGAATCTGCCATGGCGAATCCTTCCGATGATTGCCGATGCCCGGGCAGGGGCGGTCGCCAAGGGTACCCGCTCTCTTGCGTCCGATTGGCTGACTTCGGCGTTTCTCAGCTATCGCCCCCTTCAGTTCAAGAACTGGGTCACTTCCAAGGTGCGCAAGCCGGGCTGACCCTCGGACGACCGAGCCACGCGCATACTCGCCCGGTTGAACAGCGGCGGAGCGGACCATGGCGGGCAACAGGATGGCGATCATCGGGCTGGGCATCATGGGGCGGCGCATGCTCGCGAATGCGCTGGCGCATCCGCGGTTCGAGATCAGCGGCCTGTGGGATCCCAGCGCGCTGTCGGTGGCCAGGGCGCGCGAGCTGATGCCCGGCGCACCGGTCGCATCCGATGCTGCCGCGGCGATGGCCGGCGCCGATGTCGTCTACCTCGCCTGCCCGCCCGGGCCGCGCAAGGCGCATGCGCTGGCCGCGGCTTGCGCCGGGCAAGGCGTGTTCATGGAGAAACCGCTGGGGACCGACGAGGGCGAGAGCAGGGACCTCGTGGCGCGCCTGCAGGCGGGCCGGCTGGGCGCGGTGGTGAACTTCACGCAGGCGTCGTCGCGCGGCTTCGAGGAGCTGCGCCGGGCGATCGACGCCGGCGAGACCGGCGAACTGGTCGGTATCGATATCGTGGTCACCTACCCCGCCTGGCCTCGCGCCTGGCAGCTCGATGCCGACTGGCTGCGCTTGCGCGCCGAAGGGGGTTACACGCGCGAGGTCATCTCGCACTTCCTGTTCCTTGCGCTCCGCTTCCTCGGTCCGCTGCGGCTGTGTGCCGCATCGCCGCGCTATCCCGTCGACCCCGCGTTGTGCGAGCTCGACATGCTGGCAAGGCTGGAGACTGCCGACGGCCGGCCTGTGAACGTGCTCGGCACCACCGGAGGGAAGCAGCCCGACCGACAGGAGGTCACCGTCAAGGGCACCCGCGCGAGCTACCAATTCCGCGAGTTCTATCAGTTGTGGCGATCGGACGGCGGACCTTGGACCGAGGCCGTCGACTGGTCACATGAAGATCCGCGAACCAGCGCGCTGCTGCGTCAGCTCACGGAGCTGGACAAGTGGCTGCGGGGCCAGCCACATCGACTGGCGACGGCCGAGGAGGCACTGGAGGTGCAGTTGTTGATCGAGGGGATGCTTGCCGGACGCTGATGCAGTGGGCGTGCGAAGGTCGGCAGTTCGACTCTCTACCGGCACCAAACTTCTGCAGGGCCCACCAGCGAGCAAGCCCTGGCATTTGGGCCACAGGGGCGACAGCGACAAGCCTTGCCGCCTGCGATGTCTGATTTCAGGTGACGCGCGCCGCGTACTCGGCGCGCAAAGCGGCCGGCAGTCTCTTCGCGATGAAGCCCAGCGCCAGGGGCAGCAGCACCAGATCGTCGACCAGTCCCAGCACCGGCAGCGTGTCAGGCAGCAGATCCACTGGCGAAAGCAGGTACAGGGCCATCAGCGCCACTGCCGGCTTCAGCCAGCGCGGCGCCAGCGGATGGCGCAGCGCAAACCAGAGCAGCCGAGCGTCACCGCGCACCACCGACCACAACACCGACAAGCGTTTCCACATCGCCCGGACCTCAAGCAAGAGCACCCCTTCGATATGGGGCCGGCGCAATCGTTCACAAGCGGGCCACGAGCCGCGCAATCGACATCCGCTTTCCCGTCATCGACGCATGCTCCTGCAGCAAGTGCTGCGCCGTTCCTTTCGCCGCCAGAACGCGACGCCCTCGCCCTGGAGGGCCCGCAGCCGTCCGGGCCACACCCGTGCTCAGGGTCGAGCCAGTGCGCGCGCCAGCGCTGGCCGCGCGTAGCAGGCTTCGGCCCAGCGCTGCACCTGCGGATGCTCGGCGAAGCCGAACTCGATGTTCTTCATCAGGTGCATCACGCCGGCCACGTTCAGGTCGGCCACCGTGAAGCGTTCGCCCAGCAGCCACGGCCGGCCGGCCAGCGCCGCATCCAGCACGCGCAGCGGCCGCTGCAGGCCCTTGCTCGCGCCTTCCACCACCTTGGGATTGCGCCGTTCCTCGGGCATGAAGAGCTTCTGCACCACGATCTGCATCTGCAGCGGCTCGATCTCGCTGATCGCCCACACGCTCCACTGCCAGGCGCGGGCCTCGTCGGCGGCATTGTCCGGATAGAGCGTGCCGCCGTAGCGCTTGGCCAAGTACAGGTTGATGGCCATCGACTCGAACAGCCGCAGTTCGCCGTCCACCAGCGCCGGGATGCGGCCGTTGGGGTTGACATGCAGGTACTCCGCCGACTTGGCCGTGCCCGCGTAGTGCAGCGGCACGTGTTGGAAATCGATGCCCACCTCTTCGATGCCCCACAGCGCGCGCAGCGCTCGAGAGGCCGAGGTGCCATACAGGATGGGCTGGCTCATGTTCGGGTTTCCTTTCGCGTCGATCGCGCCCTGCGGACGGCCCGCAGCCGGGCCATGATGCCACCGGCGGGCCCGATACCATTCAGCCCATGAATTCGTTGCTCGAAGAAGTCAACCGCAAGTATGTTGGCCGCACGCCGCACATGGCCGACATCGGCATGCGCGTCACTGGCGTGGGCCCGAGCCGTGGCTCGATGCTGCTGCCGGACCGGCCCGATTGGGTGGGCGATCCTGGCCGCAGCCTGCTGCACCCGGGCGTGCTGACGGTGCTGGCCGACTCGGCCTGCGGCCTGGCGGTGGGCGCGGCCTTGACCGAGCGCGCGCCCTATGCCACGCTGGACCTGCGCATGGACTACCTGCGGCCCGCGGGCCCGGGGCAGGACGTGCACTGCGACGCCCACTGCTACCACCTCACGCGCAACGTGGCCTTCGCGCGGGCCGAGGTCTGGCAGGCCGAACGCGAGCAGCCGATCGCCACGGCACAGGCCACCTTCATGCTGTCCACGCCGGGCGGCAGCCGCACGCCGGGTACCGCGGCCGGCGCCGGCCCGGCGGACGCAACTGCGGAGCCGGATCCCGCCGCCTGGCAGGCACCGCCAGGCAGCGAGCCCGTGCTGGCCGGGTTGCAGGTTCCTTATGTCGACTACCTCGGCATCCGGCTGGCGGCGCCGTCCGACCCGCCGCTGTTCCGCATGCCCTACCAGGACAAGCTGATCGGCAACCCGCGCCTGCCGGCGCTGCATGGCGGCGTGGTGGCCGGCTTTGCGGAGACCGCGGCCACGCTGCACCTGATCCGCACGTTGCAGGGGGCCAAGTTCCCCAAGAGCATCGACTTCGCCATCGACTACCTGCGCGCCGGCCGACCGGTGGAAACCTTCGCCGCCTGCGAGGTGGTGCGCGTGGGTTCGCGCGTGGCGCTGGTGCAGGTGCGCTGCTGGCAGAAGGGCCCGGAGCTGCCGATTGCCGTGTGCCGCGGCCACTTCCTGCTGACGGCGCCCACGGCGCCAGACACGCCCGACGCGCCCGCTATGTCTTGACCAGCCCCAGGTCGATCAGGCTGCGCGCCGTATCCAGCAGCGTCTGCTCCACGGGCCGCGCCTGCCAGCCGAACAGCTCGCGGGCGTGGTGCGCGTCGGTGTGGCGTTCGGCGCCCAGTTCGCCGACTGCCGTGCGCACCAGCGGGTCGAACAGCGCGGCCAGGCGCACCAGCAGGTCGGGCAACTGCCGCATGGGCACGCGGCGCGCCTCTTCGCCCAGGTTGCGGCGCAGCATGCGCGCGATGTCGATCACCTTCAGGAAGGGGCCGCTGGCAATGACCCGCTCGCCGGCCATGCCCGGCGCGGTCAGCATGCGCGCATGCAGGTCGGCCACGTCGCGCACGTCGACGATGCCGAAACCCAGGTCGGGGCAGCCGGGCATGCTGCCCATGAGCAGCCGCTTCACCAGCGCCACCGACGACGAATAGTCCGCCCCCCACACCGGGCCCAGCACCAGCGACGGGTTGACGCTGCAGAACTCCAGGCCCGCGCCCTCGCGCGCCACCCAGTCGCGCGCCGCGCGCTCGGCCAGCGTCTTCGACAGCGTGTAGGGCGAGATGCCGGGGTAGTCGGCCGGCGTCCAGTCGGCCTCGGTGAAGTGGTGCACACCGCGGCCGCGGCCGTAGATGATGGCCGCCACCGACGAGGTCATGACGAAGCGGCGCACGCCCGCCGCCCGCGCGGCGCGCAGCGCACGTAGCACACCGTCGCGCGCCGGCACGACCAGGTCGTCGGGCTTCTTCACCCATTTGCCGGGCAGCGGCGAGGCCACATGCGCCACGTGGCTGCAGCCCTGCATCGCCTCGTCCCAGCCGGCGTCGTGCGTCAGGTCGGCCGCGAAGAACTTCAGGCGGCCTTCGTCGCCGCCGAGCATTTCGCGCAGTGCCGGCCCGCGCTCCAGCTTGCGCACCGAGGTGTGCACCGTCCAGCCCTGCTCGAGCAACTGCCGGATCAGAAACCCGGCGATGTAGCCGCTGCCACCCGAAACGAAAACCGTGTCCGCCATGCGCCTGACTCCCGTGCCACGGCGCGCATGCTAACCAGCCGCGGCGCGGCCGTAGACTTGCGGCCGATGCGCCAACCCGAACGACCGGCCGCGGCCGCCCTCTCGACGGACGATGCGGCGCCACGCACACGTCGCTGGCGTCTGCTGTTTCTGTTGCTGGCCGTGGCGGTGGCCGTGCTCTCGCTGATGCCCTCACCGCCGCAGCAGGCCGGCCTGGGCTGGGACAAGCTCGACCACCTGGTGGCCTTTGCCGCGCTGGCGCTTTGCGCGTTCCTGGGCTGGCGCGGCGGGCGCGCCGCGCGCGTGGCCGTCCTGCTTTTGCTGCTGGCTTATGGCGGTGCGATCGAAGTGCTGCAGATGCAGGTGCCGAACCGCCAAGCCGAATGGGGCGACCTGCTGGCCGACGCGCTGGGCATCGGCCTCGGCGCCGTGCTGGCACTCTGGTGGCTGCAGCGCACGCCCGGGCCGGCGCGGACCGCGCCATGAACACTTCGCGCCCGCTCCCGGCTGCCGCCGAGGACGTGCTCGAGCCCGGTCTGCCGATCTGCGACCCGCATCACCACCTGTGGGACCGAGGCGGTCACCGCTACCTGCTGCACGAACTGCTGGCCGACACCGGTAGCGCCGATGCGCAGGGGCAGCAGCACAACGTGCGCAGCACGGTGTTCGTCGAATGCATGTCGATGTACCGCGCCCAGGGCCCGCAGGCCCTGCGCCCGGTGGGCGAGACCGAGTTCGTCAACGGCATAGCCGCCATGAGCGAAAGTGGCGGCTACGGACCGACCCGCGTGGCCGCCGGCATCGTCGCCCATGCCGACTTGCGCCAGGGCGCCGCGGTGCGCGAGGTGCTGGGCGCGCACCTTGCCGCCGCGCCGGGGCGGCTGCGCGGCATCCGCCATGCGACGGCCTGGCACGCCGGCGATCAGATCCGGAACGCTCATACAGAGCCCGTCGCGCATCTGCTGCGCGACGCGCGCTTCCGCGAGGGCTTTGCGCAACTGGCGCCGCTGGGCCTGAGTTTCGACGCCTGGCTGTACCACACGCAGATCGGCGAGCTGACCGAGCTGGCGCGGGCCTTTCCCGAGACGACGATCGTGCTCGACCACTGCGGCGGGCCGCTGGGCATCGGCCCCTATGCCGGGCAGGCCGATGCAGTGCACGCGCAGTGGCGGCGCGACATCGACCTGCTGGCCAACTGCCCAAACGTGGCGGTCAAGCTCGGCGGCCTGGCCATGCCGATCAACGGCTTCGGCTGGCACAAGGGCGAGCGCCTGCCCTCATCGCAGCAACTGGCCGAGGCCAGTGCGCGCTATGTGCTGCACGCCGTCGAGCGCTTCGGGCCGCGACGCTGCATGTTCGAGAGCAACTTCCCGGTGGACGCGGTGTCGTGCAGCTACCTGGTGCTGTGGAACAGCTTCAAGCGCCTGGCCCGCGGCTTCGGCCCCGCCGAGAAGGCGGCGCTGTTCCACGACACTGCCGCGCGCATCTACCGGTTGGACGCGGGCGACTGAACTGGGCAAGCGGCCGTCCTTGCACACGGCGTTCGTGGTTTGTCGTGGCCCGGGTCAGGGTCTTCGCATCCTGCCCCGCCGCGTGCGAACCCCGCCGCGCTACGAGCAGCAGGCGCCGTGCGTCGCGATCGTTTGTTCTTCCGCGGTCCTCGCGTCGGCGCAGGCGCTGTCGAAGACCTCGCGTGCGCAATCGCGACAACAGCCACAAGACGAGGCCACGCGCAGGTCGCTCTGCAAACGATCGAAGCAACGCGTGCCGCGGGCCACCTCCCGGTGAATGTCGCGGTCGGAAACGCGGTGGCACAGACAGACGATCATCGAGCATCACTACGGGGAGGGACCGTGGCGAAGCCTAGCGCAAATGATAATGCTTCTCAATAAATAGCCTGTCCGGCACAAGGGGCGATGCGGAACTCAGCCCGCCTCGCCCATCTGCGACTGCAGCCAGTTCTGCTCGCCCACCTGCGTCACCAGACCGATCTGGGTCTCAAGATAGTCGATGTGCTCCTCGGTGTCGTCGAGGATGTCCGCGAGCAGGTCGCGCGAGACGTAGTCGCGCACCGATTCGCAATGCGCGATCGCCTCCTTCACCAGCGTCTGCGAACCGAGTTCGAGCTTCAAGTCGCAGTGCAGCAGTTCCACCGCCGACTCGCCGATCAACAGCTTGCCCAGGCTCTGCAGATTGGGCAACCCGTCGAGCATCAGGATGCGCTCGACCAGCCGGTCGGCGTGCTTCATTTCGCCGATGGATTCGTCGTACTCGTGTTTGGCCAGCCGGCCGTAGCCCCAGTTCTTCAGCATCCGGGCATGCAGGAAGTACTGGTTGATGGCGGTCAGTTCGTTCTTCAACTGGCCGTTCAGGTACTCCAGCACCTTGGCATCGCCCTTCATCGCAACTCCTTCGATGGCATCGGAGCGCCGATTGTGCGGCCAAGCCACGATACGAGCTTCAGCGCGCGCCCGGCGGCTCCTTGTCGGTAGGGATACCGGCCACATAGCGGTAGAAGGCCACCGAACGGTTGATGTACGAGGCCTCGCTTCCCGTGGGCAGCATGCTCGAGGCCATGCGCGTGCGCGTCAGGCTGTAGAAGTTCCAGACACCCGGCGCGCGTGGCTCGATCACGTACAGCGTCTGCAGATCGCCAGGCGAATACAGCGTGACCATCAGCTTCTTGATCGGCGTCAGGTTTTCCGACTCGATCAGCACCCGCTCCGCCTCGGAGGCCAGCACGCGCTCGCGATAGACGGTGTTGCCGGCGCTGCGGTTGTCGCTTTGCGCGTAGTGGAAGGCGGCACCCTTGCCCATTTCGGCCGCCTTGAAGTCAGCCCGGCGCAGCGTGACCTCCGGACCGCTCAGCGCAAAGGCGTCGGTCACCAGCAACTGCCAGTTCTTCTCGGTGGTCGACCAGTAGCGCACGCCCTTCTTCGCCGAGATCGCCCCAATGCGCGCCAGCAAGCCGTCGATGCCGCCCTCGTAGCGGAAACTGCCGGCCAGCGCCACCATGACATCGGCATCGACCGGCTTCCATGTCGAGCAGGCCGGTGGCGCCCAGCCGCGCGCGGCCTTGCCGCTCCAGGCGCGCAGGTTGGGGGCCGCGCCCGGCTCGGCATAGGCCGGATAGGGCGCGGCGCCACAGGGCAGTCGCGGCCCGTCGTCCTGCGCCTGCGCCAGGGCGGCGCTCAGCGCCAGCAGCAGCCCGTACCAGCATGCACGCCCGGCAAAGCGCGGCGTGGCCGTCCATGACGCTGCGGTCCGCAAGGCTTGCAGCATGGCCCAGAAGGCTTTGCTGGGCAGAGGCCATGGGGCGATCGAGCCCGCGGGGGTGGAATCCATCGAACGATGGTAGTTCCGGTCACGCCCGCCTGGCAGTCGTTTCGACCCTAGGCCGGGCATCGCCCAGGTGACACCCCGGACGGCGCCGGGGCAGGCCCGCGTAGCGCGTGCCTACCAGTTGCGCACGCGGCCGGTGTCCAGGTGCACGAACTGGCTGCCCGGGTAGTAGCCTACGCCGCCGGCGCGCAAGGCCAACGCCGCGTCGCGCACCTCGTCCAGCGGCACGCCCTGCAGTCGGATGTCGATGGCGCGGCCCTGCATGTGCAGGCTCTGCCGTGCCACACCGCCGCCGCCCTTAGCGCGCAGCTTGTCGTTGGTGCTCGGGCAACGGTAGCCGGAGATGACCTCGAAGCTGCGCGTCGTGCCCAGCGCTGCTTGCACGGCATGCAGCTGGTCGAAGAGCACCGGGTCGATGATGCCCACGTCGCCGCTGTAGTGGTCGCGCAGGAAGCGGTTGAGCTTGGAAAGTGCGTCGTCCAGGTAGCTGCCGGCTGCGGCATAGACCAGCTCGATGCGCTCGCGGGTGTGCGTGTGCACCAGCGACAGCGTGCGCTCCCGTCCGAGCGCAGGTGCGGGTGCGGCCTGGGCCGCCTGGCCCCAGGCCGGCAGCGCGGCCACGGTGATCAGGCGGATGCCGTGGCCGAGCAGGCGGCGGCGCGCGGGATGGATAGGGTGCTGCATTGCCTTCATTGTAGGGACCAGGCCAGCGCCGGCCGCTGGCGCAGCGTGGCATCGAGCACACGATCGTGGCCGTAGAGGTCGTCGAAGAAGTGCATGCGCCCGCCCTTGAACAGCGCCGTGCCGTAGGCGATCAGCACCGGCACCGGCTGCTGCAGGCGCAGCGTGCTCGAGCGGCCGGCACTCATCGCTTCCCGGATTCGCACCTCGTCCCAGCCGGCCATGCCCTGCAGCACGAAGGTGGCCAGTTCCACCGGCTGTTCCACGCGGATGCAGCCGTGGCTGAAATCGCGGCGCGTGCGCTCGAACAGCTGGGTGGACGGCGTGTGGTGCAGGTAGATGTGTTCGCGGTTGGGGAACACGAACTTGATGTCGCCCAGCGCATTGCGCGTCCCGGGACGCTGGCGGATGCGCCACTGACCGGCCAGCACGGCCTGCAGCCCCTGCGCCGACAGCGCCGTCACCACCTGGCCGTCGCCGGCGACGAACTCGAAACCCTCGCGCTCCCAGTGCGCCGGGTCGCGCTGCAGCTTGGGCACGAGCTCGCCGCGGGCAATGGAGGGCGGCACGTTCCAGTACGGGCTGAACTCGATGCTGCGCATCGGCTCCTCGAACAGCGGCGTGCGCGTGTCGTAGGCGCGGCCGACGATGACGCGCATCTGCCTGCGCACGACGATGCGGCCGCCGTCCTCGACCTCGTAGGCGCGCAGCACGAACTCCGGCACGTTGATGACCACCATGCGCGTCCCGCGCAGCAGCGGTGTCCAGCGCAACCGTTCCATGCCGAGTTCGATCTGCCGCGCGCGCGCCGCCGGATCCACCTGCAACGCGGCCAGCGTGGCCTTGCCGATCACGCCATCGGGCGTCAGCCCGTGGCGTTGCTGGAAGGCCTGCACCGCGTCGAGCAGCGCGCCCTCGTAACGCGGTGGCAGCGGCGTGCCCGCCGGCAGGTCGCCGAGCAGGGTCAGACGCTCGGCCAGCAGCGCCAGGCCGGCGTAGGCCTGACCCGGCTCGAGCCGCGCCGGCGCGCGCGCCGCGCCAGGCGACAGTGGCGGCAGCGGCCGGCGCCACGCGGCAGCGCCGGCCAGCGCGCGGTAGTCGGCCAGCGCGCGGCGCAGTTGCGCGTATTGGTCCAGCCGCGGCGCCGCATCGGCCGCGGCCTGCGGCAGGCGCTGCGCCGCCACGGCGTCACGCAGCAACACGGCGGCATCGAAACCGTCGGCACGCGGCGCGTCGAAGCCGTGGCCGATCTGCTGCGGATCGACGCGGCCGCGGTGCAGATCGGCCAGATAGCGCTGCATGGCCAGCGTCAGCCCGCGCTCCACTTGCGCCACGCGGGCGGTGTCCGGCGGTGGCCCGCTGCGCGCCGCCTGCAGCGCCTGCTGCAACTCGGCCGCAGCATAGTCGCGCGGCTCCAGGCCCTGCGCCGCGGCGTCCAGCAGCAGTTGCACGGCCTGCTGCGCCTGCGCCGAGGGCCGGCCGGCGTCGAACCAGCGTGGCTCCTGCGCGGCCGCGCAGCCGGCAGCGCAGGCCAGCAGCGCGCCGAGCAGCCAGCGATGCAACCGAGGCCTCATTCGCCCACCAGCGCCTGGCCGCTGCGCCGCCGGTACTGCCGCCACAGCAGCAGGCCGCCCCAGCCCAGCGCCAGCAGGATCACCAGCGCGCCCAGTTTGTGGGTCAGCGCGCCGATCCAGCGCGCGTGCCCGCGCAGGCCCAGCGATTCGAACAGGTAGATCCAGTCGTGGCCGCCCGCCTCGCCGACGCTGCCGTTGAGCAGCGTCAGCTGCGGATCGAGGGCGTCGTACATGTACGGCGCCACGTCGAGCAGCGACACGCCCAGCAGCCACAGCCCGACCGCCGCGCCGAAAGGGTCACGCTGTTTCCATAGGAAGGCAGCGACGATCAGCGCCGGCAGCAGCAGTTGCGCGAGCGTGCCGCCGAAGAACATCATCCATTCGCCGAAGGGGCTGAAGAGCACGTGTCCGGCCTCGTGAAAGACGAGCAGCGGCCCGTGCAGGAAAGACGCGCCCATGCCGCCATCGCGGTAGTCCAACCCCACCAGCACCCAGCCCCACAGCGCCAGCCCAAGCACCAGTGCCAGCCGCAGCCCCCAGCGCAGCGGGTCCACCCGCTCGGGCACCTGCAGCAGCCGCTCGGCCCAGGCGGGTCGGTCTTGCGCATCGACACCCTGGGCGCCGCGGGGCGGCAGGGGGGCAAAGCGCGCCGCTGCCACCTTGGCCAGGATCACACCGCAGCCCGGGCAGGCCGCGGGCAGAGACTGGTCGGCCGGCAGGTCGCGGCGGCCGCACTTGGGGCAGCGCGAGAAGCGGTAGGCAGGACGGCCGGACACGCGCTGCTTCAGCCGGCGCCGCCCTTGTTGGCCGCGGCCATCGAGCGCACATCCTGCCCGCCGATCGCATCGCCGCCCTGCGCCTGGTTGTGCGCATGCGCCAGGTGGTGATAGCCGAAGGCCAGGTCGATGCCGGCGCGCAGGCCCTGCAACTCCTCGATGCGGTTCAACACCTGCTTGGTCAGCGCCAGGCCCATTCGCGGCTGCTGCGCGATGCGCGCGGCCATCGCATAGGTCTCGGCCTCGAGCCGTTCGCGCGGCACCACGCGGTTGACCATGCCCATCTGGTGCGCGCGCTCGGCCGACATGCGCTCGCCCAGGAACAGGAACTCCTTGGCGATGCGCGGGTTCAGCTCCTGCGCGTGGGCAAAGTATTCGACGCCGGGCACGCCCATGCGCACCACCGGGTCCTGGAAGAAGGCGTCGTCGGAGGCGACGATCAGGTCGCACACCCAGGCCAGCATCAACCCGCCGGCGATGCACGCGCCGTGCACCATCGCGATGGTCGGCTTGGGAATGTCGTGCCAACGCCGGCACATGCCGATGTAGATCTCCTGCTCGCGGGCGTAGAGCTTCTCGGCGCCGGGCTTGTCACTGTGGTCCCACCACAGCTGCACACGCGGGAAGGTCTGGTCGCCGTCCTGCCCCGGCGTGCCGATGTCGTGGCCGGCGTTGAAATGCTTGCCCGCGCCGCGCAGCACGATCACCTTCACCGCTTCGTCGTCCACCGCGCGGCGGAAGGCGGCGTCCAGCGCATAGGTCATCTGCGAGTTCTGCGCATTGCCGAATTGCGGGCGGTTCAGCGTCAGCGTGGCGATGCCGTCGACCAGCGCATAGAGCACCGGCTCGTCGGTCTCGTACAACGGCGCGGTCATCAGCGGTCGCGGAAAGCCGGCGCACGCTTGTCCCGGAACGCGGCCGTGCCCTCGACGAAGTCGTGCGCGCGGCCGAGTTCGCCCTGCAAACGTGCCTCCAACGCCAACGCCTGCGCGTAGTCCATCATCGCGGCCTCGTCCAGCGCGCGGCGGGTGTCGGCCAGCGCGCGGCTGGGCATCGCCGCCAGCCGGGTGGCCAGCGCCATCGCGCTGTCCATCAGCGCCGCGTCGTCCACGCACTGCCAGATCAAGCCGATGCGCTGCGCTTCTTCAGCCGCCAGCTTGTCGCCGGTCATCGCCAGGCCCAGCGCGCGGGCGCGGCCCACCAGCCGCGGCAGCAGCCAGGTGCCGCCGCAATCGGGGATCAACCCGATCTTCGAGAAGGCCTGGATGAAGCTGGCGCTGCGCGCGGCCACCACCATGTCGCAGCCCAGGGCAAAGTTGGCACCGGCGCCGGCCGCCACGCCGTTGACCGCAGCCACCACCGGCACCGGCATCGAACGGATGCGCAGCGCCAGCGGCGCGTAGTGCCGCTCGATCACCGCGCCCACGTCGGGCGGGCTGCCGTCGGCCGTGACCATTGCCGGGTCGTTCAAGTCCTGCCCGGCACAGAAGCCGCGGCCGGCGCCAGTGACCACCACCGCGCGCACGGCGGCCTCGTCGGCCGCGGCGTTCAGCGCCGCCAGCAGCTGCTGGTGCATCGCGCCGGTGAAGCTGTTCAGCGCCACCGGGCGGTTCAGGGTCAGCGTGCGCACCGCGCCCTGCGTGGCAATCAGCACCAGGTCCTGGTCCATGCGTCGGTCTCCTTGCCAAGGCGGCAGCCAGCGGCCGCGGCACCGAAGCATACAAGCCCGCTGCCCTGCCCCCCGCCCCCAGCGCCGAACCGGCCGGCGCTCAGCGTGCGGCGGCCTGCGGCCGCGGCGCCCGCATCGCCGCCAGGTCCACCCAGCCGCTGCCGAGCCGCTGGCTCAGCGACTCAAGCAGCCGGAACAAGAAGGGCGCGAAGAAGGTTGTCACGATGGTGCTGGCGACGATGCTGCCGATGACGCCGAGGCCGACGGCGCGCAGCCGCGTGCCCCGCCTGCAGCGCCGCCTCCTTCATCGCCACGTCGGCGCGCATGGGCTCGATCGTCACCCATGGCCGCGTGCGCGAGAGCCGAGCGCGAGCGCTGAGGCAAGCCGATCCGCGACAACGGGATTCGGCTCGACTGACGGCGCAACGGCGTGGGCCCGGTCCGGGTCGCGCTGCTTCGGTTTCGGTCCCTGCGGGGGCATCGCGGCCGACGCATGGCCTCGAGCCGACACCGCGTCAGCGCGAATGCGGTGACGCTCGCAGGTCTGCCTAACGGTCCTGCGGTCGTCACTCTACAATCCACCCATATAGTCAGTATGGGTGCCCATATGAAGACCACCATCGACGTGTCGGATGCGCTGCTCCAGTCGGCAAAGGAGTTGGCCCGGCAGCGCCAGACCACCTTGCGCGATGTGGTCGAGGATGGCTTGCGCGCGGTGCTGCGCGAAGCCGGCACCAAGCCCCGAAAGGCGTTCAAGCTGGCCGATGCCAGTGTGTCGGGCGGCAAGATGCTGGTGCCGGACCCCGCACAGTGGCACCGCATGGAAGAGGACCATGTGCTGGCGAGAGTGCTGCGGTCCGCGCGGCCATGATCGCCGTCGACACCAACATCCTGGTCTATGCGCACCGGGCGGAGACGCCCCTGCACGCCCAGGCGATGGCATGCCTGCGCGGCTTGGCCGAGGGCGTCGAGCCGTGGGGCATTCCGGTGAGTTGCCTGCATGAATTTCTGGCGGTGGTCACCAATGCGCGCGTGTTCATGCCCGCCAGCAGCATCGAGCAGGCGCTCGCGCAGATCGATGCCTGGCTCGCCTCGCCGCAGGCGGCCCTGTTGCACAGCGGTGCGCGGCACTGGAGCGTGCTGGCCGAACTGGCGCGCAAGGGCCGGTTGGCGGGAGGGCAGTTCCACGATGCGCGCATCGCCGCCATATGCATCGAGAACGGCGTCTCGGTGTTGTGGAGCGCCGACCGCGACTTTGGCCGCTTCAAGGCGCTGAAGACGCTCAACCCGCTGGTGTGAACCCGGCGCGCCACTGCCCATGAGGTCTGCCGGCCGGCACCTGCCCGAGCGGCGCTCGGGCGTTGCGGGGGCTTCGTCCACTTCTGTTGCTCGACCGACGTAAGCGACAGGACATTCGGGCTTCGCGGCCCGCAGCACGCTCAGCGGGGTCGGCGCAAGACCCCGCCCTGCTCAGCTTCCCGGCCGCGGCGCCCGCATCGCCGCCAGGTCCACCCAGCCGCCGCCGAGCGCGGCGTAGACGGCGACGATCTGCGTCAGCGAGTCCACCTCCGAGCCCACCGCCGCCAGCTCGGCGGCGAACAGCTCGTTCTGCGCCACCAGCACCGCCAGGTAGTCGGCATAGCCGTTGTCCCACTTCAGCGTCGACAGGCGTGCGTATTCGCGCAGCGCCGTCACGCGCCGCGTCTGCGCGCCCAGCTCTTCGCGCTTCTTCGTGCTGCCCACCAGCGCGTCGTTGGTCTCGCGAAAGGCGTTGAGGATCACGCGCTGGTAGTTGGCCAGCGCCTCGCGCTTGGCGGCCTCGGCGCTGGCCACCTGGCCCTCGATCGCGCCGAAGGTGACGATCGGGCCGGTCAGCGCCATCGCGGCGCTCCACGCGAGCGATGCGCTGCTCAGGAAGTCGCCCAGCGCCGCGCTGGTCGAACCGAGCACGCCAGTCAGGCTCAGCTGCGGGTAGTACAGCGCCTGCGCGGCGCCGACGTTGGCGTTGGCTGCCACCAGGTTCTGCTCGGCCTGCAGGATGTCGGGCCGGCGCTCGAGCAGGCTCGACGGCAGGTCGGCCGGCACGCGTGGCACGCGCAATCTGTCGATCGCCAGGCCGCGCGGAATCGGACCCGGGTTGGCGCCGAGCAGCAGCGAGATCAGGTTCTCCTGCGCCGCCACCTGCTGCTCCAGCGCCGGGATCGCCGCCCGCGCCTGCTCGTACTGCGAGTTCACCTGCTCGGCTTCCACCAGCGAGACCACGCCGCCGGTGAAGCGCAGGTCCATGATGCGCTTGGTGCCGGCGTAGTTCTCGGCGGTGGCGCGCGCGATCTCCAGCTGCCGGTCCAGCCCGCGCAGCACGATGTAGCCCGAGGCCACGCCGGCCACCACCGTCAGCACCACGCCGCGGCGGCCCTGCTCGCTGGCGTAGACCTGCGCCTGCGCCGCCTCGGTCTGGCGGCGCACGCGGCCGAACAGGTCGATCTGCCACTGCGCCGACAGCGCGGCGTTGTAGATGGTGCTGTACGGGTCGGCGCCGGGCGGCAGCGCCGGCACGCCGACGCGGCTGGCGCGGTTGCGGCTGGCATCGGCGCCGTAGCCGATCTGCGGGAAGAACTGCGAGCGCGTGCTCGTCAGCTGGCCGGTGAACTGCTCGACGCGGGCGGCGGCGATCAGCAGGTCGCGGTTGTTGGCCAGCGCCTGCTCGATCAGCCGGTCCAGCACCGGGTCGTCGAACTGCTGCCACCAGGCGGTGTTGGCCAGCGCCTCGGCGGTGCCGGTGTCGATGCGCCAGAGCGGCGGCACGTCCACCGTCGGGCGCACGTAGTCCGGGCCCACGGTGCAGCCGGCGGCCAGCAGCGCCAGCGAACCCAGCACGAGACGGCGGCGCATGTCAGTGCCCTCCTTCCGCTGCCGCCGCGGCTTCCGCGGCGGCCGGCTTGCCGCCGAAGCGCTGGCTCAGGCTCTCCAGCAGCCAGAAGAAGAAGGGCGCGAAGAAGATCGCCACGAAGGTGCTGGCGACGATGCCGCCGATGACGCCGGTGCCGATGGCGCGCAGGCTGTTCGCGCCCGGGCCGCTGGCCAGCGCCAGCGGCACGCAGCCCAGGCCGAAGGCGAGCGAGGTCATGACGATGGCGCGCAGCCGCGCCCGCGCCGCCTGCAGCGCCGCCTCCTTCACCGCCATGCCGGCGCGCACGTGTTCGATCGCCACCTCGCAGATCAGGATCGCGTTCTTCGCCGACAGACCCACCAGCGTCACCAGGCCGACCTGGAAATACACGTCGTTCTCCAGCCCCAGCGCCCAGGTCAGCAGCAGCGCGCCGAGGATCGCCACCGGCACCGTCAGCAGCACGGCCAGCGGCAGCGTCCACTTCTCGAACTGCGCGGCCAGCAGCAGGAAGACGACGATCAGCCCGGCGACGAAGGCGATGGCCGAGGTGCTGCCCGAGGCCTTCTCCTGCAGCGCCTGGCCGGCCCAGGCGTAGCTGAAGCCTTCCGGCAGCGCCGCCGCGGCGATCTCCTCCATCGCCGCCAGCGCCTGGCCCGAGCTGTAGCCCGGCGCCGGGTTGCCGGTGATCTTCACCGCCTGGAAGCCGTTGAAGCGCTCCAGCAGCTTCGGCGCCGCCACGTAGCGGGTGCGGATCAAGCCCGACAGCGGCACCATCTTGCCGCTGTGCGAGCGCACGAACACGCGCTCGAAGTCCTGCGGGTCCATGCGGTAGCGCGCGTCGGCCTGCAGCACCACCCACCAGACGCGGCTGGACTGGCTGAACTGGCCCACCACCTGCGAGCCGAAGAAGGACTGCATGGTCTGGAACGCGTCCTGCACCGACACGCCCAGCACCTCGGCCTTGGCGCGGTCCAGGTCGACCAGCAGCTGCTGCGTGGCGCCGCGGAAGGTGGTGCGCACCCCCGCCAGCTCGGGCCGCGCGCTCGCCGCCTTGACCACCGCCTGCACCGCCTGCTCGGTGGCGCGCACGCCGCCGGCGCCGCGGTTCTGCACGTAGAACTCGAAGCCGCCGGTGGTGCCCAGCCCCGGAATCGACGGCGGGTTCACCGCGAAGGCGAAGCCCTCGCTCAGTGCGCCGAGCTGGCGGTTGATGCGCGGCAGCGCGGCAAAGCTCAGCAGCGACGCGTCGCTGCGCTGGTCGAAGGGCTTCATCGCCACGAACAGCACCGCCGCGTTGTTGCTGATGCCGCCGTCGGCAAAGCTGTAGCCGTTGACCGAGGCCACGTCCTGCACCGCCGGGTCGGCGGCGACCACGGCCACCACCTTGCTCACCAGATCGGCCACCACGCCCTGGCTGGCGGTGTCCGGCGCCTCGACGATGACGAAGAAGTAGCCCTGGTCCTCCTCCGGCACGAAGCTGCCGGGCAGCGCGCGGAACATCAGGAAGATGCCCACCAGCACCGCGACGAACAGCCCCAGCGTCACCGGCCAGGCCTGCACCGCGCGCGCCACGCCACCGACGTAGCCGTTCGTCAACCTCGCGAAGCCGTTCTCGAACCAGCGGAAGAATCCCTTCTTCTCGCCGTGGTGCGCCTTGATGATGATCGCCGCCAGCGCCGGCGAGAGTGTGAGCGCCATCACGCCCGACAGCACCACCGAGATGGCGATGGTCACCGCGAACTGCTGGTACAGCTTGCCGGTGACGCCGCCGAGGAAGGCCACCGGCAGGAACACCGCCACCAGCACCAGCACGATCGAGATCAGCGCGCCGGCGATCTCGGTCATCGCCTTCATCGAGGCCTCGAGCGCACCGAGGCCGTGCTTCGTCATGTTGGTCTCGACGTTCTCGACCACGACGATGGCGTCGTCGACCACCAGGCCGATGGCCAGGATCATGCCGAACAGCGTCAGCATGTTGATCGAGAAGCCCAGCATCGCCATGCCGACAAAGGTGCCGACGATCGACACCGGCACCGCCAGGATCGGGATGACGGTCGCGCGCAGGCTCTGCAGGAACAGGTACACCACCAGCACCACCAGCACCACCGCCTCGAAGAAGGTGTGCACCACCTTGTCGATCGACTCCAGCGTGAACAGGCTGGTGTCGAGCGAGATGTTGTAGTCCAGCCCCGAAGGGAAGGACTTCTTCAGCTCCTCCATGCGCGCGCGCACCGCGGTCGCCGTCTGCACCGCATTGGCGCCCGGCTGCTGGAAGATGCCGACGGTGGTGCCGGTCTTGCCGTTCATCAGGCTGGACACCGAGTAGTCCATCTTCGCCAGCTCGACGCGGCCGATGTCGCGCACGCGCACGATCGCCGTGCCCTGCTGCGCGGTGCGCACGATGATGTCCTCGAAGTCCTCGGGCCGGGTCAGCAGCCCCTGCGCGGTGATGACGAAGGTCTGCTGCACGCCGGGCAGCGCCGGCGGCGCGCCGATCTGGCCAATGCCGAAAGTCTGGTTCTGGCTCTGGATGGCGGCGCCCACCTCCTGCGCCGAGATGCCCAGCTGCGCCATGCGGTCGGGCTGCAGCCACACGCGCATCGCGATGTCGGGCAGGCCGAAGACCGACGTGCGGTTGGCGCCGGGCACGCGCTTCAACTCCTCCACCACGTACAGCTGGGTGAAGTTGTCGATGTAGGTGGCGTCGTAGCGGCCGTCGGGCGAATACACCGACAGCACCATCATCAGGCTGGACGACTGCTTCTCGACCGTGACGCCCTGCTGCACCACCACCTGCGGCACCTGCGACAGCGCCTGGCTGACGCGGTTCTGCACGTTGACCTGGTTGATGTCGGGGTCGCTGCCGGGCTGGAAGACGACGTTGATCGTCAGGTTGCCGCTGGAGCTGCTGACCGAGTTGAAGTACAGCAGGTTGTCGATGCCGTTGATCTGCGCCTCCAGCGGCGCGGCCACGGTGTTGGCGATGACCTCGGCCGTCGCGCCGGGGTAGCGCGCGTTGATCGTCACCTGCGGCGGCGCCATCTCCGGGTACTGCTCGATCGGCAGCGCCAGCATCGACACCAGCCCGCCGAGCAGGATCAGGATCGAGATAACCGACGACAGGATCGGCCGGCGGATGAAGAAGTGCGTGAACATCGGTGGTGCCGGCGGGCTACTTCTTCGGCGCGGCGGCCGCGGCCGGCGCTGCCGAAGCCGCTGCGGCGGCACCCTCGGCCATCACCTGCACCGGCTGCCCCGGCACCACCTTCATCAGGCCATCGACGACGATGCGGTCGCCAGCGTGCAGGCCGCTGGTGATCACGATGTCCTTCTCGCCGAAATAGTCGCCGACGACCACCGGCCGCAGCTCGGCCACGCCGTTGGCGTTGACCACGTATACCGTGTGGCCGTTGGCGCCCTGCTGCACCGCCAGCTGCGGCACGACGATGGCGTTGGGCCGCTTGGCCCCGCGCAGGTAGGCGGTGACGAACATGCCCGGCTTGAGCTCGAACTTCGGATTCGGCAGCACCGCGCGCACCTGGAACGAGCCGGTGTCGGCGCTGAAGGCCGGGTCGGCAAAGCTGATGCGGCCGCGCTCGGTGAACGGCGTGCCGTCGCTGAGCACCAGGTCCACCTCGTAGGCCTGGTTCTTCGGCGGCACCACCAGCCCGCGCTTGCGCTCGTCGGCCCAGCGCGCGGCCTGATTCTGCGAGATGCTGAAGGTGACCCAGATCGGGTCGATCGCCGCCACGTAGGTCAGGTTGGCCGAATCGGCGGTGGCGTTGACGAACGCGCCCTGACGCTGCAGCGCGCGGCCGGCCACGCCGTTGAGCGGGCTGCGGATGGTCACGTAGCTCAGGTTCAGCTGCGCCTGCGTCACGCCGGCCTGCGCCGAGTACACCGCCGCCTTGGCCGCGTCGAACTCGCCCTGCGCGCGGTCCAGGTCGGCTTTGGACAGCGCGTTCTGCTCGGCCAGCGGCTTGACCCGCGCCAGGTTGGCCTCGGCGGTGGCCAGGCGCGCCTGCTGCGACTGCAGCGCGCCCTGCGCCGCCTCGAGCTGGGCCTGGAAGGGCTTGCGGTCCAGCTCGAACATCAGCTGCCCGGCCTTGACCAGCTCGCCCTCCTGGTAGGCGATGCGGTCGAGGAAGCCGGACACGCGCGCGACGATGTTCACCTGGCGCGAGCTCTCGGTCTGCGCGGTGAAGCTCAGCGTGAATGGGATGTCGCGCGGCTGCAGCGTCAGCACCTTGACCTGCGGCGCGGGTCGCGACACCGCCGCCGGGGCCGGTGCCTTCTCGCAGGCGGCAAGCGCAACGGCCGCCACTGCGAACCCAATGACGCGAAAGGCAATGCGCAAGGCCATGATCGAAGCGGTACCCAGCTGAAGGACGCGCGATTTTGCCCTGTGTCGGGTGCTGCCGCTTCGCCCGCACGATCTTCCCGGACGCGCCGACGAAACGGCGAAGCCGGGGCTGCGCCACAGCGAAACCGCGGCTCGCAAGCCCGCTCGACCGCACCCCTTTGTTCGACGCCCAGGGGATCGGCTGGGCCGCTCAGGCGGCGTTTGCGCGGACGATCTCTTCTTCCACCTCGCGCAGCCGGTCCTTGCCGAACCAGATCTCGCCATTGACGAAGAAGGTCGGCGAGCCGAAGGCGCCGCGATCGTGTGCGGACTGGGTGTTCTGCAGCAGCCGCTCCTTCACCTCGGGCTGCTGCGAGGCGGCGATCAACGCCGCCCCGTCCAGTCCGGCGCGCTGCAGCACCTCGCTGATCACCGCGTCGTCGGCCATGTTCAATTGCTGCTCCCACATTGCCGCGTACACCGCATCCACGTAGGGCGCCAGCACGCCCAGCTGCTGTGCCGCGCAGGCGCCGCGCATGATCTTCAGCGTGTTCACCGGGAAGTGCGGGTTCATGCGGAAGGCCGTCAGGCCGTGCTTCTTGACGAAGCGCGCAATCTCCAGCCGGTCGTAGGCCATCTTGTTCGGAATGCCGGCGAAGGCCTCCATCGGCGAGCGGTTGTTGGCCAGCTTGAACAGCCCGCCCAGCAGGATCGGCACGTACTCGAAGCGCACCCCCGTGCGCGCCTCGATCGCCGGGATCACCTTGTGGCAGAAATAGGCGTTGGGGCTGCCGAAGTCGAACAGGAACTCCACCTTCACGTCCATCGTGTCTCCTTGTGTGGCGTCGGCCTACCAGGCTTCCATCCAGGGCCGCAGTTCGGTCTCGTGTGTCCAGGCATCGCGCGGCTGGCAGTGGATCTGCCAGTACAGCTCGGCGATGTGATCCGGGTTCAGGATACCGCCCTGCTCCTTCAGCGCGTAGCGCTCGGGAAAGCTGCTGCGGATGAACTCGGTGTCGATGGCGCCGTCGATCACCGGGTGCGCCACGTGGATGCCCTTGGGCCACAGCTCGCGCGCCATGCTCTGCGCCAGCGCGCGTAGCGCATGCTTGGCTCCGGCGAAGGCGGCAAAGCCCTCGCGGCCGCGCAGCGAGGCGGTGGCGCCGGTGAAGAGGATCGTGCCGCGGCCGCGCGGCAACATCGCCTTGGCCACCTCGCGGCCCATCAGGAAGCCGGCGAAGCAGCCCATCTCCCAGACCTTGTAGTACACCCGTGCGGTCGTCTCGGTGATCGAGAAGCGCACGTTGGCGCCGATGTTGAACACCGCCACCTCGATGGGCGCGATCTCGCGCTCGATGCGCTCCACCAGCGCCACCATCTCCTCTTCCTTGCGCGCGTCGCTGCCGAAGGCATGGGCCTGGCCGCCTTCGGCCACGATCCGGTCAACCAGCGGCTGCAGCTTGTCGGCGTTGCGCCGCGTCACGCAGGCGATGTAGCCCTCGCGCGCAAAGCGGCGGGCGATGGCGCCGCCGGTGGCATCGCCGGCACCGATGACGAGGACGGCCTTGGCCTGCGATGGCATCGCTCAGCCCCAGACTTCGGCGGCGGTTTCCACCACCAGCGCCAGCTTCTTGCGCTGGTCTTCCACCGCGATGTTGTTGCCGTGCACGGTGCTGCTGAAGCCGCACTGCGGGCTCAAGGCCAGCTGCTCCAGCGGCGCATACCTGGCGGCCTCGTCGATGCGGCGCTTCAGGTCGTCCTTCTTCTCCATCTGGCCGAACTTGGTGGTCACCAGGCCGAGCACGACGATCTTGCCCGGCTTCAGATAGCGCAACGGGCGGAAGTCGCCCGAACGCTCGTCGTCGTATTCAAGGAAGAAGGCGTCCAGGTTCATCTCGGCCAGCAGCGCCTCGGCCACCGGCTCGTAGTTGCCGGCCGCGGCATGTGTGCTCTTGAAGTTGCCGCGGCACAGGTGCATGGCCAGCGTCATGCCAGCCGGCTTCAGCGCCACCACCTTGTTGATGAACCTGGCGTAGCGATGCGGCAGCTCGTTCGGGTCGTCGCCGCGCTGGCGCGCCGCCTCGCGCATCTTCTCGTCGCAGAGGTACG